>Ga0326727_10002257_pt1 | contig 67059 bp, 52 predicted proteins | sample MB2enrmetagenome_FD_207643 | JGI IMG/M metagenome (GOLD analysis project Ga0326727, IMG submission 207643) | Lab enriched peat soil microbial communities from McLean, Ithaca, NY, United States - MB29MY | ecosystem: Environmental > Terrestrial > Soil > Wetlands > Peat | place: USA: New York...
CAGGGCGAACGCCATGATCATCACAAACATAACACTCATAATTGCTTTCATTTCTCTCTCCTTCTTTTAGAATCTGTTATTTCTCCAAAATACCCTTATTCCCTTGATATCCTCACTCGCTATCCTTATTGAGCAAATGAAGTGCCATCGGTGGAAAAGTAGGACGAATAATAATGTGACCCTCTCCATGCTGGAGTAAATACGATGCGCAGGGAATCAAAAACACTTAAATTCGGATTCCCGGTCAAGTGCTCCTGCGTAGCCTCCATCACGGGAACCTTTCGCCAGACTACAGGAGAAACCGGGTGGAGCACCAAACCCAGCGCATTCCGGCTGAAGTTGCGCAGGGCTTGACCATCCTGGGGCATCCGGCCGGCTTGTACGTTCTCTTCTTCACCGAGATGTGGGAGCGCTTTTCCTACTACGGGATGCGCTCGCTTCTCGTCCTCTATATGGTAGACCACCTGTTTGTGCATCCCGCAGCCGTGCAGAGGGTGTTGGGGTTTGGCCTCGTTAAAGGAGGGCTCGAGGCGATTTTCGGGCCGCTTCAGCCACAGCCCCTCTCCTCGCAAATATACGGGCTATATACCGCGTTCGTTTACTTGACCCCATTTTTCGGGGGGATGCTCGCGGACAGAATAATCGGCCAGCGCCGTGCGGTAATCCTCGGTGGCGTCCTGATGGCGATCGGCCATTTCCTCATGGCTGTCGAGTCGCTCTTCTTCGTCGCGCTGCTGTTCCTGATCCTCGGAAACGGCGCCTTCAAGCCTAACATCTCGACACAGGTCGGAAGCCTCTACCCTCCAGGTGATCCGCGGCGGGACCGCGCCTTCACAATTTTCTACATGGGCATCAACCTCGGTGCGTTCTTCTCGCCGCTCGTTTGCGGCACGCTCGGCCAGCGGTTCGGCTGGCATTATGGCTTCGGCGCAGCAGGAGTCGGTATGGTCGCGGGTCTGTGCATGTACCTGTTTGGGCAGCGCACGCTCGCCCCGGACCTCCTCATGAGGACGGCTGGACGGCCGCGTGAGACCGAGCCGCTCACGCGCAGCGAGCGGAGGGGTGTCTGGGCCCTGGTGTTGCTCTGCGCGCTCAACATCATCTTCTGGGGAATCTACGAGCAGCAGGGCAACACTTTACAACTCTGGGCTGACCGGAACACGAACTGGAGCTTCCTCGGCCTGCACATCCCCTCGACGTGGTTCCAGGCGTTCAATCCGTTTCTGATCTTCCTCTTCGCCCCCCTTCTGAACATATTCTGGTCCTGGCAGTCCCGCCGGGGCTCGGAGCCGTCGAGCATAAGAAAGATGGCTTTGGGATATTTCCTGGCTGGCGGCTCCTACCTGGTGATGATCCTCGCTGCCCACAGCATGGGGCCGGAGGAGCGCCGCAGCGTCGTCTGGCTTCTCGGGACGATCTTCATCCTGACCATTGGCGAACTCTATCTCTCGCCGATCGGCCTTTCGTTTGTGACGAAAGTGGCGCCCGCGCGGATTGTCTCGATGATGATGGGCGTATGGTTCTTGTCGAGCTTCTTCGGCAACTATTTTTCCGGGTTCCTCGGCACTTTCTGGGAGACAATGCCCAGGGAAGCCTTTTTCCTGATGTTAACGGTACTTGGCCTCTGTGGCGGACTCGCGATTTGGTTGCTCGGGCGCCCGCTCGAGCGTGCCGTGGCGGGGAAGGGTGGGATGGACTCCAATTGACATCATTGGCCCGCATACATACTCTGGATTTTTCTAATGTCTCCAGTGCTGAACTAAATCCCGGAGGTTGGTTTGATGTACCTTGTAAAATATCTGCCATACGGAATTTGCGTCATATTGACTTTTTTCTGTAGCGTCACATCCGCTTGTGCTTATTCATCGCTCGATGCAATGCTCCAACCTTATCTCGAAAAGTATCAATTGCCCGCCCTGGCCGCCGCCGTTGTGAAAAATGGAGAGATCGTGGCTGCAGGGGCAACCGGTACTCGAAGGGCTGGCACAAAAATGACGGTAAGCCTTGACGACCGCTTCCATTTGGGGTCCGACACAAAGGCAATGACCTCGCTGCTGGCGGCTACTCTAGTGGAATCGAAAAAACTCAGATGGGATTCCACGGTGGCCGATATCTTTCCTGAACTGGCAGGGAAAATGAATCCTGCACTGAGAAAGGTGACACTCCAACAACTACTTTCCCATACAAGCGGCATCCCGGGTGATAACGATGAATTCGCTGCCCTGCTTGGAAAAGCGATGCTCCAAGATGGAAACCTGGATGAAATGAGATATTGGCTCGTAGAGCAATGGAGCCTGCTTCCTCTTGAATCAAGCCCCGGTACGAAGTTCGCCTATGCCAATATGAACTACGTTATCGCGGGCGCAATGATCGAGCGCACTGCCGGCAAGACTTGGGAAGAACTCATAACCGAGCTGATCTTCGAGCCGCTTGGGCTTAAATCGGCAGGGTTAGGTCCTCAGGCAACCCTGGGCAGAATCGATGCAACTCTCGGCCATATCTCTATTGATGGTAAGCTGAAAGCATTCCTTTCCGGTCCCAATGGTGATAACCCGCCGATTATAGGACCTGCAGGCAACGCCCACATGAGCGTTCTCGATTTCGCGCGCTGGGCTGGGTGGAACGCCGGCGAGGGAAAACGCGGACCAAAGCTGGTCCAGGCAGAAACGCTGAAAAAGCTGCATACACCGGTTGTTTCGATGCCACAAAAACAGGATGCTCGGCCCGGCACGCCTTCACATGGAAAATATGCGTTAGGCTGGGGTGAAGTTCAAGTGGACTGGGCGCCGGAGCCGCTTCTATATCATGGGGGCTCGAATGTAAAAAACCTCGCCTTCATCTGGGTTGAGCCGAAGCATGATTTTGCGATGGTGCTCATGACAAATGCAGGAGGAGAGAAAGCCGATCAGGCGCTGCATGCGCTCTCTCAAGAGCTTTATAGATTGTACGCCGTTGGGAGGCGCTAAGCTTCCTGCCACATTGCTGGTGGCAGAGTTTTTTGCTCAGCATCCGATAAGCTACACATTTCAAAATTAGATCGGAAATAGTAAGCAGCATTAAGATGGCCCCGGGCTGCTTCCTGGGGGCCACTTCCTACCTGGTGATTATCCTTACGGCGCATCCCGCCCAACAGTACCTAAGTTAGTTCAAAAACCAGCCGGAAATAGTTATTAAGGTGTGGCTCTGGTTCTTATCCGGCTTCTTCGGCAACTACTTATCAGGATTTCCGGGGACCTTTTGGGAGCGGATGCCCCGTGAAGCCTTTTTCCTGATGCTGACAGTACTGGGCGTCGCTGGGGGATAGCGATCTGGCTGCTCGGACGCCCGCTTGAGCGGGTGGCCGCAGAAAATGACAAAACTACCTCGAAAATGGGGGATCGATGCCACTCCTTCTGTCCACAAAAGTTAAGTGGTTGTTAATGCATAATATTACAGATCGACATGTGGTAAACTGCGCATTTCAAAATTGATGCGAAAATAGTAAGCGGCATTAACAGGAAGCTCGGCATCTTACTGTTCTTTCAGCAATCGCGAGTTAACATATTCAAATCATTTTCGTTATGCACTCGGGCCACATCGGGATTGCTCACATTGGCAAGATGCACGGAGTTCTCCGTCATGAAAATCATTTCATCTCACCTTGAGCAATGTTAAGGTAACCGCTCTGAGTTTTAACGCCGATTCCCTCTGACCCTGCGCTCCCAAACTGCCAAGCCCATTCTCCTCTTTGCTCGCCTTCTCATCGCTGGATAATCAAGAAGGATGCGCTCAACTCAACTGACATATGGAGACACCGTCCGTATTGCTCTTCCGAGGAGTCGAAAATAAAGATGAAGACAAAACCTACGAGCAATCCACGTCGAAATTCGGCTAGGTCGCCGACCGGTTTCTGGAGTGCGACATCTGAATGCCTGGGGCCTGTCCGGAATAGCTCCAAGATGTCTTTCCCTGTGCTTTATGCGCCGTTGTGCCTCCGTAGTACACCGTTGAGTGGAGCAATGCACAACATTCCATTCTCTTTCTCCCGATAGCGCAGGAGGACCGATGAATGCCGTGCCGAAAAACCTCTCGCCCTCCAAAATGAAGAGCACAGGGCTTTGGCTGTCTCTTCTCGCCGCCGTATCGGTGTTATTGTTCGCGCCTCCGGCCGATGCTCGGGAATTTCAAGTTGGGGTTCTGTACTGGTCCATGAGTATTCCCGGTCAGGTTGCCATGCGAAGAGGACTGGAAGCAGAAGCGGAAAGATTGAACAAGGCTGCCCTGGCAGACGGCAAGCCCACGGTGAGACTCGAAATCCGCGTTGCAGGAGATGGCGAGGCAGGCATCGAGAAGCAAATCCGGCAGATGCATGAGTTGGTTACGATGCCTCTCGATCTGCTCATCGTCCAGCCCACAGACAATGCAGCTCTGGCAGCACCGCTACGAGCAGCAAACAAGGCAGGTATACCGGTTGTTGCCTATGATCAATACATCAGCGGAGGAGGCCTTGCCGCTTACCGAACCTCCGACAATTATCAAGCCGGCTATCTTGATGGCGAATACATTGCATCACGTTTCCCTGAGGACAAAGAGATTTGTTTAGTGTTGGTGGAGTACCCGCACGTTTCGTCAACTGTGGAGAGGGTCAATGGTTTTCTGGACGCACTAAAAGAAGCCGGGCTCCACTACAAGGTTCTAAAATCCTATTCTGCTGTTGAACCCGTCAGCGGACAACAGGCGGCACACGATATCCTGCGTGATTTCCCAAAGGCCGGAAGCATCGATGTCGTATTCACGGTAAATGACGGAGGCGGCCTGTCAGTAGTGAAAGGGCTTTCCGAAGCCGGACGGGACGAAATCATGGTGGCCACCATAGACGGCGATCCTGCATCGGTGGAGAACATCAAGGCCGGACGCCTGACGGTCGTCGACTCGGCGCAATTTTGCGGCCCGCTTGGGGCTGAGGCGATGAAGGCCGCTTATGCGGTGCTGACTGGTGGCAGTCCTCCATACCATGCGCTTGTACCGGTCTTTCCCGTCACACGGGACACTCTCGATCTCTATCCCGGATGGCAGGGCCCGATCCCTGCCGGATTCACAAAGCCATGGAGAAGCCATCTTCCCCAATGGCAGGGGATCATGAGAATCGTGAAATAATCGAATCGTCAGGGAGGAGAGGAAACAAATTGAGACGAGATCCCAAAAACTTGGGTCAGGTGGACCGGAAGCTCGCTCTGAGTTTTGGAGCGGTCGTGCTGCTGCTGATGCTCACCACCTCCTGGGTGGCCAGTTTCCTTTTTGCCGAACTGAACACAAAGGAAGAAAATCGATTATCCGGAGTGATTGCCGCCATTCTTGGCGAGTCCATCTCCCGGATAAGCTTTTCGGGCAAGTACCATATGCGTTTGATGGCCGAAGAAATTCATGCCATGGTGCCGGAACTGGCGTATATATCGGTTGAAACCAAAGACGGGCGAGTCCTTGCGCACAGTGATCCAGCAAAAGATGACACCTCGATGATGGAGAAGGAGGATGTGGATCTGCGCATTCAGAGTCTGGATAGTGGGAAACCGGTTGTAGGAGAACACGCCTACGGAGAGCAAACCTTTAAAGAGATAGTTCTGCCATACAGGAGCGACCCTGACGCCGAAGTGGTCGGCGTCGTGCGTATTGGGATCGACATAGAGGAAGCACGCAGGGAACAACGGGCAAGCCACTTCAAACTGCTCATCCTGGTTTCAGTACTGACTGCCGTTGCCATATGGATCGTCCTTGTCCTCAGTCAACGTTTCGGCGGTACGGTTCACGCTCTTGCTACGCAATTGCAGGGCATTTTGCATCATGCTCCTCTTGCTATAAGCATAAGCGACAGGTCAGGCCGACCCATGGCGTTCAGCATAAAGTTTGAGGACCTGTTTGGTCGCCCGGAAGTCAAACAGCCGCTGAAGCAACTCCTTGAAGAACGCCTTTCACATTCGGATGTCGAACGCCTTGTCGATACCGACCGTGAGGTTTTCGAAAGCTGCGTCAACAAGGAACAGGATTTAGAGCTTGAGATCCAGGACCGTTTCTACGCCTGGCACGTCAGCAAGTTCCCCATCGCCATGGATAAGGGCGGCAAGCCCACCCTCATATGCACCTTCATTCACGACATTACCGAGCGAAAGCTGGCTGAAGAAGCATTGCGAGGGGCCCTTTCGTTTGCAGAAAATCTGATCGAGGCCATTCCCGATCCGCTTTACTACAAAGATACCAAGGGCCTCTATCAGGGCTGTAATTCCGCATATGCAAAGGTCCTGGGCCTGAGTATTGATGATGTCATTGGCAAGTCGGTTTACGACATTACACCAAAAGAGCTGGCTGACAAGTACTACGAGATGGACTCGGCTTTGTTCGCTAAGCCTGGAGTCCAGACGTATGAAAGCGTGCTCATGCACGCCGACGGTTCATTACGGAACGTTATAGTCCGTAAGTCTACTTTTTCAGATCATCATGGCAACCTGGCCGGTTTGATCGGAGTAATGGTCGATATCACCGACCGCAAGCAGATGGAAGATGCGTTGCGCGAAAAGGAGGAAAGATATCGCCTCGTTTTTGATAATGCCCCCCTTGGGATAATGCATTTTAACTCAAATGGGATCATCCAGGATTTTAACGACAAGTATGCAGAGATCATGGGTGCCTCCAAGGAGGCGATTGTGGGCTCCCATATGCTCGAAGGACTGCGTGATCCAGCAATGCGTCAGGCTGTCAAAAATGCGTTGGATGGCGAGAGGGGATACTTCGACGGGAACTACACGTCCGTCACCGGCAGCAAGACAACACCCCTGCGGGCTATCTATGAGCGCATAGTGACCAAAGAAGGGAAGTTCATGGGGGCTGTCGGGTTGTTTGAAGACATCACCGAGCGGAAGCGGGCCGAGGAAGAGCGAAGGAGGCTGGAAGATCGTTTGCAGCGTGCGGAGAAGATGGAGGCTTTGGGCACTTTGGCTGGTGGAGTGGCTCATGATCTCAACAATGTTCTAGGTATTGTAGTGGGCTATTCCGAACTGCTTGCAAATGATTCGCGTGAGTCCAATTCTGCAAGATCAAAAGCCATGGAGATTTTCAAGGGTGGACAAAGGGCCGCCGCGATTGTGCAGGATCTTCTGACCATGGCGAGGAGGGGTGTCTCGAACAGGAAGGTGTTGAATTTGAATAACATAGTCCTGGAATGCCGGAACTCCCCCGAGTTCTCCATGATCTCTTCTTATCATCCCAACATCCGGATCAAGACCGATTTGGAAGCGCACCTTCTTAATATATCGGGTTCTGCCGTTCATCTCAGCAAAGCGCTGATGAACTTGGTCACCAATGCCACTGAAGCCATGCCTGAGGGCGGCGTAATCACCATTGAAACCGGGAATCGGTACCTGGATAAACCTGTTTCCGGATATGATGAGGTTCGGGAAGGTGACTATGTCGTTTTGTCCGTATCGGACACGGGGGAAGGCATACCAGCCAAGGATATGAAGCGCATCTTCGAACCTTTCTATACGAAAAAAGTCATGGGGCGTAGCGGGACTGGCTTGGGATTGGCTGTGATTTGGGGTACGGTTAAGGATCATCAGGGATATATCAATGTGGAAAGCCAAGAAGGCAAAGGCGCCATTTTCACCCTTTATTTTCCTGTGACAAGAGAGGAAATATCCCGGGAGCAGGTTCCCATATCCGCCGCCGAATACATGGGAAACGGTGAATCCATCCTGATTGTTGATGACGTTAAAGAGCAACGGGAACTCGCCGGAGTGATGCTCATGAAACTCAATTACACCGTCTATAGTGTTTCCAGTGGTGAAGAAGCGGTGGAGTATCTCAGGCAAAACACGGTTGATCTGGTTGTTTTAGATATGATCATGGACCTCGGCATGGATGGTCTCGACACTTATGCCAAAATACTTGAAATCCATCCTCATCAAAAGGCGATCATCGTTAGTGGTTTTTCTGAGACCGAAAGGGTGAGCAGAGCTCATGCATTGGGCGCTGGTGCTTATGTGAAAAAACCCTATATACTGGAGAAACTGGGATTGGCTGTCAGGAAGGAACTTGACAAACCGGCATGACCCGCACCTCACAAGAGTATCGACTGAGACTGGTGATATCTGCATTGTATTGCGTTGTGATGGCTCCAACCGGCTGATTTCAGATATCTCTCCTTGGCGTTCTGCTCTGGGTTAGCCGGGACCTTGCAATATTTGGATCATACCTGCAGCTCTCATCATTGCTGCAGGCGTTGATTGACACGGGCCGGGGCGCGGCAGCGTAGCTTGGCTCCTCGGGACTGTCTTAATTCTCACTATTGGGGATCTCTATCTATCGCGATCGATCTCTCGCTTAGCTCGAAAATCAGCCGGAAATAGTTTTTCAAATGGGCGTATGGTTCTTGTCGAGTTTCTTCGGCAACTACCTGTCCGGTTTCCTCGGTATCTTCCGGGAGCGGATAGATCGAGAGGCCTTTTTCCTCATGCTGACCGGGTTGGGCTTCGGGGCCGGGGTGGCAATCCGGGTGCTCGGTCGACCGCTGGAGCGGATAGTAGAGGGAAACAGCACAGCCTCACTGGAGAGAAGTTGATGTCTGGTAAGATTACTGGAATCCGAAGCGCATGAACCCAGCTCTAAACTCTTATAAAAATACGTTTTTGCCACATAATCCATGCGGTTATAAATATGGACAGGAGGATCTCCAGCGGGTGGAGCAAAGATGAGGCGCCCCAATTTATAATTGGAACGGAGAAGATTCCGGACATGTGCATGGACGGGAGCATGGTGCCGAGAATTTGAGATAGCATATAGAGGGCGATTGGATTCAGGCCGAGGATGATAAGCGGTTTCGTCCATCTTGAAAAACCGGCGATATCGATAAACCAGTAAAAGAGTGCCTGGCAGACAAGTGCCAGTCCTGCCATGAATATACTGAAGGTGCTCGTCCATATGCTCTTGTTTATCGGCAGCCAGTTGCTCAGTATCTGGCCGGCGATGAGCAGAAGCACCCCGGAACAGAGCATTCCGGCTGTTTTTCGGCGTTCTGACGCGGAAGATCTCAGCCACTGACCCGTGAGCACGCCAAAAAGAGTGGTGGCAATCGCTGGAATTGTGCTTACGATTCCTTCCGGGTCCCACTTCCCATCGTAGTATGACCACATGTACCCATTCAGAAAATGCGAATCCACCCATGCTGCAAAATTTTCTCCTGGTTCGAGCACGCCGGTGCCGATTCCGGGGACGGGGATGAACCGCATCATCACCCAGTAGGAGGAGAGCAGGGTGATAAGCCATAAAATGCGGCCTCTCAACCCGCATTTCAGCACAATCAGCGAAGCAAAAAAATAACAGACTGCAATTCTTTGCAGTACCCCGGGTATTCGGATATTTGAGAGCTGGAATGACGGAAAGCTGTTGAGAAGAAGCCCAAGTACGAACAGGATGACAGTTCGTCTTATAATTCGAAGTTCGAACGCCTTTTGGAAGATGCGGTCACCCTGACGCTCGGCAAATGAAAAAACAAGCGATACCCCTACGATGAAAAGGAAGGAAGGGAAAACGGTGTCCGCAAAAGTCCAGCCATTCCAGGCGGCGTGTTCCAGAGAGGAAAAGATCGCACCATTGTCGCCGCGGTAGTTGGCCAGAATCATCAGAAATATCGTAAGGCCGCGAAAAGCATCCAGCGAGGACAGCCGTTCTTTTTTCGCAGCGATATCAAAACTGGTGGCGGCACGAATAGACGCAAGGCTGCTCATTGAATTATCCCCCCCAAGTTTTCTTTCATCCCAATTGTTCAGGCAAGAAAGAAGGAATTCTTGATGCCGGATAAATTGAGCAAAGATCCTGCCAATTGTGCTGAAAATGGCTCAGGCATTGGATTAGGTGCGGGATTGCACCCTAAAAGTTCTGAAACATTGGTACAAATATGTACGCCGTTGGTTGGGCGATACCAAATTGTATCAGCGGAAGGTCAACTTACGCAAAGCATAGAGGAAGCAGGCCATGGAAGAAAGGGCATGGCATGATGAACCGTCAGGAGAGGAGGTAAAGGCAAGGAGGCCTGTGAGCATAGCCTACTTTTGAGTAATACTTTCATTCGCTTGAGGATTTTGCTATCTTTTGAGTAATTGCTTTCTCCGCACACCTGTTCATGGTCGGAGTGGCATGGCTGAAGCGGAACATTGGAGAGGCTCTTGGGGATTGGCAGAGCAGCTTTCAGCAGTAGACAAGATACGCCTCATCAAGCGTCTTTCGCCACAGATAGAGCAGCAACTGAAGTCTTGCAAATTCTGTTTAGCGAAAACTGTTGCGGGACCTATGAAGAGGTGTGGATCTTTCCGAAGAGGATATTGCTCGGGCACAGGGGGAAACATGGGCCGAGTGGGGTGGGCGAACCTTTGGAGGAAGCAACGGAAATCGGCGTCTGGAAAGGAAACGGGATGGATTATAGTAGATTTATCCTTCGTGATCCACAAGTCTGTGGTGGCGAGCCGGTAATTGCAGGAACTCGAGTTACAATTCGAACTATTCTAGCCAGTCTGGCCGAAGGTGCGAGTATAGGAGAAATCCTCAGAGATTTTCCGGCACTTACTGAGGAGCAGGTGATGGCGGTAATAGCATTCGCTGCTGCTTCCGCTGAAGAAGATCTGCCGCTTCCCGGTATTCCGAAGGTCGCATGAGGATTAAACTTGATGAAAACATGCCTGTGCGGTTGGTTACTGCACTGGGCGGCATCGGCAACGATGTTGAAACCGTCTATTCTGAAAAGCTTAGCGGCGCAAAAGACGAAGAGCTATGGTCTGTCGCTCAAAATGAACAACGTCTTTTGATTACACAGGACCTTGATTTCTCCGACAACCGACGCTTTCAGCCAGGATTCCATCATGGGATCATTTTGGTTCGGCTTCGCAGACCCGGTCGTGAGGCGCTTTTCCGTAAGGTTTTGGAACTTTTTAAGTCAGAGAATGTCGAGAACTGGCGGGGGAGCTTTGTCGTTGTGACGGACCACAAGATCCGCATTCATCGACCCAAATATTGATGTTTGCATATTGAGTCGCACTTACACTTTTAACGCCCCAAATCCCCTTTCAAGCATTCCGTGGTTTCTTTCGAGCTTTTTCGGCAACTACTTTTCCGGGTTCCTCGGCAAGTTATAGGAGACTATGCCGCGAGCGGTTTTTTTCCTGCTCCTGATGTGGGTATTAGCGGCGGTCTCGCGATCTGGCTGCTCGGAAGTCCTCTTGAGCGGGTCGTAGCGAGGCATGAAGGGAGTGCGTCTCGGGAGTGAAGTTGATGGCAAGCAGGGCCATGAGCATAACATACTTTCAGTAATGTGGTCGAGATGCTCCCAATGGTGCCCAGGAGCAATGTTCCGGATATGCATGGTAGAATCATTGCCGCCACCGCTCGTCATCTCGGACTTACTTTGATAAGCCGGGACCGCAAGATTACAATCTCAGATCTGGGTACGATCTGGTAATCTCCTGACGACTCTTAAATCGCGCTACTTGATCCCTATTAAGAACTTGTCCAGCGCGCTGTTGAACTTTTCCGGCTGTTCATAAAACAGAAGATGGCCGGCATCCTCCATGGGCACAAACGTCGATTTGGGGATTTGGGAATTCATGTATTTTCCCATTTCGATGCTCCTGGGAAATATCTGTGAATCGGCGGCGAAAATGATGACAGGTACTTTTATTGTTTTCAGAGTTTTTGAATAATCCCGCACCAGGTAATCCGAGTAAATTGCAACGGCTACGGAAGTGGGTGTCTTGAGATGCTCGGTCAGCATCCATTCCAGGTCCGGTCCGGCCTGCCCCGATTTAAACATCCTGTTTATGAAGCCTGTTGCCGTTTCACGCCTTTTTTCCGACAGTGCCAGGAAAAAACCGTTCGCTTTATCATAATTATAATTCTTTAGGCCATGCGAGTTCCAATCAGCGGGTGAGAAGGGAAAAGGGGTGATATCGACCAGGCCGAGAGCCTTGACGCCATCTTTTGAACCGAACTGTTCCCAGTAGGAGAGAACGACTGGGCCGGCAAGCGACCAGCCGACCAGCGTCGCGTTCTTGAGTTTCAGCTTTTTGATTACCGTATTTACATCTTTGGCATACCTGGGAATGGTGTGTCCGTGGAGGACTTTACTCGAATTTCCATGCGCCCGGAGGTCGATGGTAATCACTTGGTAATCTTTGGATAAGCCCTCAACCTGTTTTTTCCAGAAATTACCCGTCATGGTCCAGCCGTGTACCAGGACGATTGGCTGACCACTGCCCTTGACTTCATAATAGAGCATTGCTCCATCGTCGGTCTCCGCCAGCTCGGCGTAGGCACAGGTGACAAGAAGAAAACCCAGCAGGAGTGACGCCAAGATAAACCTGATCTTCATAGCAGTCCCTTTCTTTTGTTAGAGATCAGTCCAAGCCCGGAATGCCTGAATGCGTAGGGGTCACCCCTAAATTTTTCACACCTCGGGTTTTCTCTTGATCTCATCAACCCACTTGCGTAAGGACTCACTGATCCCCGGTTCCTCTGCAAAACTCAATCGCCTCAGAATTTGCTTGGCTGCTCGGGCGTGCGGTTGAGCGGATGGTAGAGGGACACGACAGGAGTATCTGAATTTGCTGGATTTCTCCAACAATGTCCAAGGCCGGATTCAAGCCGCGTATTAATTTGATTAGCTTTTTCAGCCTGCCTGTCCAATTACTTGTTACTTGGCGGCATGGAGTGATACCTGTTACTTATTTCTTGATTAGGAATCCTGGTCTCTTTGCCGCTTTACCTCCAGGGCGTACTTTATGTTTTCGTAAACTGTGCTGGCAAAGGAATTGAATTTCTCCGCATGGGCCAGGGAGGGCATTCCATTTGGGAGGAGTCCGAGATTGCCGGGATAGCGGGCATCGACATAAAGTTTGTCCAGCATCTCGATGATGAGAAGGTCGGCATCAATTTTTATACAGGCCTTCACGATTTCAAAGAGTCTCTCCAGGCTGTGTACCCTGACTGAGCCAAGTTCATACTCCTCGATTGCCGCTTTAAGCGACTTTTCAATTGCCTGCTGAGCATGGAAAGCAACCATGTGTGTCAGGTGTTCATCCTGCCGAATTCGTTCGATGACCCGAAGATCGTCCTCTGCGGCTTTCAGCCATTCCTCAGTGAGCTTTTTCATACAAAACCTCGCCGCGTTCCGCGATCTCCTTGGCGAACATGCTTCCCTGTCTGATGAATTCGTCGTGCATCGGTTTTGTGTGAACAATCAGGTCTATGGGTATGCGCTTCTTAATTTCCCGCAGGACCGAGGACACACGATGATAGTGCTCCATGTTCTCTTCAAAGCTATGGGGCATGGAATCATCGCCGGTAACGACGAGAAGATCGATGTCGCTATTTAGCCCTGGAGCGCCGCCGGCGTAGGAGCCGAAAACGATCACCTTTTGGATATTGCCGCCTTCGGTCAACCTGGAAAGAATCTCCTGTCTTATTTCTTCCGGAATCATAGAATCAGCTCTCATCGACCTTTTCCCATCCGTCCAGTTGATTGTGCCCGTGATTGGGAAGCATTATATCATAGGGCAATTCGACCACCGGAAAAGATTTTACGTTTTGAATGCGCTGATCATTTCAAATGAAATAAGTGCATGTCTGGTGTCGCTCCGATGAAGCGGGGAGCGGCGATGAGTGAGCAGTGAACAGTGAGCTGTGAGAAACCAATTTAATTCGGCAGTATTATACCAGGAAGAAATCTGGCTCTGACCTCTATGGTTGACCGGGCGCCGGGAAAACTTGCCTCAGGTTTTCCCGGCGGACATCATGCTCGACGAAGTGTCGATTTATGATCCGGACGCATGGACAATCGGCCGGGACCGTTTTCTTCCTTTTCAGAGTCCTAAACTATATCGGCATCTGTCGCGGGTTTTTTCGTCTTGCGCAAAGACACCTTTCGCCACATGCCACCTTTGCCGAAGCACTGCCATCCCCAGGACAACCATTTGAGGAGGGCCTGCGCCAGCCAGAGCGCCCATGCGAGCATGAGAATGCGATACACAAGCATGGGAAGGGACAAAACCCTTGGTCTGGGCATGGTTGGCCCGATGCGGTCCTGTGTCCACTGCAGCAAGAAATCCGATGACCCGTTTCCGGCAATCTGCATGTTGGGAATTCCCAGAAGACCCTTTTCAATTGAAAGATAGAGCCCCACCATGGCAGCCACGGTCCAGACCGTTAGGAGTAATTGTGTCAGATCGAAAGCGAACCACCCTTGCGCAAAGTCATGTCGTTCTCGCAAACCGAGGACGAGCAGCCACCCCACTATCATGATGGCCACGAGGGGATGAACCTGGGTTAGCCCTAAGCTAAGCAGCAGCCAATGGCGTTTCTTGAGAGGTGTCCATGGAATTCGACCCAGTCCCAGGGCGGCCAGAATAACTACCAGCAGATAGCTCCAGAAAAGCACTGCCGGTCCCAGCCTCGGGCCACCGGCCCACAGAATCCAGCGATTCGGCTCCATTCTGAATAGTACGGATGCATTGACCGCACGCTGCCCGGAATCGCCGATACCCACCTCCGGAGCCTCGGTCAAAAGTGAACCGTTCCGGGCCTGATGCCATTCCAGAGACACATTTTGCGCTCCCGGTTGTAAAGGCACCATGACCTTTCTTTGATTTTGTCTCACGGGTTGAGTTTTTCCATTGATCCGGACCTCCTGCAGGCTTGCTTCTGAAGGCAGGGAGAAGCTGTGCTGACCACCCTGACTGGAACGTATGTTGATCGTCTGGATCACCTTGTTGAATCGCTCCCCCTGAACCAGCTCCAGCCTGGCGTCGTCGATGGTAACCTGTTGTCCTGGAATAGCTTCAGGTCGAGTCACAGTGATGGTGACGCCTTCACCGGACCATGGCTGCCACTGAGGTTTCCAGAATCCTTCCCCATCCTGGTGGTGGATGACAGGAATGCCCGTCAGCTCGCAATGCCATATCGGGCTTGCGTCCAAGATCCAGGTCTCGTCCCAGGCGATTCCCCCATCCCCGGAGGAAGCCTTAAGTTGAATTTCGGAATGAGGTTCCAATGTCGAGTTCCATTTCAGCTCAGTCATTCCGGGTTCCATGTTGACGAGCACCCTTCCATCGGCAACATGAATTCCGGAAGTAGTTACCGATTCACCGTAGATTAGCGGCACTGCTGCTACGATCGGCATTCCAGGGGCCGTGACCCTGCTTATCGTGGTAAAGACCTGCCAGTCCAATCCAAGGGACAACTCCCGTTGGATGTGAAGAAAAGGTGGCAGTGAGTTTTCTTCAACTTTTTCGGCCGGGGCGCCATCCTTCTTTTGCCGCGTAAGTTGAATACTCCCCTCTACCTGACCGTCCTGATGGATTCCCTGAACGTCCCAGCCTACTCCTACAAACTTTGCTTGATGGGGTCTAAGAGGCAGAGGCAGTTGGATCGAATCTCCCGTAGGAGCCTTGCCCTGAAGTGTTGCGGTGTGGACGCCAAGCGGGACGAGTATCCACAACAGCCCGTCCTTATCCCGCCGTAGGCCTTCGGCAGGTTGATCATCGAGAAGCACTTTTTCCGGCAGCCACGACCTGGCGTTGCCGGGCAGAGGTACGGCCGTGTCCGTGGCCGCGTGGACTTGAAAAAGCAGCCGCAGGCTTTCAGCAGTTACCGTGATCTCCATGAATGGGCTTTCGGCACAATTGGGCAGGCAGTCGGGCGGCTCAAGGAGTCGATTCTGCATCTGTTGAAGGAGGTCTGAAGGAGGGAAACCGGAGATATTAGTTTCAGCTTTAACCCTTTGGGGCAAGAACAGTAAAAGGAGGAGCGCAACTGCGACGGTTGCTGATTTGCCGGGTCGCTTCCAGAGGGGTATGTCGAGCATGAGAAAGATCAGAAGCGCAAGCAGCACGACCCTCATGAAGGCCAGAACCAGATTAGTTGCGGGCGGCATTAGCCACAGGTGTATCTGCTGATTCCGAGCCACCGGGCCATTCCATTTCATGGCTATGGATTGCCAGGTCCAGGTGGGGAGGCCCGGGCCGGTCTGGATTAACGCACGAGGGTCCTGGGTAAGAGCGTTTTTTTCTTGCAGGTAGCTCCCCTTGTCCTTCCCTCCTTTTGGCCCTGCTTGCGCAGGAGCGGGCGAAATGCGTTTCAGAGAATCGCCCGGGATAGATTCTCTTTGTTGCTCGTACATTTCCGGGGCCTGGGGCGCAAAAGCCAAGTCCGGTGTGAAGTCTGAGACAATCTGGGGTGGTTCCAATTGTGGATAAATTCCCCCGCGGATTTGCTGCATCATGAATGGAATGGAAATAACGAGCAAAATGACGAGGCTAACTATGCGAAGGGCGCCAATCAATCTTCTTGCCCATCCCGCCGGCAGAATACGCAGCAAAGCCACAGCCGCCAACAAGGGGAGCCACACGATGCGCGGCGCACCGGGCTCATGGTAAATGAGCGCAATAGCCACCAGAGCAAGCAGTCCCCAGCGGTAATTCCACAGCCTGGAGACTGCAATCGAGATGATCAACACCAGAAAGAGATCCAGAAGCGTCCAGCGCTGGAACCATGTTCCCGGCATGACGTCTACACCGCTGGCGGTAAGCAGACACCACCCCGGAGGGAGACGGAGCACTCCCGAGACCGACTGGAAGTCATGGTCCCAGCCTACCGCCGGAAGCATCGAGTTGGAGGCTTCATACCTGGACTCCGCAACGAGGTTTAAGTGCCCTTTGCGAAGCTCGACGCCTGGCTTCATTTCAGCTCCCTGGCTGGTGATGAGCTGGTCGGTTCCGTCGGCGGAAACCCGTCCGAGAAGGCCCGGTGGGTTCATCGCCAGAAACCACTGACGGCTCATGGTCCCTCCGATATGATCCTGAACGGTGAAGCCGGACCCGTCAAAATCCAGCCACCAGGTCCGCTTGAGGCTGAGCATATCCGGTGCGGGATCGGGATCGCCACGCCGGGTTTCCTTAAAGATCATCGTGGCCCCGGGCTGTACAACATATGTGGGAAACCTTTCCCAATCCCTGGGAGCGTCTGTTTGTTTGGGATCAACTCCCGGCACCCCTTCAATCTGTACCATGCGCAGTTGATTCTGTGCCTGGAAGGACCATACTTCCTGGCCAAAAGCCCCGTTTATGGGGCCGAGCCCTTGGATAGGGCCCTCGAATCGGGTCAGGATTGTGATTTCCCACCGGCCCGGACGAGCCTGGAGGAACAACTCCCCCGCAGGGCCCAGTTTTGCGGGAAGCGGGCTTTGGATACTCAAAGGAATGGCCTTTTCCAGCAGGACATTATCCAATTTTACTTCGCGCCCCTGACCCGAGATATTGATCCTTAGAAGATTGTGCACCTGCATGGGAATCGTATCGTCGACCAGCCGATATATCTTCATCTCCAGCCGGTCTTCCTGCTTGCCCGAGGTGGAGCGCTTCTGGAGCCAGAGACGGCCGGATTCATCGAGAAGCGGAAAGTCTATCGGTTTGCCGTTGATGGAAAGGGAGACCAGGCCGCTTGCGTCAGGTACGTTAATCATCTCGGGCATTTCGTCCCAAACAAAAGAACCCTCGACCACGTGTCTCCCGGGCGTGAGGCTTACCGCCGGGAGATCGTGGCGCCTCAGCAATGGGACTGTTTTCCCGTCCACCTTAACGTCAAAGGGCCAGACATTAGCGCTGCCGGGCAGGGTAACCCAATCCTTAACGAAGACACGCCACTCCTGGGTTAATCGGCCACCTTTGCGGTCCAGGGCGAGATGCAACCGTGATGGCCATACGCATTGGAATGCAATACCATTGTTGCAGGTTATGGGGCAAAGGTGCGTCTCCTTACCATGCAACACCCAGGATTTCCATATTGCGAGGTCGGGGGGTATGCTCTCCGTATCCGGGGCTACTGCCGGGGCAGCAAGGCTAGTCAACAGAACAGCACAGATAATTGCCGCTGTAACCCACATCTTCTTCATGATTGATCCTTATGCTGCGGTGGATAAATCGATAGGTGCAAAACTCCATGCGAGGGAGTTGGATTTGGCCAAAAAGTGAGCTTAATCAACGGTCTTGGAGTATAGATATTATGCAACCAGCGGCTTGCCCGTGTACGTCCGGTTGAATGTCGCCGCGTTGGTGTCATTGCTTCTTTACCAGAAGAAAGATCCGAAGAATCTTATTCTCCTCGGGGACCCGTGCCCGGCAACGAATTTTGCCATAGCATCGGACTTCGGCTTTCAAACCACCCAGGCCATTTAAGATCATGCTTGTGGGGCGGCATGTCAATGACATGGGGGTGTCGTCAGGCCTGCTGAGGACCAGGATGCTTCTTCAGTAACTATTTTGCCGGGTTTCTCGGCACTTTTGGGGAGTCAATGCCCCGGAAAGCCTTTTACCTGATGCTCATTGGGCTGGGCATCGGCGGCGGGGTCCATATCCGGCTGATTGGATATCGGCTTGAGCACGTGGTAGCGAATGCTTCCCGTGAGTGGAGTTGACACCATGCAGCTATAGATATTAAGAGCAGGCATTGGATTCTCTCCTGGCAATGCTGATCCATTTCTTCTCGCTTTTTCTATAGAATTTTGGTGAGACTCTGGCGTTTCTCGCGATTTCGTCAAATACAAGGGTTGCCTCTTGTACTCTGCCCAGTTTCTTCAAAAGTAGGCCGTAGCGGCACCTTACTTCTTCTCCAACGCTCTCCCTAAGTATGGCAGCGTATCGTTCCACGGCTTCTTCATCTTTTCCAGCCTCTTCCAAAGCCCGCGCATGCAGGAACCTCATCTCCTTGGAAAGTTTGTCCTTTGAGTTGGCATTGAAATTCACCAGATACTTTTCTGCTTCCTCGAAGTTCCCCTGCTTTAAGTGCGCCCGGCAGAGTCCAGCCAAAATGCTCTTGTCATCTTTATAAATGCCATTCATGCACTCTTTGTAAAGCTCAACAGCCTCTTCATACAAACCTGCATTGACTAATCCGTCGGCAAGTGCGATTCGATTTCCCACGCTGGTGTTGTGTTCAGCCTGAGCTCTGAGACGCTCCAATTCTGCAGATGGATTAATTTTAGATACGAGATGTCTCGATAAATTATCCATCGTCCTTCCGCTCCTCAGATCAGGCAGGTACTCGGCAAAGAAGTAGACAAGACTGCCAATTCCCGGGAAGAACAGGATAATAAACAGCCAACCACTTCGACCCGATCTCACGCAGTGCACTCCAAAAAAGATCTGTATCGCAATGACTAAGATTCCAAAGAGAGGCATATCCAACATCCTTCTTCCAATAAGGCATTTCGCATCAGCAACCTCAAGTTCCCTCTGCCGTAAGACTTCACAATTAGAATGCAGCTTTCGTGCCGACTATTCGGGGCTGCGTCACATTTCGCAAGAAAACACCCCTTATATGCAACATTAACTCACCATGATAGAGGAGGTGGGCAGGGGCAGAGGGATAAACTCCGCTAATTGACACCATTCGACCCGATTTGTATCCTGCCTTTCGGTACTCCTAAAGGGGCAGGTTGTTTTTGCCTCCTTCGGTTATCTTCCCGATGAAGGATAGGAATCTCTTCAGAGCTGATCCCACCGAGCCGGCAATCCCGCCGATGTGGTCGCGGAACTCGGAGGGCGGGACGGTATATGATTCGATCGGAGTTTTTCCTGAATTCGCCTTATGGAATCAGTATTGACCTCAGGCCGCTCTGCCTTACATTAGTACAGTAGTCGAGTTTCGTAGTGGTTCCTCATATCATCGGTTGGATTGAATCCGCTGGTTGGCGGCTGGTCGTATAAATTTAAGGATCTTTTTCATATGTGAACGCGAATCGAACTGGCTGGCATGCTGTTTTTGGCAAAGCCTTCAAAATCACAAGTTCCATGGCATGCCCCCATTCGCTCTAATTAAGGACTGCCTGATGATCTTTTAGGACAACAGGCATACTGGTTTTGGTTTCTAAAACGAAATGATGCTCCTTGCATAAAAAGATGAAAGCTGGCGAGTGTCGGGCTATTACATCTAGTAGAGCAAACCGGGAGAGGAGAAGAAATGAAACAAGGGATCATAGTGGCACTAGCCGTCATCCTACTGGGAGCCCAATGCATTTGTCTTTCTGCAGCTACCGTGTGGGCTGACGAAAGGATGATTGTAGCTCTGCAGGATAGTCCCAAGGTTGAGCTCTACATAACAAGCTGGTGCCCGTACAGCAAAAAGGCAGTCAGTTTCTTCCAGTCAAGAGGGATTCCATTCGTTTCCTATGATATCGAGAAGGACGAATCTGCTGCTCGAAGGAAGAGCCAGCTTGACAGCAAAAGTGGTGTGCCCTTTGCTATTATCAATGGGCAAAAAATCCACGGCTACTCAGAGGAAGACTACCAGAGTGCAATCAACCCCAAATGAAGATCCAGTCCACGCAAGAGTAATCTTAGCCAAGAGGAGAGGCCTCATATACCAAAGGCGAGAGGGCGTTGTCGATAAGAAATCTCATGCCACCTTGACCAGAGGTAGTTCACGCTCTCTGACTGCTTGAGCAGCATACCGGAGAGCTTCTGTGATGTCTTCTCGCTCAAGATCGGGATAGGCTTTAAGTATTTCCTCAGTGCTCATCCCATCCGCGATCATGTCAACTATGGTAGAAACGGGAATTCGCAGGCCACGCAGACACGGAACTCCGCCCATCTGGTTGGGATTAACTGTTATTCGGGTAAATCGCATTTCGTGCCTCACTCCTTTATATAACTCTATTGCATACCTTTTTCTTTTGCAAAACCAACCGCCGCGACAACATCATGGCAGTTCCGATTGGTTGGAAATCCCCTCGGGACCACATGATGCCAGGAGGATACGACTATATTGATATGGCGTCAAGACTCAGGGGATCGTATTGTCAGGGGATCGTATCCTACATCAATTCCCATTATGATTTCCGGCGTTCAAAGCTGTCGGCCCTGCGCAGATCGGGAAACAAGCGCATCCAGAGGATGGCGACTACAATCGTGCCCATGCCCCCGACAACTACGGCCGGAACGGTCCCCAGAAGCGCTGCCGTTACACCGGACTCGAATTCGCCGAGCTGGTTCGATGTGCCGACGAAAAGCGAGTTGACAGCGCTCACCCGGCCTCGCATTTCGTCCGGGGTCGAAAGCTGGACGAGCGTCATCCGGATCACAATGCTGATCACATCCGCTGCGCCGAGGACGACGAGAGCGCCTAATGAGAGGAGCATCGAGTTCGACAGGGCGAACGTGATTGTAGCGAGGCCGAATACGATCACTGCGCCGAACATCAGATGGCCGATCCGGTGTTCGAGAGGAAAGCGGGCCAGGAAAACGGACATTGCGAGGGCGCCTACAGACGGCGCCGAACGCAGCACGCCCAGGCCCCATGGACCCGTGTGGAGAATGTCCCGGGCGAAGATCGGAAGCAAGGCTGTGGCCCCACCGAACAGGACGGCGAAAAGGTCGAGGGATATAGCCCCCAGAATTTCCGGCCGGCTTCGGATGAAGGCAATTCCGGAGAAAAGGGAGCGGAAATCCCGCGAATTCCAGCGGGGCGGGACTCTGTCGAAACGAATGAAAGAAGTGAGCAGACTGGCCGAGAGGAAAAGCAAGGCGGCCATCGAATATGCAGCGGCCGGTCCGGCTGCGTAGAGAAATCCACCCAGGGCCGGCCCGATGATAAATGCGGTCTGAATCGCCGAACTGCTCAGAGCTGCCGCTTTCGGGAGGAGCGAATCCGGGACGAGCCCCGGGAGCAGGGCCGACATGGTCGGGTGTTCGAAACTTCGGGCAGCCCCAATTACGGCTACGGCTGAAAATATCCCTGCGATATGGAGCCAGCCGTAGACATTGCCCATAGCCAGCATGAGCGCGGAACATCCCATAACAGCCTGGCAGGCTCGGACTATGGCGCGGCGGTCGTAGCGGTCGGCAGCATGGCCGGCCGCAAGGGTCAGAACAACCATCGGAAGGAATTGGACCAGTCCCAGCATACCCAGGTTGAAAGCGCTCCCGGTAAGCGCATAGACTTGCCAGCCGACTGCGACTGCTGAAACCTGGAAAGCAATCGCCGAAAACACCCGTGCGGTCCAGAAAAGGAGGAAGGGCCGGTTGCTTAGAAGGGTGTCCGGGTTCGACGGGCCCGGCGGAGTTTTCGGTGGGTGAGGGGAGGTCATATCCGCAGTCCGGAAAAGGGGATCGGTCCCAGGAAAGCGGATTCGACGGCTCCAGGTTCGGCATCGAAAACGATTATGCGGCACCCGTCACACCGGGCCCGACTGCATGCCGAGTGGGCTTTCCCGCTTCGGAACAGTCCCCTGGAGCCATACGAATCGACAAGTGTGACAGCATTCATGTTCGATCATTCATCCCTGAGTTTGGTGCTTTGTGGCGAACTGCGAGAACCATACAGCACACTTCAATCCTGTAATGTGCTGGGGGGCAGGTTGATTCCCAGTGTGAAAACGCCTTCAAAATGCCTCCGGGGAGCAGCACGTCACAGCCCGAAAATCCGGCCAAAGGGAATTTCTCTGCGGTGGATTATTGTCCGGAGGGCATCGAAGTTCGGCTATTTACCATCCATTGCGACCGAAGTGGAGAGCAAAATCTCAGCATAGCGGAGAAATGATTGTGTAAAAGGCGCCTTCCAAATGGCTTGGGCATCTTCGGCGGAGGTTACGTAGCGTCTCCATGTCTTAGCGGATTTTCTCTTAGGGGCCCATGCCCTTCTACACGCAGACTGTATTCTTTCGATGGACCTTGGAGTCTACAGGGCGTATTTCAACGACCTTAAGGTGGTCGATTCGATCTGAGTGAACCGGGGAGTGAAGGCGGATTACCAAACGCGGCCACGCGGAATTCATTGCGACTCCATCACGGAGCCCGGATGGAGTCATTTGTTTCTACACAGTCCAACGGCCGGGTGTGCGTATAGATCAAGGGGCCACCATTTGATAGTTTGTTCCTATCAAACGGTGGCCCCTGCCTCAGGTGAACTAGAATTCCGACATATCGTCATCAAAGGGGATCACTCGCTCAGGTCCCGGTCCCCGTTTTCTCGATGTGGTCAGATCCTTCTTAGACTTCTGGATTGAACCTGTTCTATTCTCGGGAGCAGCCGCAAGAACTCTCGATGCTTTTTGAACGGGCATGCTTGGTTTTGTGCTTATGGCATTGTCGTTGCCATTCGCACCACTGACCAAAACTATTAATCCTGACACAAATTCTTTCAGGTGCTCTGCTTGATCATTCATTTTTTCCGAAGCGGAGGCGGATTCTTCGGCTGTACATGAATTCTGTTGGACAACTTTGTCCATTTCACTCACTGCTCTGCTGACTTGCTCAATTCCCTGGGCCTGCTCACTCGATGCGGCAGATATTTCACCAACCAGCTCTCCTACTTTATTTGTGCTGGATTCAAACTGAGAGAATTCGGCGCTGGTCTTTTCAACCATTAACGATCCCTCCTTGATTCTCTTGACGGTCCCCTCGATCAAGCTGGCAGTAGTTTTTGCGGCTTCCGCGGCTTTCATTGCTAAATTTCTCACTTCGTCGGCAACCACTGCGAAACCCGCCCCGGCTTCTCCGGCCCTGGCCGCTTCTACTGCCGCATTGAGCGCCAATAAGTTCGTTTGGAAGGCGATTTCGTCTATCGTTTTGATTATTTTGGAGGTCTCCTCACTGGATTTTGAGATTTCTCCGATGGAATCCGTCAGCCGCTCCATTGATTCGGCGGCTTTCGCCAGCACACTCCGGGTCTGGTTCATGAGTTGATTGGCTTGACCTGCGTTTTCCGCATTTTGTTTCGTCATTGATGCCATTTCTTCCAGCGATGAGGAAGTCTCCTCGATTGCTGCGGCCTGTTCCGAAGCACCTTCGGCCAATTGTTGGCTGCTGGACGCAACTTGAGAGGATGCCGAGGACACCACCTCCGAAGAATGGATAAGGCCCTTTACCGCGGATTGGATAGGCCTGGTTACAAAGCGCATCAGCAGCCAGCCCCCGCTCAGAAAGAACACGAGAAAGACACCAAACATCATGGTTCCGGTTCTTAGGAAGGTCTTATTTGCCTGCTGAATTTCAGGGCCAAGGGGCGCTCGAATCGAAATGATTGCCCGGATATCACCCTCTTTCTCACCAAACCCACTCTTATCGCCGTATCTTTCGATGAGCTCCTTTGGAGCCAAATCCGGTGTACTGTGGCAGGCCATGCAGTCTTTCGTATTTTTTGCAAATGGCAGAGCGTAGTAGAGCAAGTCGGCACCGTCTTTTGAAATTACCTGCTTGAATTCAGTAATCTCATTACTATTGAATTTCTTGATGAGGTCTCGCTCGAACTCATCACTCTTGTTCTCGGGATTTCTGGGATTATTGGCGGCAAGTTTGTAATAGAATTCGGAGAGGCCGTTTTTCCCGCGCTGCTCATTGTAGTACTGATGCATATATTTTGTGATGTACGATGATGAAAGGATCTCCGGAGAAAAATAATTCTTGTCGAGTTTTCCTTCCTGCTTTAATTTAGAAATCTCTGGTTTCTGATTTTTTCCAATGTACGCATGTAAAGCCTGATGTTCAAGAAGCAGGTTCTTTATTTTCTTCTCAGCTTCTTGTATTGCATAGGATCTAGCCTCGAAATAAAGCAGTATACTTAAAGCACATGTCGTGGCAATAAATATCAAGATCATCATTTTCAGCATCATGCTTCTTATGCTGCTCGACTTGGAAATGAATTTGTAAGACATCGTAACCTCCATCGGCCCAAAAAGAGTGGAATTGATTTCTGTAATTAAGTTAACAAGCAGTCTAGTGTCTCTATTCTGTGCCTTTCCTGGTCCCGATAATCAGAAAGCACCGGCATCTCAAGCATCGAACGGGGTCGCCCGCACAGGTCGCACTTTTCCCCTTTTGAGAGAAGCCAGAGGCCTTTCCCGCTGCAATTATGAGGTCGCCCATCGGCAATATTGACCGTAGATTCCGTTATCGGGATTTTGCTGTTGGTTATCTTTCCAGTCACCACTACGACGGCCTTTTTATTTCGTCCACCTTTCGAACCATCGATGGTGGATTTCAACTCGGTTACGGATGTTTTCATCGGTTCCCCGCGGGTATGCATCTCCTGCGAGGCCGAAGCAGGCTCCTATGTGTTTGCGGAATTTCGCTGAACCACCTTGTCCATTTCGTTTGCAACCCAGCTAATCCGGCCTATTCCCTGAGCCTGTTCGAGGGCTGCTGCGACAATCCCGCCTGCTAATTCTCCGGCCTTTGCTAAACTGATTGCCAAATGCTGGAATCCTTTATCTGTTTTCTCGACCACCTCCGATTGATGCTTTATTCTGCCGACGGCCCCTCAATCAGGCCGAAAGTATTTTTTGCGGCTTCAGCCGCTCTCATTGCCAAATTTCTCACTTCATCGGCGGCCTCTGCGAAAGCTGCGCGGGTTTCTTCGGCCCTGGCCGCTTCCGCGTTGTGGAAGCGTATGTTCCGATGATCCAAACCCTGCAAGATAGTATCGGTTGATAACCGATAAGACTTTAGAAAAACTACCTAAGGTCTTGCAATTTCAGGGAGGTTCCAATTAGAGGCCCCAATTGGTTCCAACTGTAATATGAGGCGGCAGTGAACGGTGAGCAGTGAGCAGTGAACAGTGAGCAAAATCCCTCAATCCCTGAATTCGCTTTCCTGCAAATACAGGCCAAATTCAGGTGAAACGGTGAGCAGCGAGCAGAATCCCTAAGTCCATCAATTCCCAGACTCGGATGGACAGAGATGGAGGAGCGTAGCGGGGTGGATAAGAACCTCAATTACTCAATTCCGGCCATCACGCTGCAATCCGGGAATATTATAGAAGGGATGGTTTGGCTCTGCAAAATGGCAAGGAGAAGCGGCAAGGAGAAGCGGCAAGGAGAAACGGCAAGCAGAAGCGGCAAAATGCAGAAGAATATTTATCAGGCGAAGACGCCAAGATGGGAGGGCAACCGAGCACCGCAGAGACGCGGAGAACACAGAGAAAACAAAGAGTTACAAGAAAATCCCGATACAATTTAGAGAAGTTCGATGTTAGCTACGCGGACGCTCCTCCACTCAGTCCAAGTAACCCCGGGAGGATGAGCAAAAATTCGATTCCCGGCCATGAGCACTCGTTGGCGGTCCGTGTTCCCTTATGCCGGCATCGTCCTTATCAAATCCCACCACATTTTAAATTCTTTCAACAGCTCCGCCTGTTCCTCTTCCTGGCACTGGGTCAGGAGGTTATGATATGCGTCGTCAAATTCTGAATAAGTAAACACAAGTTGTTCACGTTCCAAAATGGCGAGCACGTCTTCCGGGCCGGCAGAGGCATTCAGAAGATCCCGTAAATCCCTGTCCCGCATCCCTCTGAGTATAAATGTTCTGGCCTGTCCGATGCTCATTCCGTTATCCTTTTAATTGCAAATAAGATAAAGCCGTTTCCCCTCCCTGCACCCCCTGCGGTGTGGCATATGCTTGCCGCACAGCGCGCGCATGAAGTTCGCAGATGGTAAACCCGCCGTGCTTTTAAGACTATTCGCACGTTGTCTTCACAAACGACTCCAGTTTCCGGGTCGTCTCGATCATCTCCAAAATGGCTGTTCGAGTAGGGGCATTCCGCACGTAGGTACTTAAAGAACAGATTTCCTGGTAGCCTTGCAGCGCTTTCAACTCTTCCTTTAGACCTTCCGGAAGGGAGACCACGTTGCTCATAGCGTCCACGAGATCGAGGAAAGTGTGATTGTCCGGCATGTTTTCCTTGTAATACAAAAGAGCGAGGCAATATTTTTCAATGGCCATGCCCAGGATATTGTAAAGTATTTCAGGCGTGAACACCTTCTCTCGCTTTAATCCCCCAACCGCTGTCTTCAGGTATTGGTCTGCTTCCTGGATGCTGGCCTCATAGTACTTTCCAATTGACATAATTGTTCCGATCCGGATTTCTCCCGATAAAAAGCTAAGAGTCGTCTCACCGCAGAGCACACAGAGGCATCGGAGGAGACAGGGCACTAACCACGGATTACGCGGATCTCACGGATTAGAGAATCGACCGTGAAATCTTCATGATCCGTGGTTTGCTTTTGGTTTTTCTCAGCGATTTCCGCATAATCTGTTTCTTTCTCTACGCTCCGCGAGGCGTTTAGCCGGAAGCTCCGCAGTAAACGTTTGAGCACCCATTATCGATTATGGAAATCAAAGAGGCAATGATCTATTAGTTAGAAGGAAACAAACTCGGTATTGCAGCCCCCTCCCGGGCGCTTGCGGCAGGCATGATCAGCGCTGGGCCCGGAGTCCCGGGGTGAGTTCGTTCATGAGACGGATCGGGAAAGAGAGGTTGGTCATTGCGCAACTCTGTGGTATCCAGAATTGAAAGACGACGACAGGACAAATCCGATACAGGGTGGTCGTGACATGCCAAGCATCTACCAGATAAAGCCTGCCTTCCAGCGTCGGCTGCGGCCGGTTTGTGGTCTACTGCATCGGGGCGGGATTTCTCCCAATACGATCACGACCACCACGCTCCTGGCTTCCGCAGCCATGGGGCTGTGGTTGTGCACCGGCTCCAGGGTCTCCTGCCTTTCGTTGCCGGTCTTCCTCTTTGTGCGCATGGCCGCCGATGCCCTGGACGGGATGATCGCAATGGAGTTCAACCTCTGCTCCCCGTCCGGGACGCTGCTGAACGAGGTCGCCGACGTTGCGGCGGATGCCGTTCTCTACCTCCCGTTCGCCCTCCTGCCAGGTGTCACCCCTTTTCTGCCCGTCGCCGCCGTAGTGCTCGCTATGGTAAGCGAACAGGCTGGAGTCGCGGCGGTTTTGATCGGCGTGCCTCGGCGGTCTGAGGGGCCCATGGGCAAGAGTGACCGCGCCTTCGCCTTTGGTGCGTGCGGTCTTGCCCGTGGCCTGGGGTTGACAAGTCCCATAATCTGGAGTGCGATTTTCGCGGTGATCATAGGCCTGCTGCTTCTCACCATATTCAACCGCTGCAGGAATGCGGTCAAGGAAGCAACCTGAATGGCCGTTCCGGAGCATCAGCCGTTAGTGTGGGCATGGATCGGCGTTGCCGGCTTGCTGACGGTTGCCACTGCCGTGGCTGAGCTCTACAAACACTTTCGTCCCTCCCCGGAAGCACTCAAGAACAGGCAGCGCATCCGTACGTGGTGTCTGATCTGCCTGAGTGTATTCATGGCCATGTCGTGCGGCATCGTCGGTCTGGGCATTCTTTTCTGTGCCGTCAGCATCCTCGCCATGAAGGAGTTCGCCGCGCTCAACTTCCACGGGGAAGACTCCTGCCGTGCTTGCGGAGTGATGACTGCCGCGGCGATGCTTCAATATGCGTTTCTCCTGTGGCGGCCGGGGTGGGTCCCTTTTTGGACGGTGCTCGTTGTGGGGCTCCTTGCAGTTGCCCTCGGGGTTTTCGCCTGCACCCTGTCGATCAGGGACAGTTTCATTAGTGGCTTGGCCTTCCTCTTTTCAGCCGTAGGCCTAAGCCATGTCATTCTTCTCGCAAAACTGCCGGCCCCTGCAGATGCAAGCTGGTACACCGGCACCGCCATGCTCTTCTTTCTGCTCTTGATGACCTCACTCAACGATGTCGCTCAGTATTTGTGGGGGAAGGGCCTGGGGCGCAGAAAAGTCGTTCCCTGGATCAGCCCGAACAAAACTCTGGCCGGCCTGATCGGAGGGATCTTGACCACCGCTGCACTGTCGGCAGGCATCGCCGGGTTTTTCACTCAACTGCGCTGGCCGGTGAGTGCCGGGGCAGGGTTGATCATCGGAATGGGCGGATTCCTGGGGGATATCACCGTATCGGCCTACAAAAGAAGCGTGGGAGTCAAGGACAGCGGTCATCTGCTGCCCGGCCACGGAGGTATGCTCGATCGCGTTGACAGCCTGTGCCTGACAGCACCGCTTCTTTACTGGTTCGTCACATGGAGTTGATTACATTAGAGAGGCAAAACCTTGCACGATGACATAGAAATCGAATCAACCTTCAGAACCTGGGACGGCACTGAACTGTACTATCGCGCCTGGGCCACCGGTGGGGAAGATGGAAAGGCTTTGATCCTGCTCCATCGCGGCCACGAGCATGGCGGCCGGCTACGTTCGCTCTACAGGGAACTGTCCCTGGATGGATTCTCCGGTTTTGCCTTCGATCTGCGCGGCCATGGGCGGTCTCCCGGCGACCGGGGCTTTGCCGATTCGTATGACGTGTGGGTGAAGGACCTGAATTCCTTCGTCAACTTCATTCGGGACAAACACGGGGTCCCGCCGGAAAACATGGCAATTGTCGCCAACAGTGTCGGCGCAGTGAACGCCGTCACCTGGGTCCACGACTATGGCGTACCCGTCCGCTGCATGGTCCTCGCCGCTCCCGCTTTCCGCATCAGGCTCTACGTCCCGCTGGCCGTCCCGCTTCTCCGATTGCTGCTGCGCATAAATAAAAAAGCGAAGGTCAAGAGCTATGTCCGCGCTGCCATGCTGACCCACGACGCTCAGGAAGCAAGGGCTTACGACGCCGATAAACTGATCACCCGCATCATCTCGGTGGGTGTCCTGCTGGGACTGCACGATACGGCCACTCGGATTCTCGCGGACGCCGGCGCAGTGACGGTGCCGATACAAATCCTGTCCGCAGAATCCGACTACGTGGTTGAAAACCGTGCGCACGGGATGCTCTTTTCTGCTCTTTCATCAGCTCGAAAAGAGCGCCACGTCTTCCCGGGAATGTACCATGGCATCTTCTATGAAAAGAACCGAGGGGAAGCCATCGCAAAAGCGCGCAGGTTCATCCAATCCTGTTTTGACGAAGAGCCGGGGCGCGATGTGCTTCAGGCAGACCGGCAGGGGTACACGCGCCGCGAGTACGACCGGCTTCGGGCTCCCGCTTCAATGCCCGTAACGGCCTTTTTCGGTCTGCAGGCACTGGCGATGAAGACGCTGGGAAGACTCAGTCATGGCATCCGGCTTGGCTGGGACAAGGGATTCAATTCGGGAGATTCCCTCGACTACGTCTACCGCAACCAGCCCTCCGGTCAGACGTGGTTGGGCCGGCTCATCGACAAAATGTATCTGAATTCCATCGGTTGGCGGGGAATAAGGCTCCGCAGGGAGAGCTTGAAGCAATGGATCATGGTGGCCGCCGAGCAACTCCGAAACGAAGGACGGGAAGCCCGCATTATGGATGTTGCCGCCGGCCATGGACGGTATATCCTCGAAATCAAAAGGGTGCTCGGCGACCGCGCCAAGGTCCTGCTTCGAGATATTGAGGCGACTAATCTGGAATCAGCGCGGCTTCTGGCCGGCCAGTGGGGTCTCGGCGGAATCGAATTCGAAGTGGGGGATGCGTTCGACGAAGAGTCGTATGCGTGCCTGCCTTTCAGGCCGAACATTACTGTGGTATCCGGCCTCTACGAACTGGTCTCCGACAACACGCGGGTCCTTGGCTCATTGAGAGCCATAGCCGGGTCCCTCGATCCCGGCGGCTACCTTATCTGCACGGGGCAGCCCTGGCATCCTCAGATCGAGATGATCGCCAGGACCTTGACTAACCGCGACGGTACCCCGTGGGTCATGCGCCGCCGGACCCAGTCCGAGCTCAACGCTCTCCTGGCCGAAGCGGGCCTCCAACGGGTGGATTCAAGCATAGACGCCTACGGCATTTTCACAGTCACCCTTACCCGAAAGGTGGGATAGCCTTATGGAATCGGCTGATCAACTGAAGGCGCTGGAAACTTATTTTCAACTCATGAGCATGAAGGGTGTCGTCGAAGCGTTCCACGCTGCCCGCCAGGCCGGAGTGCTGGAGGCCCTCGCCGGTGGGAGACACACGGCTGCAGCCCTGGCCGTGAAGTGCGGGCTGCGTGAGAAGCCTACCGCTCTGCTGCTGGGGGTCCTTTGTGCTGCAGGTATCGTGCAGGTGATCGGGGAAGAATACCTGGCGATGCCGGTTCTCCACTTTCTATCGGGGACCTACCAGGATCTCGGCAGCCAATACTGGGATTACCTGCCGTCCTACCTGAAGACCGGCCGGCCGCTGCAGCGCATGGACGACCCGGAGGAGGGACGAAAACACTACGTCGAGCAGGCCCGGTCCTTGCGCAGGATGATGCTCCCCTGCGCCATGGCTGCCGCCGGGATGCTGGGAATCGGCACTCAGTTGAAGAAATTGAGGATCCTGGATGTTGGCGCCGGTTCCGGGGTGTGGGGCCAGACCTTTGCTCTGCATGACCCGGAAGCGCGCGTCGCGGCCATCGACTGGCCAGACGTCCTGGAGATGGCTCTGGATTACGCCGGCCGGACCGGCTTGAGCGACCGTTTCCAAACCCTGCCAGGGAACTACCACCACGTGGCGATTGAATCCGCCGGGTACGACCTTGCCATCACGGCCAATGTGGTGCATCTGGAAACGGAAGACGGGATCATTCGGCTGTTCCGACGGCTGCACTCGGCGCTCAAACCCGGTGGTCATGTGCTCGTGGTGGATGTCTTCCACGACCAACCGGACGGGAAACTAAACGCCTCCCTCTATGAACTCGGGCTGGCCCTGCGAACCGAGCACGGGCAGGTTTTCGGCCAGGAATCCCTGACCCTGTTGCTGCGAGAGGCGGGGTTTCCCGATCCACAGTACAAGCCGATTCCTGTCACGCCTTTCACCATGGGGTTGATCTTCGCACAACGAGGAGAATAGCAATGAGAGCACTTGGCGCACTGAAGTTCGTACTCGTGGGGCTCCTGGCCCTGCTGCCTCTGACGGCTGTCGCGCAGGAAGAAAACAAGGCCGATCATGACGCTCTGCGCAACATTCGCCACGTTGCGGAAAACGCCATCAATCGGAACGACCTGGACATGATCCGGCCTTACCTGGCCCAAGAGTTCTCCATCGTCACTTTCACGGATAGGGAGTTCACGGATTTCGATGCGTTCAAGGCGCAATGGGGAAAGACCCGCCGGAAAATGCTTGGGGAGCGCGGTACTTTCAAAGTCGATCTGGACCCCCAGCTCAGTTTGATCAAAGGAGACATCGCCCTTTGCCGCGGCAATGCGAAGAACACCCTGGTGAACGACAGCGGCAAGGTCTTTGAGTTCACCTCCCATTGGACGGCGACCTGTCAAAAGGTGGATGGTAAGTGGTTAGTTGCGCGCGCTCACAACTCGCTAGACCCGTTTCATAACCCGATACTGGAACATGCCGTGCGGAGCCTGCTCCTCAAGTCGGTAGGGGCAGCAGCTCTCATCAGCTTGCTGCTGGGCGCCGCACTGGTATGGCTCCGTTACCGTTTCAAGGCCGGTACCCCTGCTTCGAAAAGGCCGCCCACATAGGGGCTGGACTACGGTGGGATTCAGGGATTTAGGAATTTAGGGATTGAGGGATTTAGGGATTGAGGGATTGAGGGATTGAAGGATTGAGGGATTGAGGGATTAAGGGATTTAGGGATTGAGGGATTAAGGGATTTAGGGATTGAGGGATTAAGGGATTGAGGGATTGAGGGATTTAGGGATTGAGGGATTTAGGGATTGAGGGATTTAGGGATTGAGGGATTGAGGGATTGAGGGATTGAAGGATTGAGGGATTGAAGGATTGAGGGATTGAGGGATTTAGGGATTGAGGGATTGAGGAATTCAGTTCCTCAATTTAGGGTTGATCGAATAAGCCATAGTCCAGGTTGGGGACAGGGGGAGAAGAACCCCCGGTTACCCGGTTATACGAAACTATTTCCGTGCCTTGATTGAAATATTCTCAGCAGATTCAACACATATCAACCTCATTTCGCCAGGCTTATTATCAGTAAAGGGGCATACGGTAAAATCCGCAAACATCGCTGTCTCCCAACTGAGCCGGCGCACTAACTCATCTGGCACATTCACGTAATCCTGGAGATAAAACCGGCCCTGCGATATTCCAAGCATGCGTTTCGTCCCCAGCGGCCATATTCTTACAGTCGGATTGCCATTGGAAAAAGTCATCCGGCCCCTGACTTTGAAGCACGGCCCCGAAAGCATCGGGTGTTCTTTGCATGACTTTTTGTTTGGTTGATCATCGCTGCTGCTCGTGGCGGCAAAAAAAAGGATGAGAAAGAATACCGGCCAGATGATTCGCATGATCTTCATGTGCCTATTCGCATGTTGTCTTCACGAACGACTCCAGTTCCCGGGTCGTCTCGGTCATCTCCAAAATGGCCGTTCGCGAGGCGTTTAGCCTGAAGCTCGGCAGTGAACGTTTGAGCACTCATTATCGATTATGGAACCCAAAGAGGCAATGATCAAGGAGTTAGAAGGAAAGAAACTCTGTATTGCTGCCCCGTCCCGGGCACTTATCAGGTTTCGGCTTTACCACGGAATTCGAGAGCAACTGACCACCGCAGAGACGCAGAGGCCGCAGAGCAGCCCCGGGCCGGAACCAAAGGGCGAAAATCCTATCACGCAGAGGCGTTCGATAACTTCAAGAACCCGGTGACCGGCTTCGAGGGCTAGGGTCTATCTTTAGAGAACGCGGAGAAAATCCTGACACAATTTAAAGAAATTCGATGTTAGCTACGCAGACGAGACAGGGTAGTAACGATCCGTGGTTTGCTTTTGGGTTTTCTGCGCTCTCCGTGTCCGGGGTGAACGTTGACATTTTACCGGGGGCACAGCCCAATAAGGGCGCCCGAACCAGCGCAGAAGGCCTTGGAGGATATGGCAATAGTTTGCTCGGAGGGTGCCGGGGACTATTTGCGGATATTGACCCGCTGCCATAAATATGGCATAAAAAGCCATACTGGAGGCAAGGGCGCTTGTGGAAAATGCACGACCGGTTTTGAATTATCGGCGTGATTTGCCGAAAGGCGACAATATACAGGCTCCTTCCCAACCCGCTTCCCGGCTCGGCTCATTCGTTCAAATACCGGCTGCACTACCAGACCGCAGACGGCTCGGATGTTATCCGCTACGACAACGAGAGAGGCAAAGGGGACCACCGGCATATCGAGGGGAAAGTGGACCCGTACCGTTTTGAAACGGTGAAAAAGCTTGTGCTTGATTTCTACGAAGCTGTCAGGCAGACGCGCAAGAGCGGAGGTATACGATGAGTAGAGATTTCAAGGTGAAGATCGAGACGGAAGAGGAATTTTTCGCCGACCTGATCGCTCAGGCTGAAAAGATCGATCGGGACATTATTCCGGACAAGCCCATTGAGCGTGTGTCTTTCCCCGACTTGGAAACCTTTTACCGCTACTGTACTCCCAAGCGGCTTCAGCTTTTGCAGGAGCTGCACAAGATCGGCTGTGTCAGCATCAGTGCCCTCGCAAGACATTTGCATCGCCATTATAAGAATGTCTTCAGCGACGTGAAGGCCCTGGAGGCCGCCGGGCTGGTGGAAAAAACTGATAAGGGCCTCTACTGTGTACCATGGGACGAATTGACCGCAACGGTGAAGCTGGCGTCGTGACTATCCCGTGCCCCAGGGCGCCAGGTCTTCGAGGGCAACTTGCCACCGCAGAGGCGCAGAGACCGCAACCAAACAGAAAAACAATCTCCCCGCAGATTACACAGATAACGCAGATAAAATCTCTAAATAATATATGGGTCTCCAAAAGTGTGAATGCGTCTCTTGCGATTATGGCGGCATCGATGCTGGTTTTTGCAATCGTTTATCCATCACAACCGCCTCGCGCTAATAATTCCCATTCCGTCGCTAAGTGCTTCATGTTCCGGGACAATATCGGTAAACCCGGCTGCTGTGAGCATTTCCTCATGCTCCTTCTCAGTGCATGCCCTTCCGTCATCATAGAAATTCAGAAAAACAAGTCCCATACCCAATGACGATGGAGGTGACAGGCGGGAATTTTCCAATATGCCCCCGATGATATAGATCCGGCCTCCCGGCAATATCGATTGGGCGATGTTTTTCAAGACCGTACGTGCATGTTCTTTCGAAATCGTTTGAATCAAGGCCCGAAGGATTGCGACATCATATTGTCCTTCCGGCCGATCCGTTGAAAGGTCTGTTGGTGAGACGGCAATTCTACCGGACATCCCAGCCTCTTTTATGAAGCGTTCGGTCACCTGGACGACTTTCGGGAAATCCGCAACCGTCGCTTGCATATTGGGATATTTATTGCAAATTCCAATACATACTCCGCCTGTGCCTCCCCCGGCGTCGAGAAGCCTTCTGAATTCCGAGAAGTCGAGCTTGTCGGCAATTTCCTTTCCCGCCCTGATGCTGCTATGAAACTGGGTCTTGAAAAAGGTCAGCAACTCTTCTTCAGGCAATGCCTGCCAGTCGATTTTCAGTTTCGGCTTTCCCGTTCGAATACTCTCGGCCGTGTAAAGGGCGGCATTCCAAAGTTTACTGTAAAAACCGCTCATCGACCCCATGTAGTTCGGACGTCCACGAACCAAAAACGCGCAGGCTTCTTCGGTATTGGAGAAAAATCCATCCTCCATTTTCAGAAGGCCTGCGGCCACAAGAGAATAGAGAAGGGGGGTGATTTTGTCTTCCAGCACACCCAAACTGTCGGCCAGGCTTTTCGCCGTCAGTGCCTTATCATCCAGCGCCGTGAATAAGTCCAGTTGCATCCCGGCAAGCATGGCAAAAGACGGATATACCGCGTAGACAAGATGCATAATGGCCGATGGTTTCAAAGTCTCCCCGGGTGAAGAATCGTTTCCGACGCACTCGCTTCTTACGCCCATTTTTTCTCCCTCCATGGCTATTGACTTTATCCTTTCAATTAATCCAATAATTCGATTAGTATCGATCGACCCACAGAAAACTGTAGATAGTAACTTAGCGGGTATTTTCATTGGGGTATAACGGTTATTATCGATATGCTTATCAGATAATTCGATTGAAAACAGGACGAGGCGATGGACTTTCAAAAACTCAGGACATTCCGCACAGTAGCCACACTGATGAATTTCAATCAGGCAGCACATGTACTGAACTACGCCCAATCGAGTATTTCCGCACAGATAAAAACCCTGGAGGATGAAATCGGGGCACAGCTCTTCAAGAGAACAGGTAAGAAAGTCACTCTGACAGAAGCCGGCGAGAAAATGCTCGAATACGCGCACAAGCTATTGGCGATAGAAGAAGAAGCTCGCGCCGAGATCGCCGGAAAACCTAAAGTACCCTGCCTCTTGACGCTTCGCATGCCTCAGACTGTGGCTACATATCACCTGCCCGCTGTCTTGTCTGATTTTCGCCTTCGTTTTCCCCAAACCTGCCTTGATATTTCGAGTTGCGCCCTTTACTCTCTGGAACACGAGTTATCCATTGGAACCGTCGATCTTGCCTTTTTACTGGCGGAGTCGGTGGATGCGGCCAACTTGAGGTTCGAACTGCTGAAGGTCGAGAGCCTGGTTCTGGCGACCTTTCCCGGAAATCCTTTGATCCAAAAGAAGCCTGCAACCTACAGCGACCTTCGGGACCAAACCTTGTTACTGCCAAAGGCGGATTGCGGATACCGGATGATGTTCGAACAAGCTTTGACGGCTGAAAAAATTATGCCGGCTGCTGTTATTCAAATGAACAGCATCGAGGCAATCAAAAAGACCGTCATGCAGGGTATGGGCTTGACCATTATTCCTGAAATCGCCGTAAGAGAAGAGTTGAAGCAGAACCAACTGGTCAAACTGCAATGGACGGAAGACCTGGAAACGGGGGTTTGCATGATTTGGCATAAGGATAAAGGGTTTTCCCCGGATCTGATAGCTCTCATGAATTCTTTCAGGAAGAATCTTATGCAAGCCGGAAAATATTAGGAGGATTTTCGAAAAAGCAGGGTGCCACGGAAGCAGGGAGCAAGGAGCAAGGAGCGGGAAGCAGGGAGATCGAAGCAGGAAACGATGGTCTCTTCGGCTTTATCTGTCCGGAGGTTCACGATCCCCATTGCTGAAAGTATCCCGGCCGGAATCGGCAGATCGAACGCTCTGCGCCCGAACTTCTTATGCTCCAGTTAAACCAGGCGGGGCAAATCGGATGTTTCCTGAACGATGGCGGAGAATTGCCGATGAAGTATCGAGTTGTTTTGCTATTTATATTGTTGTGAAAAGGGTTATAGTCTATAAAGAAAGATTAAACTTCGGCCGCAGGGAATCCCTGTGGTTTTTTATTTTTTCGCAGGGAGTCAATTTAGCATGATCAGTGCATCGAACGTAACCCTCGTTTATGGGAAGAGGGTCATTTTCAAAGACGTCAACATAAAGTTCACCCCGGGCAACTGCTATGGGCTCATCGGGGCCAACGGCTCCGGCAAATCGACCTTTCTTAGAATCCTCTCCGGCGAGATGGAACCGGACAAGGGCGAAATCATCGTCGGCGCCAGGGAGCGCGTGGCGGTCCTTAATCAGGACCAGTTCGCATTCGACGAGGAAACGGTTTTGAACACCGTTATCATGGGGCATGCACGGCTATACGAAATCATGGCAGAGCGGGAGGCTATCTACGCAAAGGCGAATTTTACCGAAGCGGATGGGATTCGCTCGGCGGAGCTCGAGGGAGAGTTTGCCGAGATGAACGGCTATGAGGCGGAGTCTGAGGCCTCGGTGCTTCTCAACGGTCTTGGCATACCTGAGGAGATGCGCTCCAAAAAAATGAAGGAACTGGAAGGGGGCGATAAGGTGCGGGTGCTGCTGGCCCAGGCCCTGTTCGGCAACCCGGATGTGCTGCTGCTCGATGAGCCGACAAACCACCTGGACCTGAAGTCCATCACCTGGCTCGAAGAGTATCTCTTCCGCTCTCCCAATACGGTCATCGTCGTTTCCCACGACCGGCACTTTCTCAACCAGGTCTGTACACATGTGGCGGACATCGACTTCGGCAAGATACAGCTCTACGTCGGCAATTACGACTTCTGGTACCAGGCGAGCCAAATGGCGTTCAAGCAAAGGCAGGACGAGACCCGTAAAATCACTGACAAGACCAACGAGCTAAAGGAATTCATCCAGCGTTTCAGTTCCAATGCCTCCAAGGCGAAGCAAGCCACTTCGCGCAAAAAGCTCCTGGAGAAGCTGACGCTCGATGATATGCCGGTCTCTTCAAGGAAGTATCCGCACGTCGCGTTCAGACCCGAGCGTCCCTGCGGTGACATTATTCTGGAGATAACGGACCTGTCCAAAGCTATCGACGGATTCCCCGTGCTGAGCGACCTTAGCCTTACGGTGCGCAAGGGGGACAAGATTGCTTTCGTCGGCGGCAACAGTCTCGCCAAAACCACTCTGTTCCAGATCCTCGCAGGGGAACTGGAGCCGGACAGCGGCAGTTTTCGCTGGGGCGTCACCATCACCCGATCCTATTTCCCCAAAGAAAACAGCGCCTACTTCGACAATGACTTGAATCTTGTAGAGTGGCTGGGTCAATTTTCTCCCCCCACTGAGGGAGAGCGCTTCGCCAGAGGGTTTCTCGGCAAGATGCTGTTTTCGGGGGATGAGGCGATGAAGAAAACCCGCGTCCTCTCGGGCGGGGAGCGGGTCCGCTGCATGCTCTCCAGGATGATGCTGGCCGGCGCCAATGCCCTCATCATGGATGAGCCGACCAATCACCTTGACCTGGAATCGATCACGGCCCTGAATAACGGGCTCACCGCCTTCACGGAGGTGGTGTTGTTTTCCTCCCACGACCATGAATTCATTGCCACTGTGGCGAACAGGATAGTCGAGATCACCCCCGGCGGGATCATCGACCGGGTGATGGGGTTTGAAGAATATCTGAATGATGGGGCGATAGCGGGGTTCAGAGACGAGTTGTGCCATGGCCACTGCGACCTCAGCCTCTGAGGAATGTTGAGTCCTGCCTGTGAGATGCATTCATTCTTTCCCTGGAAGCATTCCAAAATGGGAACACAACGCGTGGCCCGATAGTTCCTGCAGGTGCTCATGAAACGTTGGATGTTGCTCGGTGTTGCGCAGGCATCCGGTGACGAGAGGGAGCTTCGGCTATACCGGCGGGACGAGGAATTCTCAATCAGGGCCGGCAACCGTGAACTCATGAACAGTCGTGTGCACGGGTCGGAAGACGCGCTCGGGGAGCTGGCCTGTGCAAGGATTGCAGATCGTCCGCGGCCTCGAGTCCTGATCGGCGGTTTGGGCATGGGATACACTCTAAGGGCCGCGCTGCATGGACTGAGCGCTCAAGGCCAGGTGATTGTGGCCGAGCTGATACCGGAGGTGGTGGCTTGGAACCGCGGTCCCCTGGGGGAGCTTGCCGGCCATCCGCTCAGAGACGACCGGGTGACGGTGCGCGAAGCCGATGTTGCCGGGATATTGCGTGAGGAGCAAGGCGCCTATGATGCCATCCTGCTGGACGTCGACAACGGTCCCAAGGGATTGACCAGAAAAGGAAATGACTGGCTTTATTCCCAGGGTGGCCTGGGCGCGGCTTTCGCGGCGCTGCGGCCTGGAGGTGTACTGGCCGTATGGTCGGCCGGTCCCGATCAGGCATTCAGCGATCGTCTGCGAAAGACCGGTTTCAAGGTGGAAGAGGTTCGCGCGCGGGCGCGTGACGTCCGTGGAGGAGCGCGTCATATCATATGGATCGCCGGGCGTGTCGCACAACCGGCAGAGTAATGGCCCCCGGCACGATGACCGGCCACCATCCCGGACCGGCTTTTTGCCTGCAAAAACCGGAACCATCACATGTCACGGCTTGGCATCCCGTGTTAAGATCACTACCAAGGTCCTGCGCCGAAAGTGCCGGGCTTATCAATCAATCAATCAAGGAGCAACTCTTAAATATGTCATTCACTACCCTCGGCCTATCGGCCGAATTACTCCGTGCCATCGCAGAGCAGGGCTACAGCAAACCAACTCCTGTTCAAAGCCGGGCAATCCCCGTAATTCTTGAAGGAAAAGACATCTTGGCAGGCGCTCAAACCGGCACGGGCAAAACGGCCGGTTTCGCTCTCCCGCTATTGCAACTCTTGAGCAAGCGCAGCGTCACAAAGGGAAAGAATAGCGTCCGTGCCCTGATACTTACCCCAACACGTGAGCTTGCAGCCCAGGTCGAAGAGAGCGTAGCGGCCTACGGCAAATATCTGCCGTTGAAATCGGCGGTAATCTTTGGCGGGGTTAAGATCAATCCGCAGATCGGCGAACTCCGCCGAGGGGTCGATATTCTGGTGGCAACCCCCGGGCGTTTGCTTGACCATGTTCAACAACGGACCCTGGATCTGTCTAAAGTCGAGATATTAGTCGTGGACGAAGCAGATCGTATGTTGGACATGGGATTTATTCGAGATATCCGCAGGATACTCAAACTCCTGCCCGGACGGCGGCAAAACCTGCTGTTCTTCGCCACCTTCTCCAATGATATCAAAAATCTTGCCGAAGATTTGTTGAACTCCCCGGTCCTGATCGAGGTGGCCAGCCGCAATACCGCGTCGGAGATGGTTGAACAGTTGATCCATCCCGTGGATCGCATCCGTAAGCGCGAACTGCTCTCTTTTCTTATCGGTTCCAAGAACTGGCGGCAGGTCCTCGTATTTACCCGAACCAAACACGGCGCCAACAGACTAACCAAGCAACTCGAGCATGATGGAATCAGTGCAGCGGCCATCCACGGTAACAAGAGCCAGGCGACGCGAACCCGGACGTTGGCGGGCTTCAAGCATGGCGATGTCCGAGTGTTGGTGGCTACCGATATTGCGGCACGAGGACTCGACATCGATCATTTACCGCATGTGGTAAATTTTGAACTGCCCAGTGTGTCCGAAGACTACGTGCACCGTATCGGCCGCACCGGGCGTGCCGAGCGCGAAGGAATTGCCATATCACTCGTCTGCATCGATGAGCGAGAGCAACTAAAAGGTATCGAACGTCTACTCAAGCGCACAATCCCCCAGGAAATAATCGATGGATATGAGCCCGACCCGTCCATAAAGGCCGAACCGATCCTCAGCGGGGGAAATAATGCAAACCAGCGCCAGGGAAGGAATTATCTGCCTGGCAAATCCTGGAGCAAGGCGAATAAGGGCAGGGGAATAAAGGGCGGGTGAATGGGTGAGTGGGTAAATGGGTGAACAGAAACAAGTCTTAGTCAAAGTCTTATCACTGTTTCATTCTCTGGCCATGTTTTTTCCCGCCGGATGCTGGAGCAGGTCCAAGGCCTTCAGCAACTGAGTATCCCCGCTGGCCTGTAGTTGAGCGGAGTCCATACTCCTCTCCCTATCCGGGTAGAGCGGAATGGCAGCAATTGGCAAGCTAACTTCAAAGTCAGGTGCAATGCCTTTGTGCCATATAACGTGCCCGGCGGGGGTGATCAATTCCGCTACGGCTAAAAGCATAGCAGAACCATCTGAGAGGTCGAACTTCTGGAGCACTGTACCCTTACCGAAAGTCTTTTCCCCCACCAGTGCAGCCCGATTTGCATCCTTCACGGCTCCAGCCACAATTTCCGAACCGCTGGCACTACCGCCGTTGATCATCACAACCAAAGGAATTTCAGGTGCCAGACCTCCATGCTCGACGGGAATCGTTTTGACATCACCTTTGCTATCCTTTTCAAGAACTACAGTCCCGCTACTCAGAAACTGACTGGCTGTTCCAATAGCTTCCGATAACATGCCTCCTGGATTATCGCGCAGATCCAGGATAATCCCTGTTAAACCCTGATTCACGATCTCCTGCAAAGCCTTGCTGGCTTCTTTTGTAACCCCTTGACTGAATCCGGCGATTCGCAAATGTGCCGCTTTAGAGCCTGGCAGGTGTTGCCACCTGACGTTTTGAACGGTGATTTTAGCCCTCACGATCGTGATTTCCCGAGCTTGCCCTATCTTTGAGTTCAAAATGGTTAAAGTGACCGATGTGCCCGGCTTCCCGGCAATCCGTTTCACAGCCTGCTCCAACGGAAGGCCGGTAATGTCCTCTCCGTTTACTCTCAAAATGATGTCACCGGATTGTAGGCCTGCCTTTTGAGCCGGAGAACCATCTAGCGGTACCAGAATTACGAGGTGGCCTTCCTCGATTGATATTTGTGCGCCAATACCAGTGATATTGCCCTGTAAGAAATGAGACTCCATGCTAAGCATCTCAGGGCTCAAAAAGGCGCTGTGCCCCGTGTCCCCCAATGCGTTAACAATGCCGGCAATCGCTCCATAAGTAAGTTTTTGAGGCTGTACTGCCTGGTGATCGACATACCTGGTTGAAATGATGTCCCACGCTTCAGAAATCAGTCTGAAATCGGGTCCAACCGCATGTTGCACATTCATCGAGGGAACGAAGTCTGCCAAGACCAGCCGATCCAGCATGACTCCCCCAATTATACTGCCACTCATGGTCACTATAACGGAGATAATCAATCCGGTAAGTTTTGCGCCGGTGCCAATTGGTCTCATTCATCACCCCGTAGTTTTCGAGTTGCAAAGTCGAACTGTCGCAGCCCATTCAGAGTAAGAGCAATACCGGTTGCAGTATCAATCCACTTTCTTGAATCTTCCGAGTTCGTTATCGATAAATTCCGTAACATCGCCCTTGGCGTCAATAACGAAAGTTACCTCATCGGGGGTAGAGATGAAGATGGGCCATTTAAGATAGAACGTGTCATAGTCCGGTAGATCACCATGGCGTGGTCACCGTCCAACCACCAGGACTACGAAGCTATTCTCGACTATCGTGGGCCGTGTCTTAGGTTCCGTAGTTGGAGCAAACTCTGCCGTGGGCAGGTAGATGTTGTGAGTCTTGGGATCGATCGCCATGGTGCGCGCTCCGGCCTGCGTGGTGACGGTCTCGGCCACATCGAACTTCCCGGGAGAAGACTCCCGTACGACGGTCAGCGTGCCGTCCCCATTTGCACTGAAAGCGAGCCCCAATTCTTGATCGAAGCCGTTTCCATCGACACGCTCACCTATGGGAACCGTTGCGGTCACTTTGCCCGATTCCACATCGAGAACGGTCATGAGTTTATTGTGGCACCCGGAATAGACCCTGTGGTGCTCCCGGTCGATAGCCATTCCCGTGGGTTCTTCACCTGGTTTAAGCGAAAAGCGGTTTGTCACCGAGAGCTTTTGGCTGTCGATTTCGGCAACCTCGCTGGTATTTTCGATATTTACATAGACTTTGCCTTTGCCGTCCGCCGTTGCAAACTCGGGCTTGCCGCCGAGCGCAATGGTCTTGACAACTTCCCCGGAGGCGGCGTTGAATATGGTCCCATCCTGGCTGCGGCCATTGAAGGTGAATACCAGTTTGGAGAAAGGGTCGTATAGAATGGCATCGGGATTGGCGCCGGTTTTCACCTGTCCTATGACTTTGAGGGTTTTTAAATCGAAAATAGCCGCTGTATCTGCTTTTCCGTTGCTGGTAAAGCCTCGATTGAGTTCAGGGGCCAAGGCGATTCCGTGAACACCGGGAGTGTCGGGAATATCTCCAACCAGCTTGCCGGTTTCGATATCCACCACCATCACGTGGGTGGAGCGGGAAATGTAGAGCCGCCGGGCCTCGCTATCCACCGTCAAGTAGTCCCAGCCCCCTCCGCCGCCGAGTTGGAATCTATTGATTACGTGGTAGGCTGGATTGGCTGCATACGCGTGCGCACCAAGAATCAAGCCGCAGAGCAATAGGATTGCCTTCGTGCCATTACGTTTGACTAAAAGGTTGGTTCGCCCCGTCAAATTCTTAACTTCCGTCTTTAGTGTCTGCTTCGCCATGCTTTACTCCTGTTGATCCTGTGGGGCTCTCCGGCATGGAGATTATCTCCCTGGGGCGCGGTGGAAAATCGAATTCAATGTAGGATGCTATGGAAGGGTGAATTCGTTGTCAATGAGAAATGCCTGCCTCTACCTTGTCCATTTCCTGGAGCTGTTGCCGATCACGAAGAAGGGACGCAGCGGGGTGAAGATTTAAATCGTCACGAAGCCTGCCCCGGACCCGATCAGGGGACGGAGTTTTTCGGCATCAAAGAATTTTCGACGTCAAAGAATTTTCGGCATCAAAGAAGTGGACTCGGCGCCGCTTCGCAAGACTGAACGGTAAAATCTCACCTTCGACTAAGGACATGGGGGTTGACAAAGTCCGGTGGATTTTCTATTCTCCTTGGAAAATTAAAAAGGATTCTTAGTGAATAACGATCTGCTTCTCGATACTTGCTCTTTCTTTCCGGGTTCGCGCCGACCGAACGGACGTGCTTTTTTGTCCTTTTCGGGATTCTTTTTTTTCTTTTTCAGGAGCGCTCACCCGGGAAATTAGTTTGCGGAAAAAAAGCCCCTGGGTGGAGCAGGAATCCTCCCCGGGGCTGACATGGATACCAGACCCTGAGGAGTTTTCCTCGGGGTTTTTTATTGTACTTAACTCCAGATCCGGACCGGAGGATTTGTCGTGATTCTCGTACTTGGAAAAGGAACAACAAAGGAAGAAGAGGAAAGGCTCAAAGAAATTTTGCGTTCCGAGGGCCATATGGTGAAGGAAATAGGCGGGGTGGAAGAACGGGTCCTGGGGATTGTCGGCAACATGTACAGGGAAACTGCATATTATGAATCGCTGCCCTGCGTGGAAAGGGCCGTTCCCATATCCAAGCCTTACAAGCTTGTGAGCCGCGAACTGCATCCCGCTGCCTCCATAATCAAAGTGGGAGATGTTGCCATAGGCGGGGACCGTCTGGTAGTGATTGCAGGTCCATGCGGCGTGGAGGACAGGAAAAGAACTCTGGATATTGCGCGCGTAGTGCGAAAACACGGCGCAGTGCTTTTCAGGGGCGGGGCGTTCAAACCTCGGACCTCCCCCTATGCCTTCCAGGGCATGGGGGAAGAGGGGTTGAAGATACTCCGTGAGGTCAGGGAGGAGACGGGGCTTGGCATTGTTTCGGAGATAACCTCCCCGAGCCAGGCGGACCTCATGATGAAATACGTCGATATCGTGCAGGTCGGGGCCCGGAACATGCAGAATTTCGAACTGCTGAAGTCCGTGGGCCGAATCGGAAAACCGGTGCTCTTGAAGCGTGGGCTGTCGGCGACCATCGAGGAATGGCTCATGTCCGCCGAGTACATCCTTTCGGAAGGAAACGACCAGGTAATCCTGTGCGAACGCGGGATTCGCACTTTCGAGCGTTATACGCGAAACACGCTGGACCTTACCGCCGTTCCCGTCATAAAGAAGCTTACCCACCTGCCTATTATAGTGGACCCGAGCCATGCCACGGGAATCAGGGATAAAGTCAGTCCCATGGCCCGAGCATCCATAGCGGCGGGCGCTGACGGTCTGATAATCGAAGTGCATACCGAACCTGAAAAAGCGCTTTCCGACGGGCCTCAGAGCCTTTACCCGGAACAGTTCGAGCAGCTCATGCGAGACCTTTACGTAATTGCTCCGGTTGTGGGAAAGCAGGTCGATTACGCTTACCTCGACAAAGCCGTAATCATGAAGCCGCGGACGGGCGAGGGCAGGGCCCCTGCGCTGGTCGCTTACAGCGGTGTGCCCGGCTCGTTCTCTCACAAAGCGTGCGTGCAGTTTTTCGGAAGTGAGGTTCCCCTTAGGAACAGTTCATCATTCAGGGAGGTCTTTGAACTGGTGGATAGCGAACAGGCCGCCTTCGGCGTCGTTCCCGTGGAAAACAGCCTTACGGGCAGCATTCATGAGAACTATGACCTGCTGCTTGAATATGAACTCAAAACTGTGGGCGAACTGACCCTGAGGATCAAGCATAATCTGTTGGGGCAGGCAAACGCCCTGATCGATGGTTTGGAAAGAATCTACTCCCACCCGCAAGTCTTTCAGCAGTGCAGGGAATATCTCGGAAAAAATCCCGGCTGGGACCTGATCGCATGTAAAGATACGGCTTCGGCTGTTCAAAGGGTGAAAGAGGCCGCCGACCCCAGGGAAGCTGCCATAGCCGGAGAAGAAGACGAACAGTTTTCACCGATGACGGTTCTAAAGGAGGGCATTGAGACCAATCCCCGGAATTTCACCAGATTTGTGGTTATATCCAGGAATGAATCTCTTCCAGGCCCCAAGAACAAATCATCACTGATTTATTCGGTAAGCGACAAGCCGGGGGCTTTATTCGAGACACTGCGGATTTTCGCGCAGAACGACATAAATATTGTCAAACTCGAGTCCCGGCCTATCCACAGCAGGCCTTGGGAGTATCTGTTCTATGTGGATTTGGAGACCGACATTGCCGAAGAGAGCCGTCGGCATATTCTGAGTGAAATTATAGAAAAGACCGAGTTCTTCAAGTTTCTCGGAAGCTATAATAAGGGGTTCCAGGCATGAAATGTGAAGTTAGAAGGGGTGAGGGGTGAAAATTTCATCCTTCACCCTTCTTTCTGAGCACGGCAATTGTGGCGCCCCAGCCACCCGCGGCAAGGTCCGGTTCCCTGAACGAAATCACCAGGGGATGGCTCTTCAGGACCGAATGGACTATCTGGCGCAGGACCCCGATGCCTTTTCCGTGGATTATGCGAACCTCCTCGAATCCTTTCTCGCTCGCCGCTTCCAGGTAGTCGTTCAGAAGGTCTTTCACTTCTTTTGGCCTGAAGGTATGCAGGTCGATCGAGTCTTCGATGGGGTATTGGATCGTTTCGTCTTCTTTCATGGTTAAACACCAAGGTTATCAGCCCTTATATGATACGCCCGAAACAGCACACAATCATAACGGTTTAAAGAATATTCTGGCAATTTGCGCTGAATTCTGTTTTGAATACCGGGCGCTGGAATTCAGCGTTCCCGAACAGACCGAACAAGGACAGGAAAGAGTCGAGTGCTTACGCATCTAATATCGAATTTCGCAATTTGGTGTCTTCTGGGATCAGGGTATTTTGGCGCGGCTTTTTTGATGGCGCTCGAGAGCATGATAGTCCCTGTGCCGAGTGAGGCGGTTATGCCTTTCGTCGGATTTATGGTTGCCGACGGCAAATGGGAACTCTGGCTTGCGATTGCAGCAACCAGCGCCGGTTCGGTAATCGGGTCCGCAATCTCTTATACAATGGGCTATTACGGAGGAAAGCCTTTTGTGCTGAAAGCCGGCAGATACCTTCTTCTAAATCCGCACGATCTGGAGTGGACAGAGGATTTTTTCAGCCGCCGCAAGGGGACCATGACCCTTTTCATCTGCCGGTTCATCCCCGTTGTGAGACACCTTGTCTCGGTCCCCGCGGGGACCGGCAAAATGAAGCTTCTGCCTTTCCTTCTGGCTACCCTCGTCGGGGCGACCCTCTGGAATTCATTTCTGCTTGCCTGCGGGATGTACCTTCGTGAGAGATGGGACCTCGTTGAGCGATATTCCCATCAGGTCGACATCGTAATCGTAGCGGTCCTTCTTGTTGGATTGGCGATCTTCGTGAGGTCCCGTTACAAGGCCGAGCCGAAACTGGATCAACCGGCCGACGAATAGCAAGCGTGGAAAGTGAACAGATGACAGCTCACTGTTCGCTGCCTTCCCGATCGCCCAGAATCGCGCTGCTTTCAATTTCGGAAAGCACCCGAATGACGCTCTGCGCTACCTTCAGGGGCAGGCCTGCGCTTTCCAGCTCCGAGACCGGGGCTTCCTGGATTGCATCCAGGCTGCCGAAGCGTTGGAGGAGCATATGTCTTCTGCCGGGGCCTATTCCCGGAATGCCGTCCAACGCCGAGGTTAGAAGCGAGGTCCTGTGCACGCTCTGGTAGTGCGTGATGGCGAACCGGTGGGCCTCGTCGCGTATTCGCTGGAGCAGGTGAAGAATGTCCGGATACCGGTGCAGGAAAAGCGGGTTCTTGCGGCCGGGCAGATAAATTTTTTCATATAACCCTTTTCCCTTCTCACCAATGTCGGATTCGCGTTCCTTCGCAATGGATACGACCGGGAGATCTGGCGTCCCGAGTTGTTCCAGCAGGCGCACGATCGTGTTCAACTGTCCCTTTCCGCCGTCGAGAAGAAGCAAATCCAGGCCGGAGGAAAATTCCCGGTCGTTTTCGATAAGCCTGCCCACGACCTCGGCCATCATCGCCGGATCGTCGGGTTCGGTCTTGAGCCTTATTCGGTAGCGTTTGTAAGAATTCTTATCCGGGCGTCCATTTTCGAAAACCACCAACGCCCCCACTGCGTGCTGCCCCTGGATATTGGAGATGTCCACGCACGCGATTCGCGCAGGCGCTCTCGGCAGTTTGAGAAGGCGCTGAAGACTGTCGATGAGTGCCGTGTCCCGCCTCTGCCACCGCCTTCGGCTGGTGAATCTCTCGCGGGCGTTGGCCTGGGCCATATCGAGAAGATGTTTTCTGTGGCCTCTTTTTACGGGCCAGATCCGCACGCGTTTTCCCTTCAGATCGGATAGCCATTCAGAGAGGACCGTTTCGGAATCGAGCGAAACGGGAACGAGCACCTCATAGGGAATGAAGGCGCCTTCGTAGTAGTATTGCTGAATGAAGGCCGAAATCAGTTCATGCTCGTCTCCCTTGGCCTCCTTGAGGTCGAATGCCCTCTGGCCCGAATGCACTCCCTGCCGGATGAAGAGAACTACCAACTCGGTCCGGTCTTCCTCCTGGTGGATTCCGAGCACGTCCTGGTCCATGAACCGGTCGGATACTATGTGCTGCTTTTCGATTGTCGCCGCCACGTTTCGCAGTCGGTCGCGGTAGAAAGCGGCCAGTTCGAACTGCATACTTTCGGCGGCATCCTGCATTCTTTGTTTGAGCTGCCTCTGGAGGACGTCGGTCTTTCCTTCCAGGAAGAGCACCACTTCCTCGACCATCTTCTTGTAGTCTTCCGTGGAAACTTTGCCCGCACATGCGCCCAGACACTGGCCCATCGAGAAGTTGAGGCAGGGGCGCTCTCTCGGGATGAGTTTTTTGCCCCTGCAAAGCCTCAGCGGAAAAAGCTGGTGCAGGTACTTGAGCGTGTCGCGGGCCGCTCGAGCTGAAGTATAGGGGCCGAAGTAGAGCGCCCCGTCTTTTTGAAACCGGCGGACTATGTCCAGCCTGGGGTAGGGGTCACGAGGATCGATCCGGATCGAGAGGTAGTTTTTATCGTCGCGAAGTACGACGTTGTAGCGGGGGCGGTGTTTCTTTATGAGGCTGGCCTCGAGGAGCAGCGCCTCCTTTTCCGATGATGTAATGGCGTATTCAAGGTCGATAGCCTTGGCGAGCATGATCCGGGTCTTGACATCTATCGCGTCGCCGCCACGGAAATAATTACTGATGCGTTTCCTCAGGTCCCGGGCCTTTCCGACGTAAAGGATAGTCCCGCCCGCGTCCTTGAACATGTATATGCCGGGCAGGTGCGGAAATGCGGATATCCGGTTCGCAAGGGCGGTGGGTCCGGGCGGCTCCAGGGCGGAGGTTTGGGATCTGTCTTCGATATCAGGTCCTGCTGGTGCGCTTTGGTTTTCGCCTTCAGACATTGTTGTATCTATTTCTCTTGGATTACTGACTAATTACCGGAATCCCGATCATCCCGGTTTTCAATTATAGCACAGAAGCCGGGACGCATGGTAATTCGCCTCGTCGCTGCGCTTAGGGGAGGCGGCGGGTCGAAACGTTTCTTTTTCCCGAATGGACATGAAGAGGATGATGGGCACGTGCCCAAGCTGATGGGCATTAGGCAATGGGTGCGTCGTTGAGACTCTCCAAAAGATTGCAGGCGAAATTCGTGGGGCGGCAGGACCGGAGTTTGAAAAGACCGGTTTCCGTTTCCGGATTATTTCCTGATTCCATATGCCTCCAGGCAACAGTCCATGGGTTTGCACCCGGGTTTTTTCACATATGCGCACAGGCAACAGCTCTGTGTATAGGTTTTAAGCCGAGGGCAAATAAGAAATACGATATCACCGAGCGGCTTTCGTCATTCGGAAAAGCAGACGTCGCCTATGCAGAGTGTCGCACGCTTTTCCAACGTCTTCCGCATTGCGTGGGCAACCATTATAGTGGCCAGCCCGCTGTAACACAGATCGAGCCCCACCATCACACTGACAAGAGGTGAGCCGGACGGTACCACCCAGACCGCAACAGCGATGATCAGCGAGATAATCCCGCTGATCAGCCCCCACGTCCAATCCGATTCCGGGCGCAATCGCAGAGCGAAGAAGATTTTGTGAATTCCTTCCAGAACGAAAAAAATCGCAAGAAACAGAGTTAAGGCGCCGGTTTCGCCGGCAGCATACACAACAATAAGAAACGCAAAGATAAGATACAATAATCCGCGTAGGAACTCTGGAACAAATCTCCCTTCCTGTCGAGACCAAAAAGCATCTATGACAAACATGCCTCCGCAGATCAGGAAAAAAGAGCCAATCATATTCTGAAGCGAAAAGCTGGAATAGTAAGGAGCGTAGAGTGCGGTCATTCCGACTGCGATCAGCACGAACCCAATGGTTACAAGCCACCCCAGACGGTAATGCATCAACTCTCTATCTACATGCCGTACACCGCGTGTTCTTTCCATCACTGTCACATCCTTTCAGATAAGCTCAGCGCAGTCCCTTCGGCTTACGGTCCCGCGGTCCATTATCATACCAATATTATAGTGGCTGGGCGGACACCCGCAATATAGTGGCCCCGGGTATTGGTTTTAGATCTCCTCTTTTCCAATCACAGGACCCGGGTTCGATTGGGTTGCGGGCGCATACGCCCGCGAGAAGCAAATCTAAGCACCTTGGGCGAGCGATCTGGAATTCCAGTGTCGCACTCCTTAGGTTGGATCATAGCCGGATGCAGTTGCCTGGCCCCCGGCGCTACAAAGAAGTTAGGACTCTGGGATGCCAGACGATGGAGGAGAGTATGATTAGAATAAAGCGAGTCTACGAATCACCCGCAGACGATGATGGGACCCGCTTTTTGGTCGAACGCCTATGGCCCCGGGGGATGAAAAAAGAATCACTCCACATGGACGCCTGGCTAAAAGACGTGGCGCCGAGCGACGCTTTGCGCCGCTGGTTCGGACACGATCCGGCGAAGTGGATGGAGTTCAGGGTGCGTTACTTTGCCGAACTGGACGCCGGGCCTGAAGCTATACAACCAATCGTAGAGGCGTCACGCCACGGCGATGTGACCCTGCTCTACAGCGCCCGCGACACGGAGCACAACAACGCTGCAGCTCTAAAAGAGTATCTGTCGAAACGCGAGCATGCAACCTCTACAGAATAAACAATCTCTCAATCGATCGGACCATTCCAATGAATGTAACAGCCCAGGCTATCACTGCGGCATAGATCAGGAAGTGTGGAATATAGAGTAAAAATTCCATTCCGGTGACATTGGATAATTGGAAGGTGCAGACTGTATACATGCCGAGGGGGAATACCATGCCCCAGTCCTGTGGATCATAGGAAAAGGTCCAGCCCCGGGCAATATACCGCCATATATCCAGAAGCAGCAACAAAGGGATCCACCATGTCGCAATCGACCAGAAAAAGAGCGTAAACCCCATGGTGAAAGGGAAGAGTCTTTCCAAAAAAGTGACCCCGGGGCTGTTTGTGACGAGCATAGCTCCGGCAAGCGTGGTTACGGCAACTGCGCCCATATTGATCCAGTAAGGCCGGCTCCAGTCTTCCGGAGTAAGCTTAAAGAACATGATGCGATAGAATATGAGTGTGATAATGAGAATATAGAGCATGCACCCTATGAGAAACATCGAGAAGGAAAAAAACAGGATCAATTGACGATGGTTGGGGAAGTCATAAACAAGCATGCTGCTCAGGATCGAAATGGACTGGGTGCTCACGGTCGATATCAGCCAGATTCCGTTGATGCCGTCTCTAAGCGTCGGTTTTTCCGCGCGGACCGCAAGAACGGTGAATATGGCATAGATTAGAACGACCCAGATAACGAGACTGAAAACGAAGAGAAAAACGGCTACCATGAAATCGTTGCGCAGGACGATAAACTGGCTCCCCAGGATGCTTGCCGCTGCAACTACAGTCAGATATCCAACTCCAAGGCTGTGCTTGCTCATATCCGAGAAGAAACTGTGGCGAAAAAAAATGATGCGCCCGGTGGTCAGCAGCAGCAAACAGATAAAGAAAAGGATATTCAGCCAGAAAAGAGATATAGCTATGTCTCCAAACCCCATGTAATAGGATGCGATTGAAACGATGCCCGTGGCCATGACTAGAGCAAAGTATGCAGGGGACAGTCCTTTCATCACTGATTTCAGTTTCTCAAATAGATTTGCTGAGAATTGTCTCATGGATGTATGTAAACCCTTGCCGGAAATGACCTGTCAGTCGAATCTATAACAAGTATAGTCACTGAGGCGGATTTTTCATCGACTACACCCGGTGATCTGGCGACGATGCCACTCTTTTGAGAGTTTACGTGGAAATGCTCCAATTGGCAGGAACCAGCGGTTTTCGGTTGCCTGGCGAACTTGCTATGCTAGGCAAATGCCTGTTGAATCTCGACAATATCGGCCGAACTCTGGACCCTGGCTTCGACCCGAACGCCGCGATCCGAAGGTATGCCGGAAAACTTCTCGGGCAGAGGCTTCTCAAAAGGCTGTCCACCGCGAATCTTCACAAAATGACAATGAACTTGGAAGAGTTGGTCGAAAACCTTCCCCAGAGCATAGGAAAGACAATCGGGACCTTTGGCGACAATGATTTCAAAATCGGTATCGATGCTATCGACGAAAAATACCTTTTGGGGGGGTTCAAAAGATCGCAAATCGCGTCGCGCTGGGGCTTGTACTTGCGGCGACCATAATAGGGGCAGCCATAATGATGCGTGTGCAAACGCCGCGATTTACCCTTTTGGGCTATCCGGGGCTGGCCATAGTTCTTTTCCTGATTGCTGTCATACCAGCGTATTACATGCGGTGAACCGGTCACCCGTCGTGCCCTGTCTTTTAAAGATCGGGAGGAGTTTGTTACTTACCTGACCCATATCGAACTCGTCGACCTTGGATAAACCAGGTATTTCTACTTTGATGGTTCCGTATCCGGGGAAAACATCACTGTAAAATTTAGTTCTGGGGCAAGCTCGGTCAGTTCTCAGGCCGCATGACCTTGCCAGTTTACTTTTCCTGCACTGAGAAGATGGCCGGGAAGCTCTCTTTTCGTGATCGCTTTTGCGTAACGTGCACATTCGATCAGTGCATCGATATCGATCCCGGTATCGATTCCCATCTCGTGTAACATTCCAACCAGATCCTCCGTTGCAATATTTCCCGAAACCATCCGAGGAAAAGGGCAACCACCAAGACCGCCCACTGAGCAGTCAAATATCCTGGCACCCTCTTCAATTGCAGCTAAAACATTGGCTATGCCGGTTCCCCGGGTGTCATGAAAGTGCAGTGCCAGTGCAGTTTCACCTAGAATCGGCTTTAGCCTTCGAACTATTTGGCGCACCATAACTGGATTGGCCATACCCGTCGTATCTCCAAGCGATATTTCCCCGACACCTATCGCAAGATATTCGCTTACGATTTCTTCGACCTTTTCCGGAGGGACCCTGCCCTCATACTCGCACCCGAAGGCAGTCACAACGTATCCTCTTATGTGTATCCCATGGCTCAGGGCGGTTTCGACTATTTGGCGAAAGCCACTCAAAGACCTTCTGATCGGCATTCGGACGTTTCTTTGGTTATGTGTCTCGGAGGCCGAAACAAATAGTGCTATCTCATTTATCCGGGCTTTAATCGCCCGCTCCAACCCCTTGTAGTTCGGAACCAGAGCGGAATATCTGATTCCCGGCACTCTTCGCAGCCGGGCCGCCACTGTCTCCGAATCTCTCAATTGGGGGACCGTATCTGGACTTACGAAAGACGTAATTTCGATTCGTCTTAACCCGGTGCATGAAAGACGCTCTATTAATTCTATCTTTTCATCAGTAGGAACAAAGTTTGGCTCGCTCTGTAGACCGTCTCTGGGTCCTACCTCGACAATAGTGACCGATTCCGGAAAATTCACCTTCGACCTCCTGCCCAAATATATGCCCCACCAGCTTTTAGCGGGTATTTTTTTAGTAATAAGAAATGCCTGGCGAGTCAAGCAGTTCAGGCTAACAGTCGACCCCGGGTTATCATTATGTAAAATTTACCGACTTCCTTTCCGAGGCAAATTGGAATGGATTCAGATGGTTCGATCCATGTCTGGGTATTTGCTGGATTTCACGCAGGATTTTTTTTAGCCACTGGGCTTATGAACCGTGTGAAATTGAGCTGGACGAGATAGTCTATCTTTTGCTCTATCTTTCCAATCGGAGTTGAGAACCACATTCCTTTTGAGGGGACCTGCCAAATCAAGGACCGTGGGCATGAGTTTCAGGTGTTCTCGAAATAGGCATGGGACCCTGTTGTGGTTCTTTTCGCATGCTATTTAATTTTCCGCGGTTTAAAGCGCGAATAAGAGGTGGCCGCCAGCTCGCAGTGTTGAAAGAAAAAAGCCAATGCCAAGACACGATGAGCACTCGGCCAAAAATATGGAAAAGCACGTGGGACCAAGTGGCGACGCGAATCGTGCCGATTCGAAAATTCCAGCATAGAACTATTCATGTAAGTGCTTATGTTTACACTTGCTCCGTTATAAGAGTTGCAACGCTGTTCAGCAATGTGGATGCCTTTAACCGGATTTGACTCAAAAAAAGCGTGCCGAGGATCCTTCCAAAACACGCACCGTGGCAGATACAAGAGGATGAAAGCAGTGAACAGGCCCTTGCCCATATATGCCGGGGGGCGCGCTAATGGAATAGAGGTGAATACGATGGATGCTCAATACGATGCAACCCTTGAAACCTTGGAGAAACTTCGCGCTGAGTCCATAGATGCTGGAGGAGAGAAAAAAAGGGATGCCCAGCACCGCAGCGGCAAGCTGACGGCCTGGGAACGAATTGACCTGCTCCTGGACGACGGCAGCTTTGAGGAGTTTGATATGCTCAAAGTCGGCCGGGGGGGTGCCATTGGAGATGCCAAGAGCTATCCCGGCGACGGGGTGATTACCGGCCACGGGTCTATCGACGGCCGGGAAGTTTTTGTTTTCAGTCAGGATTTCACCGTTGTCGGTGGTTCCTTGGGAGAAGCGCACGCTCAGAAGATCTGTAAAGTCATGGACCTGGCGGTTAAAGTTGGCGATCCCCTTATAGGCCTAAACGACTCGGGGGGCGCACGCATTCAGGAAGGCGTGGACGCCCTGGCCGCTTACGGCGAGATTTTTCACCGCAACGTGAGGGCCAGCGGCGTCGTTCCCCAGATCTCCTGTATCATGGGGCCTTGCGCCGGGGGGGCGGTCTACAGTCCAGCCATAACTGATTTCGTTTTCATGGTCCAGGAATCCTCCTACATGTTCGTGACCGGGCCGACCGTCGTCAAGACCGTCACCCACCAGGACATCTCATTGGAAGACCTGGGCGGTGCGCAGGTCCACACCCGGATAAGCGGCGTCGCCCATTTCACGGCCCCCAACGATGTGCTCTGCTTGCGCGAGATCCGGCGGTTGATCAGCTACCTGCCGTCAAACAACCGCCAGCGGGCACCCATTCTGGATCTTCGTGATCCGTCAGATCGCACCGACCCGGCTCTGGACTTCTTGATTCCGGAAAACCCCAACCAGACCTATGACATGAATGTGCTGATCTACAGCATTCTCGATGGGGCAGAATTCATGGAAGTACAGTCCGGCTTTGCCCGAAACATCATCTGCGGCTTCGGCCGTCTGGGAGGCCAGACTATCGGGTTGGTGGCCAACCAGCCTGCGGTGTTGGCTGGTGTTTTGGACAGCAACGCCTCGTTCAAAGCCGGGCGTTTCGTCAGATTCTGCGACGCATTTAACATCCCTTTGATCGCCCTTGTGGATGTTCCGGGTTTCATGCCCGGCCCCGACCAGGAACACGGTGGAATCATCCGCCACGGCGCCAAGCTGCTCTATGCATTCACCGAGGCCACAGTGCCGCGTATATCCGTCATCGTTCGCAAGGCTTACGGTGGCGCTTACCTGGTCATGAATTCGAAACACATTCATTGTGATGTCAACTATGCCTGGCCCACGGCGGAGATCGCGGTCATGGGACCCAAGGGAGCCGCCGAGGTGATCCATCGCAGGGAGATTCAATCGGCCGAGGACCCGGAAGCCATGTTGAACGAAAAAATGACGCATTACAGGCGCACTTTCGCTAACCCGTTTCTGGCTGCCCAGCGCGGCTATATCGACGACGTTATTTTCCCGCGGGACACCCGTCACCGGTTGATCCGTACCTTGCAGGTGCTCGACGGCAAGGAGAGCAAGGGTCCTGAGCGCAAACACGGTAACATTCCCCTGTGAGGCATGCCATGTTCGATAAAATAGTGATCGCCAATCGAGGCGAAATCGCCGTTCGCATTATCCGCACCTGCAAGCGGCTGGGCATCGGCACAGTTGCGGTGTACTCCGACGCTGACAGCCGCAGCTTGCATCGGCAACTGGCCGATGAATCAGTGCATATCGGTGGGCCGCACGCCCAGCAATCTTACCTCAACGCGGAAAAGATCATCTCCGCGGCCCTTTCCACCAATTGCCGTGCCGTGCATCCCGGCTATGGCTTTTTATCGGAGAGTTCCCAGTTTGCGGAGGCCGTGCAGTCCGCCGGTCTGACATTCATCGGACCACCCGCTCGTGTGATCGCCGCAATGGGCGATAAGATCGCATCCAAAGAACTCGCCATCAAAGCCGGGGTGCCGGTCATTCCCGGCCTGGTGATGGCCCTGAAGGACTTAGACGAAGCCCTCGCCGCGGCAGAAAGCATCGGTTACCCGGTATTACTCAAGCCAGCGGCGGGCGGCGGTGGCAAAGGGATGCGCATCGTTCTCGGGCCAGCAGAAATGGAGGCCGCGCTGACGGCCAGCCGCCAGGAGACGCGCAAGGCGTTCGGAGACAGCCGGGTTTTCGTTGAACGCTTTATCGAGCAGCCCCGGCACGTTGAAATCCAGGTCCTGGCCGACGCTCACGGCAACGTCGTCCATCTTGGTGAAAGAGAGTGCTCCATCCAAAGGCGATATCAGAAGATCATCGAAGAATCTCCTTCCACGGCGGTGTCCGAGGATTTGAGGCGGAGCATGGGGCAGGCTGCCTGCGACATGGCCCGCAATACCGGCTACGTGAACGCAGGAACGGTAGAGTTCGTTCTGGGTAACAAGGGTGATTTTTATTTTCTCGAGATGAACACCCGGCTGCAGGTGGAGCACCCGGTAACCGAACGGGTTACCGGTCTGGACCTGGTTGAGCTTCAGCTTAGGATAGCCGCTGGTGATCCGCTTCCGTTCGATCAGTCAGGCGTGGTTTTCAACGGCTGGGCCATGGAAGCCCGCATTTGCGCCGAAGATCCCGCCAGGAGATTCATGCCTTCTACCGGCATGATCACCCGCTACGCTGAGCCGCGTGGAAACGGCGTCAGGACGGACAGCGGCGTTACTACGGGCAGTTGGGTCGGTGTCTACTACGACTCCATGTTGGCCAAGGTAATCTGCCACGGCAAAGACAGGGAAGAAGCCCGTAACGGCCTGATAGAAGCCTTGAACGGCTATCACATCGAAGGGGTTGTCACGAATATCGATTTTGCAAACAGTGTTCTGTGCCATCCGGAATTTGCCAAGGGAAACCTGACTACCGGCTTTATCGACCAGCATTTCGACCGCAGCCAACCCATAGAACCTTTCGACACCCGTCATATTGAGATGGCTGCCTTTACCGCCACACTGATCTATCATGTCCGTAAGGCCGCCGTGCGCGAGTCGCTGCGACCGATGGTCTCCCGGATAGGCGGGAGCAAGGACGCCGGCGACGCGCACTCTTACATAGTTCGGTCCGGAGACGACCTGTTCGAGGTGTTGCTGGAAAGAGCTCCTGGTATCCGCCGGTGGAGCATTCACGTTGGTGGCAACAGGTATGACGTAATAACACCCGAATTCGAATTCTACCGCCGCAGGTTAAAGCTCACCATCGACGGGCAGATTCACCGGTTCCGGATACGGACAGAGCAATCCTTCATTTTCGTTGCATTCAGCGGCATTACCCGATTGTTCGAGGTATACATGCCCAAGGAATGGGACCTGTTGAAATACATGCCCACAAAAGTCGAGAGGCCGCCCGACAATGTACTTGTCTGTCCTATGCCGGGACTGGTCGTAGAGGTGTTGGCGGGCAAGGGTGATCGCGTCTTTCGAGGTCAGAACCTGGTAGTGCTGGAATCCATGAAAATGGAAAGTGGCGTGGCATCACCGATGGACGGTGTCATTACAGAGGTTCGGGTGGCTGCTGGGCAGGCAGTCGAGGCAGGAGACATCCTCATCCGGTTTAAGGCATAAGGCAGCGGCTGAAGGGTTTTTCCGGTGAAATCGCTTCTTCGCTTCCTCACACACCTCATTCAGCAAGTGGGGCTCGGAGCCACATCTCATCGCCATCAACCCCCCGGCCGATTCTTCTGTATGTGAGAGCGTGCAGGAATGGGTGGATATAAACAAAAAAGCGTGTGAAGACTTAAAAGCTGTCATAGACAGAGGCTATTCCAACCTGGAAAAGTTTTTCTCATCATAGGCTGACTTCACTGCATCAGCATCCAAACATGCAGTGGTCATTGAGGGCGCTCAGAAAATTTACTAAGACTTGGCCGGCAACGGACCGCCGTGCCACTCTATCTATACTGATACCGAATGTAGTCGACTCTGTCGAGTTCCTTGGACGCGCTCCGGTAGTGAGACGTCCGCAATATCAATGTAGCCGTTCGGGACCCCTTTCGGGGAAAGGATGATTTCCCATAGCTGGTTTTTCCTCGCGCGGAAGGCCCCGGCACATGAGAGGAGATAGTATTTCCACATGCGGTAGAACCTTTCGCCGTATTTATCTTTGAGTAAATGCCAATTTTCGTGGAAATTCCTGAACCAGTGCATCAGGGTCTTGTCATAGTCGGGACCGAAAGTATCCCACTTTTCCAGCACAAACACGTCTTCGATTGCCGCTCCTATCTGACTTGGAGAAGGGAGCATGCCGTTGGGGAAAATGTAGCGCGCGATCCATGGGTCGGTGGTAGTAACCGAGAGGTTTCCACCAATGGTGCGCAACAGGAAGAGTCCGTCGTCTTGCAGGCATTTCCTGACAGTGCGCATAAAGGTCGGATAGTTCTTGTAACCTACGTGTTCGAACATGCCCAGAGAGAGAACGCGGTCAAAGGTTTCATGAAGACCTCGGTAATCTTCCAGGCGGATTTCAACCGGGAGCCCCCGGCATAGCTCTTTTCCAAGCCTCGCCTGTTCCTTGGCGACAGTGACGCCGACGACCTTTACACTGTAGCGCTCTGCAAGAAATTTCGCCGCTCCTCCCCAGCCACACCCAATGTCCAGGACTCTCATGCCAGGCTGAAGGTGCAGTCTTCGTCCGATCCACTCAAGTTTGTTTTCCTGTGCTTCGTCGAGTGAGGATGTATTCTTCCAATATCCGGCAGTATAAATCAACCGATGGTCGAGCATGCTCTGATACAAGTCATTGCCAATATCATAGTGGAACTGCCCGGACCGATAAGCACGGGAAGGTGTCTGGAGGTTAAGCAGTCTGGCTTTCAAGGAGTCAAGGAATAAAGTCCGTGGTCGGACTGTGTCATCAAGTTCGGCCGTCAAAATTTTGCAAAAGAATTCGTCAAGCCTTTCGCAGTCCCACCATCCATCCATGTAAGCTTCACCCAGCCCCAGGCTGCCCTGCGCCAGCACTCTTGCGTAAAACCGATCGTTATGTACATGGATATCACATGGACGACCGCCTCCGATTTCAACATCGGCCAGATCCAGCAGAAATTCTACCTTTTGGCGGAAACGATCCCCATTCATCCTAAGCTCCGACAAATTTTCCTAATACACTAGCGCTAATTATTCTTGAGGCTCACGGTTTTCACCCTAATTGCGATCTGTTTCAATACCTTTCATATGTATAGTCTGAATAAAATCATATACTTTTATCATGGTGTTTCTTATTATCGCCTAATGAGCCCCATGGAATCAGTTTAATAATTATATCCAGGATACCTATACCTACTATGATATAGAAAACATCCGAATTCATACCTCCCTGCTCCTGAGTATCGAGCGGATCTTTCGCATGACAGCCTGGTCTGTATGCTTTAAAAAGGTCCGGTCGAAACTGAATGTGCAAAGATATCGGCCATCCAGTAACGATTCGAAGCATCGACTGTACCTGAAATAATATTCCATCTCTTGGCTTCTTTCAGCCGTCACCATGGATTCCAGTTCATACCGAGCATCATCCTCTTATTATAAAGTAATCATTCTAATGGCTGGCGAAAACTGTTGTAAGTTAGCGCTTTGGCTCAGAGAGCCGATTTGCTGGATTATGCCCCCGTCCTGTCTGCATCGTCTTGGGTCGAATGCTTGTTGATTGAAAATGCCTGGAAATCGATTTAACTGAGCCACTCAGTACCCGGGGATGCTTGATGAGTAACATGCCATTATCTTTAAAAGCACAGGGACCGGTGAATGGCGACTGCCCCGGCGGGTGGACGAGAAGGCTCGGATACCGCACCAAAGGATGGTCAAGGCGTCGCGAGGAATAAATTCACCGTCATCCAAGGAGATGAATATGTTTATGGTAACCCCGTTCATCGGCATTTTTCTGATAGTCGTTATACTTTGGGAGGCGTTCGAAACTTTTATTTTCCCGCGTCGTGTAACCCGGCGGGTGCGGCTGACCCGCATTTTTTACCGGATGACATGGCGCGCCTGGAGAGCGGTCGTACACAGGATATCGACCACGCGCCTGAGGGAATATTTATTTAGCATCTATGGGCCGCTTTCCCTGATGGGACTCCTGGGTTTGTGGGCATTTTTGCTGATCCTGGGGTTTGGGCTTATTCACTGGGGTGCAGCCATGATATCGGGAGGCCAAACCAGCCTGGCTACAAGTCTTTATTTCAGCGGAACAACTTTCTTTACTCTCGGATTGGGTGATGTGCAGCCGCTCTCGCCTTTGGCCAGACTGCTGACAGTAGCAGAGGCGGGGACGGGGCTCGGTTTTCTGGCGATCGTCATCGGATACCTGCCGGGTTTGAATCAGTCGTTTTCCAAACGTGAGGTAAACATATCGCTTTTGGATGCCCGCGCCGGTTCGCCGCCTAGTGCGGCGGAAATGCTTTATAGGCACAGGGACGAGCATGGCATGGAATCTATCCGGGAGATTTTGCACGAGGGTGAGAGATGGTCTGCGGAATTGCTCGAAAGCCACCTGTCATATCCGGTGCTCGCCTATTTCAGGTCACAACACGATAACCAGTCATGGCTTGCCGCGCTCGCCGTCATGTTGGATACCAGCGCATTCGTAATGGTTGGCCTGGAAGGGGCCTGCGTGCGTCAGGCGCAGATGACTTTTGCCATGGCCAGGCACGCCGCCGTGGATCTTACCCTCATTTTCGGAGTTACGCCCCGATGGCCCGATCCTGACCGTTTTCCACCCGCGCAACGGGAGAACTTGAGATCCAGGTTGATGGCGGCTGGTTTGCGACCCCATATGGGGGACGAAGCGGATCGAAAGTTGGCGGAATTGCGCGGAATGTATGAGCCTTTTCTTTTTGCCCTCGCAACGCATTTTCGTCTGGCTCTGCCGCCTTGGGTCCTGGAATCCGACATAGCCGACAACTGGCAGGAAGCCGTGTCGACTCCGGAACCGGGCGCAAGAAGGGTTGTTCGTCTGCGCAGAAGGGGTGAGGGACATTTTTAGGCGGCGAGCCTGCACCGGTGGCAACCCAGCCATATCCACTCCATGTAATTGTATCCGGTTTTCTCACGGCTATCCGCGCCCATGGCGCTTTGCCACCTCCAGGCGGCCTGGGGAAAACCGGGCGCATGCAGGATTACATGCTATTACCTGTCGCAGAACCTCAGGATCTGCTGCGCGATATTTTCAAGTGAAACGATACGGTCAACAGCCTCGCGTTTTATCGCCTCGTGCGGCATACCGAACACGACGCAGGACTTCTCATCCTGCGCGATAGTAGCTGACCCTGCCTCCTTCATTTCGGCCATGCCTCGCGCGCCGTCGTCCCCCATCCCCGTCATGATAACGCCCACACAGTTTTTGCCCGCGTAGCGGGCGGCGGAGCGAAAAAGCACGTCCACGGAGGGACGGTGGCGGCACACAAGTGGACCGTCCTTAATTTCCACAAAATAGCGTGCGCCGCTGCGCTTTAGCAGCATGTGATGACTGCCCGGCGCTATCAGCGCGCGCCCCGGGATCAGAGTGTCGTTGTTCTCCGCCTCTTTGACGGAAATCCGGCAAATTGCGTCAAGGCGCCTTGCAAAGGCGGCCGTGAAATGTTCCGGCATGTGCTGTACGATTGCCGTCGCAGGGGCGTCAGGAGGAAGTGATTCCAACAAAACCCGTAATGCTTCGGTCCCACCTGTGGACGCCCCTACGACAACGATCTTTTCGGTCGTTTCGATCATAGCCATCGTCTTCGACTTGGCAATGACTGCGTCGGCGGTTAGTTTAGGCTCGACTTTCCGCCGTTCGCTAAAGCGACGGACCCTGGCTTGGGAGGCGGCTTTAACGGCATCGCAGATGCGAACCCTGGATTCTTCGAGGAACTGTTTAGTGCCAAGCTTGGGCTTTTGGATGATGTCCACCGCCCCGTATTCCAGTGCCTTCAACGTAGTCTCGGAACCTCTTTCGGTCAGGCTCGAACAGATCACTACAGGTATGGGATGCTGCGCCATCAGTTTCTCAAGGAACGTAATACCGTCCATACGCGGCATCTCGACGTCCAGCGTGATAACATCCGGGACCTCACGGGAGATCTTTTCTGCCGCATCGAAAGGATCGGAGGCTGTCGCCATTACTTCGATCTGGGGATCAGAGCAAAGTATTTGAGCAAGTGTTTGGCGGACCACCGCCGAATCATCAACAATCAATACCCTGATTTTCTTACTCATCTGAGATACTCCATGGCAGTTGCCGATACGCCGGCGTGGAACGCTGTTGGATAATAACCAACACGCCTCATTTCGGCTCCTTTTCAGTCAAACAGATCTACATCCCCCGATTCTTCGGCTTTCCTTCGCGCCAATTCCAGGAGTCTTCTTTCTTCGAAACCGGCATTCTGGCGACTGTTGGGATGGGTGCGTTTGAGGAAGACTTCACCGCTATCAGTGTGGAAGTAGATCTTTCGGGTGTCATGTCCCCCCAGGTCCTGACTGACGATGGGGATGGCCTCCATTTGAAGAAACTCGAGCACGAACTCGGAGTTCCTGGCGCCCATCCCATTCTCGACAGAGACAGCCGGAAGAACATGAGCCCCTCCAAAAACTTTTGCTGCCAGGTTATGTTTCAGGCCCCCGAGGGTCATGACCCTGTTGATCAACAACTCCATGGCATTTATGGCGTAGCGGGCCACATTATCAAAGATTTTCATATCAGCTTTTCCAGGCAGCAGGATGTGGTTCATGCCTCCAATTCGCGCTACGGAGTCGTACAGGCAGACGGCCACACAGGAGCCAAGCAGGGTCTCGATGACCGCCGGCTCCCTGCTCGCATGAAATCCACCGATATGAATGCTGAAGTGTCTCTTCACTTCATCGGCCTTCTGCAGTCTGAAATCATCACTGCTTCCTGTATATGGTGGTAGCCGTTTGGACCAGGGGCAAATCCATGCCATGGAGGCTCTCCGAGTGGCCCACAAACAAATATCCTCCGGACATCAGATGTCGCGCGAGCCGATTAACGAGTTTTTCTTGTGTCGGCCGATCGAAATAGATGAGGACGTTGCGGCAAAACACGATCGCCATCGGTTCGTTTATTCCATATTGTTCTTCCAAAAAATTAAGCCTTTCGAATCGCACTGCATCGCGTAATTGCGGTACAATCCGCACAAGCCCCTTGTCTTTTTCCCTGCTTTTAAGAAGATACTTTTTTCGAAACCCCATGGGAATCGGGCTCACTCTGTCATGCTCATATATGCCGGACCTAGCTGTTTCCAATACTGCGGAGGAGATGTCGGTTGCGAGGATCGCAAAGCCAAACCCCGGACAACTTTGCGCGAACTCACTCAGAACCATTGCAAGCGTGTAAGGCTCCTCTCCGGTTGAACATGCGGCACTCCACACATTGAGCTTTTTCCCAAACCCGAATAGAGGGGACAACTCCGGAAGAACCCTTTCGAAAAGGTAATCAAAGTGATCCGGCTCCCGAAAGAAATCGGTCTTGTTGGTGGTTACCGCATCGATCATATGGATATATTCCGACTGCGACCCGCCGGGGCTGAAGAGAAACTCGCAGTACCTCTCAAACGACTCGATACCAAGAGCGCGTAACCGCTTACGGAGCCGTCCTTCGAGCATCGTCTTTTTGGCAGGAGGCAATTTTATGCCGCATGAGTCTCCAATGAATTCGCTCAGGCGTGCAAAGTCCTTATTCGACATCTGCACCGAGAATATTCCGCCCTCCGAAATCCCATTCGTATTTTCATGCAAAGAAGACGATTCCCTCCGCATTGTTTTTGGCAACTGCGTATCTTGCCCTATGCTCTTGGTCTCGGCCCTCATTTTTTGCGCGATTGCCTCCAGTCTTTCTGTAAATTGCCGCGGAGTTCACAGAGATCGCAGAGAGAAATGTGGGAGTGCATGAATTCTTCTTTCTCCCTGCTCACTCTGCCCCCTCCGCGGTTGGTCCTTAGACTCCGGCTTACGCGGCTGATTCCTCGCCCACGCCGTGCGCCATGGAAAGTTCATCTGCTGAGAATACCTTGTCGATATCCATGATGATTATGAATTGATTGTCCCGTTTACCCATTCCCTTTATGAACTTTGTGTTCAAGCGGGTCCCGATGCGCGGGGGCGGCTCAATCTGGTCGGGATCGAGATCCATCACTTCCTGCACTGAATCGACCAGAGCACCCAGCACGGTGGTCTCTCCGTCGATCTCGATCTCAAAAATGATGATACAGGTATTTACCGTAGTTTCCGTCCGGGTCATTGCGAACTTTAAACGCATATCCACGACCGGTACTACGGTTCCCCGAAGATTGATCACTCCCAGCATGAAATCAGGTGTCTGCGGCACTTTTGCAATCAATGTGAAGTCAAGGACTTCCCGGACCTTCCCGATGTCCAATGCAAACACCTCGTCTTCGAGCTTGAAGGTAAGATACTGACTTGTTTCGGTTATTGAAGATACACTCATGTCAACTCCTCCCTAATATCTCTCAAACTCCTCATCGGCCATGTCTATCTTGACTTCCTTGGACAGATTCAAAGACACACCACCCGGTTGCGTGCCTCCGTTGGCCTTCTTGGGAGCGGCGTGTTTTAGATGTGCCATGTGCGTCTTCTGCAATGCTTTAGCCTGTTTGCCTGGCGCCGCAATGCCCGTTTTCGCAACGGCAGAGCCGCTGTTAAGTTTGAAGAATGCAATCGTGTTTTGGAGCTGCTCGGCTTGACTCAACAACTCGGCAGAGGTGGAAGCCATCTCCTCGGATGCCGAGGCATTCTGTTGCACGACCTGGTCCAATTGCTGAATGGCCTTGTTGATCTGGCCCGCTCCCGAAGACTGCTCGTTGCTCGCTGCAGTGATCTCCTGCACCAGGTCGGCGTTTTTCTGAATATCCGGGACCATTCGTGCCAGCATCTCTCCTGCCTTTTCAGCGATTTGAACACTGGAAGCCGAGAGTTTATTGATTTCGGCTGCCGCCGTTTGGCTCCGTTCGGCGAGCTTGCGCACCTCGGAGGCTACCACGGCAAATCCCTTCCCGTGTTCACCGGCGCGCGCCGCCTCGATGGCTGCGTTCAGCGCAAGCAGGTTGGTCTGGCGAGCGATCTCTTCGATGATGGAGATCTTGCCCGCTATTTCCTTCATCGCTGCAACTGTCTCCAGGACCGACTTGCCCCCCTCTCTTCCGTCTTCGGCAGCCTTGAGCGCGATCTTCTCAGTCTGCTGGGCATTGTCGGAATTTTGCTTGATGTTGGCCGCCATTTGCTCCATGGAAGAAGAGACCTCTTCTACCGATGCCGATTGTTCCGTAGCACCCTGGGACAACTGCTCGGAACTGGCGCTCATTTCCTGGCTTCCCGCCATGACCTGATTCGCTACTGTCTGTATGTTGGACGCGACTTCCGTGAGGCCTCCGACCATATTCGCCATGGCCTGCATCAGCTTGTCTTGAGCGGACCGTTCCTTGACTTTGACCGTGAGGTTTCCGGACGCTATTTCTTCAGCGGTTGTGGTTACCTCCTCCATAGCGTCAATAAGCATATGAAGGTTATTCTTTATGAGATTGTATTGCCCTCTGTATTCGGTGGTAATTTTCGGTGGAATGATTCCCTTTGCCACCTTCTCCACGTAGTCCCCTGTGACCATCAATGGTTCTACGATGTTGGTGATCGTGTCGTTTACGCCGGATACCAGCTTGTTCCATCCGCCTACAAAGAGATCGGCATCCGCCCTTTTGTCCAAATCGCCGTTTGCCGCCGCCTGGATGATCTTGTCCGTCTCCGACAGCAGCTCGTTCATCATCTTGACCATGGCGTTCAGGTTGTTTTTGATGACGTTGTACTGTCCCTTGTACACGGTGGTGATGGTTGGGGGGATTACTCCCTTCGAGACCTTTTCCACATAGTCCGCCGTTACCATCAAGGGATCGACGATGTTGGTGATCGTATCGTTTACGCCTGATACCAGCTTATTCCATCCACCTACGAACAGATTGGCATCCGCCCTTTTGTCCAGCTCGCCGTTTGCCGCGGCCACGACTATTTTATTCGTCTCTTCGAGCAGTTCGTTCATCATCTTGACCATGGCGTTCAGGTTGTTCTTGATGACGTTGTACTGTCCCTTGTACGCGGTGGTGATGGCCGGTGGAATGACTCCCTTCGAGACCTTTTCCACATAGTCCGCCGTTACCATCAAGGGATCGACGATGTTGGTGATCGTGTCATTGACGCCTGATACCAGCTTGTTCCATCCACCTGAGAACAGAGCGGCATCTGCTCTCTTGTCAAGCTCACCGACTGCCGCCGCCTGAATGATCTTGTCGGTCTCTGCCAGCAGGTCATTCATCATCTTGACCATGGCGTTCAGGTTGTTCTTGATGATGTTGTACTGTCCCTTGTACTCGGTGGTGATGGTTGGGGGGATTACTCCCTTCGAGACCTTCTCCACATAGTCGGCAGTGACCATCAAGGGATCGACGATATTGGTGATGGTGTCATTTACGCCGGCGACCAGCTTGTTCCAACCGCCCACGA
>Ga0326727_10002258_pt1 | contig 67054 bp, 46 predicted proteins | sample MB2enrmetagenome_FD_207643 | JGI IMG/M metagenome (GOLD analysis project Ga0326727, IMG submission 207643) | Lab enriched peat soil microbial communities from McLean, Ithaca, NY, United States - MB29MY | ecosystem: Environmental > Terrestrial > Soil > Wetlands > Peat | place: USA: New York...
AGCCTCCCCGCCCCGATGCCGCCGATCTTCGGACCTCACGAAGGATCCCAAACAGCTGGTCTCGACGTCGAGTGCTCAGCACTTTGATCTTCACCAGGGGGTCACGATGTCCCCAGCTTCTCCCAATGTCACGCAAATTCGCGTTTGCTATGGCCCCCTTTTTTCATTAGCTTGCCTTTCCTTGCGCCATGAAAGTGTATATCGATGGAAAGTTCTACGACCAGCGTGATGCGAAGATTTCGGTCTTCGACCACGGCCTGCTTTACGGGGACGGCGTTTTCGAAGGCATCCGCGCCTACAACGGCCGCGTTTTTCGACTCAAGGAACACATCGAGCGCCTGTTCTATTCCGCCAAATCCATTTTGCTGACCATCCCGATGTCGCACGCCGGGATCACCGAGGCGGTGCTGGAAAGCTGCCGCAAAAACAGAATTCGGGACGGTTACATCCGGCTGGTGGTCACCCGCGGCATCGGCACGCTGGGGCTGAACCCGAACCGGTGCCAAAACCCGTCGGTGATCGTCATCGCGGATAAAATCCAGCTTTACCCGCCGGAGCTGTACCAGCGCGGCATGGAGATCATCACCGTCCCGACGGTGCGCAACCTGCACAGCACGCTCAATCCCGCCATCAAATCGCTGAATTACCTGAACAACATCCTGGCCAAGATCGAAGCGAATAACGCCGGCTGCGAAGAGGCGGTGATGCTGAACGCCGAAGGCTACGTCTCCGAATGCACCGGCGACAACATTTTCGTCTTCAAGGACGGCAAACTGATGACCCCCCCGCTGGCCGCCGGCGCGCTTCACGGCATCACCCGCCGGGTCGTGATCGAAATCGCCGGGCAATACGGGGTGCCGGTCAGCGAACCAAACCTGACCCGGTACGACCTGTTCAACGCCGACGAGTGTTTTCTGACCGGAACCGGCGCGGAAATCGTGCCCGTAGTCAAAATCGACGGCCGCCAGATCGGAACCGGCAGACCGGGGCCGCTGACACGAAAGCTCGTTTCCGAGTACCGCGCCTTGACTAAAATGTCCGGCGAGCCGATATGAATTATGACGTTGAATCGTGACCACGCTGCAGCGTTGAATCGGCAACGAAACGGTTTGTGGGTGCCGAAAAAACGATGTAGAAATTCAGCGATTTGACGATGTAAAGAGAATATGCTGTGCTGCATTTGCAAGGAACGCGAAGCCACCGTGCATCTGACCCAGATCGCCGGGGACAAAATGCAGAAGGTGGACCTTTGCGAGGAATGCGCGAAAACCAAGGGTGTGAACGACCCCACCAGCTTTTCCCTCGCGGACCTGCTCCTGGGCCTCGGAGCCTCACAGGAAATCGAGCAGGCCGCCGGCGGCGTCGAAATCAAATGCCCTCGCTGCGGCTTTACCCAGGCGGACTTCAAAAAGGCGGGGCGACTGGGCTGCCCGGATTGTTACCAGACGTTCGCCGAAGGCCTGGAAGGGCTGCTCAAGTCCATGCACAAAGGCACGCGGCATGTGGGCAAGGTTCCGGAATCCTTGGGCCAGAATCGGGATTTGTCCGACCGCCTGGCCGCACTGCAGAGAAAATTGAACAAGGCGATCGAAGAAGAGAATTTTGAGCAGGCGGCGCTGTTGCGCGACCAGATCAAGCAAGTGAACGCACAGTTGGGCAACATGACAACGTGCTGAGAAGATAAGCAAGATGGACTTGCATGAGTTTCTCATTCCACCGGTGGAGATCGCGCGGCGCAAAGGGCCGCACGACCGGATCGTAATGTCCAGCCGCGTCCGCCTCGCGCGGAACATCAGGGATGCGTCCTTCCCCGGGTGGGCCAAGAAGCCCGAGCGCGTCAAAGTTTTGGAGACGATTCGCCCGGCCGTCGAAACGCTGCCCGAAATGACGGAGGCGTTCTCACAATCGATGGACAATCTTACCGCGCTCGACAAGCAGATCCTGGTCGAGCGCCATCTCATCAGCCGGGAACACGCGGCCAAGAGCGCCGGCAGCGGGTTGGTTTTGAACCGGGATGAAACCCTTTGCGTAATGATCAACGAGGAAGACCACATGCGCATGCAGGCCCTCCTGCCGGGCTTGCAGCTCCGCCAGGTCTGGTCGGCCATCGACCATGTGGACTCTCAGCTCGAGAAGAGGCTGCAATACGCTTTCAGCCCGGATCTCGGCTATCTGACCGCCTGCCCCACCAACATCGGCACCGGCATCCGCGTCAGCGCGATGCTGCATCTGCCAGGCCTGGTTCTGGCCGAGCAGATCAACCCGATCATTCAATCCGTGAACAAGCTCGGCCTGGCCGTCCGCGGACTTTACGGGGAGGGCACCGAGGCGCTCGGGAACGTTTTCCAGGTGTCCAATCAAATGACATTGGGCGAATCCGAATCCGACATCGTCGAACGGCTGGAAAAGGTCCTGGCCCAGATTATCGAGCACGAGGAGAACGGGCGTGCCACCCTCCTGGAGAGGAAATCCAAAATGGTTTGCAACCATGTCGGGAGGGCTTACGGAATTCTGGCCAACGCCCACAGTATTTCCTCGAAAGAGACGATGAATCTGCTATCACTAATGCGGCTCGGCGTGGATTTGGGGCAATTCCCCGCGGTGGATCGTTCCCTGGTGGATGAATTGTTCATTTTGACACAGCCCGCGCATTTGCAGAAGCAGCATTCTGAGAAATTGTCCGCCGAGGAACGCGATTTGCTGCGTGCAGACATGCTGCGCGAGCGATTGAGGCACGTCAGTCGTCCGGTTTCCAAACCGTCGGGCGCATCCGGAGCCGGATTGGACAAACAGGGAAAGTAGCGGCATTTTAAACAGGTTCAGTATGAGCGATGAACACATGAGCAACTTCACTCCGCGAGCGCAGCAGGTGCTCGCGTTGGCCCGCAAGGAAGCCGACCGGTTCAATCACAATTTTGTCGGCACCGAACACCTGTTGCTGGGATTGATCAAATTGGGCCAGGGCGTCGCCGTCAACGTGCTGCAGAAAATGGGCCTCGACCTCGAAACCGTCCGCATGGAAGTCGAAAAGCAGGTCGGCACCGGCCCGGACCAGAAGATGATCGGCAACATCCCCTACACCCCGCGCGTCAAGAAGGTGCTCGCGCTGGCGGCCAAGGAAGCCAAGGCCCTCACCCATACTTACGTCGGCACCGAACACATCCTGCTCGGACTCCTGCGCGAAGGCGACGGCGTGGCCGCGCGCGTTTTGAAGAACCTTGACGTGGACATCGAACAGACCCGCCAGGAAATCCTGAAAGAATTGGATCCCAACTTCGCCGCGCAGGAGGAATCGGGAGTCGGAGGGGAAGTCCCGGAAAAGCCCGTGGCAGAAAAAAAGGGCGAGATCAAGACCCCGGCGCTGAAGGCGTTCGGCCGCGACCTCACCGAAATTGCGCGCAAGGGCGAAATGGATCCGGTGATCGGCCGCAAAAACGAAATCGAACGCGTGATCCAGATTCTCTGCCGCCGCACCAAAAACAATCCCGTCCTGCTCGGAGAAGCAGGTGTGGGCAAGACCGCCATCGTGGAAGGGCTGGCCCAGGAAATCGCCGCCGGCAATGTCCCCGAATTGCTGCGCGACAAACGCGTGATCACCCTCGACCTGGCGTTGATGGTGGCCGGCACCAAGTACCGCGGCCAGTTTGAAGAGCGCATCAAGGCCGTCATGGACGAAATTCGCCGCTCGAAAAACATCATCCTGTTTATCGACGAATTGCATACGATCGTCGGCGCCGGGTCGGCGGAAGGCACCATGGACGCGTCGAACATCATCAAACCCGCGCTCAGCCGGGGCGAGCTGCAATGCATCGGCGCCACCACGCTGAACGAGTATCGAAAGTACATCGAGAAGGACGCCGCGCTCGAGCGCCGGTTTCAGGCCGTGAAAGTCGAAGCTCCGTCGGTCGAGGAAACCATTCTCATTCTCAGGGGTCTGCGCCCAAAATACGAGGACCACCACAAAGCGGAGTTTACGGACAAAGCCATCGAAGCTTCCGTGAAGCTCTCGGACCGCTACATCACCGACCGCTATTTGCCGGACAAAGCCATCGATGTGATGGACGAAGCCGGCTCGCGCGCGCGCATCGGCACCATGACCCGCCCGCACGAGGTCAAGGAACTCGAAGGCGAAATCGAGGAAACCAAGACCAAAAAGGAACGCGCCATCAAAAACCAGGATTTCGAGGGCGCCGCGGCCATGCGCGACAAGGAAAAACACTCGAAAGAAAAACTGGAAATGCTCCTGAAAGAATGGCGCACCACGCGAGAAGAAAAGCGCGTCAAGGTGGATGAAGAAGACATCTTACACGTGGTTTCCAAGTGGACCGGCATTCCCCTGCAACGGATGGAGCAGGGCGAAATGCAGCGCCTGCTCAAGGTCGAAGAGGAAATGACCAAGGTGGTCGTCGGCCAAACCGAAGCGGTGTCGGCGATATGCAAAGCCTTGCGCCGTTCCCGCGCGGATTTGAAAGACCCGCGCCGGCCAATCGGCACCTTCGCGCTGCTTGGCCCCACCGGCGTCGGCAAAACCTTGCTCGCCAAAACGCTCGCCGAACAGATGTTCGGCGATTCCAAGGCGCTGATCCAGCTCGACATGAGCGAGTATATGGAGAAATTCAATGTCTCCCGCCTGATCGGCTCGCCGCCGGGCTACGTGGGCTACGAGGAAGGAGGCCAACTGACCGAACAGGTGCGCCGCAAGCCCTATTCCGTCGTGCTCTTCGACGAAGTCGAGAAAGCCCATCCCGACGTGTGGAACATGCTGCTCCAAATCCTGGAGGAAGGGAAATTGACCGACAACGTCGGACGTGTGGTCAACTTCCGCAATACCATCGTCCTGATGACCTCGAATGTGGGGTCGGATACCATCAAACGGCAGAGCACGCTCGGCTTCTCGCCGATTAGCGACGAGAATAGCTACGAGAAGATGCGCGACAAAATCATGGATGAGGCCAAGAAGACCTTTCGCCCTGAATTCCTGAACCGCCTGGATGACTTGATCGTGTTCCGCTCGCTCACAAGGCCGGACCTGGTTCAAATCCTCGATCTGGAAATGAACAAAGTCATGCAGCGGCTTAAAGCCAGGAACATCGTGCTCGAGCTCAACGACAAAGCGAGGGATTTCCTCGTGGAGAAGGGTTACGACCCGCAATACGGCGCGCGCCCCATGCGACGGGCCGTCGAACGCTTTCTGGAAGACCCGTTGGCCGAGGAAATCCTTCGTGGCAACCTGCATGAAGGCGAGCCCATCCAGGTCTCCGTGGAAAACGATCACTTGGTTTTCACGCAAAAAGCGGCCGCCGCCGGCGCTCTTTCGAGCTGAGTCGGCCGGATCTGATCTCCGGGCGCCAACCCGGGCATTTTCAGAGCCGGTCCTTTCCGCCAGAATGCCCTTTGCCTGCCTTGGGGTGAGAGCAGCCGTTCCGGAAACCTGATCGCTTCAAGCCGCAGGCATGGCAGAAAGGCTCTGCCTGAGCGGGCGCTTCTCGCCCTCACCACCGGAACGCCGAAGTCATCTGTCTCTTTCGGAAGAATCTCAACGTTGATATCGAGCAGACCCGCCGGGAGATTTTATAGGCACTCGAGCCGAACTTCCAAGGATAGAACCGTCATGGAATCTGGTCCGCCACTGGAAGCAAGGCATGCTTTTTTCTATGGTACCGCCTCACGATGATTCTCGTGGCCACAAATGAGAGCAGGGCGACGGGCACGCCTATCACCACTGATCCGAGCAGGAGCGGTCTGCCAATGATCGAAAAGGTCCTCCAGAAAGCATGCCATTCCGTCAAACGGCGGCGAAGCAGCCAGTCTGACCGCGACAAGCGATGCGGCCATTCATGCGGAACACTCAACAGCCAATAGCCGAGGCAGTATTCCCACCGATAAAGCACGAGCATAAACGGCACCAGCGCGTCATGCAGTGTCACGGCAATCACCGCGGCGAGGATGTTGCTCCGCGTCAGCCAGGCTAAAAGAATCGCGCCCAGCGTCTTCAACCCGAACAACGGAGGGAACCAGAAGAAGACGCCGATCGCCACGCCCCCCGCGATCGCCTCGGGAGTGTCGCGAATGGCCAACAACCTCAACGAGTGTTCGTGTAACCAGCGACGCAAGTTCATGCCTTTGCCTTCTGACCGAGCTTCCGATTGAATGCCACCAAGTCCTGATAACGAACTCCCGTTCCGCCAAAAATGTCCAATGCCGAACCAATGGTCAGATGCACCCGTCCGCGACCCAGCCTCGTCACCGTTTCCAGGTCGCTGAGCGAGTTGGCCCCGCCGGCATAAGTCACGGGCAGGGGCGACCATTCACCCAGCCGCAAGACCAATTCCTGGTCTATGCCCCCGCAACACCCCTCCAGATCAACCGCATGGACCAGAAATTCGGCGCAAGAAGCAGCCATTGCCTCCAAAGTGCCCCGATCAACAACCGTATCCGTGAACCTCTGCCAGCGGTCCGTCACCACCAGGTAATCCTGCCCCCGCCGGCGGCAACTCAAGTCAAGGACCATTCTCTCTTTGCCAATGGCCTGCACCAACTCCTTCAGCCGATCCCCGTCCAAGTGTCCCTCGCGAAAGAACCAGGAAGTGACGATGACATGTGAAGCTCCCGCATCGAGCCAAGCGGGCCCATTCTCCGCGTTGATCCCGCCGCCAACCTGCAGTCCGCCCGGATAAGATCTCAGGGCCGATTGTGCCTCTGCTTCATTGCCGGACCCGAGCATGATCACATGGCCGCCCACTAGCCCGTCCCTTTTGTAAAGCTCTGCGTACCAAGCAGCAGGACGCTCCGAGACAAAATTCGTCCGCAACTCACCGCGCCCGGCTCCCAACGTGCCGCCCACGATTTGCTTCACTTTGCCTTGGTGCAAGTCGATGCAGGGTCGAAACATCGCTGGAAGCCTAAAGAGTCCATCACAAGGTTCCAAGTCCATTCTGACGCCCCCGGGGGCAAGGGATACTGGTCGCAGGGGGCAACAGAGAGGAAGACTGCGCCGCCTCAATTAGCTATCAACATAATAAGTAGGTATGCTGCTTATGATTGAATTTTGTTGCAAATTCTTCTGGACAACAAGCCCCCGCTGATGGTAAACAAACCGTGCTGAGTAAAGGTTACGGCTTGGCTGTACCAGTGCTCGACGAAGAACCAGTAACCCGAAGTATCGGAAGGCAGTTATGAGAACCAGAAGCATTATCCTCGCCGGAGTGACCCTCTTCCTAACGAACCTCGCCAGCAATGCCAATATCACCAGTCTGAGCTACTGGGACGACGGCGATGGCGGCATCGTTTGTCCGCAATATACGTGGCCTGGCGGTGACACCGTTAGCATCTATGGTGACCAATATTTTGCGCCAGGACACATCCTCTTCGACGTGACTACGGATTCGTCAGGCGATCCCACACTGATGCTGGGCAATGCCATCGATAACGACACGTCGTTCGCATGGACGTCGTACGAGGTGGACATCTGGATGAGCAAAACATTCACAATTTCAGCCGCCAACGTGTCGGGGCCGGCTGGCTGGGGAGTGGACAGCACGGTCCAACCGACTGGACCCCAAACGGCGTATCAGGACGGGAATCCAATTCCGAACCAGTACATCGGCCACCTTTATTTCTCAGGGACACCGGCCGTGGCAATTAGCGACGAACTGGACTTCAGCTACGATATCACTTTCACCGGCAGCGCTACCTTCACAGAACAGTTGATCCCCATTCCTGAACCCGGAACGCTCAGCCTCGTGCTGTGCGGGGCTCTCCTGCTCGGGGGGTGGACAGCCGGCAAGCGTCGATAGGACCAGGAATCCAGAAGTTTGACCCAAAGTCCACGAAAAGCGCCGCGTCGAGGACATCGAAGCGGCGCTTTTCCGTTGGTGACATGCCTCCCCCGGCGTCCTTCCGACGCCATGCCTCCGCCCCTCCCCGGTTGAGTCACCGTCGGCTTTTCACAAGGCAGCCTACTAGGCTCGCCCACTTCAAGTAGTACCACTAAAAAGAATAGTTAGCGCTGTTTTTTACTGGACAGACTCTAATTAACAATGTTATACAAACTACTGATAGAAGAAGCGCAACAAGTTTACGCAAAACTCAACAAGGGTCCCGATCCGATCGCGGGCCAGAAGCATATGAATAAGAGAAGCATCCTCCTCGCGGCCCTCGCAGTCCTAACGTGTTCCATCAGCAACGCCACGATCACCAATGTGGTGGCTTGGGGTGCAAGTAGTGCTGTCGACTGTTATCTGTACACCTGGAGCGCTACTGATAACTTGTTTACCATGCACTTGAATCAAAGCCAACCAGGGAACGTTTGGGGACAGATTCAGACGGATACGCCCACGGATCCAAGTCTCACGCTGGACAATGTCATCGATAACGACACCGCGTTCGACTGGACTTCCTATGACGTGGACGTGTTCATGAATCAATCGTTCTCGATTTTATCCCCGACGGTGAACGCCCCCGTATACAGCGTCGGAGACTGGGGGGTGCAGTCGTACACCCCAACGAGTACGTACAATGGCAGCCAATGGGTTGGGCACATTGTTCTTGCCGGTATCACACCAATTCCCCAGGTTACCGGCACGCTGGATTTCAGCTACACCATATCTTTTACCGGCCCGGTTCAGTTCACAGAGGTTCTGACTCCCGCTCCCGAACCCAATTCGTTGACTCTGCTGGCGGGCGGAGTTCTGTTGCTCGCAGGGTTGCGTTCAACCAAGCCGCGCTAAAGTCGTTCTTGATGTTCCAACGAATCGGGAGCAAGCGGGTGGGCTGACCCCGCGCCTCGGATTCCCGGGAGCAACTTCCAGGCGGTATGTAGTGGGTCTGTCCACGCACCTCCACCAGGCGTGCCGCAGCATTTGGGCTTATTAATTCGTGCCGCTGTCGCAAGGGACGGCATACGCATTCCTGGGTTGGCCCATTTCGCCTCCGGGGCCAAAATTCGAAAACGTGCTTGCCGGAGCAATCCGGCCAGGGCAAATCAGGGCGGTCAATGAAAACCAAAACCCCGCCCCTGCTGGTTGCCATCGTGGGAGGAAGCGGAGCCGGTAAAACATGGCTGGCAGAAAAGCTCCAGGCCTTCCTTGGTCCAGAAGCCACGCGCCTGGCGTTGGACGATTTCTACCGGGATCGCTCTCATTTGCCGATTACGCAGCGCGCTCGAATCAACTTCGATCACCCGCGCGCGATTGATTGGGCGGCCGTCCAATGCGCGCTTCGGGATTATCTCGCAGGGCGCCCGGTCCATCGGCCTGTTTATGATTTCAGGACCCACTGCCGCATGGCTCGCACCAAAGTGCTGCCCTCCAAACCGGTCTTGATCATGGACGGTTTATGGTTGTTGCGGCGGCCATCGCTTCGGCGCCTGTTTGATTTGCGGATTTTCATCGACTGCCCAACCCGGGCGCGGTGGCGCCGCCGGCTGGCGCGCGACCTGCGCTCCCGCGGGCGGAGCCGCACCTGGATCGGCCGACAGTTTTGGGAAACCGTGGAGCCGATGCATCGCCGGTTTGTGACGCCGCAGCGGCGCTGGGCCGATCTCGTCCTGCCCGGCACCTTCGGCCAACGCGAGGTAAAACAAATCGCAGAATGGTTGAGAAAGAGGGCCGTGCCCGGCATTTGGCGCCCTCCTGCCTTGGCTGACCGGAGAAAACAGAGAGAAGTTGCGTGAACCAGGAACCGACTCCTGATGGCATTCAGTGATAATCCTGCAGGGCTTTTACGCCGTACCCGCGCTTCTTGAGAGCGACAATGCCCAGCGCGGCGGCTTTCGCGCCGCTAAGCGTGGTCATAATGGGCGTGCCGGTGTAAACTGCGGTGGTGCGGATCTTCACCTCATCCGCCCGCGGCGCCTGGCCGGACGGCGTGTTGATAACGAGCTGAATTTCCTTGTTTTTGAGCAGGTCAATCGCGTTCGGACGGCCTTCCTGCAACTTAAAAATGCGCTGAACCTTCAACCCGGCTTTCTCCAGCACCGCCGCCGTGCCGCCGGTCGCAATCAACTCAAATCCAAGCCCGGCAAACTGCCTGGCCACCACCGCCGCCTCGTTTTTATGCGCGTCGCTCACACTAATGAACACCCGCCCGCTTAACGGCAACGACGCGCCCGCAGCCATCTGCGATTTGGCGTAGGCGATGCCGGGATCGGTATCAAGCCCCATCACTTCGCCGGTTGAACGCATTTCCGGCGAGAGCAAAATGTCCTGGCCATGAAATCGGTTGAATGGGAAAACCGACTCTTTCACCGCCCAATACTTCGGCCAGATTTCCTGCACAAACCCGAGTTCTCTCAAAGTCTTTCCGGCCATGACTTTCGCGGCCAGTTTCGCCAGCGGCACTCCGATCGCCTTGCTCACAAAAGGCACCGTGCGGGACGCGCGAGGATTGACTTCCAGGCAATAAACCTTCCCGTCTTTAACCGCGTATTGCACGTTCATCAAACCGATCACCTTCAACTCGCGCGCCATGGCGTGCGTGTATGCGCGAATCGTTTCAATCACCTCTCCGCAGAGTGAATGCGGCGGCAACACCATGGCCGCATCCCCCGAATGAACACCCGCAAACTCAATGTGTTCCAGCAATGCACCGATCACGATCGTGCCGTCCTTCGCGTCGGCGAAACGACCCACATCCGCAATGCAGTCCACGTCCACCTCGGTGGCGTCTTCCAGGAATTTGTCCACCAGCACCGGCCGCTCCGGCGAGGCCTCAACCGCGAAGCGCATATAGTGCCGCAGCTCGACATCGGAATAGACGATCTGCATCGCCCGACCGCCAAGCACAAAACTGGGGCGAACCAGAATCGGATAGCCAAGAGTTTTTGCGACGGCAATCGCCTCGGTTTCGTTGGTGGCAATGCCATTGGGCGGCTGCGGAACATTGAGCCGGGTCAACATTGCCGCAAAGAGCTTGCGGTCCTCGGCGATCTCGATGCTCTGCGGCGAGGTGCCGATGATATTCACCCCGTTCTTCTGCAACCCGAGCGCGAGGTTCAGCGGTGTCTGCCCGCCAAACTGAGCGATAGCGCCCCAACATTTCTCGCGCTCATAAATGTTCAGCACGTCCTCCAGGGTGAGCGGCTCGAAATACAGCTTGTCGCTGGTGTCGTAATCGGTCGAGACGGTCTCGGGATTCGAATTCACCATCAACGTCTCGAAGCCGCCTTCCTTGAGCGCGAACGCAGCATGCACGCAGCAGTAGTCGAATTCGATGCCCTGGCCGATGCGGTTCGGTCCGCCGCCGAGAATCATGACTTTCTTTTTATCCGAAGGCCGCACTTCGTCATCGCCGCGGTCATAAGTCGAATAATAGTAAGGCGTGTAAGCCTCGAACTCGGCGGCGCAGGTGTCCACGAGCCGATAGCTCGGAACGAGGCCCAGCTTCGTTCGCTCGGCGCGAATCTCGTCCTCGGTCTTGCCGGTTAAATGAGCGATCTGCCGGTCCGAAAAACCGAGCGACTTGGCTTTGGCTAATTGCTCTGCGTTCATTCGTCCAACCGCGACTCAAAATCCTGCAAAGCAAACCGGAACGACACGCGACTGTCGAGTTTGAAAAACGATCTGTAGAAAATGGAAGAAACCACGCAATTCACTCACCCCACGAACGAACACGAAAGGAAGACGGCATTTCAACCGAGGCACGCAAATCTCTCAACGCAGAGAACACAGCGCGGCGTAGCCGCATCCAACGATAGCGCCGACTTTAGTCCGCTTCACCTCTCGATCTGTCACGGCCGACAAGCGAATCGGCACTTCACAACAGTCTGACGTTGAAGCGGAATGAATTCCGCGCTCCAGAATTCTCCCGGCTCGGGTGTAGCGGCTTCGCCGCGCTGTGTTTTCTGCGTTCGAATTCGTCTGCAGTAGAGTGCGGCCAGGCCGCGGTGAGTCCGCGAGGTCCTTCCGCGTGGAGTCAGTTCTGGTCCAGCAGTCCTTTCCTGACGCTTTCAGGCCAGCGCTGGCTGATAAGACGGGTTTTCCCGTCCTGCCACAGCGCCACATCCGCTCGATGCTGGTTGGTGTTCGCAGTCTGAACCGCGATGTAGCACAATTCCGTCGCCGATCGCCAGCAGGGGATGCTTTTGAGGTCGGTGTCGGTCCCAGCTTGCACAAGTTCAACGTTGCCGCTGGCCAGCGTGAACACCGCCACCATGCTCTTGTCTCCGCCCACCGCGACGCGTTTCTCGTCCGGGCTGACTTCGAAATAGGCAAGGCTGGCTGGAAGTTGCTCCTGTGTGCCATGAGGCACCAGACGGGTGAGAGTGGACTGCCGCTCGGGATCCAGCGCAAACAGTTGCTGGCGTTGCGGAAGATCGTTCGTGGTCACCGGCAGACGCCACTCTTCCGAGGCAAACAGGATCCGGCCATCCCGCAGGCACCGCACTCTGGCCAGACCGTTGAACAACAAACCCGCGAGTTCATCCTGGGTTCCATGGATTTCCACCCGCCCGTTTTCGTTCACGACGCGGCGTCGCGCCAACACCGCTAATGTCACGTCGGCGGCCCCCGAATTCGTATTCGCGGCGGTGATGTAAACGAGCGAATTCCCGTCGGGCGACCAATCGGGATACACGGCCGCAGGTGTGGCGACCACCCGGGCCGGCTGGCCGCCGTTCACGTCCACCACCGACAAACGGGTGACTTCGCCGGGCGAGACCGTGTAGGCAATGGCAGCGGCGTTCGGAGAAACGCGGACCTCTTCGATGTTTCCGATTTCGGCGGCAAGCACCGGCCCGACTTCCAGGTGTCCATTGTCCACCCGCGCCACGACCAGGGTGCTCAGGTTGGCTTTCAGGTCTTTCAACTGGGGCGCGTCCTTCAACAGCTTGAGGGCAGCGCCATGGTCTTCGTCACGCAGAAACAAAAGGCGGGCGGCAACAAGTTCCTTCTCCCCGGTCCGGTTTTCCGCCGCAAGAATTTCATTGGGGTCACCGCTCTGGAGTTTTGAGAGCAACTCCGCCCCGCTCCGCCGGATGCTCTCTATCGTCTGCGGACTCAAAGCGGCCGCAAGTTGGATCCAGTTCGTGCAAGACTCGCCCCGGGCAATCGCCAGTCGCCGCGAGTCCCGGAACCAGGCGACGATGGACACCTGGGACAGCAGCCGGCTGGAAAGATTCCCTTCCGGGTCGCAGAGGTAAAGATCATCACCGGCGATCACCGCTGCCTGTTTGCCGTCGGGCGACCATACAATCCGCTGCGTCACGCAGCCGGCCAGCAACACCAGGAAACAAAACACAGACCAGCGAGCGCCAAACCGCCCGGGGAAAGACTTTCCCGGGATTTCTGTCCGCGCTCTGCCCCGACCTTCAGCGCACGTAGCGGCGGTTGCCAAACCGCCGCCGATATCAGCGGCTTTCTGTCGAAAACCGCCACACAGTTCAGGATTCAGCCGAGAATAGTCCGGTGTTTTCATGGTTAGTCATTCACTTGAGGGTTTTGCACGAGAGACCTCCACGTAAGCCGTGGCACCTGCGCTGAGGCGGCCTTCGATCCCATGCTTGCGAACCGCGTCATCGACCAAAATGAAGACGCCGAGTCTGCGACTTCATGTCTGGCAACGACCACATTGGCTTCAGGCGTGGACACTGCCGGTTCGCCGGGATGTAATGCCCAGAAAGCCAAGCCGATGCCCAGAACGAACGCTGCCGCCAGTTCTGCCGGCCACCAGGCGCGCCGCCAACACATTCCCGCCGCCGTTTTCTCCGGCAGCGGGAGCACTTTCAATGGCGGCAACAAAATCTCCCGTCGTCGCGGCAACGCCATTCCGGCCAGCCGCACGCTTTCATTGATTTCCAGACTCACGTGCCTCTGTTCCGGTTCTTTCTCGAGATGCGCCTCGAGCAAGACAACGACGTCGGGCGAAAGCGCATCGAGTGCGCGATCAATCAGCAAACGCTCTAATATGTCCTGCTTCATACTTCTTCCTTTCGAACCATTGAAATGGGTTCTGCCTGGCGCAAAAGGCGCCGCAACTGGTTGACTGCATAGTGAAGCCGTGAACGCACCGTGCCAATCGGCACGCCCAGCACATCGGCCATTTCTTCGTAAGACAACTCATGCTGCAGTCGCATTTCCAGAGCTTCTTTGAATTCCGGCTTCAGCCGTTCGATCGCATCCCGCAGCAGTTCCAGTCGTGGGTCGCGGGGCGACTCGTCGGCAGCCAGAGTCAAAGATAAGGGGGCGACTTGCTGAATCACCCGCCGCGATGCCGTAGCAGCCAGGTTTCGGGCAATGCCAAACAAATAAGCCCGGGCCGAGGAGGCCGACCGCACCCGCTCCGGATGACGCAGCGCCGCGGCGAAAGTGTCCTGCAGAATATCCTCCGCAGTGGCGTTGTCCCCGAGCCGTTGCATCAGATAGAATAACAACTGCGGACCCGCTTCGCGGTACAGGACCTCGATCCATTGCCGCGTGTCGTCCATGCCTTCCAGGTCATGACTCACATCCGACTTATACCTCTGCCGCGACAGCAAAAAAGTTCAAAATAATGCTGATGCCAGGAAACGGAAATGGCCCGGCGAACTCCGCCCGACAATCAGCGCGTCAGCAGTCGCGGCCTCAATGCAGTGCAGCTAAGATCCTTGTGCACAACGTCTCCCAATCTCCCCGCCGTTACCCGGCGAGTGTTTGAGATCGGAGGACTCGCGACAATTTACGTCGCAGCTACGACATAAGTTGTCGCGGCAAGGTGACTGCGGCGCTAACCACTGAGTCAATTTTCACCCATTCTACTTGAGCAAATATTTTGTAAATCGAAAGTGTTTGCCTGCATCTGTGACAAGCACGGTGGTCGAGCTGGAAACGGGATCCGAGCGGCCGTCAAGAACACGGTCCCAGTCGATGAGATTGCATCCGGGCGGGATTTGTATCAGGCAGCCGGGGGCATGTCGGAAACCGGCTGCGGCAAAAGGCATCGCTTCGCCTAAGCTCGCGGCGGCAGTTTCTTTTCGATGGGGGCCTTGTCGATCACCACGTATTTCGGCAAGCCGCCCTCCAACGGAAACTTCACTTCGCCCTCGATGAGCGGCCGGGCGTATCCCACAAATTGCTCGTTCGGCAAAAGGCCATCTTCGCTGATCCAATCGCGCGGAATGAAATGCTCCACATTCGCGATATCGCCCAGCGGCTGCAGACCGGTGCTCCACTTGATGGAACCGCCGGAGTCAATGTCGCGGACGATTTTGACCATGAACCCGCTCCGCCCTTCCGCGGCGGCTCTTACGGCAGCGACACCGCACGCATATGCGTTGTCGGAGTCGGTGGCGCTGGCAAAGTGCGCCGCCGCGCGCTGCGCGTAGCCGAGTTTGACCGTGCGGGTCTTGGTGTTGAGTTTGCCCTGAATGATTTCGGCGAGCGCTTCCGCCGCGCCCGAGAGCACCGGGTGACCAAAAGCATCGAGCCGCGTCTTGTCGGCACCAATTTCCTCGCCGGCTTCGTTCTTGAGCCCCTCGCCCACCACCACAATGCAGCAGCCGTTCGCTTGAACGACTTCCTTCACGCGCGCCAGAAATCTGTCCTCGTTGAAAGGCAGTTCCGGCAGGAGAATGATATGCGGCGGATCGTTCGGCAACCGTTTGGCCACGATGGTGCCCGCCGCAATCCAGCCCGCCGCCCGACCCATAACCTCGACGATACAGCAAGAGCCGTCGTCGGTCGCCATGCTCCTCACGTCGAGGCCGATCTCCATCACGGTCGCCGCATTATATTTGATGACCGACCCATAGCCGGGACAACTGTCCGTGTGCGGCAGGTCGTTGTCGATGGTCTTGGGCACGCCGATGACACGCATATCCCAATTCCGCCGGAGGGCTTCGAGATGAATTTTGTGCGAGGTGTCCTGCGAATCGTTGCCGCCAATGTAGAAGAAGTAGCGGATATTGTGCGCCTGGAAAACCTCGAAGAGGCGGTCCATGTCGCGCGCGGCGTCCTCGGGCTTCTTTTTGAAATCGATTTTATAGCGGCAGGTGCCCAGGGCGGCGGCGGGTGTGTATTTCAAGCCTTCGATCGTTTTGGCCTTTTGATCGTTGATATCAATCAACTCTTCATTGAGCACGCCCAGGATGCCGTTGGAGCCACCGTAGATTTCTTCGATACACTCGTGGTGCCCCGCTTCCTGAATCACGCCAGCCAGGCTCGCGTTAATCACGGCCGTGGGTCCACCCGACTGCGCCACCAACAGATTTCCAACCAGTTCACCCATACATCTTCAGTTCTCGTTGCCGGCCGAACAGGGCCGGCAGTTTCATTTGCCCGGATGCCCCTCAACGCCCTGAAACGGAGCCAAACCTTGCCAACCGCCAACGCCACTGTCAAAGAAGAATTAGCGTCCCGGCCCGGGTCCAGCCCCGGGCTTCACAGCCACTCTTTGATTTTGTCCTGATATTTGTTGTAGATGAACCCGAGCACCAGCAGCACGATGCCCAACGCCATAAAACTCAGGATGCGATAAAGCGTCTCCAGCTTCCACACGTCGAAAACAAACACGCGCCCCAATGCGCCGGCGAGCACACCGAGGCCGAGCCAGCGATAAACCCGTTCGCGCAATGCGATCCCGCACGCGAACAAAATCAGCGCCAGCGCCGACCAACTGGCGGTCAGGTAAAATCCGCCGGCGCCTTGGAGAACCCAGCGCGTGACAAACAGCCATGCACTGAGGCCACCGAGCATGATCATCGCGCTCTGCGCCTTCGGGTCGAGCGGGTAGCGGCCGGGCAGACGTCTGGCGACCCGCTGCTGACAGAGCAGAACCAGAATCGCCAGCAGGTTGGGCGCGTAAACCTTCGGAGCTTCGTCGAGCGGCTGCCAGAACAAACCCAGGCCAAACAAGCTGAAGGCGGCGCTGAAAAGCAGCGCCTCGAAGTTCCGCCGCCAGCCGGCCCCGACAAACATCCCCAGACCAAGGAGCGCCAAAACCCAAATGCGCTCCCGCGGGGCAACGTATTCATGCACCCACCAGAGCGACATCGCCAGCGCCGCCCAGCGGTAGATCAGCGCGAATCGAAGCAGCAGTTCACGCACTTTCCCGCTCGCCTCGGGTCTGCGTTCGAACCACTTCACCGCGCCATACGAGAGCAGACCGAGCCCGAGAATGGGCGCCAACGGAAAATACCAATCCGGCTTCTTTCGCCAAAGCTGCAGCACAAATTGAGCGCCGCTGACGAAGAGGAAGATTTGGGCACAAGCCGCCAGGAACCAGGCACGAGTGAACACGCCGTAAGCCGTGATGCCGATTGCCAGCAGACTGGTGAGCGCCAGCCAGGCGGGTGCGCCGACGAGCGGCTGGAGCCAGAAGTACAGGATCCCCATCAACGCCAGCGCGCAAACGCCTTGCCAAAACCTTGGCACTTGCCGGCCGGCCTCCAGAACCGTTTGCCGCTGCCACCAATGGCTCAGCACCAGGGTGACGCCGATCATCGCCGCCGGATTCCACCAAGGCGGCGAAGCCGCCGGCACGATGAAGCGGAGGAACCACGCGAACTGGCCGAGCAACAGAAAGCCCTGGCCGAGCAACACCACCTCACGCAGGCCCAGCAGGTAAATCGAAAACGTGAAGGCCAGAGCCTCCACTGCGAGCGCGAGCGGGAAGTCCGCCGAACTCGTGTTACACCACGTCGCGGCGAGCCAACTGGTCAGCGCGAGAACCGTGAAGAATGCAGGGACCGGCCGGACCAGGGACTCCGTTTCTCTCGCGGTTGGGCGATGGGCCCAGAAAGCATTGAAGACCATGAATGCCCCCAGCGCAACGCCGACATACAGTCCGGGCAGATCATATCGCTCCAGACTGGCAATGCCCCACCCGACGGCCAGCCCGCCTGAAAGAAACGCGCCGACTTGCAGAACGCGACTCTTTCGCATCGTGCCGAGAGTCAGCAACACGACACTTTCCGCGCCCAGGAGCAGAGCGAGTTTCAGCCCGGTGAATTTCGCAATCAATCCCACCGTCACCAGCAGCAGACCCTGGGTCAGATAAGAGTTCCTGGCGGGCGGCTCGGAGGCGAGAACGCGGCGGGCGAGCGCCGCCAGTCCCAGGAGCACTGCGCCGTAAACAAGCGAAAATTTCCAGAACCCGCCCTGGCGCACTTGCAGCATGGTGAGCAGGAACATCCCGAAGAACTCGCTGTTGTTCAGGGTGAGAAACGCCGCGCGGTTGAGGCCGGCGAGTTTTTCGTGTTTCGACAGAAAAACCGCGGCGGTGAAAACGAGCCAGTAACTCATCAGAAAGCAAGTTCCGGTCCACAAACCTTGTTCCGGCGAAGCCCAATGCCAGTGGCTGCCATCAAAGAAACGCCAGAAACCATAGGCGGCGTAGGTCGCTACGAGGCTGGCAAATGACAGGGCGGCCCAGCGGTTGCGCACGAGGAAGAAGAGCGCGGCGAGCGTCAGGACGAAGTTGGAGTAAAGTGTGAACGAACCCGCTCGCGTGATGACGGAAGTGTAGTAGGCCAACCCGACGGCAAACAAGGCGAGCACTTCGGACTTTTTCAGGTCCGCAATCCAGACCACGAAGCCCGCCCACGCCAACAGCAGCGCACCGTCGAGCAGCGAACTGGCAATCACGCGCAGGTTGTCGATGTGATGCGCGGCGTAGGTGGTAAAGTAAACCACCGCCAACCCGCCAGCGAACAACACCTGGGCATAATTCTTCAGAGATTCTTTCGAGGCTTTCCGCTGCCACCAGGCGCCCGCTCCCAGCAGAACTCCGCCCGCTGCATACAGCAGCGAAACCTTCCCCGCCGCGCCGATCCGGACTATGAAGTTCTGGTAGGCGTAACTCCCGAAAAAGACGAGCCCGGTCAGCAGCACCACGATTCCGATGCGCACCAGCCAGAAGGTGCCGAGGCGCATTTCAAACGAGGCTTTCGGCGGGCGGGCAGGCGCCGCCGGCGTGGCGATCCGCGGCGGCAGTGGCGGCGGACCAACGGCCGTGGACAGAAGCGTCGGGCGGCCGCAATGCGGACAGAGAATCGTGTTGCCCAGCGCTTTTGCAGGAAACTCGACGTGCCCGGCACACCACTGACACGAGCATTTCAAGAACTTCGGTTCGCCGATATCCACGTGCAATCTCGGTTGCGGAACCGTGGGCGGTATTGGACTCGGCGCCGCGAAGGCAGACGATGCGGGAGCTGGTGGAATGGCGACCGGCGGTGGCGCAAGCCGGGCGCCGGAGGGAATCGGCGACTGAATGCATGGCGGTATTGGAATTTCCCGCGGTGCTTCCGTCGGCACGGCGGTTCGGGTGATTTCCGCCCCTGAAATCCCCCCAGGCCTGACTGCGCTTCGTGGCGGCTGGGGGGGTGCGGGCGCTTCCGCGTGCAGCGTCCTTTCCAGGAGCTTCAGTTTCTCCGCCAGAAGCGACAATTCCTCGTGCAGTTGAGCGTGCCGCTGCTTGAGTTGCTCCAATTCCGAACGCGTTTGTTCGTTCATAAGTTTGGACCGGGCAGGTAAATCGTCATTTCCGCGCTTAAAGACTTCTGCTGCGCCAAAGCCCGGCAAACGTGTCTGGTCTTGGCCTCGTCCGCGCACGGCTTCATCCGAAAAGCGACACCATCCAGAACGCTGCGCAGGCTACCCCCACCAACTCCACCAAGCCAGCCCAATCGGGAACCTGCGAACCGCAGGAAAGACGCCTTCCATTTCACACGCGCAGCCTGGCACAACCGTCGCCGAAGCCGTGAATTGATAAAATTGACTGCTTTATCGACTGTGCCAATGCCCCGCTTCTACCCGCACCGCAACCTGACACCACCACACGGGCACGGTGCCATGCCCGCGTGAAACGCTGGATTTATCCGGCAGGCAGGCAAAAGGCGCGTATCGCTGCCGGATGAATCCGGGCGTTCCGGTGGTGGTGTCAAGCTGCGCCCTTCCACGCGGACGCTTGAAAATTTTCATTTCTCCGGAAGGTTTTCTGCGGCATTGTTGGAGTATGGGTAAGCGACGTGAAGCGCGGGAACGCGCCGTGCAGTTTTTGTTTCAGCACGATCTGAATCCGCCGGAGAACCTGGAAGCTGCCTTGGCGCAGTTCTGGGAATCGCAGCGGACGGCCGCGATTGCGGAGGAAAAGGGCGCGGCCACCTGGGGTCAGCCGGTCGAACTGCCCCCGCCGACCGCCGAGGAGGCCGAAGTGCGGCTGTTTGCCCAACCGCTCATTTGCGGGACCATCGAGCACCGCGACGTCATCGACGCCCATATCAAGAAACACGCCCGGAACTGGGAACTGCACCGCATCGCGACGGTGGACCGGAATATTCTCCGATTGGCCATTTACGAGATGCTCTATCGCGACGATATTCCACCGGTTGTCAGCATCAACGAAGCGGTGGATATTGCGAAGAAGTTTTCGACTCAGGACAGCGGCAAATTCGTAAATGGTATCCTCGACAAAGTGAAGAGCGAGTTGATGCGGCCGGCCCGCATCGTAGAATAGTCCAAAGTCCAGTGTCCAAAGCCCGAAGCGCGCAAGAGATTGGACATTAGACAGTGGACTTTAGACTTTGGACGCAAAAGAATGTTCGCGGACTTACATCTTCACACGAATTTCTCCGACGGCACGTATTCACCGGAAGAACTGGTGGCGCAAGCCGTCCGACACGGGTTGGCGGCAATGGCCTTGACCGACCATGATACCGTGGAAGGGTGCGCGCGGGCGGAATCGGCCTGCCAGGCCGCCGGCATCGAGTTCGTCTCCGGCGCCGAACTGACTGCCGAGCAAAGTGGAAACGAACTGCATATCCTCGGCTACTTCCTGGATACTCAACATCCCAGATTTCTCTCGGAAATCGCCAGGTGTCAGGTTGTCCGCCGGGACCGGATTCACGAAATTGTGGCCCGTTTAAACCAATTGCAGGTCCCGCTTGAAGCCGACGCGGTTTTCGCGCTGGCCAATTGCCGTTCTCCGGGGCGGCCGCACGTGGCGCGCGCGCTGGTCAACGCGGGTCTGTGCGCCAGCCTGGATGAAGCCTTTGAACGCTTTTTGAAGAAAAACCGTCCCGCCTGGGTGCCCAAGATGAAAATCCCGGCCGGAGCGGCGATCGAACTCATTCATGAGGCCCGAGGTCTGGCTGTGATGGCCCACCCGGGGTTGAATCGCGCAGATGAGCTGATTCCGAAGCTGGTGGAGGCGGGATTGGACGGCATTGAATGTTTTCACCCGAAGCATCCTCCGGTGACAACGGAACACTACCTGCGGCTGGCCGGACGTTTTCATCTCCTGGTCACGGGAGGGTCGGACTGCCACGGGTTGAGCAAAGGCAAGCCGCTCATTGGCACCGTTAAGCTCCCCTACGAGCATGTCGCCCGGCTCAAGTCAAGAGTCGCGAGTCAAGGCGCGAGGGCAAAATCGGCAATAGCCCACGGCTAGTCATTGTTCATCCCCCGGCAAAGACTTATACTCGTGGGCATGTCACTTTGGGCTCTCGATTCTCGACCTTTGACCTTCCACTGATTTATGGGATTATTTCAAAAATTCAAGGCCGGCCTCCAAAAAACCCACAGCAAGCTGGCTCACGAAATCAAATGCATCGTCACGCGTTCGCCCAAACTCGACGCCGCCACGCTGGAAGAGGTGGAGGCGGCGCTCATCGCTGCCGATTTGGGTATGGCGACCACGATGCAAATCGTGACTGCCGCCAGGCAGACTTACGAAACCCGGGGAGGCGCCGGGCTGGACGTGTTCGCCATCGCGCGGCAGGAAGTGAAAAAGAGCCTGCTCGCCCCGGCGAAGCTTGCCACGGAGACCGGGTCATCAGACAACTTCGCCCTCCGCGAAGCGACCGGCGGTCTGACCGTCGTCTCCATCGTGGGCGTCAACGGCACGGGCAAGACCACGACCGCCGCCAAACTGGCCCATTGGGTGCAATCCCAGCGCCAAGTCGCCTTGCTCGCCGCGTGTGACACCTTCCGCGCCGCCGCCATCGAACAACTCAAACTGTGGGGACAGCGCCTTAACGTCCAGGTCGTCGCCGGCGCGTACGGCGCGGATGCCGCCGCCGTGGCCCACGACGCGGTGGTGGCGGCGCAAGCCCGCAAAGCCAACTATCTGTTCGTGGACACCGCCGGCCGCCTGCACACCAAACACAACCTGATGCAGGAATTGCAGAAGCTGCATCGGGTCCTGGGCCGGCAATTGCCCGGCGCGCCGCATGAGGTCCTGCTCGTGCTTGACGCGACGACCGGCATGAATGCTCTCAACCAGGCGCGTGAATTCAACAAAGCCGTCCCTCTGACCGGCTTGGTTGTGACCAAACTGGACGGCACCAGCAAAGGCGGGATGGTCGTCGCAATCCATAGAGAGCTGGGTCTGCCGGTCAAATTTGTCGGCCTGGGCGAGCAACCGGATGACCTTCAGCCGTTCGACCCGGAGCAGTTCGCGCACGCGTTGTTTGAGGAATAACTCTTTTAACGCAACGCCGCCAAGGCTCAAAGAATTCTGCTCTCTTTTCCAGGTGGCGTTTCTCTCCCGAGCGCGGCTACGATGCGTGTGATGACCGACGCCCAATTCATGCGCCTCGCTCTGCTATTGGCCCGGCGCGGCTCTGGGGCAACCTCCCCCAACCCCATGGTCGGCGCCGTCCTCGTGAAGGACGGCAAAATCATCGGGCGCGGCTGGCATCGGCGCGCGGGCGGGCCGCATGCCGAGATCGAGGCTCTCCGCGATGCGGAGAAGCACGCGCGGTCCCCGAAAGGCGCGACTCTTTACGTGACCCTTGAACCGTGCTGCACGCAAGGCCGGACGCCGCCCTGCACCGAGGCGATTATCGCCGCCGGGATCAGGCGCGTGGTGGTTGGCGCGGCCGATTTGAATCCCAGGCATCGCGGCAGGGCATTCAGGATTCTTCGCCGCGCCGGGCTTAAAGTTGAAGCCATTGCCGCCAATCGCGGGTGGGGCGAGAGTCCTCGCGAGCCGAGAGCAGGCTCGTCAGTAGCCTCGCCCCACCAATCATTGGCCGATGAATGCGCCCGGCTCAACGAAGCGTTCAATCACTGGATCGTTCACCGCACTCCGTTTGTGACCGTGAAAGCGGCCATGACCCTAGACGGCAAAATCGCCACCGCTTCGGGTGAGTCGAAATGGATTACGAGCGAGCCGGCGCGCGCTTGCGGAATGCAACTTCGGCGGGATGCGGATGCGATTCTCGTCGGGATCAACACGGTTCTGGCCGATGACCCATCGTTGACTGTGCGCGCGACTAAGTATCCGGGAGCAAACACCGAACATCCATCATCGAACATCCAACATCGAACATTCAACGTCCAACGTCCAATACCCCACATCAAAGGTCGGTGGCCGCGGCGGATAGTCCTGGATTCGATGGCACGGACGCCACCGGCCGCCAAGGTTATCAGCGATGAATTCGCCGCGCTGACGACGATTATCGTCAGCAGACGAGCGCCGAAAAGACGCGTCGCGGCTTTGGCCAGACGAGTGAACGTAATCATCGCGCCGGCGACGAAGGGCGCCTCACACCTCACGCCTCACGCCTCCGACATTGACCTGCGCTGGCTGCTCAAAACGCTCGGCGAACAAAACGTCACCAGCCTCCTGGTGGAGGGCGGTGGAGAAGTGAACGCGTCATTTTTGCTCGCGCACTTGGCGCATCGGATTGCCTTCTTCTACGCGCCGAAAATTCTAGGCGGCCGCGCTTGCCGGCTGGCAGTGGCGGGAGACGGAATCTCGCGGGGCAGCGAGATCATTGAGTTGCGGGATTTGCAGTGGCATAAGCTGGGACCTGATTTGCTGCTGACGGCGCGGGTCGTTGCGGTTGCGCGTTGACCGTCGAAGGCTGAGGGTTGACGCGCGAAAAACTTGCAACCGGCAGCCGGCAACCGGCAACATCACCTCATGTTCACCGGCATTGTTGAAGAGGCAGGCACCGTCGAGCGCATCCGGCCAACGGCGAAGTCAATCGAATTCACGGTGCGGACGCACCTCTGCGGGCGCGGTCTAAAGAGGGGCCATAGCCTCGCCGTCAATGGCTGTTGCCTGACGGTCGTAAAGTTGGCCGCACGCGGAAATTCCAGACTGGCGCAATTCGATTTGCTCCAGGAAACCTGGCGCCGCACGAACCTCCAATTTGCGCCACCCGGTTCGCTCGTGAACCTGGAACGCCCGCTGCGCGCCCAGGGTGAGTTCGGCGGCCATTTTGTGACCGGGCACATCGACGGTGTCGGCAGGATCATCCGCTGGGAAAGAGCGGGCCAGGATCACGTTCTCGACATCGCCTCGCCTCCCGAGGTGATGCGTTACATCGTCTTGAAAGGCTCCGTCGCCGTGGACGGTATCAGCCTGACGGTTGCGGGTGTGAAAAGAGACAGCTTTCGCATCTGGATCATCCCGCACACGTACCGGGTGACGGCACTGTGGGAACGCAAAGCGGGAGACGCAGTGAATCTGGAGGCCGATCTGCTGGGCAAATACGTCGAGAAGTTCGTCACTTCCGGGGCGTCGGGGTGAAGACAGGGCCGGCCTGGTTTGCCATGGATGCCGGCGCGATCTCAACGACGCGGCCCGCGCCAACGTATGACTCGCGGCCCATCGCATCTTTGAACACGTAAAAGCCGCCCTGCAGATGCGGCTTGCCTCTGGTGCCGATCCGCGAACCATTGCTCAGCGTAATCACATAGTGGCGGGCACAACCGCTCAACATCAACAAACCCAATGCCAGCAGGAAAAGCGATCTACGCATAATAGTCACCTTCCGTGTCCGCATTGGCGCACCCAATGCAACTCTCCTCGGGAAGCCGTCAATTTAGTTGGGTTTCGACGCTTTGTTTCGCTTTTTCCTTTTCCATCCGGTCTTGAACCAGCAACAACGTGGCCTGAATCATCCCGCGCATTTCCTGGTCGCGCGTTTCCAGCTCCTTTTCCAGTTCAGCGATGCGGATTTCATAAGCCCTGATGCGCTCCTGCAAAGGCATCTGAAGCATTGCCAGTCGCGCTTCCAGGGCCGCCAGTTCTTCTTCCGCCTTGTGCTGTGCCTCGGCCAGTTGTCCCCGCTGCCAATAGAGTCCTTGAACCAGGCTTTGCTTCGCAAATTCGGCGAGTTCCCAAGCCACTCTTTCACGAAGCTGCCGGGCCTGAGGGTCGGCCAAAGCCTCCGCGCCCCCTGGCGGCGCCGTCGGAACCGCCTGCGAGGAACCGGCCAAGGGCAGGCCGAGTTGCGGCACGGCCGCCGTAGATACAGGTATCAGCGCCCTCGACACGCCCATGCCACTCCGTCGCAACATCAGAATCAGCCACGCCAGAAGCACGGTCACGATCACCAGAGCGCCCGCGATACACCAGACCGCCGCGCTCCAGTTTGCCTCGGCCGCCGGCGCCGGTGAAACCGGCCTGGCGCCGTTTGCGCTCGCCGACGCGCTCGCTCCCGCAAGGTCCCCCTCGAACCGCACGTCATCCACGTAGAAGGTATTGCTGCTGCCATAGGGGGTAAGCTCAATCCAGAAACCGGTGCAGTTGGTTTTCCGGGCAATCCCCAGCGCCGCGAGCGGGATGGTAACCTGTTGCCAACCGCCGGTCGGCACCGTGAACCGATAATAAACATCGGCAGCGGGATTAACGTCGCCGAGGAATCCCTGGACCTGCAGCCGGTGCCCGCCGTTTGTGCCGCCGTGAACCCAGAAGCTCAGGCTGGAATACGGAGTGGTGTCAAATCCCCGATGATGAAAATAAATCCCTTGCCAGTAGCCGGTCGGGTTGACGCTGATGGAGTATAGGCCGGAATGAACAAAGACGGTGTTGCTCAGGTTGAGTGACTCCCAATGCCAATCCCAAAATCCATTCAGGAGCGAATCGCTGTAAACCTCCAAATCCGGCTCGGCCATCGCCACAGGAGCAGCCGTCAAAGCAAAAACCATCAAACAAGCCGGCCAGTTCCGGCAGGTTGGCCATCGCATAGGCCCCATTGTGTCCGCTGGCACGCGCCGATGCAATCTGAACTTTCCGGTGCCCACCCCCTCTTCCGGCCGGCGTTGACATCGCGCCACATACAGAACAGCTTCCCATATGCCCTTCGACCGCGAGCAGATGATACCGAGGGCTGGCGCTCTGGCGCAGCAGGGCGTTTTCATCGGCGCCTCCTCCTGGAAATATCCCGGTTGGCTCGGCACGCTCTACGAATCGGCGCGCTACGAGTGGCGGGGAAAATTCGCCGGGAGCCGTTTCCGGAGGAATTGCCTGGCCGAGTACGCCGAGGTTTTCAAAACGGTTTGTGTGGATGCGGCTTATTACACGTTCCCAACCCGCCAATCATTGGCCTCTCTGGCGTCGCAGGTTCCGCCTGACTTTCGATTCGGTTTCAAGGTCACCGGCGAGATCACGATCAAAACATTTCCCAAACTCGACCGTTTCGGTGAACGGGCAGGCAAAGCCAATGAACATTACCTGAGTGCCGATCGGTTCGCGTCGTTGTTCCTTGAGCCGTGCGAAGCCATCCGCACGCACGTAGGCGTGTTGCTCTTCGAGTTCGCACGCTTCCAACCTTCGGAGTATGTCCACGGACGCGACTTCACTGCTGATCTGGATCCCTTTCTGGAGAAACTGCCGAATGGCTGGCCCTACGCGGTTGAAATCCGCAACCGACATTGGCTGCAACCCGCGTATTTCGAGTGTCTCGCCCGCCACGGAGTGGCGCATGTGTTCAACTCCTGGGAGGCAATGCCGCCGGTCAGCGACCAAATGGCGCTCGCGGGCAGCCGCACGAATCCGGGCCTCGTCGCCGCCCGTTTCCTGCTGAAGCCGGGCCGGAGATACGAGGAGGCGGTAAAAGTGTTCGAGCCTTACGATCAATCGCGGGAAGTCAACCAGGAAGCTCGCAAGGCCGGACGCAGCCTTATCCTCGAGGGTAAAAAGGCCGGACCCGACCGGAAGACATTTATTTACGTGAACAACCGGCTGGAAGGCAACGCGCTCGAAACAATTGCCGCGATGGTCGAAACGGAGTGAGGGAGTGGCGGAGTGATGGATACCATTTCCCGGTGGTGTCTCGGTTTAGTGGGGCGAGATGTCGCACCATTTCGCCGCGCCGCCCTGACACAACCGCCGAGCATCGATCTTGACATCTCCTGCCTCCGAGTAGTCATTGTCGGGTATGCGGGCATGGCTACTGGATGATTTCACCGGCATCGGCGGTCTGCGGTTGGGTGAGGTGCCCGATCCCATGCCGCAGGCAGGAGAGATCGTCCTGAAAGTTCGTTATGCCGCCTTGAATCCCGCGGACCGTTACCTGGCAGAACGTCAATACCCGGCCAGACCTTCCCTGCCCCATATCCTCGGTCGCGATGGGATGGGCACCGTCGTCCAGATCGGACCTGGCGTGGCCGACCTTGAAGTCGGGGATCGCCGGGCTGTCCTGCGTGGCGACATCGGCGGAAACCGTTCCGGGACTTTCGCACAGCTCGTCACTGTGCCTGTGGAAAACCTCGTTGAAATTCCGCCGGACTGGACCGAGCAGGAAGCCGCTGGCGCGGCCCTCGTCCATCTCACGGCCTATCAGGCTCTGACAATGTGGGGCCCGCTGCCGGCAAACTCGGTAATATTGGTCACCGGTGCGTCCGGGGGAGTAGGCGTTGCCTCCGTGCAACTGGCCGTCGCCATGGGGCACACCGTGGTCGCCCTGTCCCGCAGTCCGGAGAAGAGCCGCCGCCTGCAGCAACTGGGCGCCAGGTTTACGTTCAATCCCGAGGACCGTTCTTGGCGGCAGGTCGCCGAGGTTGCCCTCGCCCCGCACCACGTGGAACTGGCGATCGATAACATCGGCGGCAAGCTTCTGCCCGAGGTCATCGACATGCTCGGCAATTTCGGCAAGATCAGCGCGGTCGGCCGTCTTGCCGGGCCGGTCCCTGATTTCAACACCGCCACCCTGTTCTTCCGGCGCCTTCGATTGGGCGGTGTCGCCGTTGGCGCCTACACCAACGCCGAAAGCAGGGCTGCCTGGCAGGAAGTTCTGACCTTGCTTGCACGCACCGGCACGCGTCCCCTGGTGGACAGCGTTTTTTCGTTCGACGACCTGCCTGAAGCCTTCGATCGTCTGGAGCAGGGGCCGATGGGCAAAGTGTTATTGCAGGTCGTAGAACCATCAACCGGGTAAGGGCTGCGCTGCGTCGCGGCCGGACGCGCCGCAGCCCGTTTCTGCCCACTCAACCTGGCAGTTTGCCCACAGGCTCAAAGATCTCAATGCCAGTTTTCTCCGGGGCCGGGAATTCCGCGCCGCAGTGCTCACAGTGTTCCCGCTCGACGACCCGCTGTTTTCCACACTTCGGACAGGTTTCCCGGGCGGGCCATTCCTGGACGCTCAGGAAGGCCAGCAACCCGGGAATGCCAGTCAACACGATGAAACCAACCCAACTCACCTTGGCGGCAACACTGAAATGATATCGTCTCCCCAACCACCACGCCGCCGGGACGCACACCAACGCGACGATCAGACTGAGCCGCAGCATCTCCTTCGGGATCGTCGAGGGCGCGGGACTTTCGTCCAGGAGCGGCATCATAGCCAAAAACACGGGAGGCAACGTAGAACACACCAGCTTCCTGTTGAGGATCACCCCCTCGTTCGCCGGCGGCAATGGAGGCAATTCCACACTCTGGGGTGCGCCCTGCCCGTTCCCGAACCAGGTGACCCGCATCGGAAAAGATGCCCCGACCGGTGAGTTGGTCCGGCCTCTCTGCGCCACCCAAATCGCGTACTGGCCCGCCGGTTCAAGCGACGACACCTTCAACTGATCCTCGAACCATCGAAGGGGCTGGAACGGCTGTCTCCACACAAGCGTGCCCTCCGGATCCAGCAGAATGATGGAATGTTCGGTGACGACCAGGGTGTAGATCCAATCAACCCCGTTCTTCAGCAAGCCTCGCACTGCAAGAATACGCTCATCGTGCGAGGTGAAAATCCGCCGCGCGACCCGGTGATCGAGATCCACTTCCCAGACCGCATTCGAAGTCGCGAGCATGGGCCCGACCGGCGGCGAGGCCAGTTGGACTGAGTGATCCGGATCGTCCGCGGCCGCGGGGAGACGCTGGGAAAATCCGTCGGGTCCGAGACTGCCGATGAACCGGCGCGTGGTCAGATCGTAGGCGACCAGACAACCATACGGTCGCCGATAGTACCAGATTGTTCCCGATTTGATATGCCAGAACGTGAAGAAGCGATCACTGCTCAGGTAGTTCTCCCTCCCGTAGTTCACCCACCCGCGCCACCCGTACGGCGAGGGCAGGTGAATGGAGGAAGTGGCGCTTTCTCCTCGCTGGAACTCCGAATTCCCACGATCGCCGTGTTTCCCTTCCGGAACGACTTCATGATTGAGGTCAACGACAACCCGCCAGGCGTGCGAGCTGCCGTCCCTTCCCTCGGTCACCTGCAAGATCGCGCCTCCTTTGGTCATGACATACTTCGACCATTCATCCCGGGGTATGCTTCGAAAAACAATCTCGATCGCCAGGAGCGTCGTCATGAAGACGAGCAGGGCGAGAGCGGCGCCCAACACGGTCGCCAGGGCCGCTTTGCCCGGCACCGGTTGTCCTTGGTAATGACCGTCGCTGCGGAACGCACCCCACACCGCGGTGCCCAGGATGGCAGCGCCTGCCGCGATGAAAATCAGACCGTGCCAGAATTCGAAGGAATTCATCACCTCGATCGAAACCAATATTGCCGTCACCGCCCCGAGGCAGCGGCTCGCGTACCAGCGCGCTTGGCGCAGACCGGTCAACATTCCGGCGAAGTAATAGACGATGCCGCTGAGGAAAGCGGTGGCAATCGGCAGGGCCATCGGCCACTCGAACGGCGCGGGCACGTGCCCCGGGACAGCCACCCAGACAATGCACCCCAGCAACGGAAGCCCTGGCATCAGCAGGTAGAGGATCAACCCGGCGAAGGTTTTGCCAAAGAAAATCTGCGTGCGCGTGAGCGGCCGATGGATGAGGAAGGCCCACAGATCACGATGCCGCTCGTTCCAAACCTGAAGCCAGCCGAGCACGCCGCCGAAGATCGCGCAGAAGAACATGAGAATACCGACAAAATGGTCGGCCATCAGGGGCTGCATTTGCGGTGAGATAACCTGGTTCTTCAGATCCCAGGTGTAATCCCGGTACTTCAGCAAAATGATGAGCAGCAAAATCACCAGGCCCAGCACGGTCACTTTGAGGTTCTCGCGCAATTCCTTTTGAATGAGCGTTTTCATGGCTGGGCCTCCGTTTTGGAAAAGATCAACGATTTCTCGCCCCGATCGCCCAGGTACCCGATAAAAGCGTCCTCGAGGGAAATGGGGGCCCGTTCGATTTCCAATGGCGAAAGGGCCCGAAGCGCCTGCTCAGTGGTCCCATTGTAGTGAACGCAAATGAGCCGAAGTTCGCCCGACTTGCGAACGGCCTGGAGCAGTCCGGGAATTATCGGCAACGGCGGCGGCGCGCCGTTGAATCGGACGTGCACCTGCTGCACGCTGTTCCGGAAGGTTTCCAGCGAACAACTGGCGCGCAACACGCTGTGCTCGAGCACGGCCACGTAATCCGCCACCCGTTCCACATCGGCCAGTTGATGCGAGGAGAAGAAAATCGTCCGGTCGGACCGCCGCGTCAGGTGCACCATCGATTCCACGAGCAATCGGCGGGCGACGGGATCCAACCCGACCGCCGGATCATCGAGGATCAGCAGTTCCGGCTCGGGCGCCAGCGTCAAGGCCAGGCAAAGCCCCGCCCTTTCGCCGCGTGAGAGGTCTTTGACGCGGCTTTCGGGCTTCAAACCGAAATACTCGATGACACCCTGGAAGACTTTTGCATTCCAGCGCGGATAAAATGGCGATTGAAATTGGCCGCACTCGCGCACGTTCATCCACGAATAGACCTGGTGATCTTCGGTGAGGTAACCGATGCGCGCTTTTGCCTCCGGCGGGAGGGCGCGGATATCATAGCCGAGGATGGTGCCTTCTCCGCGCGTAGGTTGGAGCAGGCCCAGCAGCATGCGGATGGTGGTCGTCTTGCCTGACCCGTTACGGCCCAGGTAGGCAAACACACAGCCGCGCGGCACCTCCAGGTCCAGGTCATAGACGGCCGGTTTGGCGCCGAAGTAACGCGTCAAACCCCGGGTTCGAATGACGATTTCCTTGCTCATGACTTTGGTTTGGGTTCTTTATCGGATTTCCAACGACCGAGCTTTTTCTCGAAAGAGTCCCGCAACTCATCGCGGGTGAAGTCCATGGCCATCGCCTCGCCGATCAGGCCGTCGATCAGAGGCTCGATCCGGCGCCAGCCTTCCTCGCGGGTGAAGACCCGCCGTTTGCGGGTGACGAAAACACCACGGCCGGCCCGGGATTCGATGAGGCCGTCGCGGGCCAGGTCGCCGTAAGCGCGGGCGACGGTATTGGGATTGACCACCGCCTCCTCCGCCAGGGCGCGGACACTGGGAAGCTGGTCGCCCACGGCGAGCTTGCCGGTGGCGACGGCGAGCCGGATCTGGTCCGTGATCTGTTTATAGATCGGCGTGTCTGACCCGGTCAAAATGGCGATGCTCAAGTTCACAAGCCTTATATCTTCTGTACTACTACACTTAATACAGTAGGAGGCGTGTGTCAATAGTTTTTTGCAGAGAAAATCACTGACCGATCCGAGGGTTGGATCGGACCAAAAGCGCCGATGAATCGGCGCACTCCAAACGCTCCGCGACCTCCTACTGCCCGGTTGTCAACCTGCGCGCCAGCAGTTGGACTGCGGCGCTTCAGCGCCGCTTTCACATCGTTGGACTGGCCAAAAACAGTTCGCTCATATACTCCAAATCCCTTTCGACAACCGCCTCCGCAAATGGATGCAGGTTGGTTCCCATGCTTCCGCGTATCCACTCGCAAAACGTGCTTGGTTCGCTGCCAAAAAGGCTCTCGATAATTCCGCTCACCTCCCCTGCCCTCGTCCCGCACGGGATGATCACTTCCTCCCCGAACCGCCCATGGACCCAGCCGGCCGGCATACCCGGGAGGCCGACTTCCGGACACAGCGCGAACCAAAGAAGCCTCACCAGCACCGCGCGCAATACGAATGCGCCCGCCCCCAGCGGGCCGTGAGCGTGCCACTGGTCCGGCGCTGAACCTGCGATCGCCACTTCAAGCCCCTGACCCACGATTCGCCACCCGAGAAATCGAGGCGGGGCAGGCCAGGTCCCGGCCCGGTTGAAGCGAGGTCGCAGGCTGCGCAGCAATTCGGCCTCTCTGGCCAACGCAGCCGGTTCGTCAGCAGATTCCTGCAGTTCGATTCGGGCAACCGCACGCAGGAGTCGCAGATGTCGGCGCGGCATCCGGTCCGGATTGGCCACGCGATAACTGCCCAGTCGTTTGCGCAGATTCTTCGCCTTGCCCACGTAGAGCACCGTGTCCGCCGCGTCGCGCATCAGATAAACGCCGGGAGACTCGGGCAGTTGCCGGAAGAACTTCCGGCCCAGCCGGTCCACCAGCGGTCGCGGATCAGGAAAAAGCAGCCTCTGCGTCATGTCACCCCGCATTTGACCATGAGGGGTGGGACAAAACCAGTCCAAGGGGGCTGCGTTCGTGAGAACGCGGCTGATTTATTGGTTCCAGCGGTAGGGACGCGCTGCGGCGCCGGCCGCGACGCAGCGCGGCCCTACCCGCCAAATTGGGACATTGCTCAAATGTGTTGCCGCTTGACAGCGCTGTGAATTTATACTATCCATTTGGATAGTATGACTGACTTGACACGAGCGCAAGAGCGGATACTGGATTTCATCCAGGCCGAAACCCACGCGGGAAGGACCACTCCCACTTTGCGTGAGATCGCGGAACGGTTCGGGTTTCGCAGTCACCGGGCGGCTGCGTGTCATTTGGAAGCGCTCAAACGCAAAGGATTCATCGAATCCGACCCGGGCAAAGCGCGTTCGCTCCGGGTGACTTCTCCTTTGGCGAAGCTCCGCAGCCGCATCATGGACATTCCCCTCTTCGGTTCGATTCCCGCCGGGTTCGCCCGGGAACGGGAGCAGGGAGCCGAAGGCTGCCTTTCAGTGGATATTGAGAGTATCGGGTTCAAGCCGACGCGAAACACCTTCGCCCTGCGGGTCGCCGGCGATTCCATGATCGGGCGGCACATTTTGGACGGGGACATTGTCGTGCTGGAGCATGGGCCGGAACCGCGGCCGGGCCAGATCGTGGCCGCGCTCATCGATGGCGAAAGCACGCTCAAAACGTTTGTTGTAAAAGGCGGGAAGCCCTTCCTGAAAGCCGAGAACCCGAAATATCCCGACCTGACCCCCGCGCAGGAGTTGATGATTCAAGGGGTGTTCAAAGCCCTCATTCGAAAGGCGAAGGAATGAAGCCGCCATTCAAGATCCTATCGGGTGGCCAGACCGGCGCCGACCGCGCGGCGCTGGAATGGGCTTTGGCCGAAGGCTTGCCTCACGGCGGCTGGTGCCCGGGAAACCGGAAGGCTGAAGATGGGCGCATCCCGTCCCGGTTCCGGCTCAAAGAAACCCGCAGTCGCACCTACGCGGTGCGGACGCGCTGGAACGTGCGCGACTCCGACGGCACCGTGATTTTCTCCCTGCATCGCCGCTTGATGGGCGGCAGCCGGCGGACCGCCGAAACGGCCAGGAAATTGGGCAAACCTTTGCTTCACCTGACCGGCTCGCGGGACGCGACCGAAGCTAGCCGGCAACTTAACGCCTTCTCATGAATTCTTTCCATGTCCCGCGTTGTCGTCCATCTCGATGCCGATGCGTTCTTCGCCTCCGTGGAAGAGGCGGCCGACGCCCGTTTGCGGGGCAAGCCCGTAGCCGTGGGCGGCGAACGTCGCGGCATCATCGCGTCGGCCTCTTACGAGGCCCGGAAATTCGGTGTTTATACGCCGATGCCGACGGCCCGCGCGCGCAAGCTCTGCCCCAAACTCATCGTGCTGCCCGGCGATTTCGAGCGTTACGAACAGGTTTCCAATTGGATGTTTGGTTATTGCTACGACTTCACACCCGAAGTCGAGCAGACCTCCATTGATGAAGGTTATTTCGATCTGACGGCCAACCGGACAAAACCGCCGGTTGAGATCGCGCTCACCATCCGCCGGGCCATCGGGCAATCGCTCAAAATCTCGGTCAGCGAAGGCATCGGAGCGAACAAACTCGTCAGCCAGATCGCCTCGAAGCTGAACAAACCGGCCGCCTTTCGCCAGGTGCCGGCGGGTGGGGAAAAGAAGTTTTTGCACTCGCTCCCGAACCGGTGGCTGCCGGGGGTAGGCCCGAAAACCTCGGCCCGGCTGAATGCCGCCGGCCTGGCTGAAATCCGGCATATTGCCGCGACGCCGTTGGACCTGCTGGAGCTTTTGCTGGGCAACCAGGCTCGGCAGCTCCGCCAATTCGCCAACGGCATCGATGAACGTCCGTTGATTCCCGTGCGCGAACCGGCCAAATCGTTCAGTCAGCAGGAAACCTTTTCGCAGGACCTGACCGATGAGGAATACCTGGAAGCCGTGTTGCGCCGGATGGCCGACCGATTATTCGCCAAAGTACGCGAAGAACGGAAAAGCATCCGCACGCTCACCGTGAAAGTCCGCTACAACGACATGGCGGAGGATCAATGCAGCGAAAGCCTCCTCGAGCCGACAGACCTGGAGACAGATCTCTATGGACGCATTCGCTGGATGATGCGCCGCGCCTGGAAACGCCGCGTGAGCCTGCGGATGGTGTCGCTCAAATTATCCAACGTTTACGACGGGCTTTTCCGGTCGGAGCTGCCGCTTGAAACCGAGGCGCAGCGGCGGGAATCCCATGAGCGACTCGCCCGCGTGGTGGACGAATTGCGGCGCACCCACGGCAGTTCGGTCGTGCTGCGCGGACACGATTTCCGGTTGAGGGAACCGCTGAATATGGGGCAGACATTCCTGCCTGCCCCACCTTCGAACGTCGCGGTTCCTGAACTCAGCGTTCGGAGTTCCGGCTTTAGCCGGTCCGGCCCGCCTCAAGGCGGAACTCCCAACCCGGGCGCCGGCCTCGCTTTTCAGAATCGCCAATCGCCAATCGCCAATCGCCAATCGGCCGTCGGCTACGTCCCCTTACGAATTCACAGCTATTACTCGTTCCTCGACTCCACCCTGTCACCCGAAGCCATTGTCCAACTGGCCGCGCAGCATGATTGTCCCGCAATCGCGCTGACAGACACCGGGAACCTGCACGGAACGGTTGAGTTCGTGCAGGCCGCACAAAAGGCCGGCATTCAACCCATCCTCGGCGTCGAATTGACCCTGGAAAATCAGCCGTTGCTGCTCTACGTCGAATCGGCGCGGGGTTACCACAACCTTTGCCGTTTGCTTTCACGGCATGCTGTAGCGCACACGGCCAGCCGCACTGGGACCATGAACCGGCTGGGGATTGGGAGGGTACCGCTCCGTCGGTGCCCTGATCAAGAAGAAGACAGGGAAGCGACAGAGCGCTTCCCTCCAAGAAAGGAGGATGGGGCAGATCTACGCGGTTCCCGGGAAGATTACGCCACGGCAGATTCCGTTGCGGCACGGCAACGAGCCCCGTTCCGGCGCCAGGAACTTGAAGGTTTGACCGACGGCCTCCTCGCAGCAAGCGGCGACACCCGGCTGGCTGATTTGTTTCCCGGAAGCTTTTATGTGGCTGCCCGGCGGGACATTTCCGACGGGCGTTTTCCGGTGGTCCCCTGCCCCGCCGTGCATTATGGAACTCCGGACGATCGGCTCCGCTATGACATTGTTCAAAGCATCCGCACGCTCACCTTGCTGCGGCAGAGGCATCCTGAAAAACGGCCGGGCGGTTCCTATTATTTTCGGACCCCGGCAGAAATGCAGGCCGCGTGCCATGGACATTCCGGCTGGCTCGCGCAGGCACGCGAGATCGCCGGGCGTTGCCGGTTCGAATTCCCGTTCGGCAAACCGCAGTTCCCGACTTTTCGCTCTCCCGATGGTTCCTCCGCGCGCGAGTTTCTCCGGCAGTTGGTAATCGAGGGATTGCACCGGCGTTATCATGAACGTCGCATTGTTTCCGACACCGGCGCGGTTGTCCCCCGGGAACAGGTTCAGGCGCAGGTCGAGACCGAGCTGTCCATCATCACCGAAGTCGGATATGAGGATTTGTTCCTGATCACCTGGGACCTGTTGCAGACCTGCCGCGAGCGCGGCATCGAGTGGATCACCCGCGGCAGCGCCGCCGACAGTCTGGTCTGTTATTGCCTTGGCATTTCCGACGTGTGCCCGATCCGCTTCGGCCTTTATTTCCGCCGGTTCCTGAACCAGGAACGCATGGCCCTCCACAAACTGCCGGACATCGATGTGGATTTCCCCCACGACCGCAAGGATGACGTGGTGGACCTGCTTTTTGAAAAATACGGAACGGAGCATTGTGCGGTCGTGGGCGGGTTCTCCACCTTCCAGGCGCGCAGCGCGGTGGCGGACGTGGCCAAGGTGCTCGGTGTTTCGGAATTTCAAATCCGGCGCTTCACGGAACATTTTCCATGGAGCTTTGGCGGCGGCTGGGTGCCGATAGATTCTGTCCGGCCGCGGGGCAGCGAGTTGATCGAAAAACTCAAGGCCAGCCCGGAATGCGCCGACCTGCCGCTTGCGGAAGAGCCGTTCAAAACCGCCGTGGAAACGGCCGCGTTCCTCGATGGCTTCCCGCGCCATCCCAAAATGCATCCGTGCGGCGTGGTGTTGTCGCGCCAACCGTTGCACGAACTGACGCCCACGTTCCTTTCCAACAAAGGCTGGCCCGCCACGCATCTCGACATGGACGCCGTGGAAGCGGTAGGGCTGGTGAAGATGGATATTCTGGCCCAAGGCGGTCTGGCGGTCATGCGGGATGCCAGGCAATCGCTGGCCGCCAAGGGAATTCAGGTGGAGCTGCCCGCCGAAGTGAGAAGGGAGAAATGTGAAGTGCGAAAAATCGGCGATCGGCAATCAAGTCCGCCGATGCCTGAATCTGGCAGGGCCGATCTGCTGGTCGGCCAGGACGCGCGGCAGCGCGTCCCTACCCCACCCTTTCACGACCCCGAGGTCTGGGAACTGATTGCCGGCGGCGATGCCCGCGCCGTTCATCACATCGAATCCCCGGCCATGGTCTCCCTTTGCCGGATGTGCAACGTGCGGGAAATCGACGGGCTCATCGCCATCGTCTCCGTGATCCGGCCCGGAGCCGCCAACGAACAGAAGAAAGTCAAATTCACACGCCGCTATCAGCGAATGGAGCCGCCGGAATATCCGCATCCGTCGCTCGAACCCTGCCTGCGCAGCACGCTCGGCCTGGTGGTTTACGAGGAACATATTCTCCAGATTTGCGAAGCGTTTGCCGGGCTGAATCCCGGCCGCGCCGACGTGCTCCGCCGTGCCCTGGTGAAACAAAACTGGTCCGTGGTTGAGGAAATTGCGGCTGAGTTCGGCGCTGCAGCCCGCGCCCGCGGCCATAGCCAGGAGAAGATCCGCGAGGTGTGGGAATTGGTGACCGGGTTCAACGGCTACGCTTTTTGCAAAGCCCACAGCACGGCCTACGGCGTGGAAGCGTATCAAGCGGCGTGGCTCAAGCGGTATTATCCGGCCGAGTTCATGGCCGCGGTGTTGACCAACGGCAAGGGCTTTTATCATCCGCTGGTTTACGTCCTGGAATGCCATCGGCTGGGCCTCAAGCTCCTGCCGCCGTCGGTGAACCAGCCAGGGCCGGAGTTTAAGGCGGAAAGCCCTCACCCTGACCCTCTCCCGTCCGACGGGAGAGGGGACAACAACTACGCTTCAGATAAGTCTGGAAGGCAGCTTGGCGACCCATGCGCCGAATGGTCCGCCCTCTCCCATCCGATGGGAGAGGGACGGGGAGAGGGTCGTCTTTCTCCCGCTTCCTTCATTCGTGTGCCGTTGGTTCGCGCCAAAGGACTCACACAACGAACCATTGACCGGTTGCTGGCCGAACGTGAGCGCGGTTCATTCGTCTCGCTTGCGGATTTTCACCGGCGGGTGGGACCCCTGCCGGAGGAAGCCGAGACGATGATTCGCGTGGGTGCCTTCGACGAGTTTGGCCCAACCCCGACGCAACAATTCTGGGAATGGCAACACCTGAACCGGGCATACGGACAATCCCTGAACGGCCAGGGTTGGTTATTGCCTGCCCTCACCCCGTCCCTCTCCCATCGGATGGGAGAGGGTGGCCCCGCCATCGCGGGGCCGGGTGAGGGTTTGCTTCTCTCCGAACCGACCCGCCGTCAGCGGCTCCTCTGGGAGCGCGAGTATTTCGATTTCACGGTCGGCGGCCATCCTTTGGAGCTTCACGACGACGTCGCCTGGGACACGTATTGTCCGGTGGCGCGACTGGGAGAACACGTGGGCGAGGAAGTGGTGACCTGCGGTCTCATTGTCGAACAACGCACTCATCATCAGGTCACCGGTGAACCGATGAAATTCCTGACCCTGGCCGACTGGACCGGCATGGTGGAAACCGAACTGTTCGCTCCGACCTACCGGAGTTATGGGCTGGCCACGGTGCGCTATCCGGTTTTGGAAGTCACCGCGCGGGTCGAACCGTTCGAAAACGGGCGCGGCTTTTCCCTCCGTGTCCTGCACGCCGGAAAACCCCGAACAAAATAGCGCAGCATGGAAACCCAAGGACGGGAAGGGCCCGAGATAATTCAAACAACGGAACATTCGGAGGGTATGCATTATGCTGGGAGAATTCAAAATGAGCCGTCTGTCCTGGTTCCTGGTGTGCATTGTCCTCGGTTTATCGATGCTGGTCTGCGGCCTGCTGGTGCCGGCGCACCTGCGGGCGGTGGATTCCAGCATTATCGAAAAAGCCGGCAGGAACACACCTGGCGTCATCGACCAAGCACTGGCTCTGGTGAAGAATAAAAACCTGGGAGCCGCCCAGTTGATCCTCCAGGCGGCCCAACAGGAACAAATTTCTGACCGGCAAAAACTCCTTGTTGTCGTTGGCACCCTGGCCAACGAAAATCCCTGCCTTCAAACCTGCGGCAGCCCCGAACTTTCAACCCTCATCCCGCCCCTTTCCCCTCCGACGGGAGAGCGTGTCCGAAGGACGGGTGAGGGCATGTCGCAGCCCTTCACCGAATGGGTGATTCGCGTGGAGAACCGGCAGAAAGTGCTCGAGTTTTTGCGCGCCTCGCCACGTCCCGAACTGCAGGAGTTGCTCCGCTTCCGCACCGTCAACAACACCGTTCTTTTTCCGCCGTCTCAATCAAGTTCCGGCCAGGCGCTCGATGCGGCGCTCTCAATCTGCGGGCTCCTGCTCGAAGGCGGGCATTTGTCAACCCGACTCAGCGGCAGCGTGTCCGCCCTGGTTGCCCAGGCCAACCGGGGAGGGAATACGCAGGCGTTCGAACAGGTCTTGATGGATCTGCTGTCGCTGGGCCGGCGATTCAACTGGGGTCAATTGACCGCATTCGTCAGTCAGATCAACGATCCCGAGACGCTGCGACTGTTGACGGAACCAGTCCGCAAAGCCAACGGCCAATTGCCGGTGCTGTTCGCGGCCGTGCAGCTTTCCGGCAATCCGGCCGCCGTTTCCAGGTATCTCATGACCTTCAGCCAGACCGGGCTGAAGGATGTGGGCTCGAGTCTCCGGTTCGGCGCCGGTGGACTTCAGGAACTGTTGCGGCGCAACCAACGGTTGCTTGACTCCGGCGTCCACCCGAATTTGGCCGTGGGTTATTGCCTGCGACTGCCGTGGTTTGCGGTGACGATGAAGTGGCTTATTTACCTGTTCAGCGGCTTTTTGCTGGCCGCCGCCGTGCATTCTGCCAAAGCGCCTGCGTCAGCCTGGGAACGCCCCCTGCAGGTGCGCGGGTTTCATGTGGCCCGAGAGATTTTGTTTGCGCTGGGTTTCCTGCTTGTTGTGCTGCTCCTGAGCGAGCCGTTTCTCGCCCAGGACAGCCAGAAGGTGGAGTTCCCCTTCCGGCTGCGCCTGCCCACGACGGGCAGCCTTGTCCCTGCCGGAATCGCCAGCGTGAGCGCATCCGTTATGAACCAACTGAGTCTATTGGCATTGTTGCTGTTTTTCGTGCTGCAAGGGCTGCTCTACACAGCGTCCGTTTTCAAGCTCGCGGAAATAGGCCGGCAGAAGGTGCCGCCGCGCATGAAGCTGAGGCTGCTCGAAAACGAGGATCACCTGTTCGATGCCGGCCTTTACCTGGGCTTCGTAGGCACGATCATTTCCCTGATCCTGGTCTCCCTCGGCGTGATCAAGCCCAGCCTCATGGCAGCCTACTCATCCACCTCGTTCGGCATCATCTTCGTGTCCATCTTCAAGATCTTCCACCTGCGCCCGGCACGCCGCCGACTGTTGCTTGAAGCGGAAACATCGGGATCCAAAGAGCCGCTCGGGGCGACCGGACCCCAGGCGCTTGCCGTGCATTTATGAACCGCAGCATTCTGATCGTCATTTGCGACTTCCTGCTGGTGAGCCTCCTGGCGTTCTCCACGGTCGACATCAACAAGGTGGCCGATGAGGGCGTGCAACGAACGCTCAAGGTGGATATTTCAACCAATCAAATCGACAGCGGGAAGGATCTTGCTGCCGTCATGCGGCTCGCATTGGACGAGGAGCGCAGAAACCGCGACCAGTTGCTGAGCGAACTCGCAAAGGATCGCGAGACAACAATCCGGCGGGAACAAGAGGTGCAGAAATTTCAGCGCCAACTTCAGGCTCGGGAAGAGGAAGCCCTGCGGCTGCAACAGCAGCAAGCCAATCTCCAGCAGCAGGTTGCCGTCGCCAAGACCGATATCGAACGGCTGAATCAGCAACTCCAGAGCAGCTCGACCGAAACCCTGATCTCCAGGGAAAAACTCGCGGCCATGGAGGCCGAAATGCGAAAGCAATCGGAGCATGCCGCTGCCCTGCAGCAACAATTAACCGAATTGTCAAAAAGCAATCAGGCTGTCCTGGCCGAAAGGCAGCAGTTGTCCGCTCAACTCCAGGTCGCTCAGGTCGAGAAACGCGCGGCCACCGAAGAGGTTGCCCGCATGACCGACGAAGTGAAAGTCGAGCGCGCGGAGAAGGCCAAATTGGTTGAGGGCATGAAAACGCTCGCGAGCAACTCCAGCCAATTGGCGGAGGAAATCCGGCAAAGCCAGCCCCTGGCTCCCAACACCATCTTCAACGAGTTCGTCACCAACCGTGTCGAGGCCCGGTTCAATGCCGTCAAATCCGGCTTGTTTGGCACGAACCGGCGCAAAGAAACGGAAACCGTGCTGGTCACCAACGGGACCAATACTTTTGCGTTGTGCCACGTGCAGGACACTCCCCTGACGTTCTGGGATCCGGGCACCGATTGGGAAGAGCTGACCGGGACCTTGGACCGGAACCCCGCGACGTGCTCCATCCGCTCTTTGTATTTCAGCTTGCAGGATCCGCGGGTCGTGTTGATCCCGGTCACTGCGGGGGAAGTCCTTCAGCTCGGCTGCAAAGTTTATCGCATCTCCTCAGATCCGTACAAGTTCCAGGATGCGGTAATCGCCGGGACGCAGGAGGCGTATTACGGCGAATGCAGATTTGAAATCGATTTGTCCACGCCCAACTATGTGAAATTGGATCGGAATTTCCTGAAGGGACTGTTCGGCAAGTTCAATCCCTCGCGTGGCGACCTTGTTTTCAGCAAGACGGGCGAGGTGCTGGGCATCATGGCCAACAGCACCTATTGCCTGGTGATCCACAATTTCGATGCGGCGGCCACTTTCCGCTTCGGAGACGATGTGCGCACTCAGCATACCGGCGTGATCCTGTCACAATTGTATGCGCAGGTGGCGCAGTTTCCGCTGAAATTGCAGTAGACCCTGCAGGGTTGGCGATCTGCGTTCCGGAGGGCACCGCTCCGTCGGTGCCCCGGATTCACGGCCGTGACAGAGCCCTGCCCTCCACAATCCGCTCGCGCCCCGGCCGGCCGACGCTGCAACCTGACACCTGACAGGTCATCCTTGGCACCGCCCATCCGGCACGTCATACTTCACCGACAAACAAATGAAAACCGCTGTCACGCTCCTGTCCATTGTCTGGTCCGCATCGTTCTGGCTTCCAAACACGGCGGCGCAATCGGCGACCCAGACGAACGACTACCATCGCTGGTGGCTCGATCGCCACTACGGCAGGCCCTTCAGCAGCGACCAGGCAAAGAAACTCCCTCTCATCCGGGTGCAAGGGAACAAATTCGTCGATCCGGATGGCAAAACGGTCCTGTTCCGCGGAGTGTCAATCGGGGATCCGGACAAGCTCGAACACCAGGGACATTGGAACACAAACCATTTCCAGAAGGTGACAGAAATGGGGGCCAGACTCGTCCGCATACCGGTGCATCCGGTTGCGTGGCGCGAGCGCACTCCGCGGGAGTACCTCAAGTTGCTCGACCAGGCAGTCGAGTGGTGCACGGACCTGGACGTGTACCTCATCATTGACTGGCACAGCATCGGCAATCTGAAGATGGAGCTGTTTCAGGATCCTATGTACAACACCACGCAGAAGGAGACGTTCGAATTCTGGCGGACAATCGCCCAACATTTCAGGGGAGCCCACACCATCGCCTTCTACGAATTGTTCAACGAACCAACGCTTTTCCGAGGGCAAACGGGCAGCATGTCCTGGAGCGAATGGAAGAAGTTGAACGAGGACATGATCCGGCTGATTCGCGCGTTTGACACCGAGAAAATTCCTCTCGTGGCCGGCTTCGATTGGGCGTATGACCTCACGCCGCTGAACATCGAACCCATCGCGGCGGAAGGAATCGGGTACGTCACCCATCCGTATGCGAACAAGCGGCCGAAACCGTGGGTGCCGAAGTGGGAAGAGGATTTTGGATTCGCCGCGAGCCGGTATCCGATCATCGCGACGGAGATCGGGTTTTCAGTCCCCAAGGGAACCATTCTGAAGGAGGACGACTACGGGAACGTCATCGTGAATTATCTGGAGCGCAAAGGGATCAGTTGGACGGCCTGGTGTTTCGATCCCCAGTGGGGACCTCCCCTGCTGCAATCCTGGGATTATGACCTCACTGGATCCGGGGAGTTCTTCAAACAAGCCATGCGCGCGAAAGCAGCAGAGTGAGGCAGGACCCGCGATGCGGCGGACGCGAACTGACGGCGCCCGCGAATCGGCATGGTCCGACCACGGCGCGGTTTCAAGACCGCAAGTTTCTGGCGTTCACAATCGTATGGCACGCCGGATTCATCCGTCTCCATGCAGTTGAATGGTGAATTCCGGGAAGAATCCGGATCCACTCCAGCATTGAGTTTTGCAGGCGCGCCGCGATAATCGGGTCGTATTGGGCAAACGCATTTCGAACCGACCTAAAGCAATTGACTCATGCAATATCGAGAACTCGGACGCACGGGTTGGAAAGTATCGGCCGTCAGCTTTGGCGCCTGGGCCATCGGCAGCACCTGGGGGGCGGTGGACGACAAGGAATCCCTGGCGGCCTTGCACCGCGCCCTGGATCGAGGGGTGAACTTCTTCGACACCGCTGATGTTTACGGCGACGGACATAGCGAGCGCCTGTTGGCGCAGCTTCGCCAGGAACGTAGGGAACAATTCCACATTGCCACCAAGGCGGGCCGCCGGCTCAATCCCCACGAGGCTGCCGGCTATAACCGCCAGAATCTAGGCGCCTTCGTGGACCGTAGTTTGAAGAACCTGGAGGCCGATGCCGTTGATCTGCTGCAACTGCACTGCCCTCCCCCTTCGGTCTATTACATGCCCGAGGTCTTTGGCGTGCTCGACGATTTGGTCAAGGCGGGCAAAGTGCGGCATTACGGTGTGAGCGTGGAAAAAGTGGAGGAAGCCCTCAAGGCGATCGAGTTTCCCGGGGTGCAAACCGTGCAAATCATTTTCAACATGTTCCGCCAGCGCCCGGCCGAATTATTCTTCTCCGAAGCGCAACGGCGGCGGGTCGGTGTTCTGGCGCGATTACCGCTCTCCTCCGGCATGTTGACTGGAAAACTGACGCCCTCCAGCACCTTCGCTCCGGATGACCATCGCGCGTTCAATCGAAAGGGCGCAGCCTTCGACCGTGGTGAGACGTTCTCGGGTGTGGATTATCAAACCGGCTTGCAGGCCGTGGAAGCATTGCGCCCGCTCGCGCCTCCCGGCGCGACCCTGGCGCAAATGGCGTTGCGCTGGATTCTGATGTTCCCGGCGGTTACGTGCGCCATTCCGGGAGCCAAGCGGCCCGCGCAAGTGGAAGAGAATGTGGCGGCTGCCGATCTGCCGCCGCTGTCACCAGCCACGATGGAAAAAATCCGCATCCTGTACGATCAACAAATCCGCCCGCTGGTGCATCATTATTGGTAACCGAAATCTTCCCGGGTCTTTTCCTGGAAGATTACGAACAAAAGCCAACCCCCCGCCAACACGAACACGGTTGGGAATTCACAGTGACTGGGTCGCCGTAGCCGAAGATTGGCAAGGTGCGCTCCCGCTGGCTCCGGACGGCAGCCTGCGGTGTTGGCCGGACCAGGCAGCTTTCGACGATTTAACTCGGTTGAAACCCTCCCGAAACCAGGAATTGCCCGCAAACAGTTTCGGCCCGCGGAATCGGAAGCGTGAGCATTGGGAGCGCGCCTTGTCCAATTAGCAGAGTGCGGGTTGGTGGACTGGGGTCAGTGAAATGGTGAAGGCAGATTATGTGGCGCATCAATTTTTCGAACTTGGGAATCGGGAGAACCGGCTTCCGGGCATCGGCTGAACCATCAAACGAGGCCCGATCCATGAGGAATGAAGCATCAGCCAGGGAGGCATCAGCAGGAACCCAGGCCAGGAACACGATCTACGGAGAAACGGACAGTGAACTCTACTCAGCGAAGCATTTGATCAGGCCGATCAACTTTTATTGCCGCGCGCCTCAGGCGCGATCCGTTCAACTGGTCTGCGACTTCAACCATTGGCTCCCGCTTCCCATGGAACCGCGCGACGATGGCTGGTGGTTTGCTCACGTGCTGCTCACCCACGGCCATCATCAATATCGTTTCCTGGTGGACGGCAAACCCGTGCTCGATCCTCGGGCGGCGGGCGTGAGCCGGGATCAAGCGAACGAGGAAGTTTCGGTCGTCGCGGTCAGTTGAACCGGGCGCTGGGGAAGCGACTTTCTCCGCCGAAACACCGTGCCGTCACGTTGTCAATGACTACTACCAGACTCAAACTCGGCCTGACCACTTTGACGGTTGCCGGCGTGGCGACCATTCTCGTGATCCAACATCAGGCGCAGGAGAAGTTGCGCGTTGAAAACGAATCATTGCGGCAGCAAATCACGCAACTCAAGGCCGACAATGCCAGTCTCTCCGATCGGTTCGCACGGGTGAAAAGGGCACGCGCTCCGCGCCTGCCCGCGCCGCCCATGCAGGTCACCGCTGCAACGAACGCCCCTATGGAGGATTTGCCATCCACCAATCTGTACGACCGCTTCAAAGACCAGGCCCCAAAGTTGACCGCAGTGCAAGTCGCGGCTTACATCAAAGCCAACCGGACTAATGCGGCCAGCCTGTTGGCTGCCTATCGCACCAGCGGCGACCCGGCGCGGTTAAAGGAAGCGATGGAAAAGTATCCCAACGATCCGCAAGTGGCTTTCGAGGCGGTTTTGGACAAGGATTTGTCTCCCGAAGAACAGCGCCAATGGTTGAATGCTTTCGAGAAGTCCGCGCCGGACAATGCGCTGGCGAATTATCTTTCGGCGTTCAATTACTTTAACTCCGGCCAGACAGACCGGGGAATTCAGGAACTTGCCGCTGCATCCGGCAAACAGCTAGACAATTACACATTAGATCGCGAACAGGATGACGAAGAAGCCTACCTCTCGGCAGGTTATTCGGCAGCGGAAGCCGAAAGAATTTCCGATAGTTGGTTAATGCTGCCTCAGCTTGCGCAGGTAAAACAATTGGGTCGGGACCTCATTGCCCTCGCAAATGCTTATAGTCAATCAGGTGACCAGAATTCCGCGCAAGCTTCATTGCAGATGGCAATGAACCTTGGCCAGAACGTCGCGAGTGAATCATCAAGCGCGGCATTGCTCAGTCAACTTGTCGGCATGTCTATCGAGACTCTCGCTCTTAACGCGATGAGTCCCAACAGCCCTTACGGCAGCAACGGACAAACCGTCCAGGATCAACTCAACCAAATCGCCCAGTACAGGACGGCAGTCAATGAACTGGTGCAACAGGCCGAACCGTTGCTGCCAACAATTTCGGATCAGGATATACTCAATTATGAGAATCGTCGGAGGGCCTTCGGCGAAGCGGCTGCGTTGCAGTGGGTCGTAAGCAAGTATCAGCAGAAATGATTGATCAGCAATTCCCGCATCGCGCGCCCGGAAACGAGTGTCCCCAAAAAACGGCAAGGGATCATTTTATCGCTTGACAGCCCGGCGCCAACTGTCCTGTCGCGAAACGAGGTCAGGGCTGAATAATGGAACATTTATGCACTTACTCAGTCCCGACCTTTTCCGGCCCCATTCGGGGTGGAAGGGGGCGATGACCTTTGCGCGTCCGGACTCTGCGGACGTTCAGTTCTTTGGCGGCGCTGGTCTGGTGTATTTGTCAAAAACCGTGATGACCGGCAGCGCGGTGCCGTTGTCGTCGAAAAAGCCGCGCGAGCCGATGCCGCGACTGGCCACGGCCGGCTCCCACCAAAAGACGCCCTTGCCACGGCCGCCGGGCACATTCATCACGATGCGTGTGACCTCATCGAGAAAGTCGCGCTGGCCTTCGGGTGTTTCGGCAAAGGGCTCGGGGTGTTCGCTCGATTCCCGGGCCGGCCTCCAATTGCAAGCCGTTTCCACAACGATGATGTCCTTGCCATACTCGTTCGCGGTAAAGGCGAGGTTTTGCCGCAAGTCCATCAAAGTTCCCTGCCACCACGGGTAATAGGAAAAGCCTATGACATCATAGGGAATGTTGTATGAATTCAACTTGTCAAAGAACGCCTTCGTCTTCTTGATTTCGCCGCCATGATCCACGTGGATCATGATTTTCGGTCGCGGATTGTTCCCGCGGCCAGCGTCCACGCCGTTGATGCCCGCGTAAATGTATCTGGCGAAGTGGTCCCAGTTGTCCGGCAGTCTGCCATCCGGCCACAACATGCCATTCGAGACTTCGTTGCCGATTTGCACCATGTCCGGCAACGCTCCCGCGTCGCGCAACGCCGCAATGGTGTCGCGGGTGTATTCAAAGACCGCCTGTACGCGCTCCAGGTGCGTCATGTTCGCCCATTGCGCCGGCGTCGGTTCATGCTTGGGGTCGGCCCACGTGGTCGCATAATGAAAATCAAGCAGGAATTTATAACCTAGCTTCTTCGCGTCCTGCGCCATGGCGAGGGTGTATTTGAGATCGTTCGGCAAATTCATCCCGACGGGCTCGACGAAAATGCGCAGGCGAATCCAATCATAGCCATGGTTGCGGAAGAGCTGCAGGCCGGGCACGGCGTTGGTCCCGTCTTTGAAAATCCTCCCGCGATCCTCGGCCTGCTTCAGAAAGGACAAGTCCGCGCCGAATGCGAAATCCTCCGCGGGCGAATGTTCCACGGCGAACAGGACACTGCACGCGCCGATCAACAGTTTTTTGGTGAGCGAATTCATAAATCACCATGTTCCTTTGATTGGGGGACAGAGATTAGCTCGAGTGGATGCGGAAAACCTGTGTAGGTTGTGCACATACCCATGAAAATACGTTGCCGAACGATTCTTCGCGACACCAAACCCACCCGCGACCACACAACGGATGACAGAGCATTTTTCGGTGGTTTGTGAGATCGCTGTCCCAGCTCCCAACCGCTTCGGTTCACCCAACCGCTCTGTTGCGAGTTTCATTGTCGGCGGTCGGCACAGAGTACTTCGAGTAGATAGCGCAGCTCCTCCTGCACCAAGTCCTGGTCGCCAACAGTCTGGGCGATTTCGGCTTTGACCAATTCGCGGAAACGTTTGCGCAAGCGGTGAATCGCCACTTTAACCGCCCCCTCGGTCAAACCCAGTTGGCGTCCCGCTTGGGCCTGCGAGACAGATTCCAGTTCCCCCAGCAGCCAGGGCTTCAGGACATTGAAATGCCCGCTCTTGCCTGCTACCGCGAATTCCGCCGCCAGCGCACCGATGCTTCGCTCAACCACGGTGAGCGCCCATTGGCGGTCGAAGATGGTATCCGGCGCGGGGCCGGCCGGATCGGAGATCTGCAGTTCGGCGGTGGTGTTCGCGCGGGCGCCGGCTTCGATGGAAAGCATTGGCTGGCCGCCACCGCGTTTGGCAGCCTGGGCGCGGTCGCGGTCGTCCGCCAGGAAATGTTTCACGGCGCCGAGCAGGAAGGAACGGAAGCGCCCGCGTCCCGGTTCGACTGTGTCAAGACCGTGTCGGGCAAGAAGGCGCGTGAAGAACTCCTGGGTCATGTCGCGGGCGGCTTCTTCGTCCCGGCCCTCGCGACGGATGAATGAGAACACCGGCTTCCAGTAGGCCGCGCACAACCCGCCCAAGGCGGCCTGGGCTTCAGCCGATTCGCCCCGCGCCTGGAGTACTTGAGTCCAGCGCGTGGGGGCGAACTCGCCGGAAGAGGCGGCACTAATGGAACCGGCGCTTTCGTTCGTGTTCATCTCGGTTTGCCAAGGCCGAAGATGGCTTTGGCTTTCGCGCTGATCAAGAGATAGCAAGGCCAGCCAATTGCCAGCGCCAGGACGACCGCGCATGCGGCCGTCAAGCGGGGCTGGTCGGCGGCGGAAAGGTGCAAGTTCAAGGCCGGGATGGTCACAGATCCCAGTTCCGGTCTGACGGCCATCATGATAACGATGAACCCGCCGGCCAGCAGGGCAAGAAACAGGGCGATCAACGCCGCGATGCGCCAGCGCCGGCTCAGTCTCAGCAATGCTATCCCGGCAAACAGATGCGCCAATCCCGGGTTGAAGGTTGGATTCATGGGGCGGGAGTAAAGGCTCGCCAAGAAGTCGATCACCGCAAGGAGACCAATGGCAACAAAAACCCAGGCGCTTGCCGTCCACCAGAATGGACGTTTGGGTTTGTTGACCGCACGTTCGGCATGCGGAAGAACAGATGGACCGGCGCTGGCCGCCGGGTCCTCATTGCCCGTGACAGCCGCAAAATTGCCAAGCTTCAGTGCTTGGTGGGCCTTGAGAAACCCCATGAAAAACCAGGCGAGCGCCAGGCACAGCAGCAGTGTCAGGGCGAACGCAGCCACCCAGGCCGGTGCGGAGGCCGGCCCTTCCGTCGGCCAGATGTTCTTTATCGCCACCAGCCAGGCAATCAGCGGGGCAAACACCAGAACGGCTTTCGGACTCCACACCCGCTGCGAACCGATCGACACAGAGTCGCGCTCTGAAACGTGCGGTGCGACGCCCGTAACGGCCAAAACGGAGTTCCGAATCGCATCAAACCAGTCGGCGACTTGCGCGTTGATCAGGCTCACGGGCGCCGAGCCGGACGGAACGGGCGTGAGGTGAACCGTCCGTTGGCAGTCACCTGCGCCGAACGTGACGGAAAGGAAATGGAGCGGTTCGTATTTCATCGCCCCGGGCCCCAACAACAGCGGAAACCGATTCAATGCCCACGGCCCCTTCCACATCCGGAACTGGCCGATACTCAAATCGCGAATTCCCTTCAGCGGAATCACGACGCGTGTCTGCCACGGGCTGACGAACGTGAGGTTTCCGGATTCGAGCTGCAAATCGCCTTTGCACTGGAAAACCTGCGCCCACGGGCCCGGGAAGGATCTTCGCATCCGCTCCGGAGTCGAGAAATAACAAGCAGCGCGGCGCTCCGGCACGTCTGCCGCACGCCCGGTTTGCGGCGCGGCAGGATGGCCGGTGATGGCCTCGACGCTCGTCTTGACTTCTCCCGCGCTGTGATACCGCTTCTCCCGTTCCTTTTCCAGCGCGTGTAAGACGACCTCATCGACGCGTGGGTCGACAGGCGACTTCTGCGACGGCGGGGCAAAGCGGCCGATGGGCAGCTCGCCCGTGAGCATTTCGTAGAACACAACACCGAGCGAATAAATATCGGCGCGCTGATCCACGTCCTGCGGATGTTCGAGTTGCTCCGGTGCCATGTAATGCGGCGTGCCCACCACGATCCCGCTGGCCGTGAGGGTGACGCTCTCCTTGGCCTCGCCTACTATCTTGGCGATGCCAAAATCGGCGATCTTCACCCGCCCGCGCGTGTCGAGCAGGATGTTTTCCGGTTTGATGTCCCGGTGAAGGATGCCTTCGTCATGGGCGAACTGCAGCGCCTCGCATATCTTCGGCACCACGAAAAGGGCCTGTTGCGGGCTGAAGCGACCTGCGCGCATCGCCTGGCGCAGGTTCACGCCATCGACAAACTCCATCAGCAGGTAGAAGAATCCGCCCAATTGCCCGAAATCATACACGGTTACAATTCCCGGGTGGTTGAGCCGCGCCAGCACCCGGGCTTCGCGGTTGAAGCGTCCCGCAAAGGCGGCATCGACCGCCAATGATTGCGGCAGGATCTTGAGTGCCACGAAGCGATCGAGCCTCGGCTGGCGGGCCTTATAGACCACTCCCATGCCGCCGTGGCCGATGAGTTCGATAATTTCCAGTTGCGGGAAAGCGCCGATAACGGCTTCCAGCGGCGGCGGGGCCGAGCGCTCCCCCGGCGGTGGGCCGGCTTCGGTGGGAGTGGCAGCCGCGGCGAGCAGACATTTGGCGCATAATCCCTGCGGCGCATCGGCCGGCAAGGGGGCCTGGCATTTAGGACAGCGATTGGCAATCTTCTCGGTATTCATACTGCCTGCTTCCTGAGGAAACCGCCGGTCGAGGTTACATTGAGTCGCAAGCTTCTGGCAAGGGCGCCAAACGTCGCCAAACGTCGCACGCGAGGCATGTGCGCTCCCCAAATGCCTTTGGGAGCCACCTTCCAGGGATTTCCAGATCAAACTTTAATGAACGACAGCAATTTTATCGCTTGACAGCCCGGTGCCAACTGTCATATAGTCCTATGACAGTAGATTATGGCGATGATGTTTCAGATCGATTTCAAGTCCGGCAAGCCGGTTTATCTCCAACTCGCCGACCAGGTCCGTTACGCGGCCGCCTCCGGCGCGTTGCGGCCCGGCGACCTATTGCCGTCCATCCGCCCCCTGGCCGAGGAATTGCGCGTCAACCGCAACACCATCGCCAAGGCCTACGCGGAATTGGAAAGCCAGGGCGTCATCGAAACCCTCCCCGGCAAGGGCTGCTTCCTCAAGGAAAACAATTCCCCGTTCAGCAAGCACGTCCGCCACAAGCTCCTGATTACAGAGATTGATGAGGCAGTGGTCATGGCGCATCACCTGCAGGTGGATCGCGAACGGTTTTTGGCGCTGGTCAACGAGCGGCTCGATTACTTCGAGCGCAAGGCCGGCGCGACCAAACGCGGCGACTGATTCCAATGAAAAGGAGAACCTTATGCAAACCAACATTTCGATCATCGAAATCAAAAACCTCACCCGCCGTTACGGCAAATTGGAGGCCGTCAACGGTCTGAGCCTGACCGTCCGGCCCGGACGCTGTTACGGCCTGTTCGGGCGCAACGGAGCCGGCAAGACCACGACCATCAAATGCCTGCTGAACCTGCTCCGCCCCACCTCCGGCACCGCGCGGGTGTTCGGATTGGACCCGCAGAAGAACGAAGTGGCTGTCAAATCGCGCCTGGCCTACGTGCCGGACCTGGTCGCATTCTATCCGTGGATGACGGTGCGCGACACGCTGGCCTACCTCGCCTCGTTCCGCAGACACTGGAACCGCGACATCGAAACCGACTTGCTGCGCCGTTTCCAACTCGACGAGAATCAAAAGGCCGACCGGCTTTCGAGAGGCCAGAAAACGCAACTCGCCCTGATCGGCGCCATCTGTCCGGAACCGGAACTGCTCGTGCTGGACGAGCCGACGATGGGCCTGGACCCCATCGTGCGCCGCGAGTTTATCGAAACCGTCATCGGCGCCTATCAATCCGGCGAGCCACAGCCCCGGACGGTCTTCATCTCCACGCATCTGATCTCGGAATTCGAGGGGTTGATTGACGAATTCACCATCATCGAGCAGGGCCGCGAACTGTTGACGATGGAAGCCGACAGCGCCCGGGATCGGTTCCGCAAGATTCGAGCGCGTTTTGCGCAACCGCCCGGCTCGTTCGAGCTGGCGGGCGCATTGGACGTGCGGCGAAACGGCCGCGAGGTGGAAATTCTGGCCAACGGAAACAGCGAGCAACTGCTTGAAAAGCTGCGGGCGCGACAACCGGAGGAACTGCGCTGTGAAGCGCTGTCGCTGGAGGAGATCTTCGTGGCCTCGGACATCCTGAAGAAGGCAACCCTATGAATGCGCAGGTCAAGAAAGAAATCCGGCTGCTGCTGCCGAGCTGCATCGCGGCTCTGCTATTGGCCTTCGCTCCTGTCTTCCTGCCCGAAGCCCATGGCCTCCCTCTCCTGTTGGCCTGGTTCGGGCTGGTGATGATGGCGGTCAATTCCGCGGGACGCGAATTCAGCCTGGGCACTTTTTCGCCGCTTCTGGTTCAGCCCTGGCCGCGCACCCGCAGTTGGTGGACGAAGGTGTCTATTCTGGCTCTGGCCCAGTTGATTGTTTTCGGCATTTGGTGCGCCGTTTTCTCAATTCGTCCTACGGGGCATTCCGAGACGGCATCGGGCGATTTCTTCTTGCAACATGCGCTTCTGGAAGGCGGGCTTTTCGTTCTGGCGGTGTATTCCGGCGGCCTTTGGACCTCGCTCCTGTTCCGTCAAATGGCGCCCGCATTTTTGATGACTTTGCTGGTTCCGGTGGCATTGGCCGTGTCGCTGGCGAGTCTCATGGACCGGTACCCTCAAAATGCGGTGGATGCGGTCTTGTCTGCTGTCTTCGGTCTTTATGCCATTGCAGGGTTTTGGTGGGCCCGCCGCCTCTTCCTCCGGGCGCAGGACGTGGCTTGGACTGGCGGAACTGTGTCGTTGCCGCGCTGGCCCTTTTCCCGAGCCCAATCCAGTTCATTCGTTCAAACCCGGCGGCGAAGACCCATAGCCGCGCTGTTTTCGAAAGAACTGCAGTTGCATTACCTCACTTTGGCCTGTGCCGGCGCGTTGCTCGTGCTGCACTTCGTCATCATTTTTATGCGAATGGCCAAGCCTAAGTCTTTCACGGCGATCGTCGCCTTGGAAGGTTTTTGGTGCCTCTGGCTGGTCATGCCGGTGATCATTGGCTGTACGGCGGTTGCTGAGGAACGCAAGTTGGGCGTCGCGGAAGGGCAATTGTGTCTGCCGGTTTCGAGGCGGGTCCAATTTACCATCAAATTTCTGCTGGTAATGGTTCTGGGCACGCTGCTCGGCGGCGTGCTGCCGTGTGCGATAGAATGCTGCGGAATCGCTTTGGGCGCTCCGAACAGCATGTTTCCCAAGTACGTCTATCCATTTCCTTTTCCTTTGATCTTCCTCTGGGTGATTCCGTGCTCGCTCGGTCTGGCTATGATTGCCTTTTTTGCTTCGACGCTGGCCCGAAATTTCCTGCAAGCCCTGGCCATAGCTCTTGTCGCCATCGTTGGGTGTGCCGCACTTATTCTGTATTCTTCCATTCCGCAAACCGTGTTTGGCATCACGCTCTGGCGCTTCGTTTTGGCGGATGTCATCGGTGTTCCGACGATGATTGTTGCCTTGTTGTGGCTTGCTTACAGAAACTTCAAAGAATTTCACGAAAGCCGCCGGCTCTGGCGTCTGAATCTCCTCGGCGTGGCAGCGGCGCTGGCGTTTGTCGTGGGGGTCAGCGCGGCGCTCTACAACCGTATTTGGGAGCTTTTCACACCACTGGAGCCGCCGCACGGCACCGCGCGCTTGACGCTGTCGAAGCCTCCGCACATGCGCTGCGACGATCAAGGTAACCTGACAGTCTTCTTGATGCCCGATGGCAGGGTTTGGCTGGATAAGGTTGGCTATTCCTGGGAAGGCGAGTGGCAGGACGCGTTCGCTGGGCTTCTTCACCCCCTGCCCGGCAGCCTCGGGCCACATCAATTCATTGGCGGCTCGAACTGGGTGGATGTGACCGCGCGCTCGTGGGCAATCATCGGTATCCGTTCGGACGGAAGCCTGTGGATTGCCGAAAAGACCAACCGGGCGGCTTGGTTGTCACCGAAGCTGATAAGGTTTGGCGACGAAACCAACTGGCTGGCGGTTGCAGCGCAATGGCTTCCGTCAGCCCTGCTTTTGAAAAAGGACGGCACGTTGTGGGGGTGGGGAACCAACCACGAGGAGTGGACATCGAACCAACGTCCGCGATGGCCGTGGCTGAGAGCCTGCAAACCGTATCGCGTGGGCACGAACTCGGATTGGGCACAGGTTTTTTCATTCTACGATGTTTATGCCAGAAGAAACGATGGCACCGTCTGGACTATGGAGAGCAACAACCTGGTGCAGGCGACAGCTTTTCGCCAGACCAAATGGCGTAGCCTGGCCTCGGGATGGAACGAAAACCTATGTGGCATTCGTGATGACGGAACTTTGTGGATTTGCCCCCAAGTGTGGACTAATTCCCACTGGGTGGCTTCCGAAATGGTTCAGGTGGGGAAGGGAAAGGACTGGGAGGCTGTGGCGGCCAGCGGTCATAGCCTGGTCGCGCTCAAGTCCGACGGCACCCTGTGGAAATGGGACGTGTATCGGATGGCCCCATCCGAAGTTTCTGCATGGAATTGGGAACGGGAGAGCCCAAGCGTCATCGCAAATGCAACTCCAACACGCTTGGGGATCCACAAGGACTGGGTCGCAGTAGCCAAAGATTGGCACGGTGTGGTCTCACTGGCTGCGGACGGCAGCCTGTGGTTTTGGCCGGACAAGTCAGCTTTTGAGTATTCAAGCCTGTTGAAACTTTCCCGCAAACCCGAATTGCTCGCGAACATTTTTGGACCACCAGACTAAATTGGACGATGCACTCCACACGTTCACTTTCTAGGCAAAGCATTGCTCGGCATGCCGCCAACAGGCAAGATGGCGGGGCCGCAAGCAGCGTGCTGATTGGAAAGGTAGGGACGCGCTGCCGCGCGTCCGGCCGCAACGTGGCCTTACCCTTGGATTCATTCTACGGAATTTCAAATTACGACACTGCCGAGCCGCAGCGTAGATTTCCAGACTCACGCGCCTCATGGGCGCGTGAGCGTTCCGGGTGCGCCTTGTCTAACTGATGCTGTGATGGTGGGGGGGTGGAGGGTGTGAAGGAAACCGCTTTTGTGAAGTGCAGAAGGCTTATGAAGAGCGGCGTTGAATCAGACAGCGATCTGACGGATCGCCCCAGAACGACGGCTCCCGCCAGCGGGCAGAGCGGGTGGCGGCCACCGGTGGCCGCTTCAGCCGCCCGGCTTGAACTGGCCTGTAAGCTTTCACCTTACACATCTTTCCGTAATTCCCTGACAGACGAAACTTCTGCCCGGTGCCAACCTCCACATTGGATAGTAGATCAAAAATCAGCAAGTCGCTCAAATGAAGGACATGAGTTATGAGGCGCATCACTGTGGTGAAGGTCGGAATCGGAACAGCCGGATTGCGGGCATTGGCCGAATCAAAAACGTGTCAGTTCCGACAATGTGTAATCGCCTGGAGAAGAAGTAGAGAAGAGTTGCACGTTGTCGGGACTGACAGATTTTTGTTTTTCACACTCAACCCGGGTTCTCTCTCATGAAAACAACCTCTGCAAAACCTGTATTCCTTTTCCTGCTGCTTGTGTGGTTTCCGGCAATGCAAGTGCACGCGGCCTTCGGTGGCTATGTTTCCCGGCAGAGCACCAACTTCATGCTGAACGGAAGGCCGCTCTATTTCGCCGGCGCCAATTGCTATGATCTTTTCACGTACGGCGACGGCAGTTCCACAGGAAGCTCCAACCTGATCGAGACGAGCTATATGGACAAGAGCGCAATTGACGCGCAAATGGCCCGGATGCAAGCAGACGGCGTGACCGTGGTTCGAACGTGGGGGTTCAACCACGATGGAACCTGGCACGTCTTTGAACCCTCCAAAGGCGTGTATAACGAACCCGAGTTCAGGGAGTTCGACTACATTTTGAATTCGGCTTCAAACCATAACATCCGGTTGATCGTGGCGCTGGAAAACTATTGGTCGGATTACGGCGGCATCGACACCCGGCTGGAATGGGAGGGCCTCACCGGCGGCGATCCCGGGCGCCGGATATTTTTCACGAACACCCCGGCCATCCAGGGATACAAGAATTACGTCCAATACTTCCTGAACCGGACCAACCATTACACCGGCACACAATACAAGAACGACCAGACCATTTTTGCCTGGGAAGTGATGAACGAACCCCGTTACGAGGGCGAGTCTTCGACCGAAGACGTGGCAGGGGATAAACTGCGCGCCTGGATGGACAGCGTGGGGGCGTTCATCAAGAGCATTGATACCAACCATTTGTTGGGCACCGGCCTGGAAGGCCAGGAAACGGCGTACGGCTACGGCGGCGACAACGGCGCCCCGTTCGTCTACATTCATCAGTCGCCTTACATTGATTTCTGCTCGGCTCACGTGTATCCGACGGAATCCTGGGCCAACCTGTCGATCGCCCAGACCACCAACCTGGTGGGCATCTGGGCCCATGACGCGCGCGTAACGGTGGGCAAACCGTTCTTCCTCGGTGAATTCAACGTTGAATCAACCAGCTCTTTCGGCACCCGCAGCGATTATTGGAGGGCCATCTACCAGACCATACAAAACCTCAACATCGGCGGCAGCGCCTTCTGGTGGTACGAGGAATCCGACATCGACGACACGTACGGCGTCCAGTCGGGGGCGCCCGAGCTGGCCGTCTTCCGCGCCCATTCCGCGTTCATGCAAGCGAAGTCCGCTGTGGCAACCGAGCCGCCCGTCATTACGACGCAGCCGTCAAGCCAGGTGGTGTTGGAAGGCGCCCCGGCTGCCTTCACAGTGGGAACAGCCAGCAACGCGGTGTTGTTCTATCAATGGCGGCAGGACAACGGGAGTTATCTGACCAATCTGACGGATGGCGCCAATATCTCAGGTTCCACCACCCCCACCTTGACCGTGAATGATGTCTCCGCGGCCAATCAGGGAGCCTACTCCGTAGTCGTCAGCAATGCCCTTGGCGTGGCAACCAGCGACAGCGCGTTTCTCACCATCCTCCCGTGGCGTCCGGTCATCACGCAACAGCCTGTCAGCCAGACACTTCCGCCCGGCGCCGTGGTCACTTTCACCGTGGTGGCTGTGGGAACCCATCCTCTTTCGTATCAATGGTTGCTGAACGGGACAACTATGAGAGATGGCGGCAAGGTTTCCGGCTCAGCGACCAGCAGTCTCACCCTCAGCAACATCGCCCCATCCGATGCGGGAAGCTATTCCGTGACCGTGACCAACTCCCTCGGCTCGCTCACCAGCGCGGCAGCGGTGCTGTCGGTGCCCTCTGTCACTGCGCCGGGCATCACCCTGGATACCGTGTCTTCCCTCAATACCAAGAGCGGCGAGTATTCCTACAGCCCGCTGGTGCAGGCCGGCGACGGCAATTTCTATGGCACCACACTCGAAGACGGCCCGGGCGGCTATGGCACGGTTTTCAGAGTCACCACAAACGGCATCATCGCCAGCGTGCTTGCGTATAATGACGGCACTCCCTTCGCCGGATTGGCGGTGGGCAAAGACGGCTATTTGTATGGCACCACCATCCTGAACGGTGCAAATGGTTATGGCATGGTGTTTGGAATGAACACCAATCGTTTCGTGTCCTTGCAGGCTTCATTCAACGGCGTGAACGGGTATTACTCGTTGGCCGGCTTGGTGCAGGGTCAGGATGGCAGTTTTTACGGCACCACGCTTATGGGGGGAGCGATGGGTTATGGCAATGTGTTCAGGATGAATCCCGACGGCACGTTGACCAACTTGTTTTCCTTCAACTATGGCAGTGGAGCCTACCCTTCTTGCGCGCTCGTCCAGGATGGCGAAGGATCTCTCTGGGGCACGACAGAATACGGCGGAACGGCGGGCAGTGGAACGGTCTTTAAGATCACGCCGTGGGGCGAACTCACGACCGTAGCCTCGTTCAACGGCACAAATGGCAGTACGCCCTGGGCCGGCTTGGCGCAGGACATCGATGGCAATTTCTACGGCACGACGTACAATGGCGGGACCAGCAACCTCGGCACCGTGTTCAAGATCACCGCCGATGGAGTACTAACCTCGCTCTATTCGTTCACCGGCGGCGCCGATGGCGGCAATCCTCATGGCGGTCTGCTGCTGGGCAGTGATGGCAATTTCTACGGCACGACTGAAAACGGCGGCACGTATTCGGACGGCACCATTTTCAGACTCACTCCCGATGGATCGTTGGCCACCCTGGCCTCTTTTGACGGCTATCAGGGCGCAAACCCGGAAGCCGCGTTGATTCAGGGCACGGATGGCATGTTTTATGGCACGACGCTATACGGAGGCATAAACAATGGCGGCGTCGTGTATCGATTCAGCATCAATTCTCCCCTGCAAATCACGAAACAGCCTGAACCCCAGTTGGTCTACCTGGGAGGCACGGCAAACTTCAGCGTGGCCACCGTCGGCAGCCTGCCCGTGTCCTATCAATGGCGATGTTACGGAACCAACATGACGGGTGGCGGCAACATCTCCGGCGCCAACGCCCGCATCTTGACCCTGAGCAATATCACCATCGCCAATGTCGGATACTATTCCGTTGTCGTCAGCAACGCTTATGGAGCGGTCACCAGTACTCCTGCGCTGCTCCAGATTGAGATTTCTCCTCCGTTCATCACGACACAACCCATCAGCCAGACCGTCTTGGCCGGCGACACGGTGCTGTTCAGCGTGGAAGCCGAAGGGGACATGCCCCTCTCTTATCAGTGGCAGAAAAACGGCACTAATGTGACCGACGGCGGAAACATCTCCGGTTCCATGACGAGCGACTTGATTTTCAGGGGGGCTGCCACGAATGATACCGGCGCCTATTCTGTTATTGTCAGCGATGACCTGTATTGGGTGGAAAGTTCCGACGCACTGTTGACGGTGTTTCCTGTGGTGCAACCCGGGTTCACCTTGTCCACCTCGTATTCGTTCGCCGGCGGGAGTGATGGCAAGAATCTGAATGGCTTGGTACAAAGCACCGATGGATACTTGTACGGCACAGCGCAGAATGGAGGGGCCAATGGGTACGGCACGGTATTCCGAATGACCACCAACGGCGTGCTGAGCACCCTGGTCCAGTTCAACCAAGCCAACGGGGCTAATCCGTATGCGGGGTTGGTGCAGGGCAGAGATGGGAATTTCTACGGAACTACGCCCTACGGCGGGGCGAACGGCACAGGTGTGGTCTTCATGATGACCCCGGGAGGGTCGATCCTGGACCTTTACGCCTTCACGGGCGGAATTGATGGGGGATATCCGACCGCCGGATTAATCCAGGGAACCGACGGCAATTTCTACGGCACCACATATGAAGGAGGCACAAATGGCGACGGCACGGTTTTTGAAATCACCGCCAACGGCTCTCTGACCACTCTGTACGGCTTCGCTGGCGGCGACGACGGCATGTATCCCTTCGCGGGATTGGTGCAAGGCATTGATGGAAACTTCTATGGCACGACATTGAGCGGTGGGGCTAATGGGTACGGCACGGTGTTCAGGCTGGCCCCGAATGGCACGCTGACGACGTTGGTTCAGTTCAACTGGACCAACGGGGCAAGTCCCGGTGGCGTGTTGGTACAGGGCACGGACGGTTATTTCTATGGCACAACCGAGAACGGCGGCACGCCGGGCGATGGCACCGTCTTTAGGATGAACACCAACGGTGCGCTGACCGTGTTGCACCAGTTCAACGGCGACGATGGCGCCAATCCCGCCGCAGGACTCGTACAGGGTACGGATGGCTATTTCTATGGCACCACGTATCAAGGTGGAGGAGACGATTATGGAACGGTATTCAGGATTGCGACCAATGGGACACTGACAACCCTGGTCCGATTCGACTGGTCTAATGGGGCTGATCCTGATGCCCCGCTGATTCAGGCCACCGATGGCAGCTTCTACGGCACAACCTTCTATGGCGGCCCGGTTGGCGTTGGCACGGTTTTTCGCTTAACCGCTCCGCTGCCTCCGCACATCAGCGTCCAACCCGCGAATCAAACCGTGTTCACAGGAACAGACGCCATTTTCAGTGTGGTGGCCATAGGCACTCCGCCTCTAAGTTATGAATGGCAAAAAGACGGAACCAACCTGATCGATTGCGGCAACCTAAGCGGCTCCACGACTGGCGTTTTGCTGGTCAGCAGTGTCACTGCCGCAGATGCCGGCGCCTATTCCGTCCTCGTGAGCAATGTGGACGGTTCCGCGACCAGCACGGGCGCCCTCTTGACGGCCATCACGGCGGCGCCTGTCATTACGGTCCAACCGACCAACCAGACCGTCCTGCCGGGAATGACAGCAACGTTCGCCACATCTGCCCGAGGCAGCATCCCCATGTTCTATCAATGGCAGAAGAACGGAATTCCGTTGACGGATGGCGGCGCAATCTCGGGCTCCGTCACCAGTGTTCTGACCGTCAGTAACGTGTCCTATGCCGATGCTGGAACCTATTCCCTGCTTGTGAGCAATGTCGTCAATTCCATCTCCAGCACCGGAGCCGTTTTGAGCGTGGTGTCGCTCACCACGCCGGGAACCACGTTGGATTTGTTCAGCTCGTTCACCGGCGCAGGCTGGATAAGCGCCAATCCCAACGGGCTCGTGCTGGCTACCAACGGCAAACTCTACGGCACCACTCAGTTCGGGGGGTCGAATTCCGCCGGCACTGTGTTTGTGGCAACTGCTGATGGCGTGTGCGTCGACATTTACTCGTTCAGCGGCGGCAGAGATGGTGCCTCCCCCTCCGCCCCATTGATGCAAGGCGCCGACGGCAAGTTGTACGGCACGGCTGTGTTCGGTGGCGCTTCCGGCCAGGGCACCGTGTTCAGCATATCCACCAATGGTACGCTCACTCCGCTTCACTCGTTCGCCGGGGCCGAGGGCAACAGTCCGTACGCGGCTGTGATTCAAGGGACCGATGGCAATCTGTACGGCACGACCTATGAGGGTGGCGCCTATGGCAATGGCACGGTGTTCAGATTAACCACCAACGGCGCGCTCAGCACGCTTTACTCGTTCCTTGGCAGCAGCGACGGCGCTAATCCTGATGCCGCGCTCGTGCAGGGTGCTGACGGCAATCTCTATGGCACGGCTTCATTTGGTGGCGCCAGCGGCAGCGGCACGATATGCAGGATCACCACCAACGGCGCATTCACCACACTTTATTCGTTTACCGGCGGTAACGACGGCGCCTCTCCGGATGGTGGCGTGGTATGGGGTGCTGACAGCAATCTCTACGGCACGACTTCACTTGGTGGAGCTGGCAACGGCACGATATACAAGATCACCACCAACGGCGTGCTGACAACGCTGCATGCCTTCGCCGGCGGCAGCGACGGCGCCACGGCTTACGGAAGCCTCCGGCAATTGCCGGATGGAAACCTGTATGGCACCACTGTGTCGGGCGGGGCTTACAACGACGGCACCGTGTTCAGAATCACTCCGGATGGCACGCTGACGATCCTGGCCTGGTTCGACGGCTACAATGGCGCAAATCCCCAATCGGCGCTCGTGCAGGGATCGGACGGGGCGCTCTACGGCACCACGCTGAACGGCGGCGCCAACGGCAACGGAACGATCTTCCGGCTCACGTTGCCGGCTCCGCCGGTGGCGCCTGTCTTTCAGACCGTGGCGCAAACCAATGGCACCTTCACTCTCACCTGGAGCGCGTTGCCCGGACAGAGGTTCCAACTGCAGTACTGTTCCGACGTGGGCTCGGGCAACTGGACCGATCTCGGCAGCGTCCTCACGGCGGCCGGCAGCACGGTGACGACGTCCGATGTGATGGGGTCCACCTCGCAGCGGTTCTATCGCGTACACTTGTTGCCCTGACCGGCTGGTGAAGATAACCGAGCTGAATTATGTGGCACACGATGTCTCGAACGGCGGAATCGAAAGAACGGGATTCCGGGCATTGGTTAAACCGGTGAACGAGGCCCAATGCATGAAATGCGCAGCATCACCCGGGGGAAACATCACGAGAAAGGACTGCTACGAACACGAGCGATGTAAAATCGGGCAGTCAACTCTATTCGGCGACGCATCCAACCAGGCCGATCAGTTTTTACCGCCGCGCGCCCCTGGCGAAATCCGTTCAATTGGCCGGCGATTTCAACCATTGGAACCCGTCGCCCATGCAACGGCGCGACGGTGGCTGGTGGTTCATTCAAGTGCTGCTCAGCCACGGCCATCACCAGTATCGTTTCCTGGTGGACGGCAAGCCCGTGCTCGACCCTCGGGCGGCGGGCAAGGACCGGGATCAGGCAAACGAGGAAGTGTCCGTAGTCACAGTCAGTTGAATTATGCGAATCAAGATCGCTGTGAACTTTCGATTACGCTGTAAGCCGGAACGTTTAAGGCGGGTTTTGTACTCGCCGTACTGCGGGAAAACCCGCGCGGGAAAGTCCTTGCGTAATATCGCTCTCTGGCGCGCATCGCCGGAAATGAGAGGTTGGGATTGAGTTGAACGACACTGAAACGAGATTGATAGGAATGTCACCCTCATCCTCGTTCTCGTCGACCTCTGTGGAAGGGCGAAGCATGTCCACGAAGAACAGAACCAAGCCGAGAAAGAACCTTCCCAGTCGATTGCAGAGTGGAAGTCGTCTCATAGGTCGCTGGGCCGGGTTACACGAGGCCCTGACTTATAGGTTTTCCATGCGAACGCAGGAACTCGCAGAGTTCGTCCCTCCGAAACAAACCATTTTCGAGTTAGGTTCACGTAGCTCAGTCTTCCAGTCTGCTCGTTTGGCAGGCTTGCCAGACCGAGTTCCGGAGTGCCTCTCACGGAAGGAAAACAATGAGGCTGAGGCGAGCACCATGAACCGAACTTCACGCTTCGCGCGTGAGATTCGCGCGAAAGCGGAGTTGAGCCCTGCAATTCCCTCAGGAAACACGCGCGGTATGTTCGATGCTTGCAGACGAACGAACCGATCCGAGCTTGTCGTCAATTTGAACGACCTCAACTTTGATGACTTGGGAAAGGCCCACGAGAGGTGGTATCGATTGGGCTGGCACGAACAGGAGTTATGAAGATGAACATCGACCGCAGGCTTTCGGTGCGGCATTATTCGAAAGTGCAGTGCCTCGCGGATGGTTCCGCACTGCATACGGGAGTTTTACCGCATTTCAAAACCACTCGAAAGGAGAGTCCATTATGAAAAAGATATCTGCACAAATTGAGCCAGAAAACTCTTATCGCTTCCTCCAGGACGAGAGGGATTCTTTCATTCCGGTTGTCCTGGTTTGTCTTTTCCTGGCCCCATTTGTTTTCCCGATGCCGGCATGCGCGGCCGGAAAAATTGTGGCCTGGGGACAACACGATGCCGGTCAATGCGATGTGCAGTCGCCCAATTCGGGCTTTACCGCCATCTCAGCCGGTGGCGGGGCAGTGTCGCTTGGCCTGCAAGGCGGCTCCAACCCCGCGCCTGTCATCACCGCTTTTAGCCCGATCTATGGAGCCATGGGCGGCAGCGTGACAATCTCTGGACTCAACTTTAGTCCGGTGGCTGCGGACAACATTGTCTATTTTGGCGCGGTTCGGGCGGTCGTGACGGCGGCGAGTGCGACGAATCTGACCGTGACGGTGCCGGCGGGAGCCATCTATGCGCCGATTACGGTGACGGTGAATGGATTGACGGCTTACGCAAATCAGTCGTTCATGCCCACGTTCTCCGGCGATGGTTCATCCATCACCGTCAATTCTTTTGCCCCGCGCCTGGATTTGGCATCCGGCAGCGGCCCTATCAAAGTTGTGATCGCGGATCTCGATGGCGACGGGAAACCAGATTTGATCGTGGCCAATGACTACGGCAACACCATTTCGTTGTATCGGAACATCAGCACCAACGGTTCATTGACGGCCGGTTCTTTTGCGCCACGGGTTGATCTAGTGACACCTCCAGGGAACAATAGCCTCTATAGCCCATTCGGTCTTGCAGTGGCAGACGTAGATGGGGATGGCAAGTTGGACATCATTGTGACAGATTACGATGATTCCATTGTTTCGGTTTATCGGAACACCTGCACACCCGGCAACATCAGTTCGAACTCGTTCGCCACGCGAGTGGATTTTGCAACTGGTGCGCAACCCCAAGGCGTTGCGGTGGCAGACATAGATGGCGACGGCAAGCCCGATCTGTTGGTGGCTAATCATGGTGATGGAACCGTTTCAATTTTGCGTAACACAAGTGTAATGGGAAGCCTGACCACAAATTCATTCGCCCTCAAAGTTGACATTGCAACGGGCAGCGGCTGCGACAGTGTGGCCGTGGGGGATTTGTACGGCGACGGCAAGCCAGATGTGGTGACGGCTAATACCGGAAGCGGCACCGTGTCCTTGCTCCGAAACATCAGCACGCCAGGCAGCATCACCACCAATTCTTTTGCTGCCCCAGTTGATATCGCGGTCTTAAGTGAACCGATTGAGGTGGCCATCGGTGATCTGGACGGCGATGGTAAGCTGGACCTGATCGTGACCTTCTACTTTCCCCAAACCATCGTCTCCGTACTTCGCAACACCAGCACCGCCGGAAGCCTGACGACGGCTTCGTTCGCTCCCAGGATTGATTTCTCGCTTGGGGGCAGGGGTCACACGCCAGCCATCGCCGATTTGGACGGTGACGGCAAACCGGACCTGGCAGTGGTCACGGAACTGAACAGCCTGCTTTCAATCTTTCATAACGTGAGCACACCGGGCAGTTTTACCACCAATTCATTTGCGCCGCGGGTTGACTTTGCCACGGGTTACAATGCCTGGGGCGTTGCGATTGGCGATTTGGATGGGGATGGCCGGCCGGACATCGTTTTCGCCAACACCTATGACAACACCATCTCGATCTATCAGAACGTCACGCCGTTCGGCAATCCACCGATCATTGCCACCCAGCCCACGAACCAGACGGTTGTTGCAGGCGGCACAACGACATTCAGCGTGACGGTCACAGGCAGGCCGCCTTTTTATTTCCAATGGCAGAAGAATGGCACAAACCTGACTGACGGCGGCAACATTTCAGGCTCGGCGAGTTTCAGCGTTACGGCCGGTGGCACATTGCCGTTGAGTCACCAGTGGAATTTCAACGGGACGAACATTGATGGAGCGACGAATAGTTTGTTGGTGTTGACCAATGTTCAGTTTTCGCAGGCAGGCAATTACGCGGTATTGGTAACCAACCTTTACGGTTCGGTGATGAGTTCCAACGCTGTGCTGACCGTGGTTCCACCTCCGCCGGTGCCCGTCATCACCGGCCTCAGTCCCGCCTCCGGTCTGGCCGGCATCAGTGTGACAATTTTCGGAATCAATTTCAGCCCCGTGACCGCGAGCAACATTGTTTATTTTGGCGCGGTGCGGGCGGTGGTGACGACAGCAAGCGTGACGAATCTGACAGTGACGGTGCCGGTGGGGGCGACGTATGCGCCCATCACTGTGACGGTAAATGGATTGACGGCTTGGGCCAATGCACCTTTCCTTCCGACTTACCTTGGAAGTGGCACAATCAATTCGTCTTCCCTGGAACCACGCCTGGACTTGCCTGCAGGCAACGGTCCCACTCAAATAGCCATTGGAGATTTAGATGGAGACGGCAAGCCGGATTTGGTGGTTGGCAACAGTTACGATTCGACAGTTTGGGTGTATCGTAACATCAGCACCAACGGCACTTTGGCGGCGGCCTCATTTGCACCAGCTATTGTCTTACCAGTCGTGGGTAGCGGAAGTGGCAACAACGTTTGGGTTGCACTGGCGGACTTGGTTGGCGACGGACGATTGGATATAGTGGCCTGCAATGGAGGCTATAACAGTGTCTCAGTGTTCAAGAACTTGTCTTTGCCGGGTAGCATCACCACCAACTCGTTCGGAAGCCGGGTTGATTTTTCAGTCGCTGGCCTGCCCAATAGTGTTGCCGTGATGGACTTGGATGGAGACGGCAAACCGGAAATCATCACAGCCAATTACGCCGGCAATACAGTAGCCGTTTTGCGGAACATTGGGATCAACGGGACCATTACCACCAATTCTTTTGCCGCACCAGTCTATTTTCCAGCCGGACCCGCTCCGAATCAAGTGGCCATTGCGGATTTGGATGGAGATGGCAAACCAGACATTGTCACAGCCAACACTCTTCCGTTTACTCTCGATACTAACAACGCGGTTTCGGTATTACGCAATATTAGCACCGTTGGAAATATCGCTTTTGCTTCCACAGTTAATTTTCCAGGTGTTCCCACCAGTTGTAATTTAGCAATTGGCGATTTGGATGGCGATGGCAAATTAGATCTGATCGTATCTTCCTTTATTAATGGGCAGGCTGTGTCGGTGTATCGGAACGTGAGCACGCGGGGGAGCATCACCACCAATTCGTTTGCGCCTCATGTGGACTTTGCTGTGGGTGGATGGGGTAACGACGTGGCTATCGTCGACCTGGATGGGGATGGGAAACCGGATGTGGCGGTAGTGACACAGTTGCCCGATCATCTTTCTCTTTTCAAGAACATCAGCATACCCGGCAGCTTTACGACAAATTCATTCGCACCCCGAGTCGATTTTACTGCTGGTTATAATCCAAACGGGGTTGCGATTGGCGATCTCGATGGAGACGGTCGACCAGACATCGTGTTCGGCAACTCGTATGACAATACCATATCAATCTATCGGAACATTGTTCCTTTCGGCAGGCCGCCGGTGATTACTACTCAGCCCACGAGTCAAACGGTGACGGTGGGCAACTCGGCGAGTTTCAGCGTTACAGCCAGTGGCACATTGCCACTGGATTACCAATGGAACTTTAACAGGACAAACATCCCCGGAGCAACAAACTCCATGTTGACACTGACCAATGTCAAAGTCAGTCAAGCAGGCAATTACGCGGTGTTGGTGACCAATGCATTTGGCTCGATCCTCAGTTCCAACGCGGTATTGCGAATAAACCGGCCGCCCGTGGCCGACGCCACGGCCACCGTTCCACTGGTGATCTCGTGCAACAACAGCAACGCCCGC
>Ga0326727_10002260_pt1 | contig 67009 bp, 63 predicted proteins | sample MB2enrmetagenome_FD_207643 | JGI IMG/M metagenome (GOLD analysis project Ga0326727, IMG submission 207643) | Lab enriched peat soil microbial communities from McLean, Ithaca, NY, United States - MB29MY | ecosystem: Environmental > Terrestrial > Soil > Wetlands > Peat | place: USA: New York...
TCTACCAGGGCTGGACCTACTGGGTGTTCCGGCGGCGGCTGCTGCGCCCGCTCGACGCACCGGCACCGGGGACCGTCGCCGGCGGGAGCTGAGCGGGTGGGCGCGGGCTCCGGCGCGCTGCGGAGGGCGGCGGGAGGGGGCCTGGGACCGGTGGAGAGGCGGCTGCTCGGGCAGGCGGCGGTGCGGCGGTCGCTCGCCACCTCGGTCGCCATCGGTCTGGTGGCCGCGGCCACCATCCCGATCCAGGCGATCGCTCTGGCCGGCCTGCTGGCCGGCGCCATGGCAGCCCGGAGCGTCGATCCCCTCCCGGCCCTCCTCTGGCTCGGCGCTGCCGTGCTGGTGCGGGGCGCGTGCGCCCTCGGCGGCGAGGTCGCCGCCGGTCGAGGCGCCGAGACCGCCAAGGCCGACCTCCGGCGCCGGCTGCTGGGAGCGGCCCTCCGCCAGGCCTCCGGCGGCGGCGGGGTGGGTGCGGGCGACGTGGCGACGCTCGCCGGTCGGGGGCTCGACGCCCTCGACGCCTACATCGGACGCTGCCTCCCCGACCTGGTGCTGGCGGCGGCCGTCCCGATCGCGCTTGTGGTCGTGATCGGGGCTCTGGACTGGCTCTCGGCGATCATCGTCATCACCGTCCTGGTGCTCTTCCCGGTGTTCGGCATCTTGGTCGGCCAGTCGAGCTCCCGCCTCGCCGCTCGCCGCTGGGGTCAGGTCGAGGCGTTCGGCCGCCAGATCGCCGACATCTTCGCGGGCCTACCCGTGCTCCGCGCCTTCGGCCGCAGCGTGGCTCAGCGGCAGCGCATCGCCGAGGCCGCCGAGCAGCTCCGGCAGGCGAGCCTCTCGACACTTCGGGTCGCCTTCCTCTCCGCGCTGGTCCTGGACACGCTGGCCTCCGTCTCCGTCGCCCTGGTGGCGGTGCCGCTGGGCCTGCGTCTGCTCGCCGGGTCGCTCCGGCTCGCGCCCGCGCTCGCCGTGCTGATCGTCGCCCCCGAGGTCTTCCTGCCGCTCCGCCGGGCGAGCGCCGACTTTCACGAGAGCACGGAGGGACTGGCGGCGGCGCGCCGGGCCATGGACGTCATCGAGGCGGGCGAGCCGGGCACGAGCGCGGCAGCGGCGGGGCATGAAGGAGCGGCGCCGGGCGACCCGGCCCGGGTTCCGGTCGCGCTGCGGGAGGTACGCGTCGATCGGCGGGGTCGAGCCGAGCCAGTGCTGGACGGAGCATCGCTGACGATCTCGCCGGGCGAGAAGGTGGTCCTGGTCGGCCCCAACGGCGCCGGCAAGTCGACGGCCCTCTCCCTCCTGCTCGGGTTCACCACTCCCTCGCGGGGTGCGGTGACGGTGGGCGGGGTGGACCTCCGCGACCTGAATCCCGACGCGTGGCGGCTACGGCTCAGCTACCTCCCCGAGCATCCGACCCTGGTGGCCGGCTCGCTCGCTGCCAACCTGCGGCTCGCCGACCCGGACGCGACCGAGGAGCGGCTCGTCGAGGTCCTCGGCGAGGTGCGGGCGGCGGACCTGCTGGCGACCCTTCCGGGTGGGCTGGCCTGCCGGCTGGGTGAGGGCGGACGGGCGGTCTCCGCGGGCGAGCGTCAGCGGATCGCGCTGGCCCGGACCCTGCTGCGCCAGGCATCGCTGCACCTGCTCGACGAGCCGACAGCGCACCTCGACGACCGCACCGAGGCAGCGATCGTCGAGGCCCTCGGCCGGGCCCTCGCCGGCCGCACCGCCCTGATCGTGACCCACCGGCCGGCGGTCATCGCCCTCGCCGACCGCGTGGTCCGGCTCGACGGGGGGAGGTTCACTGCGCTTTCAAGGCAGGATGCGGGTACCGACGCCATCGCCATCCCGCCGAGGGCGCGGGCATGACCGGGACGGGCCGTCGGGGAGCGGGCGGGCTCCGCGTCACCCGCGGCGCCGGACCGCTCCCCCTGAGCGGCCTGGCCGCGGCCGGCGGGGCGGGTGCTCTCTCCGCCGTCTGCGCCATCGGGCTGCTCGCCACCTCCGGGTGGCTGCTCACCCGCGCCTCGCAGCGGCCTCCGGTCTTCGACCTGGCGATCGCCATCGGCGCCGTGCAGGCCTTCGCCCTCGGCCGGGGGATCACCCGCTACCTGGAGCGCCTGGCCGTCCACGGCCTCGCCCTCACCGCGCTCTCCCGGCTCCGGGTCTGGCTGTACGACGCCGTCGAGCCGCTCGTGCCGGACGGCATGCCCGGAGGCCGGCACGGCCCCCGCGCCCTGGCCCCCGACGCGACCGGCTCCCTCCTCAGCGGGTTTGTCGCCGACACCGAGGAGGTGACCGAGGCCCTCGCCAAGGGCGCCACCACGGCCATCGACCTGGGCGCCAGCATCGTGCTGGGCGCCGTGACCGCCTGGCTGCTGGCGCCGTCGGCCGCGGTGGCCCTCCTGGCCAGCGTCGCCGTGCTCGTCGCCCTCTGCGCCCTGGCCGCGCGCCTCGGGCGTACCGCCGCGGTGAGGACCGCCGCGATCCGCGCCGAGGTGGCGGACCAGGTCGTGGAGACGGTGCGCTCCGCGCCCGAGCTGCTCGCCTTCGGCCGCCAGGACCTGATCGAGGAGCGCCTCGCGGGAGCCCGCCGGCGCGCCCGGTCCGCCGCGCTCCGGCAGGGTCTCAGCACCGGCGTGTCCCGCGCGCTCGCCACCTGGATGGCCGGGGCCGGGCTGATCGGCGTGCTGTTGACCGGGATCGCCGCCCATGGCTCCGGTCAGCTCTCCGGCATCGGGCTCAGCGTCCTGGCCCTGGTCACGCTGGCGGCCCTCGACCCCAGCGCGACCGTCCCGGCGGCCCTCGCCGGGCGCGCCGCGGCCAGCGCGGCCGCCGGCCGGCTGGCCGGCCTGGCCGACCTCGAGCCGCCGGTGCGCGAGCCCACCAGCGATGCGAGCCCCCCCGGCGCGGATGGGGGCGCCGCGCTCGACCACGTGGAGGTCGACGAGCGCGACGGAGCACCGGGCTCCGCCATCCTCCGCGACGTCTCGCTCACCGTGGCCCCGGGCCGGCGGGTCGCGCTGGCCGGCCCCAGCGGGGCCGGGAAGTCGACCGCGCTCCACCTCCTCCTCCACTTCCTGGACCCGTCCGCCGGGAGCGCCAGCGTGGGCGGCGTCGACGTGCGCCGGATGACCCGGGCCGGCCTGGCCCGCCACGTCGCCTGGCTGGACGAGGAGACCCATCTCTTCGCCACCGGCCTGGCCGACAACCTGCGGCTCGCCCGCCCGGAGGCGACCGACGTCGAGTGCGCCGACGCCCTCGACCGGGTCGGGCTCGGGGGTTGGTACCGCTCCCTTCCCGAGGGGCTGGAGACCGTGCTCGGGGCCGGAGGGCGGCCCACCAGCGCCGGGGAGCGGCAGCGCCTGGGGATGGCCCGCGCCCTGCTCTCCGGCGCCGGGCTGCTGCTCCTCGACGAGCCGACGGCGCATCTCGACCCGTGGTCGTCGTCCGCCATCCTCGCCGAGCTGCTGGGGGCTGCCGGGTCGCGCTCGGTGCTGGTGGTGAGCCACGAGCGGGGTGTCACCGCCCAGGTCGACACGGTCGTCCGGCTGGACCGGGGTCGGGTGGTCGGTCTGCAGCGGCCCGATTGATCCGCTGGCCGGCCAAGGGTCCGCGCCGGCCGGTGCGCTTCGACCCTGGCGCATTGGGCCCAAGGCTGCGATGGTGGAGCCGGACCAGCATGCGGGTCCGCGCCATGCCCCACATTGACAACGTCCGTCACCTCCACGAACGGCTCCGCAGCGGGATCGCGCTGGTCTCGCAGCTCGAGGACCAGCTCCACGAGCGGGGCGACCCGGCAGAGCGGCTGGCGGCGTTCGCCCGGGTGTCCGACTACCTCCAGGACGTCGTGCTGCCCCACCTGCGCGCCGAACGGCTGGTGCTCCCTGCGGAGGCCGCGCGCGTGTCGGGGATCGACCCGCGCCTGCTGCGCCGGCTCACCGACAACTGGGACGGGCTGGAGCGGGAGGTGGCCCGGGTCCTCCACGACCACGCCCGCCTCCGCGCCGGCGGGCACGACAACGCGGGCTGCCGGCGGCACCTCGCGACCCTGGTCCGGCTGCTGCGACGCCACCTGCGGGCGGTGGAGGACGAGCTCCTCCCCAGCTTCGAGCGTGACCTCTCCGATGAGGAGATCGACCGGCTCTCCGAGCGCATCCAGGAGGTGAGCTTCGAGGAGGAGGTGGCCGCGCGGGTTCCGGCCGGGGCCGAGGCCGCGGTGGCCGAGGCGCGGCGTCTGCGCGAGAGCCAGGGGATCGACGCCGAGCTCTTCCTCCTCCAGGAGTACGTCAGCGACCCTCAGCTCGTCGAGCGCACCGTCGCCACCACCATCGAGGCCTGCCGGCTGATGGGCTCGGCGGGCCTCGCCACCCATCTCTCCATCGATCCCACCGCCCTCGGCCTGCTCGCCGACGTCGACGCCTGCCGCCGCAACGCGGAGCGGGTCGCCCGCTCCGTCGCCGAGCAGCCGCTGGGCCGTCTCAACCTGATGATGCTGGACATGGAGGACCTGACCCTGGTCGAGCCGACCCTCCGCCTCCACCGGGAGCTGCTCGCCCAGGGCCTTCCCGCCGGCATCACCCTCCAGGCCCGGCTGCGACGGACCGCCGAGGACCTCGCTCCGCTGCTCGCCCAGCCGACCGCGGTGCGGCTCGTCAAGGGAGCGTTCTCCCAGGGCCCCGAACACGACCACCAGGGCGGGCGCGCGGTGAGCGCCGCCTATCTCGCGCTGGCCACCCGGATGCTGACACCGCAGGCGCGGGATGCCGGGCTGCGGCCGGTCTTCGCCACCCACGACAGCACGCTGGTCCGCCAGATCGCCAGCCTGGCCCGGGCCGGGGGGTGGGGGCCGGACCAGTTCGAGTTCGAGATGCTCCAGGGCGTCCGCATGGACCTCCAACGCCAGCTGCGCAGCGACGGCTTCACGGTGAGGGCGCACATCCCCTTCGGCGCCACCGGGCCGGCCTGGGCGGTCGCCGGAGCTGGCGGCCACCCCGTCGAGGCGGTGCACCTGGGCGAGGCGTAGCGGGCCTCGGCGGCGTCAGCCCGCCGCCGCCTGACCCGGGCCTCCGGCCCGGCCCCGGCCGGCTCCGCCGCGCCGGGACCCCCGGTCCCCTCTGCCGCAGGGGCCTTCGGCTCTGACGGAAAGGGGGTCGCGGACCGTAGCATCGAAGGGGTATGGACGGGCTCACCCAGGGCGGGGACGCCGGTGCCGCGGGCGCCGACCCCCCCTGCCACGACGACATCTGCATCACCTGCTCCGACCTGGCGGTGCCCCGCCGGGTGGTCGAGCTGGTCGAGCCGGGCATGGCCCGGGTCGACGCCGGGACGGCCGTCGAGCTGGTAAGCGTCGCCCTGGTCGACGCCGCTCCCGGCGACACCGTGCTGGTGCACGCGGGGGAGGCGATCGCCGTGGTCGCGCGGGTGTAGCCATGTGCCTGGGCATCCCCGGTGAGGTGGTCCGGCTCGACGCCGAGCGGCCGGGCATGGCGACCGTGAACGTGGGCGGCGCGCGCCGTGAGGTCAACGTGATGCTGGTCGAGGAGGACCGGGTCGGGCCCGGGGACTGGGTGCTCATCCACGTCGGGTTCGCCCTCGCCAAGATCGACGAGGAGGAGGCGCGGCTCACGCTCTCCCACCTCGAGGAGATGGGCCAGGCCTACCGGGACGAGCTGCGGGCGATCGCCGAATCGCGGATCGACTGATGACCGCGGCGGGGATGCGCTTCGTCGACGAGTTCCGCGACCGGGAGAAGGCCCGGGGCGTGGCTGCGCAGATCGCCAAGCTCTGCGAGCCGGGGCGCCATTACGGACTGATGGAGATCTGCGGCGGGCACACCCACACCATCTACAAGCACGGCATCGAGGACTACCTCCCCGAGGCGGTCCAGCTGGTGCACGGACCGGGCTGCCCGGTGTGCGTGATCCCGATGGGCCGGGTCGACGACGCCATCTGGATCGCCGAGCAGGAGGGGGTCACCATGACCTCCTTCGGTGACCTGCTCCGGGTGCCGGGCAGCCGCGGCTCCTTCCTCGACGCCAAGGCCCGGGGCTGCGACATCCGCATGGTCTACTCGCCGCTCGACTCGCTGCGGATCGCCCGGGACAATCCGGATCGCCAGGTGGTGTTCATGGCCATCGGCTTCGAGACCACCACCCCGTCCACGGCGATGACCGTGCTGCGCGCGGCGGCTGAGGGCCTGGAGAACTTCTCGGTCTTCTGCAACCACGTCACCATCATCCCGGCGCTGCAGGCCATCCTGGCCTCACCCGACCTGCACATCGACGGCTTCATCGGCCCCGGGCACGTCTCCACGGTGATCGGCTGCGAGCCGTACCGCTTCATCGCCGAAGAGCGCGGCCGCCCCTTCGTCGTGGCGGGTTTCGAGCCGCTCGACATCCTCCAGTCCATCCAGATGCTGCTGCTCCAGCTCCACGAGGGGCGCTCCGAGGTGGAGAACCAGTACACGCGGGTGGTGCCCTGGGAGGGCAACCAGAAGGCGCTCCAGGCCATCGACGAGGTCATGGAGCCGCGACCCACGTTCGAATGGCGCGGCCTGGGCTGGATCCCCGACTCGGCGATGCGCCTCCGCGAGCGGTACGCGCGCTTCGACGCCGAGCGCATCTTCCAGGTCCCCGCGACCCGCGTGGCCGACCCGCCGGCGTGCCAGTGCGGCGAGGTCCTGCGCGGCATGATCAAGCCCTGGGAGTGCCGCGTCTTCGGCACCGCCTGCACTCCGGAGACGCCGATCGGGACCTGCATGGTCTCGTCGGAGGGGGCCTGCGCCGCCTATTACAACTTCGGGCGCTTCAGCCGGCAGAGGGTGCGCCAGGCGAGCTCGGCGTGAGCGAGCGGACCGAGAAGGACGTCCTGGAGCGGATCGAGCGGATCCGCCGCCGCCCGCCCCGGGTCACTGACGAGCGGATCACGCTCGCCCACGGCGCCGGCGGCAAGGCGACCCACACCCTGATCGAGGCGCTCTTCCTGGACGCCTTCCGCAACCCGCTGCTCGAGCCGCTCGAGGACCAGGCGGTCTTCACCATCGGCGGCGCCCGGCTCGCCTTCACCACCGACACCTACGTGGTCTCCCCGCTCTTCTTCCCGGGCGGGGACATCGGTGACCTCGCCGTGAACGGCACCGTCAACGACCTGGCGGTCTCGGGGGCGCGCCCCCTCTACCTCTCCGCCGGATTCATCCTCGAGGAGGGGTTCCCGGTCGACGACCTCCGCCGTATCGCCGCCTCGATGGCCGCGGCCGCGCAGCGGGCCGGGGTCCAGATCGTCACGGGCGACACCAAGGTGGTGCAGCGGGGCAAGGCCGACGGCTGCTTCGTGAACACGGCGGGGATCGGGATCCTGGAGCGGCCCGTGACGCTCTCGGCCTCGGGGGCGCGGCCCGGCGACGCGGTGATCGTCTCCGGTCCGGTCGGCGACCACGGGATCACGATCATGCTGGCCCGCGGCGAGCTGGGCATCTCGTCCGACCTGCGCTCGGACACCGCCCCGCTCACCGCTCTGGTGGGGCTGCTGCTCGGCGCCGCCCCGCAGACGCGCTTCATCCGCGACGCGACCCGGGGCGGCGTGGCGACCATCTGCAACGAGCTGGCCCAGGCCTCCCAGGTCGCGGTGGTGCTCGAGGAGGAGGCGATCCCGGTGCGCCCGGAGGTGCGGGGAGCGTCGGAGATCCTCGGCATCGACCCGCTCTACGTGGCCTGCGAGGGGCGCTTCGTCGCCGTGGTCGCAGGCGGCGAGGCCGAGGCTGCTGTCGCGGCGCTGCGAACCCACCCCGGTGGAGAGGGTGCGGCGGTCATCGGGCGCATCGCCGACGACCCGCCCGGCCTGGTGCTGGTCAACACCGGCTTCGGCGGCATGCGCATCGTCGACATGCTGGTGGGCGACCCGCTGCCGCGCATCTGCTGAGACCGGCCCCCGCGCCGGCCGTCCCGTCCGGCTACGATGTCGCCTCGTGAGCCTCATCGACATCGGGATCCTGGTGATCCTCGCCGTGGCCCTGCTGCTCGGCTTCCTGCACGGGCTGTTCCGTCCCCTCATCACCTGGGCCTTCATCATCGCCGGGGTGGTGATCGGCTTCGGCCATCCCGAGCTGGTCGACCGCTTCGCCCCCAGCGCCGCCTGGCGGCCGGTGATGGGCCTGGTGGTGCTCGCCGTCTTCGCCGTCGCCGGCTTCCTCATCGCGCGCCTCGTCGCCCCCCACATCTACCGGCTCATTCCCGGGATGGGCGCACTCGACCGCCTGGGCGGGATGCTGCTGAGCGGCGTGCTCGCCCTGGTGGCCATCTTCATCCTGCTGAGCGGTCTGGTCACCCTGAACACCGTGACCGCGTCGATCGACGGGAGCGGCACCGTCTCGACCGGGCAGATCGACCAGATCCAGCACGTCCTCGCCAGCAACCCGGCCGCCAAGATCGCCCTCGATCCCACCGAGCTGCAGAGCCTGGCCGACAGCAACGGCGTGCAGGCGTCCACGACACCGGACTCCCAGATCGGTCAGGTCAACCTCGTGTTGGGGGTGCTGCGCAACCTCCACATCCAGATGGTGAAGAGCGAGGTGGCGCCGATCATCTTCAACGCTGGCGAGCGCCTGCCCTTCGTGGGCGGCAGCCAGACCTGGCCGACCAGCTGAGCGGCGAACCGCTCAGACGAGCCCGGCGGCGTCGCGCGCTCCCGCCACCGCCACCTGACCGAGGCTGATCCCCCCGTCATTGGGCGGTACCCGGGAGTGGGTGAGCACCCGGAAGCCGCCGCCGCGCAGCCCCGCGACGACTCGCTCGGTGAGCAGCACGTTCTGGAAGACCCCGCCGGAGAGGGCCACGACGCCCAGGCCGGTGCTGTCCCGCACCCGCGCGCAGGCGGAGACGGCGGCGTCGGCCAGCCCGTTGTGGAAGCGGGCCGCGACCCGCGGCGGCGCCACGCCGCCTCGCATGTCGGCGACCACCGCGCGCACCAATCCGGCGCTGTCGATCCGCAGGGGATCGCCGTCCTCGATGGCCACCGGATAGGTGGTGGTCTCGGCGGGGTCGGCCAGCTGCTCCAGCTCCACCGCCGCCTGCCCCTCGTAGTTGATGTGGTCGCGGACGCCGAGGATGGCGGCCACGGCGTCGAAGAGCCGGCCCGCGCTGGTCGTGACGGGACTGGCGGTGCCGGTGCGGGCCATGGCCAGCACGGCGTCCCAATGGTCGGCGTGCTCCCGCGCCACCGCGAGCTCCGGAAGGTCGCCGGCGAACGCGGCGTCGAGGTGCGCCGCCGCCATCCGCCAGGGCTCCCGGATCGCCATCACGCCGCCGGGCATCCGCACCGGGGCGAGATGGCCGGCGCGGCGGAACGAGGTGAGGTCACAGACCAGGATCTCGCCCCCCCACATGGCGCCGTCGCTGCCGTATCCCAGCCCGTCGAAGGCGACCCCGATCGCCGGACCCGGCTCCCCGTTGTCGGCGAGGCAGCTGGCGACGTGGGCGTGGTGGTGCTGCACCCCCACCCGGTCCACCCGGTCGAGGTCGCTGGCGAACTTGGTGGAGAGGTACTCGGGATGCAGGTCGTGGGCGACCAGCTCGGGCTGGACGTCGAACACCCGCAGGAAGTGCTCGATGCCCTCGATGTACGACTGCAGGGTCTCGTAGTTCTCGAGGTCGCCGATGTGGTGCGAGACGAAGGCGCGCCGGCCCTTGCCGACGCAGAAGGTGCTCTTGAGCTCCGCCCCGCAGCCGAGCACCTGGCGCCGGAAGGCCTCGGCCAAGGTGACCGGCTGGGGGACGAATCCCCGCGAGCGTCGCAGCACCGTCTCCCTCCCCAGAACGACCCGGACCACCGAGTCGTCGGTGCGCATGTGGATGGCGCGGTCGTGGGTCAGGAAGGCGTCGGCGATCCCCCGCAGGCGGTCGAGGGCCTCGTCGTCGCGGTAGGCGATGGGCTCGTCGGAGACGTTGCCGCTGGTCAGGACGAAGGGAGCGCCCAGGTCGCGGGCGATCAGGTGATGGACCGGGCTGTAGGGGAGCATCACCCCCAGCGAGCGGTTGCCCGGCGCCACCGAACCCGCCACCACGTCGCCGGCCGTCCGGCGCAGGAGCACGATCGGACGCCGCGGCGAGCAGAGGGCGCGCGCCTCGGCGGCGTCGACGCCGGCCAGGGCCCGGGCCTGGTCGAGGTCCGGGACCATCACCGCGAAGGGCTTGTCCTCGCGGTGCTTGCGCGAGCGCAGGGTGGCGACCGCCGCCTCCGACCCGGCCAGGGCGGCGAGGTGATAGCCGCCCACGCCCTTGATGGCGACCACCCTGCCCGCCCGGAGCAATTCGACCGTGCCGGCCAGGGGGTCGCCCACGATCGGCGCACGGTCCTGGTCGAGGAGCCGGAGCGACGGCCCGCAGGCGGGGCAGCAGACCGGCTGCGCGTGAAAGCGACGGTCGAGCGGATCCTCGTACTCCCGCGCGCAGTCGGCGCACATCGGGAAACCGGCCATGGTGGTGAGCGGCCGGTCGTAGGGGACGTCGCGGATGATGGTGAAACGCGGCCCGCAGTTGGTGCAGTTGATAAAGGGGTGGCGATACCGCCGGTTGTCGGGGTCGAAGAGCTCGCGGAGGCAGTCGTCGCAGGTGGCGGTGTCCGGGGAGATCAGGGTCTGGCGCTCCCCGCCCGGATCGCTGGGGACGATGCCGAACCCCCGGCCGCCGGTGGCCGGGAGGATCCGGGTGCGGACCCGGTCGATGACCGCGAGCGGCGGCGCCTCGGCCTCCAGGGCGGCGAGGAATGCGTCCAGCGCGGCCGGCGCCCCCTCAACCTCGATGAAGACGCCGGAGGTGTCGTTGCCGACCAGCCCGTCGACGCCGAGGCGGAAGGCCAGACCGTGGACGAAGGGGCGGAAGCCCACCCCCTGGACCACGCCCTCGACCCGGATGCCGAGGCGGCGGCGGGCGGCGGCAGGAACCGGATCGCTCTCCATGGGCGCCCACCATAACCAGCCCGGCCCGAGTGTGGGAGTCCTGGCACGATTGGTGGTGCCGGCGAGAACCGGGACCCGCCATTCCGGCGTCCGGACGGCGGCCCACCGAAGGTCCCAGCGAGACTTGGGGCGGGGGACCCTAGCGACTGCCCGCGCCGGGCGGCAGAGTGAATTCACGACATGACGGCGGCTGCCGCTGAGAGCCTCACCCCCCCGCCTCACGGTGGTCGTCTAGTGGCTGAGCGCCTTCACGCCCACGGCGTGGAGGCGCTGTTCACGCTCGGGGGCGGCCACATCGTCGAGCTGCTCGACGGCTGCGCCGACGCCGGGGTCCCCCTGGTGGGCATGCGTCACGAGGGCGCCGTCACCATGGCCGCCGAGGGCTACGCGCTCGCCACCGGCCGCCCCGGGGTCTGCGCGGTGACCGCGGGGCCGGGCTTCACCAACTGCCTCACCGGCTTCGCCGACGCCGCGATCTGGAACGTGCCGCTGGTGCTCATCGCCGGACGCACGGCGCTCAAGCGCCGCGGCCGGGGCGCGGTCCAGGACGTCGATCAGGAGGGGATGCTCGCCCACCTCGCCAAGTGGCGGGCCGTCGCCTATGACGCCCGGAGCCTGCAGCGCCTCGTGGACGAGGCCTTCCACATGGCGGCGAGCGGCCGGCCCGGCGCCGTCTACCTCGAGGTCCCCCACGACGTGTTCATGACCCGGTCGGAGCCGCCACCGGGCGCCTGGGGATTCCCGGCGTCACCGACCCGGTCGGTGGCCGCGCCCGCCGAGCTGGAGCGAGCCCTCGACGCCCTCAAGAACGCCGCCCGGCCCATCGTCCTCGCCGGCGGCGGCGCCTTCTGGTCCGGCGCCGGCGAGGCCATCGCCGACTTCTGCAGCGCCGCCGAGATCCCGGTGACGACCACCAGCGCCGCCCGCGGCCTGATCCCGGACGGGCACCCCTGGTGCCTGGGCTCACTGGTCCACGCCGGCACCGCCGTGCTCTCCGCCGACTGCGTGCTGATCCTGGGCAGCGCCTTCAACGGCAACCTCGTCTACGGCGGCCCTCCCCTCTTCACCGAGGAGCAGACGCTCATCCAGGTCGACATCAGCGCCGACCAGGTGGGGGGAAGCCGGCGCGCCGACGTCGCCGTCCAGGGTGACGTTCGCGAGGTGCTGACCCAATTGACCCGGAGCGGACTGCACAGCAGCAAGGGCACGGCGTGGCTGGAGCAGGGTCGGGAGCTGGTCCAGATCTCACGGCAGATGTGGGACCAGCAGATCGACGAGTACCAGGGCGGGCTGGTGCACCCGGGCGCGCTCTGCCGCGAGGTCGCCGGCTTCGTGAAGGACAGCTGGCACGGCGCCTCCACCCTGGTCGCCGACGGCGGGGACACCCTGACCTGGGCGCTCGCGTATGCCGACGCCGAGGGCCCCGGCCGGCTGCTCTCCACCACCACGGCGCTGGGGACGCTGGGCGTCGGCCTGCCCTTCGCCCTCGCCGCCCAGATCGCCCGGCCCGAGGAGAGGGTGGTGCTCATCACCGGGGACGGCTCCTTCGGTCTCAGCGCGATGGAGATGGACACGCTGGCGCGCCACCACCTCCCGGTCATCGTGGTCGTCGGCAACAACGGCGGCTGGGGCGACGTCCGCCACCACCAGCGTGAGATGTACGGCCGCGAGGTCGCGAGCCAGCTCGCCGACACCCGCTACGACCGCCTGGCGGAGGCCCTCGGCTGCCACGGCGAGCGGGTCGAGCAGCTCAATGAGCTGCGCCCCGCATTGGAGCGGGCGGCGAGCGCCGGCGGCCCCGCCCTCATCGACGTCCGCACCGACCCCGATGTGCTCTCGGCCCTGCTCCGGGCGATGATGCGCGTCGGCATCATGTAGGGGTCGCGACCGGGATTACCGCGGTCTAGGGAGACCCAGGTCCCAGGTACCGCTCCAGCGCATCGACGATGAGCCGGTGATCCTCCTCCGAGGGCAGGCCCGAGACGGTGACGGTCCCGACGACCGGGCCGTCACGGCTCAGGCGCAGCGGAAACGACCCGCCGTGGGCCGCGTAGCGGTCCGGGTCGAGCCGCGACGACTCCTCGAAGCTCGTGCCCCTCGCCCGGAAGCGCTCGCCCACCAGGTAGGAGCTCTCGGCGTAGCGCTCGACGACCCGCCGCTTGCGGTCGATCCAGGCGTCGTTGTCCGCGCTCGAGCCGGGCAGCGCGCAGTGGAACAGCTGCTGGGCGCCGCAGTGGATGTCGATGGCGACCGGGGCCCGCCGCTCGCGGGCGAGCTCGACCAGGAGCGTGCCGAGACGCCAGGCATCCTCGTATCCGAAGCTCGGGAAGACGAGCCGGCGCTCCTGCTCCTCGAGGGTGGGGAGCAGCTGGTCCGGATCCTGGGATGGCATCAGCCGGTCCCGCCTCGGTGGCGGCCGGTGCGCCCCTCCCCAACGGCGCTCGCGCTCACCGGCCAACTATAGGTGGGGGACGCCCTCGGCGGAATCCGGGCGCTCCCTCCCGAGGGGTGGCCGGAGGTCGATACTCTCCGCGGTGGCCGTGACCGGCCATCGCGCTCCCAGCGCACCACGGTCTCGCAGAGCTCGCATCATCCAGCTCGATCCCACAAGGAGGGAAACCAATGTCGGTGGTAGAGGATGACTTCCGCGACCTGCTCCGGAAGGTCGGCGGTGCCTGGGGCTGGATCCTGGCCTTCGGGATCATCGCCATCGCGGCCGGGGCGTGCATGTTCTTCTTCACCGGCCAGGCGCTGTACGTGATCGCCATCGCCTTCGGCGTGTGGCTCATCGTCGCGGGCGTCTATCGCTTCGTCGGTGCCTTTGCGGTGCCCGAAGAGAACGGCTGGCTTCGCGCGCTCTTCGCGCTGCTCTCCGTCATCGCGGTGGCCCTCGGCGTGTTCCTCCTCGCTCACCCCATCCTGAGCCTGCTGGTGCTCACCGTGGCCGTCGGGTTCTTCTGGATCTTCGGCGGGATGCTGGAGCTCTTCCTCGGCGTCGAGCTGAAGGGGGCGCCCCACCGAGGCTGGATCATCGTCGGTGGCGTTCTCGGGATCGTCGGCGGGATGGTCATCCTCTTCTTCCCGGGCATCTCAATCCTGGCGCTCGCGCTTCTGCTCGGGATCTGGCTGATCGCCTACGGACTGACCGCGGTGGTCGGCGCGTTCATGGTCCGGTCGCACACCGGCGGTGTCAGGGCGGCGCTCCACCCCCGGCACTGCTGAGCGTGCAGGGTCCGGGCCGGGGCGGGCCCCTGGGGACCGACCGGCCCGGAGCCGGTCACGACTCCAGGGGACGCACCTCGGGCAGCTGCAGGGTCGTCCCGTCGGCCCGGACGATGATCGGCGTCGTGTATGGCTGGCGCGTGCCCTGCGAGCCTGGGACAGGACCCCAGCTGGAGTAGGGCTCCACCACGACGTCCCCGGTGTTGGGCCGGGTCAGGAAGCTGCCCAGGGCGAGCTGGTCGCTCCAGAGCACCGCTCCGGTGCGCCAGTCGACCAGCCGGTAGATGCCGCCCTGGTTGGTGCTGTTGAACTCCTGCACGGTCAGCACACGGCTGTCGTCGTCGCTGAAGGTGACGATGTCGTTGGGGACGGTGGCCAGCGCGCTTCCCGTGCTGCTGTCGTAGACAGTGAACTGGTTGGTGCTGGCCCAGGAGCCATTCGTGGATCCTTCCGCGATGAGTGTGCCATCGGCGGAGGCCACCGCTCCCTGTGGTGCCTGGGCGGAAGGAGGAGGCTGCGGGGAGAACGCTGCGCTGGCGCCGGTCCCCAGAGCCACGACGTGCAGCGAGGTGAGCTGGGTCACGAAGCTCTGGCCGACGACGGCGCGCCCGTCGGGGATGCTGCAGGAGAGGACGGCCGGAGTGCTCATGGGGCCGTAGGTCCCGAAACGCGTGACCCGACGCGAGGCCCCGGTCGAGGGGTCGTCGACGAAGAGGGCCCCTGGCTCGGCCGTGCTGGTCTCCTCGACGAAGTCAGCGCCGCTGGGCTGGCGGAAGGAGCAGAGGTGGCCATCGTCGCGAGCCCAGGTCACGTCGGCATCGGCGCGACCGACCACGTTTGCCCCGGACGTCGGTTGCGCGTACCTCAGGACCAGGGCCGTCCCGTCCGGGGACTGGAGAGCGCCGAATGGCTGCGAGTAGCTGAGCCGGATGCTCCCCACCTGGTCTCCCTCCCAGTCGTAGGCAACCAGCAGGTGGTCATCGGTGCGGTCTTGGAACCAGATCGCCGGATTCGCGGCGGAGGCGACGGTGCTCGGAACCTCGACGACCCACTGGTCCTGGACTGAGCCGGCGGAGCTGCCGTCGCCGCCACAGCCGGCCAGGGCAGCGGCGGCAGCGATCGCCACCGCCATCACCACGGCCAGACGCGAAGGCCCCGAGTCGCCGGCCGGCCGAGATTCGTGCATCGTCCCTGTGGAGGAGCAGTCGGCGGGAGCACACCTTCGGGCGAGCCGATGTTCCGGATGCCCCGGTGGCGCTCCAACCGTGAGCGCAGCCCATCTGCACGGTGTGCTCCAGTTACTGTGAAAGCGCACTCGGGTGGCCCAGTGGGTGAATGACACTTGAGGAACCGTCTGCGTCGTCGGGTCAGTCCGACCTTGGATGGCGCTGATACTGCAATCTAGCCCGGGCCGCGCCGAGGTAGGTTCCTCGCGCCTCGCATGGCTGCCACTCCTATTGCCAGGAGTGCGATGCCGCCCACGCCGAGCGCCACTCGGACGGCAACTGCGCTGTCTGCTGGAGCGTGGCCGAGGAGGCTGAAAGCAAGACTCAGCAGCGTCGACACGCCCATGTAGATGAGCACCACCGACGCGAACATCAGGACGATGCGAAGAGCCCTGCTGGCCGTATTCGGCATCCGGGTCTGCATCCCGACCTGGTTGGGAACAGCGCTCAGGTGCCGCGCCCATGCCATCAATCCCAAGGCACCCGCGAAGACGGCGAGGCCAACCACCGCCGTGACGAGGGCAAGAGGGAATGGCGCGGGGCTTGCAAACATGAAGAGAGACCCCACGACCGCCCCGGCCCCAAGGAGCCCGAGAACCACCGATACAATCATCAGCAGCCCGGCAAAGCTCTGCTTTACCAACTGCGGCATTTCCGCACTAGTCTAGTCCAGCCGACTCGGGACAGACAATGGGGGCTGGGTTCGGTGGGATCCAGGCGCGGCTTCCTTCTCCAGGGCCAGACGCTCGTCCTCAACTCCGCTCAGGGAACGGCGCTGCTTCAAGATGGCGCTCTGCCCGACCGGCTACCACGACTCGATCCAGCGCCAGCCCAGCACGGTGCTGAGCAGGAGCACACCTGAGCCCGCCAGGGCGACATAGAACCCGGGTCCGACGTAGACGGGGCTGTTGGCCTCAGCCCCCACGGCCTCCCAGTTGAGGTAGTCGACCACCATGCCGGTGACGGCCAGGAAGGCGGTCACCGCCGCCGCCATCTTGGTGTAGAAACCGGCCTGTTCACGACTCAGCAGCCAGGCCAGCACGGCGCAGAGGACGATGACGCCCAGCAACCAGCTCGCCCCGTCGATGCCGTCGACGATGCGGTAGGCGCCCAGCACCGGGTCCCAGCGGTGGTGCCAAGGCAGGAGCAGCGCCACCACGTAGCTGACGATGGCCAGCATCAGCAGCGCGGGCAGGAGGCGGCGCGATTTCCCCCTGCCGTCCCCCGCTTCAGCCTTCAACGATCTCGGAGCCTCATGCTCGTGATCAGCATGTGAGGAAGCGGTCGCGGTGCCCCGATGGGCGGCTCCGCCTCGGTCCCGGAGCGATCGTAGCCCGGTCTGGCCGTCGATAGGGTGGTAGCCCCCAGGGAGGCCGTGCCGGGCTGGGGGAGCCTGATCTCGCCCGCCGATCCCCCGTCATCGCAGCCGCTCGGGATCGACTGTGAGGATCTGGCCGATAGTGGGGCGCAGTAATGAGCAGGGACGCGGATTGCCGCATATGCACGGGCGTGACGCCCTTCAGCGCTCGTATGTTAGGGAGGCGATTAGCCCAAGGAGGCTCATCACGATGCCGAAGACGGGACCCGCCGTGTACACCCAAGAGTTGTGCGTGGCGGATCGGCGGGGCGCTCGCATGAACTCCTCCAACCACTCGCGACGCCAGAGGATCAAGCTGCACGCGACCAGGAACGCCAAGCACACACCGACGCGGATAGGCCAAGGCACGGACCCACCTGTGTTGGCACCAACAAGGGCGACGACCGTCAACCCCACGGTCTATCTCCGCATCTGGAAAGGAAGAGTGGGCGGCGAGCAATCATACCCACCTTCGCTGAGTTGCTCTGGGCAGATTGACGCACCCTGGCCTGGGTGACGCTGCTCTCCCTTGAGCCAGCGCCTCGCCGCCCGGCCCTAATGCGCAGCGTGGGCGAGCCGGTGCTCGGTGGCTCCGCGCAGGTCGAGGATCTCGCCGCAGGCGGTGGCGTGGACGACCATGACCGGGACGCGGCTGTGGTGCAGCACGCTCATGCTCACGCTGCCCAGCAGCAGCGAGCGCAGGCTCCCCCGGCCCCTGGACCCCATGACGACCAGGTCGTGCCCGCCCCGTTCGACCTCGTGGAGGATGGCCTCGGCGGCCCGCTCGCACACGATCACCACGTCGGTGTCGATGCCGGCTGGGATCCGGTCGCGCGCCGTCTCGGCGGCGCGCCGGGTCTCTGCCTCCACATCGGACTCGAGCTGGCCGACGTCCAGTCCCACCGGCGCCACCGCGCCTCCGTACCAGACGAAGGGATGCCAGGCGGAGAGCAGGGTGATCCGGGCCCCCTGGCAGCGGGCCAGCTCGATGGCCTGGGTGAGAGCGGCGTCGGCATGTGCCGACCCGTCAACGGGAACCAGAATGCTCCGGAACATCGGATGGTCTCCGGCGGTCCGACCGGATCGATGGGGACCGGAGAGATGTCCTCCGGCACCACCAGTCAAGCTCGCGCCGGGTGAGTTCGACAGGGCCGATAGGGTGCACAACCATGGGCCGAATGTCATGAGTCCGGCGGCGGCCCGCACCCGCGACGAGCGTCCAGGGAAGCCCGGGGGGAGGACCGGTGGTGGGGTCGACGGCAGCCGGATCGGTGGGGTCGAAGGTCCGGATTGGGGGCGCCCGGGAACGGCGCGGTGCCGGGCGGATCCGTCCCGCAGCCCGCCATACTTCGGGGCACACCACCCACGGGAGGAGCGCGATGACCCTGACGTCCCCCGCCGAGGCCGCCGCCGGCCCCCTCTCCGACCACGATCTGGCGCTCATCGACGCTTACTGGCGCGCCGCCAACTACCTGGCGGTCGGTCAGATCTACCTGCTCGACAACCCACTCCTGCGCCAGCCGCTGCGACCCGAGAACATCAAGCCGCGGCTGCTCGGCCACTGGGGCACGACGCCCGGGCTCAACTTCATCTACGCGCACATGAACCGGGTGATCCGCAACTGGGACCTCAACGCCATCTACATCATGGGACCCGGGCACGGCGGCCCCGCCGCGGTGGCCAACGCCTACCTCGAAGGCACCTACAGCGAGATCTACACGGCCATCACCAGGGACGAGGACGGGCTGCGCAAGCTCTTCCGCCAGTTCTCGTTCCCAGGCGGCATCCCCTCGCACGTGGCCCCGGAGACGCCGGGCTCGATCCACGAGGGCGGGGAGCTCGGATACGCGCTCTCCCACGCCTACGGCGCCGCCTTCGACAACCCCGACCTGCTGGTCGCATGCGTGATCGGCGACGGCGAGGCGGAGACCGGACCGCTGGCCACGGGATGGCATTCGAACAAGTTCCTGGACGCCGCGACCGACGGGGCGGTGCTGCCCATCCTCCACCTCAACGGCTACAAGATCAACAACCCCACGGTGCTGGCCCGCATCCCCGAGGAGGAGCTGACCTCGCTGCTCGAGGGCTACGGGCACAAGGTGCACTGGGTCGAGGGGGACGACCCGGCGAAGATGCACCAGCTGATGGCGGCGACCCTGGACACAGTGGTCGGCGAGATCACGACCATCCAGAAGCGAGCCCGCGAGGGCGGCGACACCACCCGGCCGCAGTGGCCGATGATCGTGCTCAAGTCGCCCAAGGGCTGGACCGGCCCCAAGACGGTGGACGGGCTGCCCACCGAGGGCTCCTGGCGCTCGCACCAGGTGCCGCTGACCGAGGCCCGGACCAATCCCGACCATCTCGCCATCCTCGAGACCTGGCTCAAGAGCTACCACGCCGAGGAGCTCTTCGACGAGAACGGGGCGCTCATCCCCGAGCTGGCCGCGCTGCCTCCCAAGAGCTACCGGCGGATGAGCGCCAACCCGCATGCCAATGGCGGCCTGCTCCTCCAGGACCTGGTGCTGCCCGACTTCCGCAACTACGCGGTCGAGGTGGCCAAGCCGGGGACGACCTTCGCCGAGGGCACCCGGGTGCTGGGGACCTATCTGCGCGACGTGATCAAGGCCAACCCGCAGCGCTTCCGTATCTTCGGTCCCGACGAGACCGCCTCCAACCGGCTGCAGAACGTCTTCGAGGTCACCAACCGGCAGTGGGAGGGGGAGACGCTGCCCACCGACGACCACCTGGCCCCCGAGGGACGGGTGATGGAGGTGCTCTCCGAGCACCAGTGCCAGGGCTGGCTGGAGGGCTACCTGCTCACCGGCCGGCACGGGCTCTTCAACTGCTACGAGGCCTTCATCCACATCATCGACTCGATGTTCAATCAGCATGCCAAGTGGTTGAAGGTCACCCGCGAGATCCCCTGGCGGCGGCCGGTCGCCTCGCTCAACTACCTGCTCTCCTCGCTGGTCTGGCGTCAGGACCACAACGGCTTCTCGCACCAGGACCCGGGCTTCATCGACCACGTGGTCAACAAGAAGGCCGAGATCATCCGCGTCTACCTGCCCCCGGACGCCAACTGCCTGCTCTCGGTCGCCGACCACTGCCTGCGCAGCCGCAACTACGTCAACGTCATCGTCGCCGGCAAGCAGCCTCAGCTCAACTACCTCTCCATGGACGACGCCATCCTCCACTCCACGCGTGGCATCGGCATCTGGGAGTGGGCCTCCAACGATGGCGGCGACCCCGACGTGGTCATGGCCTGCTGCGGCGACATCCCCACCCTGGAGACCCTGGCCGCGGTCGAGATCCTGCGCAAGGAGCTGCCCACGCTCAAGGTCCGGGTGGTCAACGTGGTCGACCTGATGCGCCTCCAGCCCGCCACCGAGCACCCCCACGGACTCGCCGACCGCGAGTTCGACATCCTCTTCACCACCGACAAGCCGGTGCTCTTCGCCTACCACGGCTACCCCTGGCTGATCCACCGGCTCACCTACCGACGGACCAACCATGCCAACCTCCACGTGCGCGGCTACAAGGAGGAGGGCACCACCACCACCCCCTTCGACATGGTGATGCTCAACGATCTCGACCGCTTCCACCTGGTGATGGACGTGATCGACCGCGTGCCCGGCCTCCAGTCGCACGGCGCCGCGCTGCGCCAGCGGATGGTGGACGAGAGGGTGCGCTGCCGCGCCTTCACCCGCATCGACGGCGAGGATCCTCCCGAGATCAGCAACTGGACCTGGTCGCTCTGAGCTGACGCGAGGCCTCGCAGCGTGCGCATCCTGGTCGTCAACGCCGGCTCGAGCAGCCTCAAGCTGTCGGTCCTCGACGACGCCGACAACGCCCTGGCGGCGGAGACCGTCGACGCCCCGGTGGGCCGCCTCGACCCCACCGCACTCCGCGACGCCGTCACCAGGAACTCCCCCATCGACGCCGTGGGACACCGCATCGTCCACGGTGGCACCGAGTTCACCCAACCGGTGCTGGTGGACGCGCGCGTCCGCCGGCGGCTCGAGGCCCTCACCGACCTGGCGCCGCTGCACCAGCCGAAGTCGTTGCGCGGCCTGGATCTGGTCAGCAGCCTGCTCCCCGACGTCCCCGCGGTCGCCTGCTTCGACACCGCCTTCCACGCCCACATCCCCGCCGCCGCCGCCACCTATGCGCTGCCCCCGGAGTGGCGGCATCGCTGGGACCTTCGCCGCTTCGGCTTCCACGGTCTCTCCCACGCCTACGCGTCCCGGCGGGCCGCCGAGCTGACCGGCGGCAAGCGGGAGGATCTGCGCATCGTCACCTGCCACCTGGGTGCGGGCGCCTCGCTGGCGGCGGTGAAGAACGGCGTCTCGGTGGACACCACCATGGGCTTCACCCCCATGGAGGGGCTGGTGATGGCGACCCGCTCGGGGAGCGTCGACCCCGGCCTGCTGCTCTGGTTGGAGGAGCACGTGGGCATGCCCCCGTCGGAGCTGGCGACAACCCTGGAGCACCGCTCCGGGCTGCTCGGCATCTGCGGCAGCTCGGACATGCGGGTGATCCTCCCGGCGGAGGCGGGCGGCGATGCAGACTCGGCGCTGGCGGCCGGCGTCTACGTCCACCGGCTGCGCGCGGGCATCGCCTCCATGGCCGCCGCCATGGACGGTCTCGACACCCTGGTCTTCACCGGAGGGGTGGGCGAGAACACCGCCCCGATCCGGGAGCGGGCCGCCGCGGGGCTGCGCTTCCTCGGCGTCGTCCTCGACCGGGAGGCCAACGCGCGCACCACCAGGGATGGGGAGATCGGAGCGAGCGGTGCCGCCGTCAGGAGCCTGGTGGTCACGGCGCGCGAGGACATCGAGATCGCCCGCGGCGTCCGTCAGGTGCTGGCGACGGCAGGCGGGGCGGAACCGCGATAGGCGGCGTGGCACCCCCGGCTGATGGGCAGGCGGCTCGCCGCCTTCTCCTCTGGGATGTCGACGGCACCCTGGTGTCGTGCGGGCCGGCCGGTCGCGAGGCGCTGGAGGCCGGGACGCGGCTGGCCGGCGGGCCGGACACCCTTCCCCACCTCTCCATGAGCGGCAAGACCGATCCCCAGATCCTCGCCGAGATGCTGCAGGGCGCCGGAGTCGCGCCCGCCGACGTCGACGCCCTGGTCCCCCGCGCGCTGGCCGAGTCGGAGCGGGTCCTGGCCGGCTGGCGGGAGCGGATCCGCCGGGAGGGACGCGTCCATCCCGGGGTCCAGCACCTGCTCGGCGAACTGGCCGGGCGCGCCGGCGTTCGCCAGACGCTCGTCACCGGCAACGTGGCGGCCAACGCCGCCGTCAAGGTCGGCGCCTTCGGCCTCGACGGCTACCTCGACCTGCCCGTCGGCGCCTATGGCGACGACCATGCCGAGAGGGACCGCCTGGTGCCGATCGCTCTCGACCGGGTGCGCGAGCTACGCGGCGAGACGTATGCGCCGGATCAGGTGTGGGTGATCGGCGACACCGACCGCGACCTCCGCTGCGCGCGGGCCGCCGGGGTGCGCTGCCTCCTGGTGGGCACCGGCCGAGACGGCTTCGACGGCGTCCGAGACCTGGCGGCCGACGCCGTCCTGGAGAACCTGGCCGCCACCCAGAGCGTGCTGGCGATCCTGCTCGGGTAGGCGCCAGACCGCGCGCCGCCGCAGAGCAGGTCGAGGACGGTCACAATCCCGGTGGCCGCGGCGCACCAGCACACTCGGCGACCGGCGGCCCCGGAGGAAGCGGATGGCCGCGGCAACCGACGTCGATCTCAAGAAGCGCCTGGCGCCGCTCCTCGCGCCACCGCGCGAGCCGGTCCTGGTGGACGTGCCCGAGCTGGCCTTTCTCGCCGTCGACGGCCGGGGAGCGCCCACCAGTGGGAATGGCGGATCGACCAGCGAGTTCCAGCTCGCGATCGGAGCTCTCTACTCCGTCCTCTACACGGCGAAGTTCGCGCTCAAGCGGACCGGCATCGTGGTGCCGGTGCTCCCGCTGGCGGCTCTCTGGTTCAGCGTCGAGGGCACGGCATTCGACATGAGCAGCCCGCCCGAGGGATGGAGCTGGCGCGCGCTCATCGCGGTGTCCGATGAGATCACGCCGGAGGTGGTCGAGGAGACGCTGACCGAGGTGCGCGCCAAGAAGGGAACCACTGCGGCCCTCGACCGGCTGCGCCACGAGCGCTGGTGCGAGGGACGCTCAGCCCAGGTGATGCACGTCGGGCCGTACAGCGCGGAGGCCCCCACCATCGAGCGATTGCACGCCTTCATCGCCGCGCAGGGCCTCCAGCCCCGCGGTGCCCACCACGAGATCTATCTCGGCGACCCGCGCCGGGCCGCGCCCGAGAGGCTCAAGACGATCATCCGGCAGCCGGTGGGCGAGGGCTGACCGGATCGATCACGCCGCTTTGCCCGACCGGGAGAGGTCAGGGCGCCGGGCGGGACGCGGTTGCGCAGACCCACGTCCGCTTGACTTCTCCTACATCGTAGGTCTACGCTCTACAGCGTAGGATGACCACAGGCGAAAGACGCCCGATGCTCCGGATTGCCGGCCTCACCAAGGCCTACGCGGGGCGCGCGGCGCTCCGCGGCGTCGACCTGGAGATCGGGCCCGGCCAGATCGTCGCCCTGCTCGGCCCCAACGGCGCGGGGAAGACCACCCTGGTGTCGATCGCCACCGGCCTCCGCCGCCCCGACGCCGGCCAGGTCTGGATCGACGGGATCGACGCGCTGGCCCACTCCCAGCGGGTGCGCCCCCGGCTCGGCCTGGCGCCCCAGGAGCTGGGCTTCTACCCCACCCTTCGGGTCCGCGACAACCTCGCCTTCTTCGGCCGGCTGGCCGGTCTCAGCCGGGCCGCACTGCGGGAGCGCACGCTGATCGTGACCGAGGCCCTCGACCTCACCGACCTCATGGACCGCTACGCGGGCGACCTCTCCGGCGGTGAGAAGCGGCGCCTGCACACCTCCCTCGCCCTTCTCAACCGGCCCCGCCTCCTCTTCCTCGACGAGCCCACCACGGGCGCGGACGTGGCCAGCCGCAACAGCATCCTGGCCATGGTGCGGGGTCTGGTGGCCGACGGTTGCGCGGTCTGCTACTGCACCCACTACCTGCCCGAGGTCGAGGCCCTGGGCGGGTCGGTGACCATCCTGGAGGCCGGCCGTGTCATCGCCTCCGGCGGCCTCGAGGACATCATCGCGGCGCACGGGGGCGCCGGGGTGCGGTTCCGCTTCGACGGCGCGCCCCCCGACCTCGCCGGCTGGACCCGGGACGGGGCCTACCTGATGACCTCCGCCGCCGACCCCGCGGTCACCGCCGCCCGGGCCATCACCTGCATGGGGACGGCAGGGGATCGCCTGCTCGCCATCGACATCCTCCACCCCACCCTGGAGACCGCCTACCTCGCCCTGACCGGACGTCGCGGGACGGGCCACGCCGACGAGGAGGAGGGCGAGGATGTCGCTGCGGCGTAGCCTGGTCATTGCCCGTCTGAACGCGCTGATCATCGCCGTCGACCCGTGGCCGATGGTGACCCTGCTGGCGATGCCGCTCGTCCTGATGGCGTTCCTCGAGCCCGTCGACCGGTCCCTGCTGGCCGGCCAGGGCTACGTGGGCGTCAACGGCTCGGAGGTGGCGGTGCCGGGCATGGCGGTGATGTTCGCCTTCTTCTGGATGATGTTCGCGGGCACCGGATTCTTCCGCGAGCACGGCTGGGGCACCTGGGACCGGCTGCGCGCCTCGCCGGCACGCCCTGCCGAGATCATGGTCGGCAAGTGCCTGCCCATCCTCGTTTTGATGCTCGCCCAGATGGCCGTCCTGGGTGCCGCCGGAGCCCTGCTCTTCGGCCTCCGGGTGCGTGGCTCGATGACCGCCCTGGTGCTGCTCGTGGTCGTCTTCGTGGGCGCGCTGCTGGCCCTGGCCATGGCCCTGGTCTCCGTCTGTCACACCCTCAACCAGACCATGGTGGCGACCAACCTGGGCGCGATCGTGCTCTCCGGGCTGGGCGGGTCCTTCGCCCCGGTCGCCCTGCTGCCGGCCTGGGCCCGGGCGGCTGCCCCCGTCTCCCCCGCCTACTGGGCGCTGCGCGGGAGCAAGGCGGTGATCCTGGACGGCGGAGGGCTGGCCCAGGTGGCGCTGCCCATCGCCGTGCTCTGCGCCTTCGCCGCCTTCGGCGTGGCGGTCACCGCCGCGCGCTTCCGCTTCGGAGAGGTCAAAATCGCGGACACATGAGTCCGCGCCGGACGGCCGTGGACAGCGCCCGCCGGGAACCGCTGACCCGGGAGCGCGTGCTCGCCGCCGCCCTCCAGCTGATCGACGAGGAGGGGCTGGACCGTTTCAGCATGCGCCGGCTGGCGGCGCGCCTCGGCGTCGACCCCATGACCATCTACTACCACCTGCCCAGCAAGGCGGCGGTGCTGGACGGGGTGGTGGAGGCGATCATGGCCCAGTTCCGCGTCCCACCCGTGACCGGCCCGATCGAGGAGCGCTGGCGGGCCACCGCCCGCGCCTACCGCGACCTGCTGCGCTCCCACCCCAACGTCCTGCCGATCATCGCGACCTGGCCGGTCCAGACCCCCGTCGCGTGGGACACCCTGGAGGCCCTCCTGGCACCCCTCCTGGAGGGGGGCCTCGATGGCCCCGATGCGCTGGCGGCGGTGCAGTTCATGGGCGCGCTGATCAACGGCCTGGTCCTCGCCGACGTCGGCGCTCCCCCTGCGGGTGTGCCCGACCGGAGCTCTGAGGAGAAGCAGGCGGCCGTCTACGGGCTGACGCCGGAGCGTTTCCCCCACATCGCCACCGCGCTCGCCCAGGGCGGCGTGCCGGATTTCGACCGGACCTTCGAACTCGCCATGGACGTCATCGAACGCGGCCTCCTCAGCCGCGGTCGCGACCGGCCGGGCGCCGGAGCGGACCACCACCCGGCGGACCACGGTCCACATGACTGAGGGGCACCCGCTCTCCGAGGAGGAGTTCCGGGAGATCTACAGCCGGGTGCCGCGGCTCACCGTCGAGGTGCTGGTGACCGGCGAGCAGGGCGTGCTGCTCACCCACCGGGCCATCCAGCCGTGCCGGGGCACGTGGCATCTTCCGGGTGGCACCGTCCGTTTCGGGGAGCGGCTCACCGACGCGGTGCAGAGGGTCGCCCGGCGCGAGCTGGGAATCGAGGTCGCAGAGAGCCGGATGCTGGGCTGCATCGAGTACCCGAGTCACTACGAACAGGGACTGGACAGCCCCGTCGGCGTCGTCTTCCTGGTGACCCGGCACACGGGGACCATCGAGGTGGGCGCCGAGGCCGATGACCACGGCTGGTTCCGCCACCTCCCGGCCCCGATGCACAGCGAGCAGGTGTGCTTCCTGGAGGACGCGGGCCTGGCCGAAGCACCGGCGGAGGGCGCAGAATCGCCGGGTCCGATCATCAGAAGGACCGAGCATGGCCACTGACGACCTTGCCACCCTGCGCCGCCTGGCGCGCCAGCTGCGGGTCCCTCCGCAGATGCGGGTCAAGCTGCCCGGCGGATTCGACCCCGGCCACACCGCGAGCTACGTCCACGAGTCGGATGCGGACCAGGCGCTGGAGGCAGGGCTCAACCTGCTCACCGAGTATCAGGCGCGCCTCGCCGCCCAGGACACCTACGGCCTGCTGGTCGTGCTCCAGGCCCTCGACGCCGCCGGCAAGGACGGGGCGGTGAAGCACGTCATGAGCGGGGTCAACCCGCAGGGGGTCTGGGTGCGCAGCTTCAAGGTCCCCTCCGCCGAGGAGCTGAACCACGACTTCCTCTGGCGCTACACCCGCGACCTGCCACCCCGGGGGGTCATCGGCATCTACAACCGCTCCCACTATGAGGAGGTGCTGGTGGTCCGCGTCCACCCCGACGATCTCGACCGCGAGCACCTGCCTCCCGAGACCCGCGGCAAGGACATCTGGGGACGGCGCTTCACCGCCATCAACGAGTGGGAGCGCCACCTCGACGCCAACGGCATCCGGGTGGTCAAGATCTTCCTCAACCTCTCCCGGGCCGAGCAGCGCAAGCGGCTGCTGGCGCGCATCGACGACCCCGAGAAGAACTGGAAGTTCTCGGCCGCCGACCTGGTCGAGCGCGAGCACTGGGACGAGTACCAGCACGCCTACTCGGAGGTGCTGAGCTTCACCAGCACCGAGGTGGCGCCCTGGTACGTCGTCCCCGCCGACCACAAGTGGTTTGCCCGGGTGGCGGTGTCGGCGGTGGTGGTGGACGCCCTGGCCAGCATCGATCCCCAGTACCCGAAGCTCGGGGCCGCGGCCCGCGCCGACCTGGCCAGGGCCCGGGCCCAGCTCGTCGCCGAGAAGGAGTGACGTTGGCCACCGCGACCGCCACGACCACAACGGCGGCGGCGGCGGGTGGCAGCGGCGCCATCGTCTGCAGCGGCCTGACCAAGGACTACGGCCCCAAGCGAGCCCTCGACGGGGTCGACCTGGAGATCAGGTCCGGCGAGATCTTCGGCTACCTGGGCAGCAACGGCGCCGGCAAGACGACGACGATTCGCTGCCTGCTCGGACTGATCCGGCCCAGCGCGGGCCGGGCCACCATCCTGGGCCTGGACAGCCAGGAAGACAGCGTGGAGGTGCGCCGGCGGACGGGATACCTGCCCGGCGACCTGCGCCTCTACCCGCGCCTGACCGCCCGCCAGCTGATCGACTACCTGGGCGCGCTGCGCGGGGGGGTGAGCGGCGAGCGGGTCGAGGAGCTGGCTCAGCGGATGGAGTGCGAGCTGAGCCAGCGCTGCGGGGCCATGTCCCACGGCCAGCGGCAGAAGGTCGGGGTCATCCAGGCCATGATGCACGACCCCGACGTGCTCATCCTCGACGAGCCGACCGCCACCCTTGACCCGCTCATGCAGCGCGCCGTGCACGACCTCATCCGCGAGGCCCGGGCGCGGGGTGCGACCATCTTCGTCTCCTCCCACGACCTTCCCGAGGTGGCCCGCCTCTGCGACCGTGCCGGCATCCTGCGCCAGGGCAGGCTGGTCGCCGTGCAGGATGTCAACGAGCTCGCCCAGCAGGGCCGTTACGTGCTCGCCATCGAGTTCCTGGAGCCGGTCGATGCGGCGGTGTTCGCGGCCCTCCCCGGCGTCTCCCAGGTGACGGCCAGTGACCAGACGCTGACCATCACCGCGAGCGGCGACCTCGACGCCGTGGTCAAGACCGCCGCCCGCTACCGGGTCCATGCCCTGCGCAGCGCCGAGGTCGACCTCGACGAGGTCTTCCGCGACTACTACCGCACCGGGACCGGCGATGCACGCTGACGTCCTGCGCCGCGAGCTCGCCGACCACCGCGGCTCCCTGCTCGGCTGCACCGTGGGGGGGATCCTGCTGGCCTGCCTGTACATCTTCTTCTACCCCAGCATCCGGAGCGGCGGCGCCGGCATCGAGCAGCTTCTCAAGAGCCTGCCCAAGGGCTTCCAGGCCGCCTTCATCGGCGCCGGCGTCGACTACCTCTCGCCGGCGGGGTACCTGGGCACCGAGCTGTTCTCCATCATCGTGCCCGCGCTGCTCCTGGTGATGGGGGTGCTCGCCGGCGCACGCGCCCTGGCCGGGGAGGAGGAGAACGGCACCATCGACCTGCTCCTCTCCACGCCGATCCGGCGCAGCCGGCTCGCCCTCGAGAAGGTCACCGGCGCGCTGCTCCCCCTCTACGTTGTCGCCGCGGCCCTCTGGGCGCTGATCGCGCTGCTCGGGCCGTCCCAGGGGTTGAGCGTGGACCTGGGCCGCCTGGCGGTGGGCCTGCTCGCCGTCGCGCTGCTGGGAACCGGTTTCGGCATGCTGGCGTTCCTGGTCTCCTCCACCACCGGATCGGTGGGCCTGGGGGCGGGGATCGCGGCCGCCCTGGCCGTGGCGATGTACGCGCTCAGCATCCTCGGCGCCCTGGTGCCGGCGCTGACCGGGTTCACCAACGCCGTCTCCCCCTTCCACTGGGACGGCGGCTCGGGCGTCCTGGCCAACGGGGTGCCGACGTCTGGGCTGGTGCTCCTCGTCGTCTGTCCGATCGTTCTGCTCAGCCTTGCGGTCCTGGCGTACCAGCGGCGCGATCTGACGGCGTGAGCGGTGCCGCCTCGCGCGGGTCGGCGCCGATGGCGGCCAGCCGGGCGGTGAAGCCGGTCCGGTCCATCAGGACGCGCATCTCCTGGACCGCCCGCTCCGAGGGGTACATGCTGCCCAGGCCGAGCTCCTCGCGCATCGCGTCGCGGTGCTCGATGAACTCCCTCCAGCGCGGCCCGAAGGCGTTGGCGATGCGGGGGAGGAACTCCGCCGGCGTGCCTCCCATCCCCTTCTCGTAGAACTGGATGGCCCAGTCGGCGAACATGGCCACGTGCCGGATACCGTACCCGGACTCGACCTGGAGACCGCGGATGACCTGGTTGATGACCGCCACCGAGTTGCCCCGTGGGCAGCGACTCTGGCAGGTGTAGCAGTAGAAGCAGAACCAGACCGAGTCGTCCTCGAGCAGGGTCGGATCACCGTCCAGGGCACGCCGGGAGATCTCCCGGGGCGAGTAGTCGGCGAAGCGGGCGGCCGGGCACACCGAGGTGCAGATGCCGCACTGCATGCAGGAGAGGAATCCCTCCCGGTGGTCGTGCATGCGCGGGTCGGCGAGGATCCGCAGGGTCAGCTCGGGCAGCGTCGTCGGCGCCCGGAAGACGCTCTCGGTGATGGTCGTGTAGGGGTTGACCTGCCCGGTCGCCCCCGCCGCCAGCGGCGTCTCCCGATCGAGACTGCTCATGACGCCACCCCCGGCGCGCCCGCGGCGGCCGGGGCCCCCACCGGCGCCGCCCGGAAGTACTCCGGCAGGAAGTGGACCTCGACACCGCTCCCAAGGAGGCGCGACGCCGATCGGACGTTGTCGCGGCAGAGCAGGCAGGGGGTGACGATGGGGGCCCGCCGGGCGGCGGCGAAGCGCAGCAGCTCGGCGACCCCCTGGCTGGGGCCGCGATAGACGCCCCCGAGGCCACCGCAGCAGGTGGCGTGCAGCGAGGGACGGGTCAGCAGCGGCTCCGCACCGGCCAGCTCGGCTGCCTCGGCCAGCACCTCGAGGGCCGGGTCGCGGTCCGAGAGGCAGCCGACGTAGGGCACGAAGCGCGCGCTCGGGGCGCTCAGCGCGCACTCGCCGCGGCGCGCCCGCTCCACCAGCGCACCCCACACCGGAGCCGTCCGGCTCCCGCCCCGGCCCAGGGAGCGTGCGCAGGCCGGACAGGCGGTCAGCACCGGCTCGTCGAACGCAGGTGGCAGTGCTGCCGCGCCGCGTGCGGGGTGCCCGCAACAGCGAACGCCATCGGGCTCGTCCAGGCGCAACCCCGCCGCGGCCGCGAGGTCGCGCGTGGCCCGGTACGCCCGCGGGTCGGCGCGGAGCGCGCAGCCCGCGTAGAAGAGGCTCCCGCCATCCCGGGGGGCGGCCGCTGGCTCCTGCCGGGCCAGCCGTCCCCGGAGGGCACGCGCGCCGGCCGCCACCGCCCCGGCGCGGTGGCGGGGCAGGAAGCCCCGGACCGCCATGGCCAGACCCAGGCGGAGGCTGTCGAGGCTCCGCCGGCGCCGAAGCTGCCGGGCGGCGAACTCGGCGCCGCTCCGCTCCGGACAGCGGGGCCCTCCGGCCGCCCACTGCAGCCAGCGCACCCCGTCGAGCGCCCCGGCCACGTCCACCCCCATCGGGCACGCCTCCGTGCACGCCCCGCACTCGCTGCAGCGCCAGACGTCGACGGAGGCGAGCAGGGACGCGACGTCCCCGGCGAGGATCAGCCGGACCACCGCACGCGGCCCGCCGGCGAGGTCCAGGCCTTGGGGGCAGGCGCCCCGGCAGCGGCCGCACTGAAAGCAAGGGCGGCAGCGCTCTGCCAGAGCATCCACGACCTCACGGGCGTCCTCAGCGACCGCAGGCATCAGCGCACGCCCGCAGGGAGCGGGCGGTCAACAGCGGATGCGTCAAGGACCCGCCCGCCGTCATGGGCTCGCGCGCGGGCCGCGTCGACCCGGGCGCAGAACCGCTCGATGCGGTGCCCGACGGCGTGATGGTCCACGGCGCAGAGGCGCCACAGCTCGATGGGCATGGTGCGACCCGACTGGCGCACCAGCTCGGCGGCCAGCTCGACCTGCTCGGCGGCGCTGCGATCGCCGCGCATGTACTGGCACTGCCCCTCCACGCAGCCGGCGAGGAAGACGCCGGCGGCGCCGAGGCGGGAGGCCTCGACGAGGTGCAGCGCGCTGATCCGCCCCAGGCAGGGCAGCTCGACCAGCCGGACACGGTCCGGGTAGTGATCGCGGCGCAGCCCGCTCAGGGTGAACGCGGCCGTCGCGCACTCGGCGCAGGTGAAGCCGACCACCGGGCTGTCCGTCCCCGCCGTGAGCACCTCGAGGCGAGCCATCACGGTGGCGTCGTCGAGCGAATGGGTGATGGCAAGCTCGGGGCAGCTGGCGGCGCAGATGCCGCACCCGCGACAGGCGTCGGCGTCCACCACGGCGACCTGCGCATCCGCAATGAGGCCGGGGGGGCGGGGCGCTCCAGGCGCCCGCTCAGCGAGAGCCACGGCACCGAAGGGACACGCCGGCTGGCAGGCCCCGCAACCGACGCAGCGCGCCGGATCGACGGACGCCCCGGCGGTGTGCTGGCGGCCGCTCGAGGTCAGGAACTCGTGCACCCGAGCCGCCGCGGCAGCGGCATCGGTGACCGACTCCGCGATGGTCTTGGGCCCGGAGGCGGAGCCGCAGACGAAGACACCCTCGGCCCGCGTCTCGGTGGTCCGGTTCTTAGCGTCGAGCTGGGCGACGAAGCCGTCGTCATCGAGAGCCGCACCCAGCAGGCGGGCGACGGAGGCCGCCTCCGTCGCGGGCACCAGACCGGTGGAGAGCACGACCAGGTCCGGCCGCAGCCGGCGCAGCTCCGAGGCGGTGACATCCTCGACGTCGACCACGGCGTGGCCCTCGTCGTCGAGCTCGACGGCCGCCGGTGAGCCGCGGATGAACTCGACGCCGGCGCGCCGCGCCGCCAGGTACCAGGTCTCGTCGCGCGCCGCGGGGGTGCGCAGCTCCTGGTAGCAGATGGTCACCCGCATCTCGGGAAAGAGCGCGCGCAGCCGGATGGCGTGCTTGAGGGCGATCATGCAGCAGAGCCGGGAGCAGTACGGGAGCCGGCTCTGGTCGCGCGAGCCGGCGCACTGGATCATCACCAGGTGCCGGGCCGGCATCCGGCCGCGCCACGACTGCTCCTCCCAGCCGTCGAGCCTCTCGGCGAGCTCCACCTGGGTCAGGACGCCCGGCCGCCCGTACCCCAGGTGGCTGACCAGGTGGCCCGGCGCGGGCTCGCAGCCGGTGGCGAGGAGGACAGCGCCAGCGGAGAGCACCTCCAGGTCGGCGGCGGGTCGCAGATCGATGGCGTCGACGGGACACGCCGCCGCGCAGGCGCCGCAGAAGGTGCAGCGCTCCAGGTCGATGGAGCGCAGCACACGGCCGTCGAACAGGTCAGCGGCGATGGCCGTGGCCTGGCCGGGCGCTCCCGGGACCGGGCACACCTGCTCGCAGAGCCCGCAATCGATGCACTCGGACCCGACCATCGTGGGCAGGGTGCGCACCTCGATCCGGAAGTCTCCGGCCCTCCCTGTCACCGACAGGACTTCGGTTCGCCGCCGGATCCGGAGGTTCGGGTGATCCACCGCGACGTTGCGGAAGAGGCACTTCCTCACCCCGGGCTGGGCGTCGGTGGAGGGGAGGCAGGGACCGCAGTCACCGGTGGGGAACACGGGACCAATGGCGCCGGCGCGCCCGCCCAGGAAGGGCCGACGCTCGAGGAGATCGACCTGGTGGCCCATCCGCGCCAGCTCGACCGCCGCCTGGGTGCCGGCGATCCCGCCCCCCACGACGGCGACCCGGTCGGAGCCGGGTCGGTGCTCGCCGCTCGACGGGTGCCGCGCCGGGAAGCGGATCGCCGCCTCGGCGATGCGGAGGGCCTTGTCGGTGACCGCCGCCCGGTCCTCCCCGTGCACCCACGAACAGCCCTCGCGGATGCTCGCAGCCTCGAGGTGGAGACCGCGGGCGGTCAGAGCCTGGAAGCGCCGCGCCGCGAAATCCGCCGAGCAGCCGACGAGGAGCAGCCGGCCCGCCCGATCTCCCTCCTCGAGCAGCTCGATGAGACGGGTCCTCCCCTCTCGACCGCACCATGTCCGCCGCCGCTCGACAACGGCTCCCAGATCGGAGACCCCTGCCTCGAGGCGTTCGAAGTCGAGGTTGGAGGCCATCGTCCCGGCGCACTCGCAGAGGAGCGCCCGGGTCACGGCGGCCGGCCCACCGCTCGGTCCTCCGTCACCGCTCGCGCCGCCGGTGCGGGCATTCGCCGCCGCCGTCACAGCCGCGACCCCGCCTCGGCGGCCGCCCAGGCCCCGTGATCGATGCCGGCGATGGGCACCGGGCCGGCCGCCACCGCTCCGGTGGGGCAAGCGCGGATGCAGGCCCCGCAACCCGCGCAGCGAGCGGCGTCGAAGATGATCCCGCGGAAGGTCAGACAGCGCTCGGGAACGGGGATGGGACCGCGCGGCGCGTGGCGGGCGATCCGGTGCAGCGCCGCCGCCAGCGCGCCCCGCCCGGTGCCGGGGGGCGCCGCGTACAGCTGGGCGGGGTCGAACCAGTCGTCCTGGCTGAGCGCTCCGGTGGGGCACGCGGCAACGCAGCGTCCGCAGCCGACGCACAGCTCCTCGTGCTGCACCACCTCGCAGCCCATCACCCCCGGTCGGACCCCGGGGCCGGCCTCGACGAGCTCGTCCGCGATCCGTCTGCCACGCGCGCTGAGAGGCATCGGTCACGACCTCCGGAGGCGGGGCAGACGTGCGATGGTCTCGTGCATCGAGCGGGCGGTGCGCACGAAGCGCGGGCTGTCGGCAGCGCTCATGGTGAACATGGCGACCCGCGCCGGCTCGACCCCGACGGCATCGAGCAGCGCCTTGACGAAGGCAACCCGGTCGAGGGCGTGGAGGTTGCCGACGCGGTAGTGGCACTGCCCCTCCAGGCAGCCCGCGAGGTACACGCCATCGGCACCCTCGGCAAGGGCGGTCAGCACGTGGAGCGGCGAGACCCGGCCGGTGCAGGGCACCAGGATGGTCCGGATGGTGGTGGGCAGCGGGGTCCGCGCGTTGCCGGCGGCGTCGGCGGCGCTGTAGGCGCACTCGCGACAGAGGAAGGCGACGATCTTCCGTTCGCACACGTCGGTGGCGGCTGCCACCTCGCCGTCCGGCGCCACGGTCGCCGCGGCTTCGACCGGGCTCATGCCATGGCCTCGGCGAGCAGCTCGGCATCGGAGAAGCCGCCCACGGTCATGGCTCCGGAGGGGCACTCGGCCGCGCAGATCCCGCAGCCGCGGCAGCTCGCCGGGTCGACCACCGCGTGAGGCCTGTCCCCGTCGAGGAGTCGCACCGCGCCCTGCGGACAGACGCTCACGCAGACCGCGCAGCCGATGCAGATCGAGGGATCGGAGTAGGCCACCTCCACGGGGGTCATCGCCATGCCCCCCTGCAACATCGAGGTCACCCGCGCCGCCGCCGCCTTGGCCTGGGCGATGGTCTCGGGGATGCCCTTGGGGCCCTGGGCGGTGCCGGCGATGAAGATCCCGGAGCGCTGCGAGTCCACCGGTCTGAGCTTGGGGTGGTACTCCTTGAGAAAGCCGGCCGTGCCCTGCTGGAGTCCGGCAACCCGGGCGATCTGGGTGGTGCCCTCGGAGGCCTCCAGGCCGGCGGAGAGGACCACGAGGTCGTACAGCTCTTCGGTCTTGCCCCCGGTGGTGGTGTCCTCCCAGCGCACCCGGAGGCTCTTGTCCGGCTCCTCGGAGATCTCGCCGACCCGGCTGCGCACGTAGCGGACGCCGCGCTCGGCGACCAGCCGCAGGTACTCCTCGTGGGCCTTGCCGGGCATGCGCAGGTCGGTGTAGGCCACGGTCACGCGGGTGTCCGGATAGGACTCGCGGATCAGCGACGCATGGAGGGTGGCGAAGAGGCAGCAGATCGCCGAGCAGTGGGGATTCCCGCGCGAGGTGGAGTCGCGCGAACCCACGCACTGGAGCATGAAGACGCGCTGCGGCACCTGACCGTCCGAGGGTCGGCGCAGCTCGCCACCGGTCGGACCCGAGGCGGAGAGCAGCCGGGCGAGCTGGCTCTGGGTGAGCACATTGGCGTAACGGCCGTAGCCGAGCGGCGGTTTGCGGCGGGCGTCGAACTCCCGATGCCCGGTCGCTATCACGATGGCGCCGACGGTCAGCTCCTCCTCCCAGGGTTGCTGGGTGAGGTCGATGGCTCCCGCCGGGCAGGCCGTGGCACAGGAGCCGCACTCCGCGCAGCCGCCGCAAGCGAGGCACCGCCGCGCCTCGGTCAGGGCCTCCTCCTCGGTGAAGCCCGCTCGGACCTCATCCCAGCTGCGCCGGCGCTGGTCGGGGGGGAGGACCCGCATCTCCTCGCGGGGCCGGGTCGGAAGCCGGTTCAGCTCGAGCTCCGAAACCTCGGCCCGGGGGCTCTCCACCGGCCAGACCTGGACCAGCGTCTCGCCGCGGAGGTGGTTGTGGATCGCCCGGGCCGCGCGGGCCCCGGCGGCCACCGCCTGGATGGCGATCAGCCCACCTGAGGGGGCGGCGTCGCCGGCGGCGAAGACCCCGGGGCGACCGGTCATCATGGTCGCCGCGTCGACCGCGATCTGGCCGTCGGTGACCACCACACCGGTGGCGCCCTCGAGGGCCGCCTCGTCGAGCTCCTGCCCGACACAGAGGACGACGGTCTCGGCCTCGAGCTCCAGGGGCTCGCCGTCCGCGGGCAGTGGGGGGCGCCAGCCGCGCGCGTCGGCGTCGCCCAGCGTGCAGGGCTGGAGGCGGACGCCCGTGACGGCCGCACCGCCGAGCAGCGCGACCGGCATCAGGGACGGCGCCAGCACGACCCCCTCGGCCAGCGCCTCGGCCAGCTCCGCCGGCTGGGCGGGGAGGGTGTCGCGGCCCTCGATGCTGGCCAGGGTCACCCGCTCCGCGCCGAGCCGCAGCGCGGTGCGGGCCGCGTCGACGGCCACGTCGCCGCCGCCGATGACCACCACCCTGGGACCGACGTCAACGGTCTCGCCGAGCGCCCGTGCCCGGAGCAGCTCCACACCGGAGAGGACCCCGGCCAGCCCCCTGCCGTCCAGCGGCAGCGGGCGCGGACGCTGCAGCCCCAGGGCGAGAAGCACCGCCCGGTATCCCGAGGCGAGCAGGGAGTCCACGGTGAAGTCGCGGCCGCAGCGCCGGCCGGTTTGCAGCGTGACGCCGTGGGCGAGCACGCGCTCGACCTCGGAGGCGACCACCTCGCGGGGCAGGCGGAACTCGGGAACGCCCAGGCGCAGCATCCCGCCCGCGCAGGGCTGCGCCTCCAGGACGGTGACGGGATAGCCGAGCAGGGCCAGGTCGCGGGCGGCGGTGAGGCCGGCGGGCCCCGCCCCCACCACCGCGACCCGCTCCTCGAAGCGCGGCGCGCCCGCCTGCACGGGGGCGGCGGCACCGACCAGGTCGGCCACGAAGCGCTTGATTCCCGCGATCGCCACCGGCTCGTCGAGCCTGCCCCGGGTGCACGCCTCCTCGCAGGCGTGGGGACAGATGCGCCCGCAGACGCTGGGGAACGGGTTGGGCGCGCTGGCGACCCGGTAGGCCTCCGCCCAGCGGCCCTGGGCTGCGAGGGCGATGTAGCCCTGGGCCGCCGTGTGCGCCGGGCAGGCCGAGGTGCACGGGGCCCAACCGCGGTGGTCGATGGCGAAGGTGGGGGGGATCGCGTTGGCGAAGGGACGCGAGATCGCCTTCCGGGTCGTGACCCCCAGGTCGAACTCGCTCTCCAGCTCGACCGGGCAGGCGGCAGCGCAAGCGCCGCAGCCGACGCACTGGTCGCTGACGAAGCGGGGCCGGTGCAGCACCCGGACCCGGAACTCGCCGGGAGGCCCGCTCACCGAGGTCACCTCGGAGAGGGTGTCGACGTGGATGCGCGGGTCGGTCGCGGCGTTGGCGAGCCGCGGACCGAGCGAGCACATGGCGCAGTCCTCGGTCGGAAAGGTCTTGGAGAGCCGCGCCATGTATCCACCCAGCGACTGCTCCCGCTCCACCAGGTGAACCTCGATGCCCGCGGCGGAGAGCTCCTCGGCCGCGGAGAGCCCGCCGATGCCCCCGCCCACGACCAGGGCGGATCGGTTCAGGAAGGTGCGCGAGGCCTCCAGCGGGAGCTGGTGCGCCGCCCGCGCCACCGCCGCCGCGAGCACCGTCTCCGCCTTGCGCTGCGCCCGGGCCGGCTCCTGGCGATGGATGAAGGCGCACCCCTCGCGGAGGTTGGCGAAGGCGACGGTGTTCTCGCCGAGCTCCAGGTCGCGGGCGATGCGCTCGAAAGTCGGCCCCTGGAAGCGCCGTGAGCAGGCCCCGATCACGATCCGGTCGAGTCCGCGCGAGGCGACCACTCCCTCGATCAGCCTCCGCCCCTCGGCGCCGCAGAGGAACTGGCAGACGTGGACGTCGACCACGCCGTCCAGAGCACGTCCCCGGGCCGCCAGGGCGGGGAGGTCGAGGACGCCGGAGATGTTCCCACCGCACTCGCAGAGGAAGACGCCGCTGCGGCTCACGCGAGCGCCCGGGGGCGGGCTCCGATCCGCCGCAGCAGCGGCTCCAGGTCCTGGGAGTGGGCGGCGACGCCGCAGACCGTGTCCGGATCGGCGCCCAGCGCGAGGGCCACCAGCTGCTGGACGTGGAGGTGCACGAAGGGGTACTCCTCGTGGGAGGTGCGCTCGATGACGTCGTGGTGGCGGTCGAACTGGACCGCGCAGTTGGGACACATGTGGACGCAGACGTCGACCTTCTCGGCGGCGAGGCGGCGCAGCTTCTCCCTGGTCACCGCCATCGACATCGAGGGGTTCACGAACCGCTGGCGAAAGCCGGCTCCGCAGTGGGTGGTCTTCTCCGGGTAGTAGCCGGTCCGGGTCACGCCGGCGGGCTCGAGCAGGTCCTCGGCGACCATCAGGTTCTCGGAGTCGCCCAGCACCTCGTCAGGGAAGACCTTGCAGTAGTGGCAGGCGGGATGGGTGGCCACCTTGATGCCGGCGAGCCGCCGCCGGATCAGGCCGGCGAGCTTCTCGTGCTGCGACCAGAGCACCTCCAGGACGTGCCGGTGCTGGATGGTGCCAGCCACGCGGTCGTCGTAGCAGCGCCCGATGGCGGCCAGTGACTGGTTGACCAGGCGCCGCTGCTCCGGGTCCTGCAGCACCCGGTGAGCTTTCTTGTTGATCGCGTAGCAGGTCGAGCAGAGGTAGGCCTGGACGGGGTGCTCGGCTTCCACCGCAACACAGGCGTTGCGCGCCGCGATCGCCACCGTGGTGGCGAAGGGCATGACGTCCGTGTAGTAGCCGAGCCCCGTGCAGCAGGTCTGCTCCGGGTTGACGATGTACTCGACCCCCAGTCGCTCGAACAGCCACTTGGTCGCGGCCTCGGCACCCGGGTACTCGCTGGAGACCATGCAGCTCCGGAAGAGCTGGACGCCGCCCCCGATGGGATCGACCTCCGGCGTGGTGTGTGGCATGAGCGGCCTTTGGCTATCTCGTCAGTGAGGGGAGGCCGCCCAGGGAGGTGGCGGCGGGGCACGATCAACCGGGCCCGCGGGCCGCGGTGCGACGTGGCCACTTTCGCAGCCGCAACACCCTACTATCAAGTGGATTAGTCCCATCTAAAAGTTCTCTTTCAGAGAACTGTGGGAGGCACCCCCGCGCCGTTCATCGCCACCAGCTCCAGGGCTCCGGGCGCCTCGTGGACGCGGGCGCAGGAGGGACAGATGACGACGTGGCCGGCACAGTCGTCGGCTCCCAGCTCGCCGCTGAAGCCGCAGGCGCAGCGGAGGACCTGGGCTACGGGCTCGATCTCGAGGACGGCGCCGGCCAGCCGGCCACCGGCGGTGAGGTGGACGAAGCACGCGGCGACCTCGTCGGCGTCGACGCCGGCGGGGGCGCGCACCAGGACCGCGGTGACCGGACGTCCGTCCGCCCGCCGCTCGCACTCGGCGACCAGCTCGGCGACGAGCGAGAGCTCATGCACCAGCGTCCTCCGGCGGGTTCGCTCCCACCAGGGCGGCCCCGCGCGCGGCCCGAGCCGCGCTGGGGAGGGCGCGTCGCACCGCGGCGGAGAGTGGGGCGCCGGGCTCGAAGCTCGCCGCCCCCACGCTCACCACCACCGCCTCCGGTGTCGCGGCGTAGAGGTCGCGGGCCAGCGCCAGCACGTCAGCGGGAGCCATGCCGTGGGAGAAGGGCTCGAGGGCACGCGCCGCCCACCCCAGAGAGGCGGTGACGGCAGCGCTCCCGGCCGGGGGGTCCGGAGCCCTCTGCCGCGCCGCCACCGGAGCGACGGCGACCGAGCCCGCCGGGCGGTCGGCGGCCGCATCGATGAAGACCACCCGCCGCGCCCGGCTGGCGTCCTCCGCCAGCTCGGGGAGGAGTTGATCGGTGACGATCAGCGAGACCCCGGCGCCCTCGAGCTCGGCGGCGAGCAGCTCGGCCACCTCCGGACCGGCCGCGTCGTCGCCACGCAGCGGGTTGCCGCAGGCGACCACCAGGACCGCCCGCTCCGGCGAGCCGGCGCGCTCACGGGCCATCGCCGGCCTCAACGCGAGACCTGGCGCAGCAGGGTCCCGGAGGCGTCGCGGATGTCGACCTGGAGCGGCATCTGGCCGACGGCGTGGGTCGAGCAGCTGAGGCAGGGGTCGAAGCAGCGGATCACGGCCTCCACCCGGTTGAGCATCCCCTCCCTGACCTCCTCGCCGTGGATGTAGTGGCGAGCGGTCTGGAGGACGCTGCGGTTCATGGCCAGGTTGTTGTGGCCGGTGGCGATGACCAGGTTGGCCCACTGCACCACGCCGTCGTCATCGACGCGGTAGTGATGGATGAGCACGCCGCGGGGAGCCTCCGAGACGCCCACGCCCTCGTTGCGATTGACCTGGGCCCGGGCGCGCACGTGGGGGCTGAGGATGTCGGGATCGGAGAGGATCTCGTCGATCATGTCGATGCAGTGGACCATCTCGATGAGCCGGGCGTAGTGGTAGTGGAAGGAGCTGGACGGGTAGCGCCCCAGGCGCTCGCGGTACTCGGCGAGCTCGGCGTCGGCCGCCAGGGTGCCCAGGCGCTCGACGACGTTGAGCCGGGCCAGCGGGCCCACCCGGTAGATCCCGGCCGGGTAGCCGAGCGGCTTGAAGTAGGTCGACTTGAGGTACGACCAAGGCTCCACGGTCTCACCCAGGTAGTCCCAGTAGTTGCGCGGGTCAACGCCGTCGGCGAGCACCCAGCCGTTGGCGTCCACTACCCGGAGCAGACCGTCGGAGTAGGCGGCGTTGCCGGTCTCGTGGACCAGCCCCATGTGCAGGCTGGGGAACTCGCCGAGGTTCGCCGCCTCGTCGGCCCATGAGGCCACGTTGGCCTTGAACCACTCCAGGGTCCGGTGCGCCCGCTCGCGAGCGTCGGGGACCTCGGCCAGGATGGCGTCGCGCTGCTCCGCCTCGAGAGGGCGGCTGACCCCTCCCGGCACCACCCACGCGGGGTGGACGCGCTTGCCTCCCAGGCGCTCGATGATGCGCTGACCGAAGCGGCGCAGCGCCACCCCGTCACGGGCCAGCTCGGGCGCCGCGCCGGCCACGCCCACCAGGTTGCGCTGGGCCGGATCCGAGTCGAAGCCGAGCAGGAGGTCGGGCGAGGAGAGGTAGAAGAAGCTGAGCGCGTGGGACTGGACGATCTGGGCCAGGTTGAGCACCCGCCGGAGCAGGACGCCCACCGGGGGCACGGCAACCCCCAGGACCTCGTCGCAGGCCTTGGCCGAGGCGACCATGTGGCTGACCGGGCAGATGCCGCAGATCCTCGCCATCAGGGAGGGCATCTCGTGCAGCATCCGGCCCTGGCTGATGCGCTCGAAGCCGCGGAACTGGGTCACGTGGAAGTGGGCGTCGGCCACCTCACCCTCGGCGTTGAGCTGGATGGTGATCTTGGCGTGGCCCTCGATCCGGGTGACGGGCTCGATGAGGATGGTCGTGTCAGCCAAAGCAGGTCACCCCCGCGGTTTCGGGCATCCGCCCGGAGAGCAGATCGTCGAGGACACCGTAGATCTGGTCGGCCGACGGCGGGCATCCGGGCACGAAGACGTCCACCTTGACGACCGCGTGCACCGGGCGCGACACCTTGAGCAGCCGCGGCACCATGGGGCCGGGGAGCTGAGGGTTGATGGTCACGTTCTCCAGGTAGGCGCGCTCCAGGATCGGGCCCGGTCCATAGGGGTTGCGCATCCCCGGAACGTTGGAGGTCACCGCGCAGTCGCCCAGCGAGACCAGCACGCGGGTGTTGTGGCGGACCTCGTAGATCTTGCGCAGGTCGTCCTCGGAGCTGACCGCCCCCTCGACCAGGGTCACGTCGACGTTCTCGGGGAACTCCTTGACGTCGACCAGGGCGCCGAAGACGAGGTCGGCTCGCGCGGTGATCTCGAGGAGCCGCTCGTCCATGTCGAGGAGCGACATGTGGCAGCCGGAGCAGCCGTCCAGCCAGATGGTCGCAAGCCGTGGTCTGCTCATCGCGCTCGTCCCTCCCGGGCCACCAGATAGGGAAGGTAGGGCCGGCGGCGCCGAGCCTCGGCCACCGACCTCCCCTTCTCGAAGAGTGCCCCGGTGGGGCACACCTGAACGCACTTCCCGCAGCTCGTGCAGGTGTCGGACTGACCCCAGGGGGTGCCCAGGTCGGTGATCAGGCGGGTCTCGGTGCCCCGTCCCATCAGGTCCCAGGTGTGCGCCCCCTCGATCTCGTCGCAGACGCGCACGCAGCGGGTGCAGAGGATGCAGCGGTTGTGGTCGATCCCGAAGCGCTCGTGGGAGGCGTCGACGCGCGCCGTGGGGTGGAGCTGAGGGAGATCGAAGTGGGTGAGGCCGAGCTGGACGGCAAGGTCCTGGAGCTCGCAGTTGCCGTCGGCGACGCAGACCGAGCAGACGTGGTTGCGCTCCGTGTAGAGCAGCTCGACGATCCGGCGGCGGTGGGCGGTGAGCCGGTCGGAGTTGACGGTGACCGTCATCCCCTCCTCGATGGCCGTCACGCAGGCGGGGAGCAGCTTGCGCTGCCCCTCCACCTCGACCATGCAGAGCCGGCAGGCGCCGACGTCGGACAGCCCCTCGAGGTGGCAGAGGGTGGGGATCTCGATCCCGTTCTCGGTGGCGACCTGGAGGATGGTGCGTCCGGCGGGACCGGCGACGTCCCGGCCCTCGATGGTCAGGGTGAGGACGCTCATCGACCCTCCTCCGCAGCCGGGGCGCCGGTATCGGGCGGTTCCATGACGCAGACCCCGGCCGGGCAGACGCGGTCGTCGATGTGGGCGAGGTACTCGTCGCGGAAGTAGCGGAGGGTGGAGAACACGGGGTTGGGCGCTCCCTGACCGAGGCCGCAGAGGCTGGTGTCCCGCACCATGGCGGCCAGGTCCTCCAGCTCGGCGAGCTCCTCGCGGCTGGCCAGACCCCGGCTGATGCGGTCCAGGAGCCCGTGCATCTGGGTCGTGCCCACCCGGCAGGGGATGCATTTGCCGCAGGACTCCTCGCGGCAGAAGTCCATGAAGAACTTGGCCACGTCGACCATGCAGGTGCCCTGGTCCATGACGATCATGCCGCCCGAGCCCATGATCGAGCCGGCCTGGGCCAGCGACTCGTAGCTGACGGTCATGTCGAGCAGCTCCTCGGGCATGCAGCCTCCCGAGGGGCCACCGGTCTGGACCGCCTTGAACCGGGCTCCCGCGGGCAGGCCGCCCCCGATGTCGAAGACGATCTCGCGCAGGGTGAGCCCGAGCGGGATCTCGATGAGGCCGGTGTTGACCACGCTCCCCGCCAGCGCGAAGACCTTGGTCCCCCGGCTCTTCCCGGAGCCGATGGCCGCGTACCACTCGGCTCCCTTGCGGATGATCGCCGGGATGCTCGCCAGCGTCTCGACGTTGTTGATCAGGGTGGGCTTGCCCCACAGGCCGGAGGCGGCCGGGTAGGGCGGCCGGGGCCGGGGCGTGCCCCGTCTGCCCTCGATGGAGGCGATCAACGCCGTCTCCTCGCCGCAGACGAAGGCACCCGCGCCGATGCGCACCTCGACGTCGAAGCCGAAGCTCGTGTCGGCGATCCCCGGGCCGAGCAGCCCGGCGTGCTGGGCCTGGCGGATGGCGGTGGTGAGGCGCTTGACGGCGAGCGGGTACTCGGCCCGGACGTAGACGTAGCCGTGGGAGGCGCCCACCGCATAGCCGGCGATGGCCATGCCCTCGAGCACCTGCTGGGGGCTGCTCTCCAGGACGCTGCGGTCCATGAAGGCCCCCGGGTCGCCCTCGTCGCCGTTGCAGACCACGTACTTGCCGTCGGCGGAATCCGACTTGGCGACGGTCGTCCACTTGAGACCGGTGGGGTAGCCGGCGCCGCCCCGGCCGCGCAGCCCGCTGCGGGTCACCTCCCCCAGCACCTCGGCGGGGCTCATGGTGGTCACGGCCTTGGTGAGAGCCTCGAATCCCCCCACCGCCACGTAGTCATCGACGCGCTCGGGATCGATCTGACCGCAGTGCTCCAGCACCACCTTCTGCTGGTGCGCGAAGAAGGGGTCGGAGGCGATCGAACGGCCACCGCCCCTGGTGCCCGCGAGCGCCTCGACCACCGTGTCGATGGCGGCATCGTCGCCGGCCGCGACATGGTCGAAGAGCCGCTCCTGCTCGGGCACCACCACCAGGGGCCCGGCGGCGCAGAGACCGAGGCAGCCGACCCGCTTGACCGCGACGTCGGTGAGGCCGCGCGCCGTGACCCGCTCGCAGAGCGAGTCGAAGACGGTGTCGGACTGCATCGAGAGGCAGCCCGCCGCCATGCAGACGTGGGCCGAGGCCCGCACCGGCCCATCCGGGAGCAGAGGTTCCTGGCGGCGCCGCCGTGCCGGCGTCGCAGCGCCCGTTTCCGTCATAGCGTCTCCAGCATCTGTTCCATGGCGTCGGGAGTCATCCGGCCGTGCACCTCGTCATCGAGCACGACCGCGGGGGCCATGCTGCACGCCCCCAGGCAGCGCGCCCGGAGCAGCGAGACCTTGCCGTCTGGGGTGGTGCCGCCGGCGTCGATGCCGAGCTTATCGTGGATCCGGCCCAGGATGGCACTCGCACCGTTGATGTAGCAGGCGGTTCCCAGACAGACCACGCAGGTGTGCAGCCCCTGCGGCTTGCGCACGAAGTGGGAGTAGAAGGTGGCCACGCCCAGCACCCGGCTGGGCGGCACCCCGAGGGCCTCGCTCACGTAGCTCAGAGCATCGTCGTCGAGGAAGCCGAAGACCTCCTGGACGGTGTGAAGGACCTCGATGAGGCCGTCCGGCCTGGCCCCCAGGCGGCGGATGCGGACATCCACCTGACGCCAGCGCTTGTCGTCGCGGGCCGGGGCGGCGGGAGGCTCGGCGGTCCCCACGGTCATCGGCTACTCCTCGATGAAGATGCACTCGCCGGCGCACTGGTCAGCGGCGTCACGGACGGCGACCTCGTGCTCGGCAGACACCAGGGCCAGGCTGCCCTTGCCGCCCGGGGTCCCCAGCACCACGCCGTCCTGCTTCACGTACGTGAGCCCGTCGTCGAGCTGGGTGAAGACCGCCGGGCAGAGCTCCTCACAGAGGTTGTCTCCCGTGCAGTACTGCTGATCGACCCACACCTTCATCCGGTCACCTCCTCCTTTCACTGCCACCGACGCCCGCCCAGGAGCGCAGGGTGGCCATGTAGTTGGCACGCTCGAAGGCCTCGCCGGCCTCCGCGGTCACGCGGGACACAGATCCCCGGAGCTGGGCCGCCGACTCGTAGTCGTGCTCGGCGAGCCAGGCGCGGAGCTCCGCCTCCACACCGGCCACCCGCTCCGGACCGGACCGGAGCAGCTCCGAGGTCATCATCACGGCGTCGGCGCCCACCGCCAGCGCCTTGGCGGCGTCCTCGCCGGAGCGCACCCCGGAGGTCGCCGCCAGCGACACCGTGTCGGGGACCTGGGGACGCAGCATCGCGATCCAGCGCAGCGGCAGACCCAGCTCGACCTGGGTGGAGAGCTCGAGCCGGCACTCCACGTCCATGGTCTCGAGGTCGATGTCGGGCTGGTAGAAGCGGTTGAAGAGCACCAGCCCCCTGGCCCCGGCCTGGGTCACCTGGCGGGCGAAGTTGGCCATCGCCGAGTAGTAGGGCGAGAGCTTCACCGCCACCGGCAGCGTCGCCACCCGGCACACCTCGGCGATCAGCTCCAGGTCGCTGACCTCGACATCGGCGGCGATCAGGTAGGGGTTGGCCGCGACCCGGTAGACGTTCAGCTCCAGGGCGTCGGCGCCGGCCTCGGCGACCAGGGTCGCGTAGCGGCTCCACGCCCCGACCGAGGTGGCGTTGAGACTGGCGATGACCGGCACGTCGACCGCCGCCTTGATCCGCGCCAGGTTGGCGAGGTAGCGATCGGCGACGGTGGCGCCCTCGATGGGCGGGAAGAAGCCGTGCCCCTCGGGGCTGTTCTCGGTGCCGGCCTCGAGGGCGGCGTTGAGGGCCAGCTCCTCGGCCACGATCTCCTCCTCGAAGAGCGAGGGGAGCACGATGGCGCCGACCCCGGCGCCGGCCAGACGCTTGGCGGATTCGACGTCGCCGGTGAGCGGGCCGGCCGAGGCGATCAGGGGGGACCTCAGGGTGAGCCCCAGGTAGGGGGCGGTCAGGTCGATGGCAGTCGCCTTCACGCGTTCTCCTCCGCGTCGGGCGCGGCCGCCGGCGCAGCTCCGGCGGCATCGCCGGTGACGCGGCTCGCGCCGTCGCCCTCCACCTCGTCGGGCGGCTCGACGCCGTCCTCGACCAGGGTGCGCTGCACCCCGGCGAGCTGGCTGTAGTAGCGCCAGCGCTCGGAGGCGTCGCGCTGCAGCAGGTCCATCAGCTCCCGAGCCCGCTCCGGCTCGCTGCGGCCGAGCGCCGAGAAGCGGACCTCGGAGCCGGCGAAGTCGGCGACCGGGATCGAGGGCTCGCGCGAGTCCAGCGAGAAGGGCTGGCCCGCCTCCTCCACGGTGGGACGGAAGCGGTAGAGGGGCCAGTAGCCGGAGCGGACCGCGTCCTTCTGGTGGGTCATCGAGGTCGCCATGTCGATGCCGTGCGCGATGCAGGTCGAGTAGGCGATGACCAGCGACGGTCCCGGGTAGGCGTCGGCCTCGAGCAGCGCCTTGATGGTCTGGACGTCGTTCGCCCCGACCGCGATCTGGGCCACGTAGACGTTGCCGTAGGAGCGGGCAATCGCCCCCAGGTCCTTCTTGGGGGTGGACTTGCCGGAGGCGGCGAACCGGGCCACGGCGCCTCGCGGGGTGGCCTTGGAGGCCTGGCCGCCGGTGTTGGAGTAGACCTCGGTGTCGAGCACCAGGATGTTGACGTCGCGCCCCGAGGCGAGCACGTGGTCGAGCCCGCCGAAGCCGATGTCATACGCCCAGCCGTCGCCGCCCACGATCCACACCGACTTGCGGACCAGGCTGTCGGCGAGCACGCTCAGCTGAGCCGCCTGCCGGGCCAGGTCGCCCCCGCCGTTGCCGGTCAGGGTGGCGAGGCGCTCCTGGAGGGTGGCGATCCGCGCCCGCTGGACGAAGACCGCCTCCTCGTCCTCCTGGGCGGCGTCGAGGATGGGGCCGGCCACGTCGCCGACCGCCGGGGCCAGCCCCTGGAGCAGCGAGCGGGCCGCCCGCCGCTGGGCCTCGAGACCGAGCCGGATGCCGAGCCCGAACTCGGCGTTGTCCTCGAAGAGGGAGTTGGCCCAGGCCGGCCCGCGGCCGTCAGGGTTGACGGCCCACGGCGTGGTGGGCAGGTTGCCCCCGTAGATGGAGGAGCAGCCGGTCGCGTTGGCGACCATCAGGCGATCCCCGAAGAGCTGGGAGAGCAGCTTGAGGTAGGGCGTCTCACCACACCCGGCGCAGGCCCCCGAGAACTCGAAGAGCGGCTCCAGCACGGCGGCGCCCTTGACCGTGTTGTGGGCGAGCAGGCCGCGATCCAGCTCGGGAATGGAGCGGAAGAACTCCCAGCGACCGCGCTCCTCGTCGCGGTGGTCGAGGACGGGCTCGAGGTCGAGCGACTTGTGCCGGGCCTCGGTCTTGGACCGGCCGGGGCAGACCTCGACGCAGAGCCCGCAGCCGGTGCAGTCGTCGGGCGCCACCTGGATGGTGAGCAGATGGCCGGCCAGCTCCTTGGAGCGGAAGGGCTTGGAGAGGAACCCCGCCGGGGCCTCGGCGACGGCCTCGGGAGGGAAGACCTTCATCCGGATGGCGGAGTGCGGGCACACGATCGCGCACTTCCCGCAGTCGCTGCAGATGGCCGGGTCCCAGATCGGGATCTCGGTCGCGATCGCGCGCTTCTCGAAGCGCGCCGTCCCCGACGGGAAGCGGCCGTCCGCGGGCATGGCCGAGACCGGCAGGGCCTCGCCGCGGTCGGCGATCAGCTGCGCCGTCACCTCGCGCACGAAGCGGGGGGCGTCGCTGAAATCGCGGACGGCGGCAGTTCCGTCCGGCGCCAGCGCCGTGCCGTCAGCGGGCGGCATCAGCCGGGTGAGCCCGGCGAGCGCCGAGTCGATGGCGGCGATGTTGCGGTCCACCACGGTCTGGCCGCGCCGCCCGTAGGTCTTGACCACCGCCTCCTTGATGGCGCCGATGGCCTGCTCGGTGGGCAGGATCTTGGAGAGGGCGAAGAAGCAGACCTGCATCACGGTGTTGATGCGGGTGCCCAGGTTGGCCTCGGAGGCGATCCGCTGGGCGTCGACCACCCACAGCTCGACCTCCTTCTCCACCAGCAGCTCCCGGACCGGCAGCGGCAGGCGGGCCCAGACCTCCTGGGGCGGATGGGGGGTGTTGAGCAGGAAGATCGCGCCAGGCTTGGCCCATTCCAGGACGTTGACCCGGTCCAGCAGACCCTGCTCGTGGCAAGCCACGAAGTCCGCCTGGGTGATCAGGTAGGTGGAACGGATCGGCTCCGGCCCGAAGCGCAGGTGGGAGACCGTCATCGAGCCCGACTTCTTGGAGTCGTAGACGAAGTAGCCCTGGACGTGGGCGCCGGTGCCGTCGGAGATGATCTTGGCGCTGTTCTTGTTGGCGCCGACGGTGCCGTCGGCGCCGAGGCCGAAGAAGACCGCCTGCAGCTCCCCCTCGGGCACGGGCGGGGCGAAGGTCGGGTCCCAGGCCAGGCTGGCGAGGCTGACGTCGTCGGTGACGCCGACCGCGAAGTGGCGCTTGGGCCGCCCCGCCGCCATCTCGTCGAACACCGCCTTGGCCATCCCCGGGGTGAACTCCTTGGAGGAGAGCCCGTAGCGGCCGCCGAGGACGAGCGGGGCGCTGGCGAACGGCGGCTGCTCGCTCTCCATGGCCTCGTCGAGGGCGGCGCGCACGTCGAGGTAGAGCGGCTCGCCGACTCCGCCCGGCTCCTTGGTGCGGTCGAGGACGGCGATCGTCCTGGTGCTGCGCGGCAGCGCCGCCACCAGCTGCGCGGACGGGAAGGGGCGGTAGAGATGCACCTTGAGCATCCCCACCCGCTCGCCCCGGGCGCGCAGCACCTCCATGGTCTCCTCGACGGCGCCGCACGCCGAGCCCATCAGCACGACGACGCGCTCGGCGTGGGGATCGCCGGCGTACTCGACCAGCCCGTAGCGCCGGCCGGTGCGCTCCGCCAGCATGTCCATGGCATGGGCGACGATGCCGGGAACCTCACGGTGGAAGGGGCTGGCGGCCTCGCGCCCCTGGAAGAAGACGTCCGGGTTCTGGGCCGTGCCGCGCACGTCGGGACGGTCAGGGCTCATGCCCCGGAGCCGGATCTCCTCGATGGCATGGGTGTCGATGAGCGCCGCCATGTCGTCGTGGCTGAGCGGGGTCACGCTGCCCAGCTCGTGCGAGGTCCGGAAGCCGTCGAAGAAGTGCAGGAAGGGCACCCGTGACTGGAGCGTCGCGGCATGGGCCACCAGGGCCAGGTCCTGCGCCTCCTGTACCGTGGACGAGGAGAGCATCGCCCATCCGGTGGAGCGGACCGCCATCACGTCGGAATGGTCGCCGAAGATGGAGAGGGCGTGGGTGGCCACGCTGCGGGCCGCCACGTGGATGACCGCGGGGAGCAGCTCGCCGGCGATCTTGAACATGTTGGGGACCATCAGGAGCAGCCCCTGCGACGCCGTGAAGGTGGTCGCCAGGGTGCCCTTCTGGAGGGCGCCGTGGAGGGCGCCGGCGGCACCCGCCTCGGACTGCATCTCGACGATGTCGGGGACCTCACCGAAGAGGTTGGGCACTCCCGCAGCGGCCCAGTCGTCGGCGTGCTCGCCCATCGGCGACGACGGGGTGATCGGATACAGGGAGATCACCTCGGAGAGTGCGTAGGCGACCGCGGCGGCCGCCTCGTTGCCATCGATGCAGATGCGTTCGGATGTAGTCAACGCTCGATGTCACCTCCGGCGCACGGGCCGCTGTGGGTGCGACCCCCGTGCAAGGGTTCCTGACCATTCGATTCAAGCAGACGCGCTGGCGCGGCGATAGGGCCGAGAGACGTGACTTGCCGCGGACCAGAGGTCCCCGCATGGCATGGCGCGCCGGGTTGCAGGCGAAGGGGGGATGGGCTCATCTGTGGGCTGCACCGAGTCAAGCGCACCCGATGTGGCGACCACCAGAGCCGTTGGCAAGGCGTTGGCGCAGGACCGCACAGACGGCGGTCAGTCGAATATGGGCCGAAATACCCTTAGGTTTGCAGGACTTTCGTGCCGAGATGCGCAGACGCGAGGGAATCTGGCCCCACGTGTCAGGGCGAATTGGCCCTGATTGCCAATGCGCGGCACCCTCCGAGCCGTGAAGATGGGACGGAATGGCCATGACGAGCAACGAGACCCCGGCGCGGCACGGCTGGCTGCGCCAGGTGCGCATCATCCAGGGGGGGATGGGTGTCGCCATCTCCGGCTGGCGGCTGGCGCGCGCCGTCGCCGCCCATCGCGGCTGCATGGGGGTCGTCTCCGGCACCGCCCTTGACAGCGTGGTGGCGCGCCGGCTCCAGGACGGCGACAAGGGCGGGCACCTGCGCCGCGCGATCGAGGCGTTCCCCGACCAGGGGGTGGCGGGACGCATCCTCGACCGCTTCTTCGTCCCCATGGGGAAGGCGCCGCTCACGCCCTACCGCCGGACCGGGATGCAGACCCACGCCGAGCGCCCCCTGGTCCGCGACCTCACCGTGCTCGCCGCCTTCGTCGAGGTGGTGCTGGCCCGCGAGGGACATCGCGGCCGGGTGGGGATCAACCTCATGACCAAGCTCAAGCCGCCGACGCTGCCCACCCTCTACGGCGCCATGCTCGCCGGGGTCGACTGCATCCTGATGGGCGCCGGCATCCCCCGCGAGATCCCCGGCGTCCTCGACGCCTTCGCCGAGGGCCGCGAGGCGAGCATGCATCTCATCGACGGTCCGGTGCCGGGCCAGCCCGCGCCGATGCTGACGTTCGACCCGGCCGGGGTCGGATACGGCGCCGCCCGGCTTCCCCGCCCCGCGTTCCTGCCCATCATCTCCGCCGACTCGCTGGCGGTGATGCTGATCCGGCGGGCCAACGGCAGCGTCGAGGGCTTCGTGGTCGAGGGCCCGCTGGCCGGCGGCCACAACGCGCCACCGCGCGGCAAGACGGTGCTCGACGAGAGCGGCCAGCCGGTGTACGGCGAGCGCGACCAGGTGGACACGGCGCGGATGGCCGAGCTGGGTCTCCCCTTCTGGCTGGCGGGGGCCACCGGCTCGCCGGAGAAGCTCGCCGAGGCGCGCGAGGCGGGCGCCACGGGGATCCAGCTGGGGACACTCTTCGCCTTCGCCCGCGAGTCGGGCATGGACCCCGTGCTCCGCAACCGGGTCCTCAGCGCGGCCCGCGACGGCGGCGCCGAGGTCCGCACCGACCCCCGCGCCTCCTCGTCGGGTTACCCCTTCAAGGTCGTGCAGGTCGCGGGCAGCGTCTCGAATCCCGAGGTCTACGCCGCCCGGCCCCGCGTCTGTGACAACGGCTACCTGCGCGAGCCGGTGGTGGCGGGCGGGGCGGTCACCTATCGCTGCGCGGCCGAGCCGGTGGCGGCCTACATGGCCAAGGGGGGCACGGCCGAGGACACCGCGGAGCGCCGCTGCCTCTGCAACGGGCTGCTCGCCACCGCCGGGCACCCCCAGGTGCAGAAGGATGGGACCGTTGAGCCGCCGATCGTCACGAGTGGTGACGACCTGGCCCGGCTCGCCACCCTGCTCCCCCCGGGGCGGGACGACTACGGCGCCGCCGACGTCATCCGCTACCTGACCGGGGCCGCCGCCACCCTGTAGCGCCGCGCCCGCGGGTCTCGGCTCCGTATTCTCGGGAAGCATGGCCGCCGTCGCCTGGGCCGGCTTCGCCGCCGGCATCGCCATCCTCCTGCTCACCGCGGCGAGCGTCTTCGGCACGCTGGTCGTCCCGCGTGCCACCGCCCCCCGGTTGACGGTGCTCGTCACGGGAGCGGTCCGGCGAGCCTTCCTGCTCGTGACCGACCGGGTGGACGACTACGTGGCCCGGGACCGCATCGAGGCCCTGATCGGCCCGGCCCTCCTCATCTGTCTCCTGGTGGCCTGGGTCGGCCTCGTCTTCCTCGGCTTCGCGCTGCTCTTCTGGCCCTTCGTCGGCGCCTTCGGCGGCGCCCTGCAGATCACCGGGTCGTCGATGTTCACGCTCGGGTTCATGACCCCCCGGGGCGCCGGCCCGGTCGCGCTCGCCTTTCTCTGCGCCGCCAGCGGCCTGGTGCTCGTCGCCCTCCAGATCGCCTACCTCCCCACCATCTATGCCGCATTCAACCGCCGCGAGACGCTCGTGACCATGCTCGCGTTCCTGGGGGGCGTCCCGGCGTGGGGCCCGGAGGTCCTGATCCGCCACGAGCTGATCGACAACACCGAGCGGCTGGGGTGGCTCTACGAGCGCTGGACGGAGTGGGCCGCCGACGTCTCCGAGTCCCACGCCACCTACCCGCAGCTCCTCTACTTCCGCTCCCCCAAGGCCCTCCGTTCGTGGGTGATCGCGCTGCTCTCGGTGATGGACGCCGCGGCCCTCCAGCTCAGCCTCTCGCCGCTCACGGCGCCGGCGTCGGCCCGCCCGCTGCTGCGCATGGGCTATGTGGCCCTTCGCGATCTGGCCGAGACGCTGGGCATCGCCGTCGATGCCGACCCCGACCCGGCCGACCCCATCCAGCTCTCCCGGGCCGAGTTCGACGATGCCGTCGACCGGCTGCGCGCGGTCGGGTGGAAGCTCGAGAGGGACCAGGACGAGGCCTGGAGGCACTTCCACGGGTGGCGGGTCAATTACGAGGCCGCCGCCTACGGGCTCGCGCTCCGGCTCGACGCGCCCCCGGCGCTCTGGTCGGGCCCACGCCGCAAGGGGCGCGACGAGGTGATCACACCCGCCCGTCCGCCGCATCGCGTCCCGCTGGAGGGCGAGAAGGAGAAGCTTCTCCAGGCCAGCGTCAAGCGCCGCGCCGCCCGCCGGGCCGCCGAGCACGCGCTGCGCGCCCATCACGACGCCGAGGTGGAGACCCTCGAGCCGTAGCCCGGCCCAGGACCGGCCCGGGGCAAACGGCCCCATCGGGCGATGACCCTCGCCCCTATCCGCGGCCGGGGCGCCCGGAGATGCTGCGACTGATGCTCGTCTCGGACTTCGCCCAGATCGACCGGCCGTTCGACGCCGTGCGCGACCAGCTGGTGGAGGCCGGCCCGGGCTGGCTCGGGGAATCGCTGGTCGCCGCCTACGAGGAGGGGGAGCGGCTCTCCCTCCGGGTGAGCTCGGCGATCGGGCCGCTCCGCGTCAGCAAGCGGGTCTGGGCGGAGCTGGACGAGATGGCGGTGAAGCCGGACCGGGTGACCCAATCGCTGCGCTGGCGGGCGGCGGGAGCCACGGGCCTCTTCCCCTCCATGGCGGCGGACCTCGAGTTCACCCCGATGGGGACGGCCATGACCTCGATCAGCTTCATGGGCCGCTACGTCCCGCCGCTCGGGCCGGTGGGACGGGAGGTGGATCGGGTGCTCCTGCACCGCCTCGCCCAGGCCAGCGTGCGCGCCCTCCTCGCCCGGGTCGTCGAGCGGCTGAGGGAGGGCGCCGAGGCGAGCCTGCGGGTCGGCAAGACCTCGCCGGCGGTGGGGTGAGGAGCCGGTGAGCGCAGAGGTTCCGGTTCCTCCCGGAGCGGGCTCCCCGGAGACGGCCGAGGTGACGCGCCCCCTGGCCGAGGACGGGCCGCGCGGCGGCGCCCGGCGGAGCCGCGGCCAGGGGCTCACCGCCCTCCCGTTCCGGACCGTCGCCATCGACCGCTACCTGGAGACGATCTACTGCATCGCCGGCGAGGATGAGCCGGTGCGGCCCAGTCGCGTGGCCCAGTGGCTGGGGGTGAAGGCGCCCACCGTCAGCATCGGGCTCCGCCGGCTGCGGGCGGGGGGCTGGGTCCACAGCGAGCTGGACCGGCGCATCACCCTCACCCCGGCGGGGAGCGCGGCGGCCCAGGCCATCGTCCGCCGCCACCGGCTCGCCGAGTGCTGGCTCACCGACTATCTCGGCCTGGACTGGGCGAGCGCCCACCTGGAGGCCAACCGGGTGGCCGCCGCTCTCTCCGACGCCGTGCTGGCGCGGCTCGACGCGGCGCTCGGCGAACCGACCACCTGCCCGCATGGGGATCCCATCCCGGGGCGGACCGCCCCCTACGGCAAGCTGGTCGCGCTCGCCGATCTCGCCCCCGGTACGGTGGCGGTGGTGCGGCGGATCTCCGAGATCATCGAGCACGAGAGCTTCGAGCTCCTTCGCGAGCTGGCCGCCGCCGGGGTGCGGACCGGGATCGAGGTCACCGTCGAGCCGGACGGTCCGGAGGGCGCGGTCTCGCTGACGGTGGGCGACCGGCGCCACGCACTGCGCGTCGACCCGGGGGCGGCGCGACTCATCTGGGTCGAGGTCGTCGAGGGCCCGACTGGCCTGGGGACGCCGCCCTCCGATCCGGATGGCCGCAGCCGGTAGTGCGGCGCCTCGCGGGGTCACGGACAGGATTGGCCCGAACAGCACGGCCCGGCGAGATCCGTGAGCTCGTGGCCGAGGGGGACGCCAGGCCCCGGGCGAAAGGGGCCGTTGGGCACTGGTGCACCAGAACGGCAGGGGCCACCCTGGTGAGCCAAGGAGGACCGGCTTGATGCGCACCGCGATCGTGTTCGAAGGGACGCACGGCAGCAGCGCGGCCGTCGCCCAGATCATCGCCGTCGAGGCTGCCGTCCATGGCCCGGTCGTCGTCGGCGAGGTGCACCAGATCCCGGTCAGCGAGCTGGAGGGGGTCGAGTTCCTGGTGGTCGGCGGACCCACCCACCGCTGGGAGGACTGGGCCGACGTCTCGCGCACGCCCAACGCAGCCCACGTTCTGCGTGACTTCCACCCGACCTCGGACGGGGTGCGCAGCTGGCTGGACCACCTCCCACCGCGGCCGAGCTTCTCCGCCGCCACCTTCGACACTCGCGAGCCGGGCCTGCGCGTGCTCACCGGCACCGCTGCCCTCTCCCTCTACCGCGCCCTCCGCCGCCGCGGCTGCCACCTGGTCACCCGGCCGGTGAGCTTCCTGGTCAAGCCGGGGCCGGAGGCCGAGCTGCTGGACGGTGAGGCGGAGCGGGTCAGCGCGTGGGCGGTCCAGGTCTTCCGCCGCGCGGAGCACCACCACCCGGTCCACGTCGGCTGAGCCAGGTCGGCGGGTCCGTGAGCGCGGCCGGTCCGGCGGTCCGCGTCGAAGAGCTGGTCAAGTCCTTCGGAGCGCTCCGGGCGCTCGACGGCGCGTCGCTCCAGGTCGGCACCGGGGAGATCTACGGCCTGCTGGGGCCCAACGGCGCCGGCAAGACCACCCTGATCCGCGCCCTGGTGGGGCTGGTCGCGGCCGACCGGGGCACCATCGAGGTGCTCGGCCGCCGCCTCCCCGATCATGCCGTCCTCGCCGAGATCGGCTACATGCCCCAGTCCGCGGCCCTCTACGCCGACCTCACCGTGGAGGAGAACGTGGAGTTCTTCGCCGCCATCCATGACCAGGGCGGCGCGGCGGCCCGGCCCCGGGTCACCGAGGCGCTGGAGCTGGTCGACCTCCTGGCGCGGCGCCGCTCGGTGGTGGCGACCCTGAGCGGGGGAATGCGGCAGCGCGTCTCGCTCGCCTGTGCCCTGGTCCACCGGCCCCGGCTGCTCCTCCTCGACGAGCCGACCGTGGGCGTCGACCCCCAGCTCCGGGCGGAGCTCTGGCAGCGGTTCACCGAGATGTCCGCGCAGGGCGTCACCCTGATCGTCTCCAGCCACGTGATGGACGAGGCGGAGCGCTGCCAGCGGCTCGGGCTGCTTCGCTTCGGCCGCCTGCTCGCCGAGGGCACCGCCGCCGAACTGCGCCGGCTGGCGGGCGTCGAGCGCCTCGAGGACGCCTTCCTCGCCCTCTCGGAGCCGAGCCGGTGAGCCTGCGCCGCACCGCCGCCGTCGCCCGCCGGATCCTCCAGCAGTTCCGGCACGACCCGCGGACCCTGGGTCTCCTCTTCGTCGCCCCACTCATCATTCTCGGCCTCTTCTACTTCCTCATCCGCGGCGGCTCCGGCGTCCCCGCGGTGGATGTCGTCAACCTGGACGGGGGCCCGGTGGGCGCCGTGCTCGCCTCCCAGCTCCAGGCCTCGACCCAGATCGAGGTGACCGTGACCAGCCCGGCCCGGGCCGAGAGCGACCTGGCGAATGACCGGACGGCCGCGTACATCGTCCTGCCGGCGGACCTCACCGCCAGCGCCACCAGCGGTGGGGTGGTCGCAGCGCAGGTGCACCTGGAGGGCACCCAGCCCGGCCTCACCGAGCCGGTCCTCGCCGCTCTCGACCAGTCCGAGGCCACGCTGCTGGGCAGCCTCGGAGCCGAGAACAGCGCCCACCTGCCCACGATCCGGCCGAGCCTCGCCTACCTCCACGGCGGGCCAGGGCTCGACACCCTCGACTACTTCGGCGGGGCGTTCATCGGGCTGGTCGTCTTCTTCCTGGTCTTCGTCGTCACCATCATCGCCTTCCTGCGGGAGCGCAGCCAGGGGACCCTGGAGCGGCTGATGGCGAGCCCGCTGCGCCGCGCCGACATCGTGGCCGGCTACATGGCAGGCTTCATGGTGGTGGCCGCGGTGCAGGCGGTGGAGGTCGCCCTCTTCACCCTCTATGCGCTCCACGTCCACAACCAGGGCAACGTCGCGCTGGTGGTCCTGGTGACGCTCCTGCTGGCCCTGGTCGCGGTCAACCTGGGGATCTTCCTCAGCATGTTCGCGACCACCGAGTTCCAGGCGGTGCAGTTCATCCCCCTGGCCATCGTCCCGCAGGTGCTGCTGAGCGGGATCGTCTTCCCGGTCAGCACCGAGCCCGGCTGGCTGCAGGGGCTCTCCAACGTGCTGCCGCTCACCTACGGGGTCGACGGCCTGCGCGATGTGATGCTGAAGGGGCTGGGGCTCGGCTCGAGCTCGGTGCTGCTCGACCTGGGGGTGGTCGCCGCCTTCGCCGTCGCCCTGGTGCTGGCGGCCACCGCCACCCTCCGCCAGCGGGCCAGCTGATCGTTCAGCGGGCCGGGACCTCGCCGAAGGCGCGGCCGCTCACGAAGGTGCCCTCGATGGCGAGGATCCGGGCCACCTCCTGGTCCACCGCCGGCCAGGCCTCGCCGAGCCGGCGCCGAGCGGTCTCGAGGTCGGCCACGGCTGTGACCTCCGACGCCACCCCCTGGACCAGGACGCTCCAGCCCCAGGCTCCGCGCGGATCGTACCGATCGGCCTCGAAGGCGACCACGTGGCGGTGGGCGGCCGCCTCCAGCTTGGTGCCGGGAGCGGTGCGGAGGATCACCTGCTCGCCGATCAACGCGTAGCTGACCGGGAGGATCACCGGCAGGGCGCGCACGCTCACCCCGACCCGGCCGACCGCGGTGGTGGCGAGCAGCTCGAGGCAGCGGGCGCGCGACAGCTCACGCAAGGCCCGGCGGCGGCGCTCCATGGCTTCCCAGCATCGGGAGCCCGCCCCCACCCGGGCCAGGGGCTGTGGCCCCACTGACGCCGGGTCCTTCGACCCTACTGGAGACTACGCTGAAGGCACGGCAGGCCCCCACGGCACCGTCCTTCGGCCCGAGAGACACAGCGCCCGTCGGCCCTGGCGCGGGCGTCGGCAGGGGCCGACGATGCCTCCATGGCACACCTGATGCGCCGCCTCGACAACGTGGCCTGGGCCGTCATCACCGCCCTGCTGGTCATCACCGCCGTCGCGCTGCTCGGATTCCTCTTCCTGGCGGCGATCTGAGCTAGCCCTGGCCGAGCCGGCGGCCGGTGACCTCCTCGATGGTGATCCGCACCCAGCGCTCCGGCGCGCGGACCGCCCAGGAGCGGAGGGGGCCGCGGCGCAGCGCATCCACCTCGCTGGGGTCGCTGACGACCCGGGCGGTGCCGCGCACCACGACGCTCCACCCGGAACGCTCCAGGGGGTGGCTCTCGTCCACCTCGAAGACCACCTCGGACTCCTCGCCGACGGCGCTCAGGGTGGTGCCTTCGGCGGTGCAGAAGACCACCGCCTGCTCGTCGGCCAGGTAGTTGACGGGGAGGACCATCGGCCGGCCGTCCAGGACGAAGCCGAGCCGGCCCACGAAGGAGTGGTACTGGAGGAGCTCGAGGCACTCCTTTCGGGTCAGGTCGTGGAGCGGTCTCTGGCTGCCCGGCATCGGCTCCTCCTGGTGATCTCCCTCCGCTGAGGACACGATAGCGAGAATGCCGCCGGGTGGGCGGAGCTCGCCGGGGCTGTCCGGCGGCTCCGGCCCGACGACGTTCGGGCCCTCCGGCCCCCGGCCCATGGCCCTCGGCGCCCATCTGTCCCTAGACTTTCGCCTGATGACCGAGGTGACCCCGAGCTCGCGCCTCCTCGATGCGGTGGTGGCGCTCTCCGCGGACCTGAGCCTCCCCAACGTTCTCAAGCGAATCGTCGAGGCGGCGGCGGCGGTCAGCGGGGCCCGCTACGGTGCTCTCGGCGTCCTCGGCCCGGGGCAGCCCGACCTGGAGAGGGGCCTGGTCGAGTTCGTCACCACCGGTCTCGACAGCAAGGCGGTGCGGGCCATCGGCCACCCCCCCCACGGGCGGGGGATCCTCGGACTGCTCATCACCGACCCCAAGCCGCGGCGGATCGCGGACATCGCCGCCCACCCCGCCTCCTTCGGCTTCCCGCCCCACCATCCGCCGATGCGATCGTTCCTCGGCGTTCCCATCCGGGTTCGCGACCAGGTCTTCGGCAACCTCTACCTGACCGAGAAGCAGGGGGCGGCGGAGTTCTCGGAGGCCGACGAGGAGCTGGTCGTGGCCCTCGCCGGCGCCGCCGGCGTCGCCATCGAGAACGCCCGCCTCCACCAGCGGCTCGAGCAGCTGGCGCTGATCGGCGAGCGGGAGCGGATCGCTCGCGACCTTCACGACACGGTGATCCAGCGGCTCTTCGCCACCGGCATGGGCCTCCAGGGCCTGGTCGGCCGGATCGAGGGGGCCGACCTCCGCGAGCGCCTCCAGCAGGCCGTCGACGAGCTCGACGAGACCATCCGCGAGATCCGGATCAGCATCTTCGACCTGGAGGCGCGCGACGCCGTGAAGGACGGCCTCCGGGCCCGGGTGCTCGCCCTGGCGACCGAGTCCACGCCGGGCCTGGGATTCGAGCCGAGGGTGCAGATGGAGGGTCCGCTCGACACCGCCACCGATGCCTCGACCCAGGAGGAGCTGCTCAAGACCCTCCGCGAGGCCCTCTCCAACGTCGCCCGGCACGCCGAGGCCAGCCAGGTCAATGTGCGCCTCAGCGCAGCCGCCGGCATCATCACCCTCCGGGTCGCCGACAACGGGGTCGGGCTCTCCGCGGAGGCCCCGCGCGGTCATGGGCTCGAGAACATGGAGGCCCGTGCCGAGGCGCTGGGAGGGCACTGCGAGTTCAGCGGCCGCCCCGGGGGCGGCACCGTCGTCACCTGGCGGGTGCCCGCCTCCCCCTAGCGGCGCGATCCACGGCGGGTGCCATGGCGGGCATCCGGCCGCCCCGGCCCGCCCGTCCCGAGGCAGGCCCGGAGCCGCGTGACGTGCTCGCGCAGACGCTCGCAGTCCAGGGGGCTCGACCGGCGACGTTGCTGCACTGGTTGCGACCCGTCCACAGACTGAGTTGAGAGGCTAAGGGCACTCATCTCGGTGTCGGTGGCCCATCTAGATTAGGGCCTCTCGTCATTTCGGCTCATGACTGCTGGCCCTGGCCCGGGATGGCCCCGAACCCCAGCATGAAGCCATCGACCTCACCATCAATCAGGGGAGACCACAGACCATGACCACCGCACTCCGCTGGCGAGTCCTCGTCCTCCAGGCAGGGCTCATCGTCGTCCTCGGCGCTCTCGCCGGATTCACCCTCTGGGCGTCCTCCTACGTCCAGAGCTCGGTGCAAACCCAGCTGGCCGCCCAGGCCATCACCTTCCCGGCCGCCAACAGCCCCGAGATCACCGCCCTGCCCGCGGTCGACCAGGCCGCCATGAAGCAGTACGCGGGGCAGCTGCTGACCACCGGCCCCCAGGCCGAGGTCTGGGCCGACAACTTCATGAAGGTCCACCTCAGCGCGATGCCGACCTACGACGCGGCGGCCACCATCGCCCGGGCCAACCCGACCAACGCGGCTGACCAGGCGACCTGGGAGACCGTGTTCATGGGCACCACGGACCGCAGCATGCTGCTCAACGCCTACGGCTGGTGGACCCTGGGCACCTACACCGGTTTCGCCGGCATCGGCCTGGCGATCGCCGCCTTCGCGGTCCTCGGCACCTTCGTCTTCGAGGTCGTCCTGTGGCGGCGTGAGGCTGGGGCCACGGAGCGGGCGACCGTCCCGGCGCCGGCCTTCGGCTCGAGCGGCTCTGTGCCCGCCGTCGGCGTGGCCCAGATGACCAAGCACGACAGCTGACGACCCCCCAAAGAAAGAGCCCGCCGGTCACGACCGGCGGGCTCTTTTTCGCGTCTGGATGTGAGACTGTCCCAGGTGGTCGACGACGAGGCAACGGGGCGCGCCCGATCCGGTGGAGGCCAAGCAGCGGAACCGGCGGGCTCAGCGCCCGGGCATCACGCCGCGGGGTTGAAGTGGCGCCACTCCCCAGCCCCAGGCTCGTCGTCGTCCATCTCGACGTCCTCGGGGAGCTCGGTCCGCCAGGGGAGCATGAGGTCGAAGACGATCTCCTGGATGGTCCAGAGCATGTCCATGATCTCGGTGATCTTGACGTGCCGCCGGGCCAGGGTCTCGTCCACCTGCCGGACGGCGGTCTCGTCACCGGTGAGCCGCACCGCCTTGCGGGCGAACGTGAAGACCCGCTGGGCGCGCAGGGCGACATCCGGCGGGACCTCCTTCATGCCCTGGAGGTGCGTCTCCTCGCAGAGCTCGATGGCAGAGTCCACCCGCTCCACGAGTCGACGGAGCCGCGTCCGCTCCACCACCTCGAGGTGGTGACGTCGCCGGGCGCGGTGAACCTCCTGGGTAGCGTTCTCGATCAGCAATGGGTCTCTCCCCTGGTGGCGAGCCGCGACACCCGCCGCTTCGCGGTCGCACCGATAGGCTATCGGGATGGGTCGTTGACATCAACGGCCCTCCTGGTGTCAGATTGATGCATGGATCGCATCAATGCTGATCTCCTGCGAACTTTCATCGAAGTGGCACGTTTGGAGCATCTGGGCCGCGCGGCCGAAGCGCTCCAGAGCGACCAGTCCACGGTCAGCCGCAAGATCGCCCGTCTGGAGCACGAGGTCGGGGTCCCCCTCTTCGAGCGCATCGGCCGCTCGATCCGGCTGACCAAGGCGGGGCGGCGCTTCGTCGGCCGGGCCGAACGCATCCTCGGCGAGATCCGGGACGCCGTGGCGGAGGCCGCCGGCACGGTGTCTGCCGAGACTGGGGAGGTCCACCTCGGCTTCCTCCACACCGTGGGGGCCCGCTGGCTTCCGGAGCGCCTCGCCCGCTTCCTCGACCAGTACCCGGGGGTGCGCTTCATCCTCGAGGAGGGCACCACCGGGGAGGTGGTGGCCGGGGTGCTGGATGGGCGCTTCGACCTCGGCATCCTGGGGCCGCCCCCGACCAACACCCCCGAGATCGAGCTGGTCCCTCTCTTTCGCGAGCGCATCTCGCTGGTGGTCCCCCTCCAGCACCGTCTGGTGGGCCGGGCCGCGGTCACCCTCCGCGATCTGACCGGCGAGCAGCTGATCCTCCCCCGCTCCCGGAGCGGGCTGCGCCGGGTCATCGACGACGCCTTCGCCCGACAGGGGCTGACCGAGCACGTGGCCTACGAGGGCGACGACTTCGCGATCGTCCAGGGCCTGGTCGAGGCGGGCCTGGGGATCACCCTGCTGCCCATGCCGCTGCCGAGCCCCTCGACCCGGGTGGTGGTCATCCCGCTGCGCGACCCCCCGATCGCCCGCACCATGGCCATCGCCTGGGACCGGCGCCGCACCCTGCCTCCGGCCGCCCAGCTGTTCTGCCGCCGGATCGTCGAACAGGCGACCGAGCCCTTCGAGCGCTCCGCGACCGCCTAGGCGGGGGCCTGCGCCTCAGGGGGCCAGGCGGTTGAGGTCGCGGGGGAAGAGGGTGGTCTCGCGGACGTTGGCGGCGTCGACGAGCTGGGCGACCCAGCGCTCCAGACCGATGGCGAAGCCGCCGTGCGGGGGCATCCCGTGCTGGAAGGCCATCAAGTAGGCGGCGTAGTTGGCGGGGTCCTCGCCGCGGCTCACCAGAGCGTCGACGTAGTCCTGGTACCGGTGCAGCCGCTGGCCCCCGGTGACCAGCTCCATCCCCCGGAAGAGCAGGTCGAATCCGGCCGCGAAGCCGGGCCGCTCCGGGTCGGGGTGGGTGTAGAAGGGGCGCTTGCTCATCGGGAACCCGCGCACGAAGAGGAAGTCCGACCCGTGCTCCCGCTGGGCCCATTCGCCGAGCCAGCGCTCGTTGGCGGGCGAGAGGTCGGGCTCGTGGCTGAGGTCCTCGCCGGTGGCGGCGGTGATCATCGCCTGGGCGTCCAGGAAGTGCACATCGGGGATCGGCTCGGGGACCCGTGGCAGGGTCAGCTCCAGCAGCGTGAGGGCTGCGGCCGCCTCCTCCCGGATGGCGGCCAGCATGCCGGCGATGGCGCGGGTCAGCACCGCCATCACCGTGTACTCGTTCTCGATGAAGCCCATCTCCGCGTCCAGGGAGACGTACTCGTTGATGTGGCGGGCGGTGTCATGGGGCTCGGCCCGGAAGACGGGCCCAACCTCATACACCCGCTCGAAGACGCCGACCATCACCTGCTTGTAGAACTGCGGGCTCTGGGCCAGGTAGGCGGTCTTGCCGAAGTAGTCGAGGGCGAAGGTGGTGGCGCCCGACTCGGTGGCCGAGCCCACGATCTTGGGGGTCTGGATCTCGGTGAACCCGAGTTCATGCAGGCTTCGTCGGAAACCCGCCATCGAGGCCGCCTGGATGGCGAAGTAGGCGCGCCGGCGGGGGTGGCGGAGGGCCACCGGGGCGGCGTCGAGGATGGTGGGCAGCTGGGCCTTGATCATCGGCCGGTAGAGGTCGAAGGGCGGAGCCTCGTCGGCCGCCGAGATCACCGTGACGTCCGGGTCGTGGATCTCGATCCCGCCCGGCGCCTGGGGCTCAGCCACCACCACCCCGGCCACGCCGAGCACCGACTCGTTGTGGAGCCCGGCCAGCCGCTCGACGAGGTCGGGGTCCTGGACCACCACCTGGGCGGTGCCGCGCGCGTCGCGGAGAATGAGGAAGCTCACCCCGGAGAGGCGGCGCAGCCGGTGGAGCCAGCCCTCGAGCTGCACCCGCTCGCCGACCCTCCGGCTCAGGTCGTCGGTCCAGACGCGGTCGGTGACGTGGGGGATCACGGTGGGGACGGCGGCCTCCGGTGCAGAGTCGGGCACGGCTGGCGGTCGATTCTACCGGGGGCGACGGAGCGAGGAGCAAGAGCCGAAGGCTTTCGCTCCGAGCGGAGGACCCCCCGGTACCGGATGGCGAGTACCGGGGGCGACGGAGCGAGGAGCAGGAGCCGAAGGCTTTCGCTCCGAGCGGAGGACCCCCCGGTACCGGATGGCGAGTACCGGGGGCGACGGATACCCGCGGGCGAGTGCGCCCCGCCACCGTAGACTGAGCGGTCAGCAATGGCCGCAGCCCTCTTCGTCACCGCCCTTGTCCTGGTCGCCGCCGGCGTCGCCCTGGTGCTGACCGCCCGAGGCCGGGTCGCCGCGCCGCCGGCCGCCGCCTCGCCCCCCAGCCCCACCCAGGTCCGCACCGAGGCGGCGGCGATCATCGGGGCGGCCCGGACCGAGGCCCTTGCCATCCGCGAGGCGGTCACCGAGGAGGTCGGCATCCGGAGCGGCGCCCTGGAGGCGCGGGAGTCTGCCCTGGCGGAGCGGGAGCGCACCTGGCGCGACCGGCGCGCCATCTTCGACGAGCGTCGATTCGCCCACCGCAAGCGCCGCGAGGAGATCGAGGTCCGGGTGGCCGAGGTCGAGGCGGCACGGGTGGAGGTGCGCCAGATGATCGCCGAGCGCGCCGGCGCGGACCAGGAGACGGCGCGCCGCATGGTGCTGGACAACCTCGAGGCCGAGCTGGAGGCGGAGCGTGCCGAGCGCGTGGCCCAGCTCGTCGCCGAGCGAACCGGCGAGCCCGAGGCGGCGGTCCGATCCCTGCTGGTGACCGCCGTGGAGCGCCAGACCGAGAGCCATGTCGACACCGCACCCCGGCTCTCCCCCATCGCTCTCGAAGGGCTCGACGAGGCCCGCCGGGAGCGGCTGCTCACCGCTCTCGAGGTGGTCGCCGGGTCCACCGGCACGGACCTCGGCATCGACGACGAGAGAGGACAGGCGACCCTCCGCGGCCTCGACCCGGTGGGGCGGGAGATCGCGCGCGAGGCGTCGATCGAGGTGCTGGACCGCAGCCTCCAGGCGGCGGACGTCCCCCCGCTCCTGCTGCGCACCCGCCGCAAGCTGGGCGCCGCCATCAGCGAGCTGGGGGAGCGCGCCCTCTGGGAGATGTCGATGGAGGGGCGTCCCGAGCTCGCCGAGCTCCTGGGCGTGCTCCATTACCGCTTCTCCTACGGACAGAACGCCCTCCTGCACTGCAAGGAGACCGGCTACCTCTGCGCGGTGCTGGCGGCCGAGCTGGGGCTTCCCCAGTCCGCGGCTCGGGAGGCGGGGACCCTCCACGACATCGGCAAGGCCGTGGACCACGACGTCGAGGGGTCCCACGCCATCATCGGCGGCGAGCTGCTCCTGGTGCTGGGCAGGGACCCCGCCATCGTCCACGCCGTCAAGGCGCACCACTTCGACGTCGAGCCCTCGAGCGACCTGGCCATGCTCACCATCTGCGCCGACGCCATCTCGGCCTCGCGCCCCGGGGCTCGCCGGGACACCCTGGCCGCCTACCTGGCCCGCCTCGAGCAGCTCCAGGGCATCGCCACCCGGCACCCCCAGGTGGAGCGGGCCTTCCCCCTCCAGGCCGGACGCGAGGTCCGCATCTTCGTCAAGGCGGGGCAGGTCGCCGACCCGGAGATGCCCGCGCTCACCGGCGAGATCGCCCGGGAGATCGAGAGCGAGATGCAGTACCCGGGGGTGATCAAGGTCACCCTCATCCGGGAGACCCAGGCCGTCGCCACCGCACCGGTGCAGGTCGGCCGGAGCGTGGAGCCGCTGGAGCCGGTCCTGGCGGGGGCTGCCACCAAGCGGAGGCGGCGCCGGCGCAAGCGCAGGGGTGGCGAGGGGGAGTCCGCCGAGCCGGCGGGGAACGACTAGCTCAGCCTCCGCGCAGGAAGGAGAGCATCACCTGGGTGGCGTGGTCGGGATCCTCGTGGAAGAAGAGGTGGCCGCGGCCGTCGAACCAGTAGCGGCGCGCGCCGGGGATGAGCTTGGTCAGCGTCTCCGCGTTGGCCAGCGGGACCAGGACGTCCGCGGTGCCGTGGAGCACCAGGGTCGGCGCCGAGATCTCGCCGAGACCGTCGCCGATGTCGGCGTCGCGGGTGGCGCGGAACTGCGCGGTGAAGGCGCGACCGGTGACCGGGTGGGCCGCGCGGTGGGCGACCTCCGCGTCGATGAACTCGGGGCGCTCGCGCTGGAAGCGCTCCGAGTAGAGGACGGTGCAGGCCATCCGGTACGCCTCGGCCGGGGTCCGCGCACCCCGGCCGAGGAGGGCGGCGGTGGCCTCGGGCGCCGCCGCGACGGCGGCGTGCCGGCCGGGACCGGTGGCGGCGAGGAGCAGCCGCGTCACGCTGCCGGGATGGAGAACGGCGACGTGTTGAGCGGTCAGACCACCCATGGAGGCCCCGAAGAGCTGGAAGCTCGCCACCCCCAGGGAGCTGGCCACCGCCACGCAGTCGGCCGCCAGGCGCGCCATCGGGTAGGGCCCGGCGGGGACATCGGAGTCACCGACGCCACGCGGGTCGTAGACGATCACCTGGCACTGCCCCGCCAGCGCCGGGACCAGGGGCGCATAGACGCGACGCGTCGCCCCCAGGCCGGGGATCATCAGGAGCGGCGCGCCCTCCCCCGAGACGCTGACGGCGAGGCGGACGCCGTCGTCGGTGACCACCTGCCGGTCGCGGGTCGGCTGTGCCACGGGTCCGGATGCTAGGGCACCGCCTCTCCCGCCCGGTGCCGCGAGCTCGGGCGCGGACGGCCGCGACGGTGCGGCAGGCGAGGCGCCACCATTGCTCCATGCCTCGTCTCTTCGTCACCCGGGCGCAGGTGAGCAGCGGCTCTCTGACGGTCGAGGGCGATCCTGCGCGCCATCTGGCCGGCCCGCTCCGCGTCCGCCCCGGCGAGCTGATCCGGGTCGTCGACGACGGCGGCGAGGAGCACGGGGTGCGCGTCGAGGTGGTGGAGCGGGCCCGGGTGACCGGCTCGATCATCTGGTCGAGGCCGGCGGCGGGTGAGCCCCGCCTGCACCTGGCAGTGGTGCAGGCCCTGATCCGGGAGATCGACGAGGTGGTCGCGGGTCTGACCGAGGCCGGTGCGGCGGAGATCCACCCGGTGGCGGCGCTGCGCAGCGTCAGCCGGCCGGACCCCGAGCGCGCGGCGGCCCGCCTGCGCCGGTGGACGGAGATCGCACGGGAGGCGGCCGAGCTGGCCCACCGCGCCACCGTGCCCATCGTGCACCCCGCCGCACCTCTGGACGGGGCCCTGGCCAGGCTTCCGGAGGGGTCGCGTATCCTCGTCTGCATGGTGGATGCCTCCGTCCCCCTGGCGCGCATCGAGGTCGACGCGGCCCGGCCGGTGGCGCTCGTGATCGGCCCGGAGGGAGGCCTGGCCCCCGCCGAGGTCGCGGTTCTCCTCGGGGCCGGCGCCGAGATGGTCCACCTGGGCCCCCGCGTGCTGCCGGCCCGCCACGCCGGGATGGTCGCCGCCGGGCTTCTGCTGGGCCGTGCCGGGGACCTGGACAGCGCCCTCCCCTCGGCACCGTGATCAGCGTCTCTCCGCTGCCGCCGGCCGGTCAGGAGAGGGGGGGCGGCCCGCTCCGCGTGGCCGTCACCGCTCTCGGCTGCAAGGTCAACTACGCCGAGATGGCCGACCTCGCCGGGAGGCTGGCCGGCCTCGGCTGCGAGGTTGTCCCCGACGGCGAGCCGGCCGACGTCCGGGTGCTCAACTCCTGCGCGGTGACCCTCCAGGCCGATGCCACGACGCGGCAGAGGCTGCGCCAGCTGCGCCGCCGCGATCCCGGCTGCCACCTCGTCCTCACCGGGTGTTCGGTGGACGCCAACCCGGATCGCTACCTGGTCGCGGACGTCGACGGACGGCCCGCCGCCCCCGGCGTCGACGCCGTCTTCCGGAACGCCGAGAAGTCGCGCATCGCCGGCCATGTCGCCGCGCTCGCCGCCGGATGGGATCGCCGGCCCCGTGCCGTGCCGCCGTCCGAGGTGCGCAGCCGCGCCTTCGTCAAGGTCCAGGACGGCTGCGACCACCGCTGCACGTACTGCGTGGTCTGGCAGGCCCGCGGGGCATCGATCAGCATCCCCGAGGACGTGGTGGCGCTGCGCGTGCGGGCCGCCGCGGCGGCGGGCCACGCCGAGGTCGTCCTCACCGGCGTCGACCTGGGCAGCTACGGCCGCGACCGGGGCTCTGACCTGGCAGCGCTGGTGCGCCGCCTCCTCGACGACCTCGACGGCGCGACTCGGATCCGGCTCAGCAGCATCAACGCCAACGACATCCCGGAGCGGCTGATCGCGCTGAACCGCGATCCCCGGCTGTGCGGCCACTGGCAC
>Ga0326727_10002261_pt1 | contig 66982 bp, 64 predicted proteins | sample MB2enrmetagenome_FD_207643 | JGI IMG/M metagenome (GOLD analysis project Ga0326727, IMG submission 207643) | Lab enriched peat soil microbial communities from McLean, Ithaca, NY, United States - MB29MY | ecosystem: Environmental > Terrestrial > Soil > Wetlands > Peat | place: USA: New York...
TTCGGCATACACCGCCACCTCCGGCTCGCAGCATGCATCGATGTAGTTGATACCGCAGTCGAGGCAGGCATTGATGACGTCTCGCCGGTTCTTCTTGAAATCCTCGCTGCCGGGCTTGAACGGAATGTGCTTCCAGTGTCCGCCGATGCTGACCACGGAGATCATGAGGCCGGTGCGGCCCAGGCGGCGATAATCCATGTCTTCATTGTAACTGCGCGTCTTGCGAGGGTCGGGCGCTGCCGGGACATGCGTTTTCGCCCCCAGCGCCATGCCCGCCAACATCACCGCGCCGGTCTCGATGAAGTCGCGCCGTGAAATAGGTCGATGGTTTGTCATGATTTCCCCTTCCGCAAGTAGCGCGGGCGTCTCGCCCGCTGTCGTGGGAGCGTGCCGCCCCCCCCAGCAGGCGCAGGCAAGATGCCAGCGCGACAGCGGGCGAGACGCCCGCACCACCTGCACTAGCTTCTTAACTGGTTCGCCTTTGGCGTCACCTCGTCGATGTTGGCTGCGACGTCGGCATCGAATCGCCCCAGCACCCACTCGAGTCCGGCCTGGGCGATGGCCTGAAAGAACGGGTTGGTCCACATGTCCGCGCGGTGCCCCATCGAGGTGTAGAACACGCGGCCCTGGCCATGTTTGCGCGCCCACGTACAGGGATAGTCCGGACGCCGGTAGGCACGGCCCTTCAGGTAGCGGGTCTCCTGCACTAGCACCACATGCAGATCTTTGGCGAAGTTCTTGAACGTGCACCACTCGTCCGTAAACGACAGCCCCTGGCCGGGCACGCCAATGCTTTTTCCGAGGAAGGGCGACCCGGCAAGCAAGGAGGCCTCCTGCTCCGCGCCGTGCGCAAGGCACTCGCCGCCCAGCATGGCGATGTAGGGATCAACATCCGTCTGGTTTTGGTATCGCCGGCCCGGCGAATGGAACGTGTCAGCGGCGGAGTGAAATCCCATAAAGCCCTTGCCCTGCGCGATCGCTTCCAGCAATCGCTGCTTGCCCGCTGGAGACATAGGCGGCGAACCGTCCGGCGCGGGGCGTGTCAAATCACCTGAAGTATAGAAAGCGATGGCATCATAGCCGCTGAGGTCGCCTTCGAAAACTCGCCCGTCATTCGTACACTCCACGTCGAACCCGCGGAGCCGGCCCATCTCGATCATGCTCTTCTCGGAAACGCTGGGCTCAGTGCCGCGACGCTTCACCACGGCGTGTTCGCCAGCCGCGCTGCGCGTGAAGTAAAGCACCTTGCGTCTGTTCACTGCGCCCTCCGCCCTTCGCCAGGGGAGAAATGTAAGGCCCGCCGCCAGCTTCAGAATCTCTCTTCGCCTCACGGACTGTCTCCTTGCCAACGATCTTCCGCCTTTGACATCGCGCACGCTGAAAATGCCAGCCGCGCCCCAATGCCCGCAATCGAGCCGGGCATGACCTTCTAAGTCGCTAGCGATGCGGGACACTCATCTTGGTGCCCTTCACGGTCTGGTTGGTCGTCACCGGTCTCGTTCCCGGCTGAAGACCCGGTTTCCTCTTCAGCGGCTGCTGGCCGAGACTCGAGCGCTCGCTTGCCGGACGAGCAAACCAGAGATGTATCTCGTGTCTCGCGGCACAAGTCTACACCCGAGGGGAGTGGGAATAAATACATCGGTTTCACCATCCGAAAAAGTAAATTTCCGCAAGATAATTACTTTCTATGAGTCTTGTGGCGGAAACGGTTCACCAGACCGCGCATCGCTGATCATCCGGACGCACCATAGCGTCACCGGCCTTGCAACCAAACGCCTGATGGAATTCCGGCATATTACAAAGTGGACCAATGACGCGGTATTTGCTGACCGGATGCGGATTTGTAAGCACAAACTGGCGTTGGGCATCGGGGCGAATTTCGTCTCCGCGCGATTGTCCCCAGGAGATAAAAAACTGCTGTTCCGGCGTGAAGCCATCCTGGTTGGGCGGGCGAGGCTTGCCTTGCATTGATTTCTCGAACGCGAGATAGGCAAGCTTTACGCCACCAAGGTCGCCGATGCTCTCGCCCAGGACCAATTTGCCGTTTTCGTGCAGGCCGCCATCCACGGTGTAGCCGGAAAACTGGTCGACAACACACTGTGCATGTTTCTGGAATTCCTTGTAGTCGGCGGGAGTCCACCAGTTCTTCAGTTCCCCCGTGCTGTCATACTTGGCGCCTTGATCATCAAAACCGTGCGAGATTTCGTGACCGATCACCGGGCCGATGCCGCCGTAGTTGGCCGCATCCGTGGCATTCACATCGAACATCGGCGGTAACAAAATCCCCGCCGGGAACACGATCTCATTCAACTGCGGATTGTAATAAGCGTTGGAAGTCGGCGTGGTCATGCCCCATCGGAGGCGGTCCACGGGCTTGCCGATCAGTTGTGCGTCATCGCGGACGCCAAAACGCCGCGCCTCCACCACATCGTTCCAATAAGCTTCCCGGGTGATTTCCACGCTGCTGTAATCCTTCCATTTGTCCGGATAACCGACTTTGGGGTTAAACGTGGAGAGTTTTTCCAGGGCTTTCTGCTTGGTTTCGTCGCTCATCCAGGTGAGCGTCAGGATGTCGTCATGCAGCGCCAGCAAAATGTTCTTGACCATCTCTTGCATGCGCGCCTTGGCTTTCGGAGAAAATGTCTTTTCGACGTACTCTTTTCCCAAAGCCTCGCCCAGATTTGCGTCCGTCGATTCCACACACCGCTTCCAACGCGGTTTCATTTCCTTGGTGCCTTGCAAGTAGCGCTGGTTAAAAGCGAAATCTTCTTGGACGAAGGGCGTGGAAAGAGCCGGAGCCGCCGTCAAGAGCACCTGCCACGTCAAATAGGTTTTCCAATCAGCCAGGGAAGTTTGCCGCAATTGCCGCTGGAACTCCTGCAGGAATTTGGGTTGGTCGACGTTGAACGCGACGCGGGGATCGACGTTCAATGCCTGGAAATACGCTACCCAGCTAAAATCGGGGGTGAGCTTCTGCACCTCGTCCAGCTTCATTTTGTGATCCGTGGCATAGGGATCGCGCAACTCCACATTGGTAAGTGATGCACCGGCCAGGGAAGTTTCCATGCGCATCACAACTTGTGCCGACGCCGCCGCGGCCGCCTTTCCAGAGCCTGCCAACACGAACATTGCCGCAACGTGTTCCACGTACTTTTGACGCGTTTCTTTGGACTTATCATCGTCTTTGAAGTAGTAGTCCCTGTCAGGAAGGCCGAGGCCGCTGGCACCAGCATCCGCGATGACTTGCTGCGGGTTGTGGGGATCTTGCATCGACCCGAAAAAGAATGGCGCAAAAACAGCTTCCTCGTGCAAACGAGCGATGGCAGCCTGTAGATCCGCAACCGAGTGAATCGATCGGATGAGCTCAAGTTCCCGTTGGAGCGCCTTTATGCCCTGAGCATCAATTTGCCTCTCGTCCATGCAAGCGCCGTAATAATCGCCAATCAAGCGGTCCGTGGACTTCGGCGGGGCGCTGGAGGAATGAGCCGCAGCTTCCTCGAGTATGCCGTGCAGCACCTCCTTGGTGGACTCGCCCGCCGCCCAGCGTTTGCTCCATATCATCATCGAAGGCGGTATGGGGTTGTGCGCCCGCCAGTTGCCGTTGGCAAATTCATAGAAGTCTTGGCACGGACTGGCTCCGCGATCGAGGTCGTTTATGTCGATCCCGTGCAAGGGCTTGTTCTGAGCCAAAAGCGAGGAGGCGCAGAAAAGCATTGCCAAACCAAAATGCAGAAGTCGCATGAGAACCTCCGGTGCGCTCGATACTTGCTGCCGGGCAGGTTACCTGCGAAGTCAAAAAATATCAATACCTACCACTCACAAGCTCACAAACCATAGGTGGCAAGCGATTCCCACAAACTGTCGATAGCGGCCCTCACCATAAGGAATTAGGATTACGCCTGAGCCAAGTTCATCGAAGCGCCCGCTCCACCTGGAGGGCACTGAGAAGGGCCTTTCTGTTGAACTCTCGGTGTCTCAGTGTCTCGGTGGTGAACTAATTTTCACACTTTCTGCCGGGCGGGGAGTCAGCTATTGGCTGCGGGTCGGATGGTGGGCCCACCTACGGCGGCCTTCAAATCCGGTGAGTTTTCAAAAGCCTCGACTACCTTCTTGGCCACTTGATTGTCGATCTCCGACTCGCGGTGCAAGACCACGGGGTATCGAACCACGAGGTCCAGGTGGTTTTCACCCAATTGCAGGCGGGTCTGCGGGCTGGGGGCGGACACCCGAACGGCAAACAAACCTTCGAGGGTCTGGTGCTGTTGCTCGAGGCTTTCGCGGTACTGGGAGTAAACGGCGTTGACGGCTTCCAGCAATTTGCCTTCGGCCAGAGTGTAGTCGGCGCCCCGCTCCAGCTTCACGACCACCTCGTGCCAGGTGTAGGCGGTTCCGGGAATCTGCTTGAAGAAAGGCGCGCCCTGGAAGAGTACCGAGTTAGAAACCACCACCACTCGTCCCGTGGGGTGCAGGTCGGAACCCGCCCCGCCTAATTCCATCAAGGAAAGCCGGACCAAACCGACATCGATGATATCCCCCGTGACTCCGGAAACCGTAATGCGATCGCCGACCCTTACGCCATGCCTCCCGATCAGAAAGAAATAGGCTGCAACCGAAACGATGACGGTCTGCAGGGCCAGCGCAATCCCGGCGGTGATGAAACCGGCGAAAGTCGCCAGCGAGGCGAATTCGCTGACGAACCCCATGGCGAGGACGATGGTCATGAGAAGGACAGTAACGATGCGGCGCAAGAGCAGAAGCTGATGCCGCTTCCGGGCATCACGAACGTATCGAAAAATCGCCTTTTGCCAGACTTCCGAAAGCAGCAGAACGATGACGACCCCGCCCAGCAGAAACCCCAGACGGATGGCGACCGTTTCGAGGATACGAAGATAGCCGGAGTGAATTGAAGATTGCCACTGGCGTAAGCTGGCCTGGCTTTCGTCGAGCACGATGAGCTCTTGAGTCAGAGGAACCGCGGCGTCCGCGATTTGCTTGAATTGCGTGGTGAGCAAAGTCATTTTTAGCCGGTTTGCTTCCACGCCGGCCGGATCCTGCGGGGGAGGCTGGCTGGTCAGTTCGCGCCCTTGCTGGACCGTATCGCGGAGCCTGGCCCGCAGCGGCGTTTGAACCTGGCGGGCTATCGCCGCCACTCGCGAAGCGCCGCCGACCAATTGGTCGAGGTCACGCAGCCCTGCGATCCGGGTGAACAGAAGCGACGTCTGGCTGATCAGTCCTGTGCCTTCTGCGCCGGCCGGCGGAGTGCTGGCCGTGGCTGCTGAGGCAGCTTTCGCCGGGATTTTAGCAAATACGCCGGGGACCGACTTTTTCAAATCGTCGATCTCCTTTGCTAATCCGCCGGAGCCGGCTCCGTTGCTGCTCATGAAGGTGGTGAGCTTTTGAAGCGCTTCCTGGAGAGCTTTGTTGAATTCGAGTTGTTCCTGGAGGCTTTCCCGCTGGGAAGTTAATTCCTTCAGTTTCTTGCCGGAGGCCTTTTCGGTCTGCCGGTTCACGGCCTCGATCTGGGCCTGGGTTTGGCTGATTAAATTGGCGGTGTCGGCGGCGGCTTTGGAGATGTTTTGTTGCTCAGTCGAAGTCTGAGAGGGGACGGCAGCGCCCCCACCCCGTTTATCCGTGGCCAGCAATGCGGCCTCTGCTTCCGCAGACTGGAAGGCGAGTTGCAGTGCCTGCTTGGCGAGGTTGCGGGCGTTTTCGAGGTAAAATGCATCGCTCGGCTGGCCCGCGGATTCGTTGGCGCTCGATAGTTGCTTGTACCAGGTAATTGCGGCGTTAAGATGCCGGATGATGGCAGCGTCCTCGGGGCGCTCGTCCTGTGCGGAGGTTGCCCTTTGAACCATCGAGAGTTGCAAGAGAATTACCGCAGCCAGCGCCGCTCCAATAAAACTTGCCGGGACCCTGAGCCCTCGCATCACCTGATTCCCCTTTCCGACTCTCTTTGTTACCATGATTAGAAGACAGCCGCAAGTGCGGTAGGGGCAGTGCGGTACGCTGTAGGACCGGCGCTTCGCCCCCGGTCGGCAGGCTGTCGGCCGGAGTCGCGCCGCAAGGAGGAAGCATGCCGCTAAAGATTGAATCGGTTGACCTGCACGGGGTCGTGGTGCTGGTCCCGGAAGTGTATCAGGATGAGCGGGGCTATTTTCTGGAGGTGTTCCGCGCGGACCAGTTGGGCGAGGTCGGCCTGCCCACAACGTTCGTGCAGGAGAACCAGTCTTATTCGCGAAAGGGTGTTTTGCGTGGGCTTCACTTTCAGTGGGATCCGCCGATGGGAAAGCTGATGCGGGTGACGCGAGGAAAAGCATTTGTGGTGGCTGTTGACCTGCGGCTCGGATCACCCACCTTAGGGAAGTGGTTTGGAACCGAAGCCTCAGCAGAGAATCGAAGATCGGTTTGGGCGCCGGCCAGCTTTGCGCGCGGGTTTCTGGCCCTTACGGAGGGCGTGGAAGTGCAGTACCTGTGCACAGGGGTCTATAACTCGGAGGCAGAATCCGGAATTCGATGGGACGACCCGGACATAGGAATCGAATGGCCGGTACGACCGTCGCTGATATCAGAAAAGGATCGCCAAGCCCAGACGCTTAAGGAATGGATCCAGTCGCCGCAGGCAACGTATTTCAGGTATGCCCGGCAGGCGGTGGGAGTTTGAGTAGGCTGCACAAAGGGTGTGGGGAAGGAGGCTGAGAATTGGCGAGCTGATTAGCTATAGAAGCAATATGCGATAAGTGACCTTCTATTGGAATATCGTGTGGCTATGTTATGCAGTATGAGTAACTTGAGGAAAAACTACTTGACAGTGTCCGCGAAATCATGTTTTCTATAGCCTGCGACGAGACGGACAGATCATCCGAGCCGATGACGCGGAATCCTCCTGTCCAACTGGGGCGCGTCGCACGGGCACAATTGGCCCGCGAAGGAGCCTGCCTCAACCTGCAAGGGGGCGGAAAAGGCCTTCTGAGTGGGTTGATTTACTATCGAAAGGGGGCTGAACACCTGCCTCAAAGTCCGCAGCCGACAACCCCCCATTCTGAGGGCTAGGATTAACAGCAGTTTGACAGCTCGAGCGAAAACAAATTCTCCTTTTGACGCGCACCACGAGGTGGTCAACAGGAGGGGCTATATCTGAAATGATCACAATAGTGTTCCTCCTCTTGATCCTGGCAAGCCTCTGGGTAGGTTTTTACCAACTATTCAAACAGCAGGGCCGGATACTAATCCGCTTGGACGAACTTGAGTCGCGGTCATCCGGCGGTCATCACGGGTCGGAACACTCGGGTGGACAGGCTGAGGCGCCCGGCTTGCCTATTCAAAGTGAATTCCCTGCCTTCAGTCTTCCAGACCTTAAAGGCAATGTCGTGTCGCTGCAAGACCTTCGCGGCCGGCGGGTTTTGCTGGTGAACTGGAACTTCGAGTGCGGATTCTGCGATTCGATCGCCCCGCAATTGGCTTCTCTCGAGCCCAGTTTTCAGCAACGCAACGTTCAGTTGCTGCTCTTGGCCCATGGCGAGTCTGCCCCGAACCAGGAGGGCGCGACCGAGCACGGCCTGAAATGCCCAATTCTGCTCGTGAACGGGCGGGAGGAGGGCGGGGCTTTCGAGACCGAGGGCACACCGGTCGCATACCTCGTGGATGAGGAGGGTCGGGTGGCGGCTCCGGTGGCCCGGGGAGCGGACCGCGTTCTGGCGCTGGCCCTGGAACTCGCCGGCCCGCAGCCCCCGGCACTCGGGACGGAGGAGGTCGCAGCGGCGCGCCACGGGGATGCAGACGCACCGCACTCCGCCGATACGCCCCAGCCGCACCGGCTGAGGCTGCCCCGGTTTCTTCTCAAATACGAGATCGGGCTGGGGGACGTCATTAAGCGCTTGACGTCCGCTATGGGAATCAAACCGTGCGTTGGATGCGAACGTCGCGCCGCGACGCTAAACCGCTGGCTAGTTCTTTCCGGTGTCGGGGGAAAGGGCCTACCAGCAGGAACTTCTGCGCCGGATTTTCAGTTGCCCGACCTCCAGGGCCACACCGTTTCGCTCCAGGAGTACAGGGGCCGGCGCGTGCTCCTGTTCTTCAGCGATCCTCAGTGCGGACCGTGTGACGAGCTGGCGCCGCACCTCGTGCGCGTATATCGTGAAAGAGCGAACGACGGGGTGAGCATCGTGGTGGTGGGACGGGGAAGTGTGGAAGAGAACCGCCGCAAGGCGCAGCAGCACGGCATGGAGTTTCCGGTGCTGCTTCAAGACAGGAAGTGGAGAGTGTCAAAGGCGTACGACATTCTCGCCACGCCTGCGGCTTTCCTGATCGGGGAAAACGGCCTGATTGCCAGCAATCCGGCCGTCGGGAAGGATGCTATACTGGCGCTGGTGCGTAACGGCCGCGCGTAGTCAGAAGGGGTGAGAAATGGGCGCATTGATAGACGATATTTCCAGGGTCATTGCCAGTCCCGTCTCCAGAAGGCAGGCGTTCAAGATGCTAACGGGATCCGTGGGAGGCGCCGTCTTAGCTTCTTTGGGCTTTGGCAGGGCTGCCCGTGTCTTGGGAGCGCAGATTTCCCCGTGTCCAGAGCACGGAGTCTTCTGCATGGGGCGCTGCTTTCCGCCGGGCTCGAAGTGCTGTGGCGACAGGATGATGTGCAACGCTGACCAAGCCTGCTGCTCGAATACTCACTGCTGCGATAATTCAACGAATTGCTGCGGTAATTCGTGCTGCGACAACACTCGGATCTGCTGCAACGGGGTGTGCTGTAATGTACGAACCCCCTGTTGTGGGAACGAGTGCTGCCCCACCCCCCGAAGCTGTTGCAACGGCGCATGCTGCCGACCCTTTTCGGTGTGCTGCGGCAAGACAACATGTTGCCCGCCAGGCTTTTATTGCTGCGGCACTGAGTGCTACCGGACGCGACCGTCGCCCAGCACTGGCTGTATACCAGTAGGACGTCCTTTAGGACCTCCTTTTTAGGTGGTAGCCGGTGAGCTTGCGCCGCATTCGGAAATAAGCATTTGGAAGGGCCGCGGGGGCAAATGATTCAGTCGCAGTTGGGGGGCGTTCCCCAAAGCGAAATCTCACCGCACCTGCGAGTGCGAGCGGCGGTGTTCCTGCTTCTGGTCGCCGTCGCAAGCGTGTGGTTGGCGGGCGAGTCCCTGCTGGCGGGAATGGTCTCCTCTTTCGCGACGCCTTCCATAGGACGCTGGCTGGTGGCATGGGATGCGAACGACCCTCGCCTTGAGGATCAACTCGGACAAGTTCTTAAAGACACTGATCGGGGCGAAGGGCTGCGCCATCTGGAGCGCGCAACGCAGTTAAGTCCTGCCAGCCGGCTCTACTGGTCGGACCTCGAGTCAGCCTGCGAAACCGCAGGCGATGCGCAGTGCACGGACCAGGCCCGCGAATGCCTGCTTCAGATATGTCCCATGGCGCCGGGTTACTATTGGCTGGAAGCCGATTCCTGTTTGCGGACGAATCGGCTGGACTTGGCTTTCGCGCAATACCGGCGCCTGCTGGAACTCGATCCCTCCTACGCCGCGTCGGTTTGGTCCAGTCTTCAGGACTTGCATCAGCCGGAGCGTGTTTACGAACGAGTGCTGGCGGATAATCCCCGTGCCGAGCTCAGGGTAGGATATGTCGATTTTCTGAGCGATCAGGGTGACAACGAAACAGCCTTTCGGATTTGGCGGCGGCTCGCCGCAGGTTCTCTTTCCTTTCCTTACAGATCTGCGGCACCTTACCTCGATCGTCTGATTGCTCTGGGCAGAATCAACGAGGCCCTGAATGTCTGGCAGGATCTCGAGCGGCTGGGAATCGTCGAGCCGGGCTCACAAAATGGCAACCTGATGTTCAACGGCGAGTTTGAAAGACCTCCGTTGAACTCGGGGTTTGACTGGAGAACCGGCAACACAACGTATCTGGCCGTCGATTTTTCCGCTCCCCTGGCTTACCACGGAAAACACAGCCTTCGCATAGACTTCACGGTCAGCCGCAACGATCAATACGAACCCGTCTTTCAAATCGTGCCGGTCCTCCCGCGCCAAACCTACAGGCTGGAGGCATACGTCCGCACGCAGGAGATCACTTCCGACACGGGTCCCGGTTTGCTCGTCCGTGATCTCACTCCGGGAGGATTTCCCGACGCGGTCAGCGAGACCTCCGTGGGGACGACGCCCTGGCACCTCGTGCGGGTGTCTTTTACCACGGGACCGCATACCCAGGCGGTGCAGGTTTCACTTTGGCGGCCACGCAGCAGGGTGTTCCCGACGGAGATTGTAGGGACCGCCTTGTTGGACGCGGTATCTCTTCGCCCCGCAGACAGCCCGAGATAGGATCAATCGGGGTCATCTGCGAAAGCAACTGAGGAACCTATGCCCACGCCAAAGCGCAAGCGTTATGGACAGCTCATCGGATTAAAGCCTGAGGCCTACGAGAAGTACGTCGAATATCATTCGAAAGTGTGGCCGGGAGTGTTGAAGACCATCTACGACTGCAACATTCGAAATTACTCAATTTTCTACAAGGACAACTCTCTCTTCGCCTATTTTGAATATGTGGGTGAAGATTTCGAAGCTGACATGGCAAAGATGGCTGCGGATCCCACGACTCAGGAATGGTGGTCCATCATGAAGCCTATGCAGCAACCCCTCGCGACGCGGGCCGAAGGCGAATGGTGGGCGGACATGAAAGAAGTGTTCCACGTGGATTGATATGGACAAGACTATCCGCAAGTACAGCAATCTCGAGGAGATGAAGGCTGACGAAATTCGGGACTGGCAGCAACTCTCTGCCGCAGAACGGATGGAGGCGGTCGCGGAGATGACGCTTGCGTCTTACCGGATAAAAGGACTCATCACCGATGTTCCAAGACTTGAAAGAACTCTTGTCCGTCTTCAACAGCCGGAAGGTTAAGTACCTCATTGTCGGTGGGTATGCCGTTTCGTTTCATACCCAGCCCCGCGGCACCAAGGATATCGACCTGCTGATTAAACCCGACGCCGAGAATGCCCAAGCTGTTTACGCGGCCCTGGCGGAATTCGGCGCGCCCATGGAAGGGCTTACGCCCGTTGATTTCATTGATCGTAAGACGTTCTTCCGCTTGGGGCGAGCGCCGCTCATGGTTGATCTCCTAACGGACATTGGCGGCGTCGATTTTGACCAAGCGTGGGAACGCCGCGTCGAGGCCATTATCGATCCAAAAAGCGGACTCAGGGCGACATTCATCAGCAGCGAAGACCTGATAGCCGCAAAGCTCGCGGCGGGCAGACCGCAGGATATCGCGGATGTGGCGGCACTGCGCAAGGCGGCAGAGTGCAAGAAGTGATGGCTCAGAATGACAGGAGAGGCGAGGGGTTGCTCGATTTCCGTCAAGTCTCAGTGATGCTGGGCGGCAAACGAGTGCTGGACGACATTACGCTCAACATCGGGGCAGGGGAACACGTCGCGATCCTGGGTCCGAACGGATGTGGCAAGTCGACGCTGATCAAGACCATCACGCGGGAGTGTTACCCGCTGGCGGAGCCCGGATCATCATTGACAATCCTGGGGCGCGAGACGTGGGACATTTTCGAGTTGCGCCGGTTGTTGGGGATTGTCTCCAGCGAATTGCTGCAGCGCTCAACACGGGAGATTACAGGCCGGGAAATGGTGCTCTCCGGATTCTTCAGCAGCATCGGGGTTCAGCCCTATCATCAAATCAGCAGGGCAATGACTCGAAAGACCAATCAGGTGCTCGAACTTCTGGGGGCCGGGCATCTGGCCGATCGCGAGATGAACGGGATTTCGCCGGGGGAGGCGCACCGTTTGCTCATCGGCCGCGCCCTGGTGCACGATCCCATGGCCCTGCTGCTGGATGAGCCGAGCAACAGTCTGGATTTTCGCGCTGCCCTGGGACTCCGGGATATTTTGCGGAAACTGGCCCGGGCCGGAACGGGAATCCTGATGGTGACGCATCACCTTCCCGACATTCTTCCGGAAATCGACCGTGTGATCCTGCTCCGCGAAGGCCGCATCTTTGCCGATGGCCCCAAACGCGCGCTTTTGACCACCCAGCGACTCTCCAAATTATTTGGCCTTCCCGTGCAGGTCGCGCAGCGCGACGGCTACTATCACCTTTGGTGATCCGCCTTCTGCCGCAACCACTCCGTTTGCAGCGCTGACCTCCGTCGTGCCCCGGCAAGCGACTCATACGCTGAAATCGGGGCACGACCAGGACTTTCTGTCTCTTGACAAACAAGATGAAATAGGCTAGAATTGTGAAGGTGTGGGGCAGTAGGCGGATGGGAGCGGTCGGGGGCAGCCCGGGATGCTGGAGCTTCAGGAGGGACATGCCGTCGAAGTTGGGGAAGATTATCTCCAGACGCGCCGTACCACCGAGGCGCGGAGGCACGGAGGAATGAAGACAAGAAATCCTTCTCTGATTGCCCGCGGCTGTGCGGCGAGGAGTTCGATTGCATCCTACCATCATGCTTGTGCCTGGGATGGAGAACCTCGTGACTTCAAAAAATGCACGAACGAACCGGGAATGTCTATGAAAACAAACAGTCGAGGAGTTGAGGAGTCGAGGACTCGAGGAATTGTGGAGCCAGTTCAAGAGGTCGGGTCGGATGCCGATGGTTTGTCACTTCTTAACCCTCAACTGTCGATTTCTCGACTTGAATTCGACGGAACAAAGCGAGAATGTCTATGAAAACAAAGGACCGCTGCGGAAGACCGGAAATGAAGCCGGAATGTATATGAAAACAAGCAACTTAACTGTAAGCTACTACATTACATTGAAAACACACGAGTTAATTACCGCCTGCTCAGGCGATAAGCGACATATTGTCCGACAACATCTCCCGAAGCCACCTCTTCTCATCGAGGGGGGTTTCTGCTCGCCCCGCCTGCCTCCTGCGTGTGTTATCCTCATAGTCTCGGCCAATTCGAAGAGCCGAAAATCGAGGACCTCGGACCCTCTCGGCTCTCAACTGAGGACTTTCTCGACTTCCTAACACGATGCCGGTCACAAACAATGCGAAGATGGAAAAGGCTCCCCTGGAGCGGGTTTTTGGACCCGGGGGATGGCTGGCGCGCCGTCATCCGAATTACGAGTACCGGCCTGGCCAGCTTGAGATGGCGGAGAGCGTCGAAGCCGCCAGCGAAAATCGCCAGCACCTGATTGTGGAGGCGGGCACAGGCACCGGCAAGACATTGGCTTACCTGGTTCCGATGATGCAGAGCGGGCGGCGGGTGGTCATCTCCACCGGCACCAAGAACCTTCAGGAGCAACTCTTCTTCAAAGACATCCCCTTCTTGAAGAAGCTCTTCCCCGACGTCCGTGTCGCCCTGATGAAAGGACGGCAGAATTATCTCTGCCGGCAGAAGCTCTACGATATTGAAAAGCAGCCGGTGCTGAACGGCCTCGAGGAGGTGGCGCAGTATCCGAAGCTGAAGGACTGGGAAGCAAAGACGGAGTCGGGAGACCGAGCCGAGCTGGGCTGGCTGCCGGATTCGAGCGAGCTTTGGGCGAAGGTCGACGCCCGGCGCGAGACTTGCACGGGGCAGAAGTGCGCCCAATTCGACCGCTGTTTCATTACCCTGATGCACCAGCGCGCCGCCGCCTCCGACTTGATTATCGTCAACCACCACCTCTTCTTCGCCGACCTCGCCATACGCGGATCCGAGGTGGCGAGTCTGCTTCCCGATTACGAAGCCCTGGTGTTCGACGAGGCGCACGACATCGAGGATGTGGCCACGCAGTATTTCGGGATGCAGGTGAGCAACTATCGTTTCGAAGAACTGGCGCGCGACACGGAAGCAACCCTGAAGTTGAAGGGAATGAAGAGCGATGAAGTGCTTCACGCCGTCGCTGAGTTGCGGCGCCGCGCGGAGTTCTTTTTCGGGCTTTTCCCGAACCAGGAGACTCGCTCGAGCTTCGATAACCGGGAATCCTTCCTGCAAGTGCACGGCGGTTCTTACACCAGCCTGCTCAATGCGCTGGTGCTGCTGGAGACCGAACTCGGCCGCTTGAAAGACCGGCCCGAGGAACTCAACAACCTGATGAGGCGCGCCGTCGAGCTGCGCCAGGCCCTACAGGCGGTCCTGGAAGGAAAAGAGCGGAACATGGTCTATTGGTGGGAGCGGCGCGGGCGCGGCGTGTTTGTGGAGGCCACGCCGATTGATGTGGCGCCCGTCCTGAAGCAGCGCCTGTTCGAGAGCGTCGACACGGTGATCTTGACCTCCGCCACGCTGGCCGTGGGCGGCAACTTCGATTTTCTGAAGAGGCGCCTGGGGATCGAAAACGCCAAGGAGCGAATCCTGGATTCGCACTTCGATTTCCCAAGCCAAGCTTTGCTCTATACTCCGCTACACCTGCCCGACCCCCGCGAGCCAACCTTCACACGCCAGGCGGCTGAAGAGGTTGTCCAACTCTTGAAGGCCACCCGCGGGCGGGCGTTCGTGCTCTTTACCTCACACCAGCAGATGCGCGAGGTGTACGAGCGCGTTCACCCCCACTTGCGCTACCCCATGTTGATTCAAGGTTCGATGCCCAAGACCGAAATGCTCGAGCGCTTCCGCAATACGCCCCACGCGGTGCTCTTTGGAACCAGCTCCTTCTGGCAGGGCGTGGACGTGCAAGGCGAGCAACTGAGCGCGGTGGTGATTGACCGCCTTCCCTTTGCTGTCCCTACGGACCCCGTCATCGCGGCGAGAATCCGGCAGATCAACGAAGAGGGGGGCAATGCTTTCATGGATTACCAGGTCCCGCAGGCCGTCCTGGCCTTGAAGCAAGGGTTTGGCCGGCTCATCCGCAGCCAGACAGATCGCGGAGTCCTTGCCATTCTCGACAACCGCATGATGCGCAAACAATACGGCAGGACTTTCCTGGAAAGCTTGCCGCGTTACCGCAAGACCAATCGGCTGGATGAAGTGAAGGGTTTCATGCAAGGATAGGGAACAGGGAATAGGAGACAGGGAACAGGACTGGGCTTATCGGAACCTGGTCTTCTTGCATGCGACGAAGCACATAATACGGGACAGGGCGGTGGAACGAGTTGGGCCGGAAGCGTTCGGCTCTGTTCCCTATTCCCTGTTCCCTGCTGAGGAAGGAATCTCAGAATGTACGAAATATCCGTTGATTACACCTTCGCCGCGGGGCATGCCCTGCGCAACTATAAGGGGAAGTGCGAGAACGTCCACGGACACAACTACAAGGTTCGCGTAACGCTCGCCGGGGACAAGCTCAATGGGGACGGATTGCTAATGGACTTTGTTGAGTTGCGGGCCGAACTTAAACGGCTGGTCGAAAAACTCGACCACCATTTCCTCAACGATATTCCACCCTTCGACGAGTTGAATCCTTCGGCCGAGAATCTGGCCAAGTATATTTGCGGCGAGATCGAACCCCGGGCAGCGAGTCAGAGTTTGCAGGTGCAGGGCGTTACGGTGTGGGAAACAGATACGACTTCAGCCACGTACAGGCCGGAAAAGCAGTGATGAGTGACAAGTGACGGGTGTGGAGCAAGGACTGAACGGCGAGCCATGAGTGAGAAGCGAAAAACGCAAGCGCACAGTGGCGAGCAAAAACGGCACGGACATAGATGCGATTGACGAAGGACGAGCGTGCAACCTATCAGCTTAGTTTTTCTTGCTCGTCACTTGTCACTCGCCACTCGTCACTGCGCTCACCACGTCCAGAAGGCCACGGCGGGGTGCATCTCGGCCTGGTGCTGCTGCGCGCAAACTCCCTGCTTGCAGAAGTAAACATCCTCGCACCAACGGCAACGGGCTAGATGCTCCCTTTCACGGAGGGCCCCGCAAATGGCGCAACCTTCCAACAGGTCCGCAACAATATGCCGGGAGTACTTCCGCCAGGTGTCTTCAGCTTCATTCTGTTCGCGGATCTTTCCCAGTTCATCCTGCGTCAACATAATCCGCTCCTCGCGCGCTTGCCTAATTGGATGCAATCAACATGCCAATGCGTACACCCGTCCGATAATAAAGTTTGCCCCCCTGCCTTAAGCGTTGCCTCGTCAATTAATTAGATTAAGAATCGCCCCAAGACATTATGCCACGTTCCTCGCAAATAATCATCTGGTGAGTGAGGAATTCGCCGCTCGAAAAGCAGGATTCAGGAGTCAGGAGACAGAACTTCGGGCCGCGAGCCAGGAGTGTCCGAGGGGGCGCCAAGTCGAGACGTCGAGCGGCAGGGTTTCATTCTGACTCCTGACTTCTGAATCCTGCCTCCTGGCTTCTGACTCCTGCCTGCGAATCATGTAAAATGGATTGGATTGCGGAAGCTTCGTGTGGGGCTTGCGAGAAGAGAATGGTAATCACCGAGATTTTCAAGTCGATCCAAGGCGAGTCCACCTACGCCGGCCTGCCCTGCCTTTTCGTACGGCTGACGGGCTGCAACCTACGCTGCCACTGGTGCGACACCGCCTACGCCTTCTACGGCGGGCAGAAGATGTCGGTTGCTCAGGTGCTTGCCAGGCTCCAGCAATTGGGTGGCAGTTTAGTGGAATTGACTGGGGGCGAACCCCTTTTGCAACAGGAAATCTATCCTTTGACTGACCAATTGCTTGCCCAGGGCTTCCGCGTATTGGTGGAGACCAGCGGGGAGCGCAGCGTCGCCCAATTGCCTCGCCAAGTCGTCAAAGTGATTGACGTGAAATGCCCGGAAAGCGGTGAGGAGGGCAAATTCTGTTTTGATAACCTGCCCTTGCTGGAACGAAAGGACCAGATCAAGTTCGTGATACTCAACGAGAATGACTATTGCTACGCTCGAAACTTTCTCGTCCGGCACGACTTGCATCGGCATGTCGATGAAGTGATTTTCTCTCCGGTGTTCGACCAGTTGTCGCCGCGCACCTTGGCGGAATGGATACTGCGCGACGGCCTGGAGGTGCGACTGGGCCTGCAAATCCACAAGTTCATCTGGGGACCGGAGGCGCGGGGCGTGTAGGGGCACGCCATGGCGTGCCCGTACCGGCGCAGCAGGCAGAAAGCAGCAGGTACCCGGCGGAAAGAACTAAGCCAAGCGGTTGCCATTTGAGCGACACCACGCGAATGAACGCCGACCAGGGACCACGGACCACGAACCACGGACTACGGACTGCCGGCAAGCCTCTCGCCATTATTCTCGCCAGTGGCGGCATGGACAGTTGCGTGACTACAGCTCTAGCAAACCTCGAATACCGCCTGGCCATGCTCCACGTTGCCTACGGCCAGCGGACCGAAGCACGCGAACTTCAGTCCTTCAACGCCCTTGCAGACTTCTACCAGGCGGATTATCGCCTGGTGTGCCGCCTGGACCACTTGCGGCAGATCGGCGGCTCCTGCCTGACGGACCCTGCCTTGGCCGTCGAGTTGGCTGATCTGGATCGCAAGGATATTCCCTCCAGCTACGTGCCTTTTCGCAATGCACACTTTCTTTCGATCGCCGTTTCCTGGGGCGAAGTCCTCGGGGCCCGCAAAATCTTCATCGGGGCGGTGGAGGAAGATAGCTCCGGTTATCCCGATTGCCGCCCCGCTTACTACGAGGCGTTCAATCGTGTAATCGCGGCCGGCACCAAGCCGGAGACACAACTGGAAATCGTTACGCCCGTCATCAGCATGCGCAAGAGTGAAATTGTCCGGCGGGGAATCGAACTCGGCGCGCCCTTCGCAAGTACCTGGTCATGCTACCAGGCGGAGGATGTGGCTTGCGGGGTATGCGATAGTTGCGCGTTGCGCCTTCGCGCTTTCGCAGAAGCTGGGATCGAAGACCCCATACCTTATGCCCGCCGCCCTCGATACGGCCGGAATTCCACGTCGTTCGTGGTGCGTTGAAATTGCCAGTGCTGACGGCGCCGTGCCCCTTGATTTTCGAGTATCTTGGGTTATCATAAGCAGCCGAATGGGGTTGAGTGGAACCGCAAGTGGCGCTAGAATGTGAGTCTGCAATATGACTGAAGGAGGAAATTATGTTTAGTTCATGGAGGCGGAGACTGTTCGCGATGGCAGGTGCCTTGGCGGCTATGGCGATAGCAGTTTCCGCATTTGCACAAACCGGTGGGTTGACCGGCAAGTGCTTAGGCGAGGACGGCAAGCCGCTGGTAGGCTATACGGTCCAGGTGGACCGGCAGGAAATGAAGTGGAGTCAGCATACGAAGACGAATAAGAAAGGTGAGTACGTATATATCGGCCTTTCTCCTGCCACCTATAAGGTCACCCTCATCAGCCCTACCGGCCAGCAAGTTTTTAACGTCACTCAGCACGTGGGGATCGGGGACCCCACCGAAGTGAATTTTGACTTGGCCAAAGAAAGAGCTAATACCATGAAGGAAAACCCCGAAGCAGCGAAGAAGGTCGAAGAGGCGCAGAAGGACCAGAAACAGTTCACGGGCCTGAAAGCAACCTTTGATCAGGCTGCGGCCCTTTTCCAGGCGAAGCAGTATGCCGATTCTGCCGCGATGTTTGAGAAGGCGCTGCCGCTGGCGAAGGATAAGAACGTTCCCATTGTGCTTTCCCAGATGGCCCAGGCCTATGCAAAGGCCGCGGATGCGGACCAGAACCGGGACGCAAGATTGCAGGACCAACAAAAGGCCATCGACACTTACCAGAAAGCTATAACAATATCCCCCTTTGACGCGGGGCTTCATAATAACCTTGGCAGCATTTACGCCACCCAGGGAAAGGTTGATGACGCCAAGGCGGAATTCCAGAAAGCCGCTGATCTCGACCCAACTCACGCAGGTAATTATTACTATAATCTGGGAGTGGTCATGGTAAACCAGGGCAAGATGGATGATGCCGCCGTCGCCCTGAAAAAGGCAACCGACATCGATCCCAATAACGCCAACGCCTTTTATTGGTATGGCATGGCCCTGCTTGGCAAGGCCGAGACAAAGCCTGATGGCTCGGTCGTTCCGGTTCCGGGAACGATTGAAGCGTTTCAGACTTATCTGAAATTACAACCCAATGGCCCGTGGGCACAAGCCGCACAGGCCAGCATCGACCAACTCAAAGCCACCGTGCCGACGGAGTATAAGAAGGCGCCGAAAAAGAAGGGTTAGTCCTCGGCACTGTTTGCTTGGGCCCCGCAGAGCGGTCGTTTACGGATCGCGGCGGGGCCCGTTCATTTGCGGGAGTCCCGGAGTGAGAATCAGATTGCTCTTGCTCTCTTTGCTGCTGAGCGTGGCTTTGCCTTCGGGAGCGGACACGATCTACCAGATGACCGGCCAGGGCAAGCAGGCCGTGGTGCAGCGTGACGCCATCCTGATCAGAGAAGATTCCTCGTTCGTGGTTTACAAACACTTCGAGTTGAGAGACCGCAGGGTGGAAGTCGTCCGCCTGAACAAGGGCAGCCTGCCTTACAGCGTTCAAACCGCCAGCCCCGAACAACGGCGCCAGATCGTGGAAGTCTGGAAGCGCTTCGGCTTCAAAGCGACCGTGACCGACCTAGCCGGGAAAGCCACGAGAGTCTTTGACGTCTACCTGGATTTTTATCCGCCCGGCGGGCGTGGCTCCTTGCTCGAGTCGATCCCCGCGACGACCGGCTTCAGCATCCTCTTGGAGAATGGGAGCGCCGACGACGTTGATATTTCCAAGATCACGAACGTCCAGATTCAGGGCGATCACCTGAAAATGACCCTTCGCGACGGCAAGCTCGAAGAAGGTAAGTTCCTTATGCCTACGAACCAGCCCGTGGAGGTGCGATTCCTGGGCATCTCCGACCAATACGATCCAGCCAGCGACCGCGTCTTCGATTTCTCCCTGCCGCTCGCCCGCATCAAGGAAATAGATTTTGAATAGAAGGGGTGAAGCTACAGCCCTTCATTGGTTCTTGTGCTGCAGACCGGCGCAGGCGCCACAAGCACCGGTAGGGTCGATCGCATCCGAGCCTTTGTCGATGTGCCGGATCACTCCATCTTTGTCGATCACGAAAGTTACCCGGTTGGCAAATAGATGAGTGAAATTGAGGGCGCCGTAAGCCTTGGCGGTCGTCTTCTCTGGGTCGCTCAGCACCGGGAACGTGGCGCCGACGCTCCGGGCGAACTTGCGGTTTGCTTCAGGGTCATCGACGCTGATGCCCATCACCTGCGCCCCGGCTGCCTCGAATTTGGCGATATCAGCCTGATATGCCGTCAGTTCTTTGGTTCAACCAGGCGTGCTGGCCTTGATGTAAAACGCCAGGACGACACTCTTCTTCCCCAGAAAATCGCCGAGCTTTATGGTCTGGCCTCTCTGGTCCGGCAGCGCAAAGTCCGGCGCGCGATCACCCACCTTCAACTGCGCCTTGGAAGTTAGCGGGAACAACAGGCAAAGTATCACGAGCGCAATAGCCACCAAAAACCAGCGGATCAGCATCCCTCCTCCCACTTGGCGAACCGTGGTCGTCCGACCTCAGTACTTCACAACTTGGTCCAAGGATAAAATGCCCGAACATGATTATAACACTAACAGACGACGCACGAGATTATCGTCGCCCGCAGGCCGCAGCGTGCTGCTACCGCAAGTCGATTCAAGCTGAAATTCGGGGCGCCAAACCTTAAGTCGCAACCATCCCTACTTAGGCGGCAATCTAATAACACGTACACACCCGGGTTCGGAAAAGGTTAGCTGGGGGCATGAGCCTTTGCAAAAAATGGCTAGCGTGTGCCGGAAGATCAAGGGCGACTCTGAGCCGTCTACCGTCCCTTAAACGGTGCAGGCATGGGTTGTGGCGATCATAAGCGCGTTCAGGATACGTGTAAGTTACTGAAAATAATACAAAAATAAATCTTGATAATGTGAAACTAAACTTATATGATAATCATCTACTAAGGATGAGAACGGAAAACTTAGTGGAACGAAAAACTCAAGGAGGTAAACAGCAATGGCAATTGTTCGATGGGAACCATACAGGGATCTAGTCACAGCTCAGAGGGACTTCGAGCGTTTGTTCCGAGATGCCTTCTCATCCCAGCTCGGTGAGACGGAACTCTCGACCCGGTCATGGGCTCCCCCGGTGGACATTTACGAAACCGAGGAGGCCATCGTCCTGAAGGCGGAGTTGCCTGGGGTTGATCCGAAGGATGTGGAAGTTCGAGTGGAGGACAACACGCTCTATCTGAAGGGCGAGCGCAAGTTCGAGAAAGAGGTCAAGGAGCAGAACTACCACCGTGTTGAGCGGTCCTATGGCAGCTTTGCTCGAAGCTTCTCGCTTCCCAACTCGATCAGCACCGACAAGGTGAAGGCCGAGTTCAAGGATGGATTGTTGACCTTGACGATGCCCAAGCGCGAAGAGGCCAAGCCGAAGACCATTAAGATCGACGTCACCAAGAACTAAAGTGGCGAGGCCACGGTGCGCGGTGTGCTCAACACACCGCAATCTCTTCACCGCCCGGAGCTTTGGAACCGCGCTGGGGCCGCCAAGACGGCCCGGCGCGGTTTGTTTTTGCAAGGCAGTCAAGCAGTCGAGAACCACCGTCTCCCTTACGAGGCGGCCAGAACTCTTAATGCCGAGAATTCCAAGCTCGCAAGTCGAGATTCAAAAGTGGTAAGGTTAGCTTTTCGACCCTCGACCTTGCATTTCCCGATTCCGATTTTCCAGTTTCTAATTTCCATTTTCGAGTGTTTAACATGGCGACACGATTTGACAAATTCACGGTTAAGGCCCAGGAGGCCCTGCAAAGAACGCAAGACGTTGCCGGGCGTTTCGGCAACCAGCAACTGGACCCTCTGCATCTGCTGTTGACTTTGATCGAGCAGAAAGAGGGAATTGTCCCCAGTCTGCTTGCGCGGTTGGGAGCGCCGCCGTCTGAGGTTGCCGCAGAAGCGGAGCGGGCCATCGAGGCTCTCCCCAAGGTGGGTGGGACCACCGACCATTATCTCTCGCCGGCGCTCAAAGAGGTCCTGGACCAGGCCGCCAAGGAGACCGAGCAATTCAAGGACGAGTTTGTTTCCACCGAACATCTCCTACTGGCGTTGTCGAGGAAGTCGAAAGAGGCTGCCGGCCGCATTCTGGCTCGGCACGGAATAACCCACGACGCGATCCTGAAGGCTCTGGTTTCGGTCCGAGGCACGCAGCGCGTGACCGACCAGAACCCGGAGGACAAATACCAGGCTCTCGAACGTTACGCGCGCGATTTGACGGAACTGGCGCGGCGCGGCAAGCTCGATCCGGTGATTGGCCGCGACGATGAGGTGCGCCGCGTTATCCAGGTGCTTTCGCGGCGTACCAAGAACAATCCCGTACTGATCGGCGAGCCAGGGGTGGGTAAGACGGCCATCGTGGAAGGCATTGCGCAGCGCATAGTGGCCGGTGATGTGCCGGAGTCTCTCAAATCGAAGCGCTTGGTGGCGCTTGACCTCGGGGCGCTCGTCGCCGGCTCGAAGTACCGGGGAGAATTTGAGGACCGCCTGAAGGCCGTGCTCAAGGAAATCGAGAAATCGAGCGGCCAGGTGATCCTATTTATCGACGAACTCCACACCCTGGTGGGCGCGGGCGCCGCCGAAGGGTCGATTGACGCTTCGAATATGCTCAAGCCCGCTCTGGCGCGCGGCGAATTGCGCTGCATTGGCGCGACCACGCTGAACGAGTACAAGAAATATATCGAAAAGGACGCCGCGCTCGAGCGCCGCTTCCAGCCGGTTTACGTTGGCCAGCCGAGCGTCGAGGACACCATCGCCATTCTCCGCGGGCTCAAGGAGCGCTACGAAGTTCATCACGGGGTGCGCATCAAGGATTCCGCCATCGTGGCCGCGGCGGTCCTCTCCAACCGTTACATCTCCGACCGATTCCTGCCGGACAAGGCCATCGACCTGATTGACGAGGCCGCCTCCAGCCTGCGCATAGAGATCGACTCGATGCCGGCGGAGATCGACAAGCTCGAGCGCCGCATTACGCAACTCGAAATCGAGCGGCAGGCGCTGCGTAAAGAGGATGACGCAGCCTCGCGCGAGCGCCTCGAGGCGCTGGAGAAAGAATTGGCGGAACTCAAGGAGGAATCGTCCAAGCTTAAGCTGCGCTGGAAATCTGAAAAGGAAGTCATCACGCAAATCCGGCAGCTCAAGCAGGAAATTGAGCAGGCCAAGGTCGACGAGCAGCGTGTGACGCGCGAAGGCGATCTGAACAAGGCCGCAGAAATCCGTTACGGCAAATTGGTAGCACTCGAGAAGCAGCTAGCCGCCGTGAATAAGAAACTCGAGGGGGTGCAGAAAACCGGCCGCATGCTCAAGGAAGAAGTTGACGAGGAGGATGTGGCGCGGGTGGTCTCGAAGTGGACGGGCGTCCCGGTTTCCAAGATGCTGGAAGGCGAGGTGGCCAAGCTCGTCCAGATGGAAGACCGTTTGCGGCTCCGTGTGGTGGGGCAGGACGAAGCTCTGAAGCTGGTCGCGAATGCGGTGCGGCGCAGCCGGGCTGGGCTTTCCGATCCCAAGCGACCCATTGGCTCATTCCTGTTTCTCGGCCCCACAGGCGTGGGGAAGACCGAGCTGGCGCGGGCGCTGGCGGAATTCCTATTCGACGATGAACGCGCCATGCTGCGCATCGACATGTCGGAATACATGGAAAAACACGCGGTGGCGCGATTGATCGGCGCCCCTCCGGGCTACGTCGGGTACGAGGAGGGCGGGCAACTCACCGAGCAAGTGCGCCGCCGCCCTTATGCCGTGCTGCTTTTTGACGAAATCGAAAAGGCGCACCCCGACGTGTTCAACATCTTCCTCCAGATCCTGGATGAAGGCCGCTTGACCGACGGCAAGGGCCGCACCGTGGACTTCAAAAACACCGTTATCATCATGACCTCCAACATCGCCAGCACCTTCATTCATGAGGCGATGAACGCTCGCGGGGCCGATGAACCCGCCGTGATCTCCGAAGTCCTCAAGAAGCGCATCCACGAGGCGCTGCTCGAACACTTCCGTCCCGAGTTCTTGAACCGCATCGATGAGATTGTGATCTTCAATCCGCTGGGCAAGGATAACATCAAGAAGATCATCGAGCTGCAACTGACCTATCTGAAGAGACTGCTGGCCGAGCGTAAGATCCAGATTGAGCTGACGCCGCGCGCGCAGGAGTTGCTCTTCCGCGAAGGCTACGATCCGCAGTTCGGGGCGCGCCCGCTAAAACGGGCCATTCAGCGGCTGATCCAGGACCCCCTGGCCATGAAACTCCTGGACGGCGAGGTCCTACCCGGCGAAACGGTTGAGGTTGATGGTGATCTGAAGAAAGGGGTGATGACCTTCGGGCGCGAAGGGCACGATGAGCGACAAACTTCAGAGACTGATCGACAGCGTCGGCATTGAACTATGGAACGGTCACCTTCACCTGGTTATCAGTGGAGTGATCGACGACACCCTACATGTTCAAGGGCCCCAGAGTCCGCTATTAGCTGTCGCGTCGACTTTTTTCCTTCAGAGCCTCAGGGCCCATTGGAACGAGGCTTGCCTCGGGATTGCGAAGATGTTTGACCGGCATCATAAGGATACGGCGACCCTTTGGAACATGCTGGAACAGGCCAAGGCCCAGGCTGGGGCGTTTAGTAAACTCTCGCCTAGCCAAGTTCGTCAGTCGTGCGCCGAGTGGGAGAAGAAAGTACGGCAAATGGAGAGCAAGTGCGACCTCTTGAAGGAGCGTCGAAACAAGGTCATAGCACACCTCGAATTGAGACCCGACGGCAAAGTAATCCCTGCCAGGACCCAGCGAATTCCCTACGACGACTTGCTGGGCTTTTACAGGCAGGCGATCGGGATCACAAATGAGCTGGCGGAATGCTATAAAGGGGACGGGGCCATGTTGATCAGCTTTGCTACTGCCGAGCTCAGTAAGGCGGAACTCCGTCGACTCTGCGAGATCCTCTCAGCACAGACCGGCCGCCAAAACGGGTGATCAACTTTCGTTGTGGGGCAGGTCGACTGTCAAGGCGCTGGCCAAAGGAGGAGCAGGCCGTTGAAAATCAAGGCGGTGGTGCACCAAGCGGAGGAAGGCGGCTACTGGGCGGAAGTGCCAGCCATCCCCGGTTGAGCAACGCAGGGGGAAACAATGGAAGATCTCTTGGCGAACGTCCACGAAGCCATCGAGGCCTGCCTGTTGGTTGAAGTCAACCAGCCAGAGCACACTAGCACGGACCAAATATTGGAAATCGCCTTATGAAGTCACTTTGGCGGCTCCGAGGATGTGTGATATCATTGTGCTATCGGAGTGTTTATGGCTAACGTGATGGTGCGAAATATCCCGGAGAGAGACTACGCTGAGCTCCAACAGGACGCGAAGCAAAATCGGCGCAGCATCAACGCCCAGATCCTGAGCCTTCTCGCCGACAAGGCTGTAATGAACCGCCGCCGGCGGCAGGCTGCCAAGGCGATGAAGAGGGTCGACAATCTTTGGAAAAGGATAGGACACAGGTATCCTAAGCAACCGGACAGTACCGCCCTCATTCGCGAGGATCGGGACAATGACGAGCCTTATCGTTGATGCCAGTGTGGTTGCCAAACGGCTTGTGCTTGAACCCGACAGCGACAAGGCCAAGCTCTTATTTGCAAATTGGCAGCGAGGCGCCTTGGAAATACTTGCTCCTTCCATACTTCCTGCCGAAGTTGCAAATATGCTTTGGAAGCGAGCAAGACGGGGCCTTCTTTCGGCTGCGATCGTGGAAAATCTCTTTCATGAGTTCAACGCGTTCCACGTCCCCTTATGGCCGATAGAAGATTTGGTGGAATTAGCTCTGACCCTGGCTTTGAGAAATGGTCACAGGGCTTACGACGGCCTCTACGTGGCTCTCGCTATCAAGACAGGATGGAACTTGGTCACAGCAGACGAACGCCTTTACAACATACTAAGCCCGTCATTTCCGAATATCCGTCTGATTCGCGACTATACGTGACCCCACAGCCGAATCCCTGCGATCCGCATCTAATTCACGGGGGGGGTGCGCACTGAGTCCCGGGAGAAAGCAAAAATATGTGGAATAATTTGAAGACAACGATACTACTTGCGGCGATGACCGGACTGCTGCTGGGCATTGGGGAGCTTTGGGGCGGGCAGCGGGGATTGACGTTCGCCCTGGTCCTGGCGGCAGGGATGAACCTGTTCAGCTACTTTTTTTCGGACAAGCTGGCGCTGAAAATGAGCGGCGCGAAGCCGATCGCGCGCGAGGAAAACCCGCGCCTTTACCAGATCGTGGAGCGCCTGGCCGCAAAGGCGAACGTCCCGGTGCCCAAGATCTATTACATCCCTACCGATTCGCCGAATGCCTTTGCTACGGGCCGCAACCCCAATCACGCTTCGGTGGCGGTCACGGCCGGGATCCTGGAGATTTGCGACGACGAGGAAATTGAAGGCGTGCTGGCGCATGAGCTCGGCCACGTGAAGAACCGCGACATCCTGATCAGTGCGGTGGTGGCCACGCTTGCCGGGGCCATCACCCTGATTGCCCGGATGGTTTACTGGGGTGAGCTGTTTGGGGGATTTGGCGGCGGCCGCAGCAACGACCGGCGCAGCGGAGGAATCCTCTCCGCGCTCGCTATGATGATTTTGGCGCCCTTCGCGGCCATGCTGATTCAGTTAGCTATTTCCCGTTCGCGCGAGTACGAGGCCGACGCCACCGGCGCGCACATCACCGGTAATCCCCAAGGCCTGGCGCGGGCGCTCAACAAGATCGATCAATGGTCGAAGCGCATTCCCATGCAGGCTTCGCCTTCCATGGCGCACATGTACATCTTACAACCCCTCACCACCGGCGCGGTCTTCTCCAGCCTCTTTTCCACGCATCCGCCCATCCGCAAGCGCATTGAGCGGCTGATTGGGAGAGATTTTGTTTAGTTGTCAGTGGTGAGTCGTCAGGTGTCAGGCGCAAACGGGGCTGGGGGCTAGGGACTGGGGGCTGGGGAAAGGCACCCGGGCGCAGACAGCAAGCCGCGCAATTCACCATTCAGAATTCACCATTCACAATTTCCGCCTGAGCCCTGACACCCGGCACCTGACACCTGACACCTCTTACGCCTATAATCTCTCCTATGCCCTTCAACCCCAAACCCGATATCGAAAGGCACGCTTCGCGCTCGGGCAACTTCCTGACGCGCCTCGTAAAAAAGATTGAAGAATTCTGGCAGAGAGTAACCGAAGGGATCGCGGTACAAGAACTGTGGTCGCAATTCCGGGCAGAGGCGCGGGAGAGCTACAGCCTTTACACGCGGGAGATCGACTGGGAGGCGCTGCGCAAGGAACGCCGTGGCCGGCGCTTCCGGAAGACCACCGGCGCGCTTTTTTGGGCGATGCTGATGAAGCTCTCGCCGGCCCGCCGCGTCTTCCTGCTCATTGCCTTGTTTTTTGCCATTATGGCACTGGTCAATAGCCAAGTCCTGATCTCAGTCTCCAATTCCCAACATCACTACGAGGTGAACCCGCCCAACAATTTCGTGGCCGTGCTGATTGCCGTTGCGGCGCTGCTTTTTCTGTTGGCGCTCGAACTGGCCGACCGCGTCACCATGAAGCGGGACCTGGAAATTGCGCGCGAAATCCAGCACTGGCTGGTGCCTGCGGTGCCCCCCGTGGTGCCGGGCGTCGAGATTGCATTTATATCGCGGCCCGCCAACACCGTGGGCGGAGACTACTACGACGCCTTCCTGCGCGCTTCCCCGGGCTGCAAGCCAGGCTCGAAGCGATTGCTGGTGGTGGTAGCGGATGTGGCGGGCAAGAGCGTTCCCGCGTCACTGCTCATGGCCACCTTTCAAGCCAGCCTACGGACCCTGGCGGAAGCCAACACTTCACTGTCCGAGTTGGTGGAAGGGTTGAACCGCTATGCTTGCGCCCACAGCCTGGACGGCCGCCGCTTCACCACCGCGTTTTTCGGAGAATTGGATCCCGAGACCCGCGTCCTCTCCTATGTTCGCGCAGGGCACAATTCCCCACTCCTGCGGCGGTCTTCCGGTAGCCTCGAACGGCTGGAGACAGGCGACCTGCCGCTGGGCATCAGTTCCGACCTCCACTTCACTTGCGGCGCCGTAACTATGGGCCCGCAGGACCTGCTCGTGATCTTTACGGACGGACTGGTGGAACCGGTGAACGACGCCGAGCAGGAGTTCGGGGAACCGCGTGTCCTGGATGTCGTGACATCCAGCGGCGGCGCGGGTGCGCAGAGCACGCTGAAAAACCTACTCTCGGCCGTGGACTCCTTCGTGGGTTACGCCCGCCAGCACGACGACATCACTTGCCTCCTCCTTCGCACCGGCTGAGATGCGGAGCCGGCGAATGACCGCAATCCAAACTCGAGATTCTAAACTCACCAAGCGGTCTGGCAGAAGGGCTTGCCAGAAAAACCGGAATTTCCGAGCTTGCCATACGGAGCTCTTCACGGATGTTGATCAGAAAGTGAGATAAAAAGAATCGTGGTCCAATACTACGCCGTTACACAGTATCTAAATTGGCCGCCGGCCGTCTTGCGTGATGGCGACTTCTCAGGACGAACGCCGCACGCGGAGCAAAACCAGGCTGCTAGCTGTGACCTTGCGGAGAAACAGTGAACCCTTGTAAATGCGCCGCGAGTTATCTACAATATGATCTTGCCTTCGACCCAATCCTGGGCTTAACCCCTAAAGGAACATGCCATGACGACGAATGTCGGTAATCTCGATATTGGGCTCGTAGTGGGCTTTATCGGCGGGATCGTAGCGTTTTTCCAAGGCTTCCGCGCCTATCGTGTGGCCCGCGTTCTTCAGGACACCCCCGAGACGCCCATCCGCAGCATTGCCATGGGCTTTGTCCGCATTCACGGCAAGGCCAAGAGCGACCAGCTCGTCACCAGCCCCGTTACGCACACCCCCTGCTGTTACTACATCGTGCAGATCGCGAAATGGGAGGAATTCAAGGCTAGCGGAGCAGATTCTTCGGATGAGGCGAGGGGTCCGAGGGGTGGATGGATGCCTCATGGGGCGGACGCTGACGGCGGCTGGTTCTACCTTGAAGACGCCACGGGGCACGTGATGGTGGCTCCCCGTGGCGCAAAGTTTGAGCTGGACATGACAGGGACGCGTGAGGTCGGGGGTGTGGGAGATTCCAGTTACGCCGCCGGGGGCGTTTCCGAACGGGAGTTGCTCGCCTATGTGGCCCGTGTGGGAAAGACCCCCCTCTCCACGATACCGGGTGTCGTCCCCGGGCTCGGTCCCCTGAAGGCGCAGATGCAGCAGGCGCAAACGCAGATGCAACAAAGGCTGGAGGCCCAAGGGCCACAGTCCGATCCCCGCGCCGAGGAGCTTCGGCTCACCTATATTGAACTCACTAAACTTGCCCCCTGGGATTCAAAATATGGGCCGATGAGTATACGCGTCGCGAAAATGCAGGAGCGGAACAGAAAGCTGGGCGTGGTCTCCACCGTTGCCCAGCCGCAGCCAAAGCCGCCGAGTACCGATGTGGCAGCCCCGGTTGCCGGTCCGCCCGCTGCCAGCCCCCCGCTTGCCGCCGACCCGCCATTCTCCTCCGACCACCCAATCGCCTCGGGAAGGTATCGACTCACCGAGTACTGCATCCTGCCTGGCCATGACTACTCTATCAGCGGCACCTGCACCCAAAATCCCGGGGCCAAGGATTTGAATGACCGCAATTTGATTCGCAAGGGGAAAAACGAGCCCACCTACTTCATTTCCAGCCAGGGCCGGGAACAGATCAACACCGGGATGCAACGGGGATCCATGCTTTTTGTTTACGGAGGCGCCATCGTGGCGGTCTTTTGCCTGTCGCTTCTGCTCCTTCGCTTCGGCATTCTCTGAGCGAGCCATGGCACCCCCAAGACTTGACTCGTTTTCATCTCTTTAAGGACGACGCGCAGGGCAGAATCGCTGTCATTGCGGCCCTGAATGCGGCGTTTGAGGATGGATAATTCTTTTCGGGTTAATACGCGCACGGCTACACGCCACGCGGGACATCGGCGGAGTTCGAAGGGGAGGGAGTGCGCGCTAGCGGCTCGGTTAGAAGGGGCGCCAGGCGGCACTGGATTCGAAGACCAGCGCGCCGTGTCCGGTCCGGAGGTCCTCGCGGCGCAGGCAGTAGAGGCGGCCGCTCTCGAACGCAGCCTCGAGCGAGTGCGCGGTGCCCGTCCAGGTGATGTGCAGCCCGCCGCGGAAATCGGTGTTGCGCCGGCCCGGCAGGCCGAGCGTCTGGACGAACTCGTCAATGGCCGGCAGGCGATTCAGTCTCTGGGGATGTACCTTGCCTCCCGTTCCAGTTACCTCGACGTCACTGTGGGTATCCTCGACCACCAGGGATTGAAAGAGTGCCTCGATCTTCAGTTCCCGCTCCTGGGCCTCTGCCGCCGTCTGGGACCCTGATCGATAAGGCAAATACAGGAAATAAAACGCCGCCAGACTCGCCAGAATGGCAAATTGAATCGCCATCATCCTCTTGGGCACCGCGCCACGCTCCGATGATTTCATGGGGCCCCTGTCAAGCCGCAGCTTCCATTATGGACTCCCATTTGCTCGACATCAAACATTCCGCCGTCCCCGGTTATCTGCGCGGGTGAATCGCAATTCGCATTACAGGCTCTTCCGGGTGGAGGTCGAACCGGGAACGTCAACTGAGCCGCCTTACCCCAGAATCGACTTGGCAATAGTCTGGAGCTGCATGAACGACGTGCCTTCGTAGATTTTTCCAATCTTCGAGTCGCGGAGGTATTTTTCGGCAGGATAGTCCTTGGTGAAACCGTAGCCGCCATAAACTTCCAGACATTCGGAGGCCACGCGCTCCGCCACCTGGGAGCAGAAATACTTGACCATGGCGGCTTCTTTCAGGAACGGCAGGCGCGCGTCTTTCAATCGCGCGGCGTTATAAACCATCAGCCGCGCCGCTTCCACCTCGGTGGCCAGCCGGGCAAGCTGAAACTGGATAGCCTGAAATTCGGCAATGGGCCGGCCGAACTGTTTGCGTTCTTGGGCGTAAGCGATGGCGTGTTCGAGGGCGCCGCGCGCCACGCCCAGCATCTGCGCGCCAATGCCGATGCGCCCCTCGTTGAGAGTTTCGATCGCTACTTTGTACCCCTTGCCCACTTCCCCCAGCACATTCGCCAGGGGAAGGCGGCAATCTTCCAAGATCAATTCGCAAGTTGAAGAGGCGCGGATCCCCAGCTTGTCCTCCTTCTTGCCGACGCTGAAGCCCGGAGTGTCGCGCTCGATCAGGAACGCGGTGATGCCCTTGTAGCCGTGCTCGGGATTGACGTTCGCGAAGACGATGAACAGCCCGGCTTCTTTGGCGTTAGTGATCCAAAGCTTTCGCCCATTCAAGACAAAGTGGTCACCCTCCTGGCGGCCACGGGCCGCCAGCGAAAACGCATCACTGCCGGAACCCGCTTCGGAGAGGGCGTAAGCGCCCACCGTGTCGCGCACCAGGCGCGGGAGGTATTGCTGCTTTTGAGCTTCACTGCCCCAGCGCTCGACGGCGTTGTTCACCAGCGTATTCTGGACATCGACCACCACGCCTGCCGAAGCATCGACCCGCGAGAACTCTTCGATGGCCAGAGTGGCCATGAAAAACCTTCCCCCGCCGCCGCCGAAGGCTTCCGGAACGGCCAGACCCATGAACCCCTGCTCGAAGAATTGCCCAATCAACTCGTGATTGAAAACGCCTTCACGGTCCATCGTCTCGACGTGCGGACGGATTTCGTTTTCGGCGAATTCGCGCGCCGCCGCCTGGAACATCCGCTCTTCCTCGCTGAGGACCGTCAGCGGGGCAGTTGAGGAAAGTAGTGAAGAAGCGATGTCAACCATCGAGCCCCCCAATTGGTAGTTCGTTGGCCCGGCCCGCCTTGCACCCTTGAGTGTTAGCTTTTTAGGCGCGCTTGGCCTTTGGACGCATAAGCCAATGCTACCCGCCGGCAACCGAGCAGGCAAGGGGTTTGTCGCCCATAGCCCTTCGTAGCGACAGCCGGCGTGTGGAAAATGGTCAAAGAGCCGCGTCAAGGTGCTCTGAGGTTAGGCTCCGTTGACGTTTCTTGCATTCTCAGCAGCATACTGTTAGGCTAGTTATGCTCCGCCGCTTCGGGGGCGCCCCTAAGACCTCATCTTTTTTGTGGTTTTTCGGAGAGGTTTGCACAACTGAACCAACTTCCGACAAACACAGCGCATCGAAGCACTTTGAGTTCCAGACACCGGGGAGGTTTGACCTGATATGACTGTTAAGAGATTCCTGCGAGGTTGGATCGTAGCAGTGGCGCTCTGCCTCATTGCCACTGTGGGCAAGGCACAGAACAGTCTGGTTTTTGTCACTGGCGGTGGCAACAAACTCGGCGATGCCCGGTCCTTCGACGAGGCTTTTATTCCCTATCAATCAACCTTTGCGGCCGGCGGGGGAGGGAACGTGGGGCTCGAACTGCCACTGAAGAAGAGTAATATCTTCGGCGTCGAAGTGTCCTATGGGTTCAGCCAGAATAATCTTGAATTGACTTATGAGAACAGCCCCACCCTGCCCGTCACAAAATCCTATGGCCTCAGGGACAACAGGTTTGGCGGCGACCTGGTGGTGCACTCGCCATCGACTTTTCGGGGCATCCGCCCTTACGCCGTCGTGGGCGCCGAATACGACCGCTTCTCTCCCACCAGCGCCGCGGTGGCTTTGGCCAACAGCACCGGGTTTGCCTATGCGCCGGTAGCTAAACTTTCCTCCCAAGGCGCCGGGGGCGTCAACATCGGCGGCGGCCTTGATTACAAGTTGACGGAAAAGTGGGGGGTGCGGATTGACGTGCGCTACCACATCACCAGTTCCCCAACCCTCGGCTTGCCTTACGGAATCACCCCGTCGTCCAACGCTTACTTTCCGATCAGCGGCGACGCGCATACTATCCAGTACACGATAGGCATTGTGTATCACTTCGGCTGGGGGAAATCATCGTCCGCTGCGGCCAAGCCGACCTCGTCCTCCCGTCAGCCCTCGGCCGCGAAAGCCGCGAAGGAGAAGTCGCCCGAAAAGGAGAAACCGTCGCCGACGTCCGTCTTTAACTAAAGGGGCGGTTTTTAAAGGAGAGGCCGAGATTCGGGTTCTAAATCTCCAGGTCAGAGATCACTGTGCAAGGGGCGGTTCTCGCGTCTGATTCGCGGACGGCTTCCGCCTTTCTGCCGGCTTCCCACTGCGCGACGCTTACTCCTCCGTGAGTCGTACCTTCATGCAGAGGTTCATGACAGGGGTAACCTCGCAGAAGACGGCGAGCATCGATTCGACGAGGTCAAGTCCGGTTGATGCCTGAACCTCGCTTTCGGTCATCGGATAATAGAGTTGAAATCCTGCCCAGTGCGCCGCAGGCGCGGCCTTCAGCAGCCCTCGGAGTCTCATCATGGAGGGAAGACTGTCGCGATCAAAGCCCTGGACCTCGCTTTCCCAACTGCCGCCGCGGAGCATAAAACCTTCGCGTCGCACCAGGCGTTTGAGTTCGTGCTCCATGGGGCCGCGCGGTCGGAGTGCGCCGAGCAGACGGTGCCAGTCCCAATCGGACTGCAATTGGCACTCGCGGTAGTCGCGCGGCGCTTTCAGATAGCCCCTTTCCACTTGCATGCCGCACTTGAAGAGCTTCTCTTCCGTGTCCACGCTGAGGAAAAACTTCGAGCAGCCGAAACTGACGTGCGAGGAAAGCGGCATGGCTTCGCGATTGGCTCGCGGCAGATAGCCGATCCATTGCCAATAAACGCCCCGCCCCCACCGTTCGGTCACGAACGGCTGGGCGTAGCGGGATTCGAGCGCCAGTTTCAGAATGCGCGTGATGCGCTCGTTATCCTCGAGATTCCCCACATGGATACCACGGCGGAAATCGACATAATCCGGCCGAAAACCGACAGCCGCCGCCGGCACCGGCAAGGAGATGTGTGATTTTGCAGGCATGGCAACCAAAGCAGAAACCAGAAACTGGAAAATAAAAAATGGAAAATGTTAGGGACAATCTCCAGATGCTAGCCCCCATGATCCAATTTCTATTTTCCAGTTTCCATTTTCCAGTTTCTAATTTCTGATTTCTGCTTTTCCTATGCGGCCCGGGCAGCGTTGGCGGAGCGCCTCGAATGAAAGCCGCTGATCAGCGTCTTGGACATCTCCTCGCGCTGGATCTGGTTGGTGCCTTCATAGATCTGAGTGATCTTGGCGTCGCGCATGTACTTTTCCACCGGATAGTCATGCATGTACCCGTAGCCGCCGAAAACCTGCAGCGCGTCCACGGTGACTTCCATGGCCACATCCGAGGCAAAGCACTTGCACATGGCGGAGTAGAGCGTCGGCCGTTCCTTGGGTTGGGTATCGATGTAACGCGACGTGGCATAGACGAGCGCGCGCGCCGCCTCAATCTTCATCGCCATGTCGGCCATCAGGAAGCGAAGTCCCTGGAAGGAGCCAATCGGTGCGTCGAACTGCTTCCGCGTGCAGGCGTACTCGAGCGCCAAGTCAAACGCTCCTTGCGCAATCCCCACCGCCTGCGCGCCTACTCCAGGACGCGAGACGTCGAAGGTCCGCATGGCGGTGATGAAACCCGTGCCTTCGCGTCCCAGGCAGTTTTCCACCGGCACGCGGCAGTCCTGGAAGACCAGTTCGCGGGTGGCCGAGGCGCGAATCCCCAGCTTGTCTTCCTTTTTGCCGAAAGTGAAACCCGGCGTGCCCTTCTCAACTACAATGCAGGACGCGCCGCGCGGGCCCTTGGAGGGATTGGTGAGCGCGATGACGGAGTAGAGTTCTGCTTCGCCGCCGTTGGTGATCCACTGTTTGGTGCCATTCAGAACGTAGTGGTCGCCGTCGCGCAGGGCCGTGGTGCGCACGGCTGCGGCATCCGAACCAGCCTGCGGCTCGGTCAGCGCGAAGGCCACCAAGCGCTTGCCGGCGGCAACGTCCGGAAGCCATTTCTGCTTTTGCTCCTCGCTGCCGGAAAGGATGATCGGCAGTGCGCCGAGCGCCGTGCCCGCGAAACTGAGCGCGATGCCCCCGCAGGCCTTGGAGAGTTCTTCCGTCACGATCACCATGTTCATGATCGGAGTCCCCTCCGGCATCCCACCGTATTTCTCATCAATGAAAACGCGAAATAGGTCAGTCTGCGCCAGTATTTTCACGATCGGCCAGGGAAACTTGGCCTCGCGGTCATACTCCGCCGACACCGGGCGGATTTCCTTCTCGGCGATCTCGCGAGCAAGATCTCGAATGGCCCTCTGGTACTCCGTGAATCCGTAATCCATACTCACCTCAGCGTGGAAATTGGAAAGTGGAAAATGGAAACTGGATCAAGTAATAGTAAGAAGGAGCGCTGGATCAACCGCTAGCTACTGTTTTCCAGTTTCCATTTTCCAGTTTCTATTTTCCATTTTCGCTCTTCGCCTATTCTTCCTCTGCGCAGCTTTGCCACAAGGCCGGCCTCACCAGCCATGCCTCGCCGGTGCGGAAGGCAAATCGGCAGCACTCTTCAAGGTCCCCGGCCCGAAATGAACTAACGTCGATCTCCCCTTCCAGCGTGCCCGGCTTGGCGAGCACCTGCAGCGCGTAAACGAGGGGCAAAACGCTCGCATTCACGTCCCGTAGGGAGACCTCAATTCGATCGACGCGGGCGACAATCTCAAAATCGCCTTCGGAGTAGAGGCCCGCGGTTCGCTCCAGAAGTTCGCGAATGTCATCCGCAGCGGTGGGAACCCCCTCAAAACTGAACTTGCCGTTCAGTCGTTGGTATTCCTCCGGAACAACCGAGACAGGCTGGCTGCGATATCGCTCCCAGTCCGCGTGCTCATAATCCGGCCGCGCCCAGGAAATGGTTAAGAAACCGCCTTTCCAAACCTTGACCCTAACGTACTGTCCTTTGACGGCATCCTGATAGTAGACGGGTCCCCCCGCCAGCTCGGCGCGTTCGCTGTCGGTCAGTTGATTGAGAAACTCAACGAGTTCCCGCACGATCTCCGGGAGCACTGGCCGGTCGTCAGGTTGGACATGGCGAATTTCCAGCGACACGGACTCGGGAACAAATTCCAGCCAGGTCGCTTCAACCTGTGCGAGCTTCTGCTGCGTATCGCGGCTAAGATTGCCCAACGCCACTTGTCCCGAACAGCCTAACAGAGTGCGCATTTTCTCACTTCCTTTCCCGGATCATAGCGACAAAGTGTCCGGATTCGCCCTCCCACACTGACATCTACGCATTTTGCGGGCCGAACTGACTTTGGGTCTGCCGCTCAAGGATTCTGCCACAGGTCCCTGAAGGAACATAGCTTTTTGTGCGCACCTCGTCTGAAGGCCCGTGTGCCGAAGGCACTTTGGAGTGCGGCGGCTTGACGCCGCCGTGGAGTTACCGCAGGACGCGGAGTCACACAACGCGCCGGTCCTTCCCCTTCTTTTCGCCACAATCTTCGGTCGGCGTAGTGCGAAGGCGGCGTCAAGCCGCCGCACTCCAAGGCGCTTCGCGCATTCTCATGGTCGTCTGCCGTATAGCTATACGGTATCGATGCTGGTATAATTACGACATGGCAAAAGAACGGATGAAGAAACTCACCATCCTTGTCCCGCAAGACCTCCTTCGCAGGGCGCAGAGGGCAACCAAGGCAGGCGCCACCCCCACAGTGCGCAAGGGATTGGAACTGCTGGCAGCTCATGATGCTTATGACGGGCTGCGTAAACTGCAGGGTAAGGTGAAGTTCGGCCTGACTTGGCAGGAAATGAGAGGCGAAGAGTGACTTGCGCTGACACGAGTTCACTCGTCGCCTACCTTCACGGCGAAGGCGGACCCGACGTCGAGTTGGTAGACCGGGCGCTGGGTGACTACTCTTTGGCACTCGCGCCGGTCAGTGTAACGGAGTTGCTTAGCGGTCCCCTGGTGACCCCTTCGCTGGAATCCTTCATCCTCGGACTGCCGCGACTGGAGATTCAGCTCGGGTATTGGGAGCGTGCGGGGAAGCTCCGGGCAGGCTTAATCCGCCATGGCTATCGCCCCAAGATAGCGGACACACTGATCGCCCAGAGTTGTCTCGACCACCGCGTACCGCTGATTACCCGTGATCGGGACTTCTCTTGCTTTCAGAAGTTCGCGGGACTGCAACTTCTCGCGATGGGCGATCTGCTGCAATAACGAAACGACCGCCCCCTGCCCCACAGGCGTTGATCTAAGCGTCTCTGACGGGTCCCGAAGGGACCCAAGATCATTAGCCGTAGGTGAAACCTACGGAAAGCGCCAGCTTCAAGAAACCGCCAACCCCGCAGGGGTTGAATTCGACCCCTCCAGGGTCGGGGTAAGCACAAGGAACGGGGCCTTTCTCCGTAGGTTTCACCTACGGCTAGTGATGTTAATGCCCTTCGGGCATTCAAGCTGCGGAGCCTGCGCTTGGTCTAGCGCCTATGCCCCACCCCCTCCTTACTAAGGAGGGACCCAGAGTTGGTGAACCCCCGCGCCGGCTCTACTTCTTGCGCGGTGGCTGTGAGGGCCGCATCTCGATGCGGCTGGCGAGAGCCGTCGAGGGATACGTGTAAAGGTCGACCACCGCCTTGGCGATGTCTTCTCCGCTAAGCTTCCATCTATGATGGGCCCTGCTGCCCGGCGCTCCCCCAAAATCCGTATCCACGCTGCCCGGCATGATGTAGGTCACTCGAATGCCGTCGTAGCGAATGTCCTGCATCATGGCCTCGCTGAAACCGTTGAGCCCGAACTTCGAGGCGTTGTACGCGCTCCCGCCGGGGAAAGGATTCACCCCTGCCAGGCTGGAAATGTTGAAGATGTAGCCTCCCCCTCGCTGGCGCATCAGGGGGATCGCCTCCCGGCAGCAGTAAAACACTCCCGACAAGTTGGTGTGAATGGTGGTATCCCATTCCTCGGGCGTGAGCTGATCCACCGGTTTCATAATTCCTATTCCGGCATTATTCACAAGTAGATCAATGCCTCCGAAATGCCCGGCGGCGGTTTGGATCAGTTTTCGGCAATCCTCATAGCGGCCCACGTCCGCCACCTGACCTTCGACCCGTGTGCCGCCCTGCGCGCGCAGCTTTCCAAGCGATTGCTGCAAAACCTGCGCATCGCGCCCGCAGATGTACACCTTCGCACCTTCGCGAAGCAGCCTTTCTGCGATGCAGTAACCGATTCCGCGCGACGCACCCGTGACCACTGCAACCTTGTCGAACAGCTCATTCGTCATCGCAAGCCCTCCCCCTCCCGACAGAATACAGCAAATCACCCCGCCTCACACCACGCGTGCCGTGGGGCCCATGACTTTAAGTTTGGCACAAAGATGGGGGATACGGCCAGGTAAGTATGGAGAAGGGAAACAGACGAGCCCGAACGTCACGTCCCAGCCGCGGCGGTTTCTACTACACGCCCAAAACGCCGGTCGCGCGAATGAAACTCCCGCACCGCCGCCTCGAGGTCTTCGGCATCGAAGTCCGGCCACAGGCGCTCGGTGAAGACAAGTTCCGCGTAAGCGCACTCCCACAGCATAAAGTCGCTCAATCGCTGCTCGCCGCCGGTGCGAATCAGCAGATCGAGTTCGGGGACGGGCTGCGGCTGGGGGCCGTCGGCGCCAAGCAAGCGCCCAAATTCCACCGCTGTCGCTGCTTCACCCGCCGGCAGAGTTCGGGCCGCTCGAACTATTGCCTCGCGGCCCGAGTAGTCAATCGCCAAGCGGAGGTGCAATCCCATCCCCTCCCGCGTCGCAGCCTCGGCAGCTTCGATGGCGGCGGCCAGCGAGGGCTCGATTCGATCCCGGCGGCCAATAACGCTGGTTCTTATTCCAGCGTCCGCCCACTCCGCCACGGAGCCGCGCAGGAACTCCGTAAAAATGCTCATCAGCTCGCCGACTTCATACGAGGGGCGCTGCCAGTTATCCGCAGAAAAGGCGTGCAACGTTAATGTCCCAATCCCCAGGCCGGGCGCGGCTTGCACGGAACGGCAAACCGCGGCGACTCCAGCTCGATGTCCGGCGCTGCGCCTCAGGCCCCGTTTTTCCGCCCAGCGGCCGCTGCCGTCCATAATAATAGCGGCATGAATGAGGGGATGTAGGGGCGGCCCTTGTGGCCGCCCCCGCCCAACCCGATGCAATGATTCGCCAAAGGCTTCTTCAAAGGACTTTACCATACAAAGCGCTCGCTCAAAAAATTTTCGCCCCGGGAATTACCGCGGGCGCATGGAGTGGATCAGCGCCTCCATGTCATCCAGATATCGCTCCAGCGCCCGCTGGCCCGCCAAGGTCAGCCGGTAAACCGTTTTCGGCACGCGGCCCACGAAGGATTTCTCGCACATCACGTACTCCGCCTCCTCGAGCCGGCGGGCGTGCACGCTCAGGTTCCCATCGGTCGTCTTTAACAGTTTCTTGAGATCGTTGAAGCTGAGCGATTCGTTCACCGCCAGCGCACTGACCATGCCCAGTCGAATGCGTTCGTGAATCAGGCGATCCACTTCCGCGGGCGAGCCTGGCGCTGCTTTGCTCCGCAGTTGCCGGGCCTGCTGCACAAGCTGGCCCGCCCCCGCAGCCCGGCTCGCGGCGTTGGAATTCTGTCTAGCCACCGTACCTCCTTGCAATAATCGTCCCGAAGATAATGTGCAGCCCGCCGAAACCCGCTGCCATGATCGAATTGGCCCAGGCAGGAGGGCTGAGCAGGGCCACCATTCCCGCGAACATGAAGCACACGCCCATCATCGGGACGACTTTGACCGAGTATGCCCCGCCCGTTACGATGCCCGCTCCGTAAAGCAGCAGCCAGACGCCCGGCAGCAGGTAAAATACGCCGGCGCGATAGATCACCGCGCTCAGCACCGCCGCCGCCAGCATGGGGGGAAACAATCCCAGCACAAATTTCCGGCCCGGCCTTGAAAACAGCGGCGTCTGCACCTTGCGCGCCTTCCAGAATGCCGCCGATGCCCCCACCGCAAACGCGCACAGGGCTTCCAATCCCCACACCGCAACCCACCAAACCACCTGTTCGCGGAGCGAGGCAATAATCGCCGCCCCCAAGGCCGTGATGCCGATCATCACCCCGCCCCATCCTGGAACGGCGGTGAACGAGGCAGCGCTTTCCATCGTCTCACGGATGAAGCGCAAATCGTCGATGGCGTGGGCAGGCATCGGCGCCGCCCTGGAGTGTCGTGAGCGAACTGGCCCCGCGCAGGTCATGGGGCGTTTATACCGCCAGGGCAAATGTTTGTCAAGTACTTTGTGAAACAAAGTATATGCCCGGCGTCTTCCGAAAATCGGCGTTCCCCCGGGGGGGGGGTTGCCGCTCCAGAGTTTGAACGGCACGAACTCGGCGCTAACTGCTACTTTTTTCCTTGGGGCGATTGTCTTTGCGGCTTCGCCGCGCCGCTCTGCGGAAAGGCTCCGCCTTTCCGAAACCCTCGCCCACTGTCATTCTGAGCGCAGCGAAGAGTCTGGCTCTGCCCCGCTGGAACCCTACGCCTGAAACTTGTTCCTTGCTGCCCGCTTCCAGCCGGCGCGGGACGGGTGAGGGGTTGTTTCGTCGCCAAGTACCCCGGCCTATCGTCAATCCTGTCCCTTCGGGACATCGCAGAACCCCAGGAATGGGGTTTGCGCCAGCCCCGATTTTACCTACGTGCGCTGCTTTACTGGCTCACGGGCTTGTCTCGTGAATCAGTACGTCGAACAGCCTGCTTGCGTGGGGCGATGCTTGTCTCACCTTTTGCGGATCGATCAACGCTAGAAGGGCGAATCCGTGCTGGGTCTTGTGGTAGGGGCCTTTCGAGGTATGTTCCGACGCGTGTTCGAGCCTGGGAACAAGGTCGGGCTTCGGTATTTGCTCAACGTTCGGCTGACCTGGGAGTGAACCAGCTAGAAACTCCGCACCATAGAAGTGGGTCAGGGCTTCCCGATCCGCCAGAAACCAAGCCTCCATGCACTGGACCATCAAGTGTGCCTGGTCTTCAGTCGTATCCGCCGGCGGTTGCCACCCATCCCTCGCATGGAGATGAGCCCAGGCGCCTGGCGCCACGACAGGACCCTCCGAATCTACCAGGAGGATAATGAGGTCACCCGTTTGCTGGCGCACGGCCTTGCAAAAGTCTCTATATGTTTGCCTACGGCCGCCGCTGGCAATCACGCTGAGCCTGCGCGCGGGAAGACCAAGCTTCTCGAAGAGCTCACGAAACCCCCGGCGGCAAGCTGTAGCGGTATCGTTGCGCCTGGAGTCACCGCCGCCCTCGACGTAGACACGGACACTCACCAGCGGTTCCCCCCGATTTCGCCCTTTCGCCACAGGCGTCCGAGGCTGTACGTCTTGAGCCATGCTGCGAGCTGTTTGCGCTCCAGACGTTTCAACGTGGTTGAGCCGTTCTCCTTCTCGCACACGATGACCGTCTCAGGGATATCCGTCAGCTCGCTAATCAAGGCGTCAGAGTGCGTGGTGACGATCAATTGCATCCGCTGCGAGGCCTCTCGCAGGAGCTGGGCTAGCGGCGGAATAATGTCGGGGTGTAAACCGAGTTCAGGCTCTTCGATGCATACCAGGGGCGGCGGCGCGTCGTGCAATAGAATAGTGAGTAGAGCGAGCCAGCGGAGTGTCCCATCGGATAGCCTGACAGCAGAGATCGAGACGCCTCCTCTTTCGACCAGGCGCACGTCCACAAGGGCGCCTTGGATGGGTGTTTCAATTGCCTCGGCTCCGTCGTAAAACGTTTTCAAATACCTTAATAATTCGGATTTAGTGCGGGATTCGGAATTGAGCTTATTCAGCATCAACCCGAGGTTGCTGATGTCCTCATCCAGGAACGCGTTACTGAGTTCCGGTCCGAACATATTCCGTGCATCAGAGATGGGTCCGAACTCCCAGTTTCGGTAGATTTTGATATCGCCAAAAAGCTGACCCAAATAGGTGAGTTCAGGGTATTGAGCGGGATCCTTGCGCTGGGCCAGGATCGACTCCTGGGGGTTGATCTGCTCCCGCGAAAGCTCCTGCTGTGTCCCGTTCATCCTCAGCATCGGCCGTCCGTTGACATATCCGAAGTAGGCCTGCGCGTCCTTCTGGCTTTTCTCAGTCACCCCGGCCTCGACTCGCTCATCCTTGACGTCAAGCTGATAATTCACACCCGTGAACGACAGCCGGTAGTCAATGGGCTCTGTTAAGTGAGCGGGATTCGCCGTAACCTCGATTGTTGCCGTAGGTAATGACCTCGCCGTCTTCTGACGGGATCGGTCACCAAGAATACTTCTCGCCAGTTCCGCCCGACTCGGTGGCAATTTCCATAGCCACTCCACGATACCGCCGCCTTCCCGAATGGGGGTCGCCAAATCCCTGGGAGTGCTCTGCAACAACGCCAGGACTTCGATAAAATTCGACTTGCCCGACCCGTTAGGGCCGATGAGAACATTAAGTGGTTCGAGCGCGATCTTCGGAGAGTCCGGGCCGAAGGAGAGCAGATTCTGAATGTGCAGACTCGTAATCGCGGGCTTATCAATCATTGTCAACCGGTCAGCTCCATCGAGGCCTTCCCGTGCTTGAGATTATACCCTAATTTGTGCCCAACCAAATCCTTGCACTCAAATCGAGCGAACATAGCCCAGCAGTGGGAATTGCGCGATATTCACTTTCCAGCAAGTCAGCAAACGGCAGATGCGACCTCGGGGGCGGAACTGGCGTTCAGGGGAAGAGGCAGGTTCTGATTTTGCGGCCAGGGACCGATCGCCAAACGACATTTCGTCACAGTCACGCTTCCCCGGGTAGTTTCGCCAGGCGGGGCGATGAAATTCGTGAAGGTCCGATCCCTCTTTTGCATTTTCCGCTTGACAAGCCCGGTGACCTGTGATAGCCTATTATGGTGGTCATTTTGTGGACACATTGTCGTAGCCAGGCGCCGGTTAGACACGTGGTGCAAAGGGATGGCGGGAAGGTTCCGGCACTCGGCGAAAGAGGGAACCAAAAATAAATAAAAAATGATACGAACGAAGCCAGTATGCTATTGAAAACACAGGAAGGCATGTGCAAAACGAACTAAAACGAACTCAAAATCAGCCGCAATTGAGTCCTGACATGCGTGCATTACGCGTAGGATTCGAGTCTTTCCAGCACTTCACAGGTTTAGGCTCGACCGGAAAGGACAGCACTGGACGAAATCGCCCGGTCGGGGGAATCCAGGGGACTGGGAGAGAATACGAAAATCGTGGGAACGAAGCTAAGAAGTACCTGAAAAAAAAGGACTTCACTTTTTTGAGTGCTGTAAATTATGCGCGTTTTGCACGCAATTTAGCACAGATTAGAGCCTGAGATGAGCAAAAAACAGCACAATTTGCGCAAACGAAGTCAAGGCTTCCGAGGCGCACGGCGAGACCGCGCAAGTGACAAAATGTCGACTACAAAGGACCGTTTTCAAGAACGCGTATTCGAGCGCGAGGTGACTTTTCTGCTCGAGGCCCAAGAGGGGATCCGGCTATGGACACCACGAATCTCAAACTCCGCAGCCGCGACTGGTTTGGAAAAGACGATCGCTGGGGAGTAGCGCATCGCGCCTGGTTGCGCGCCGAAGGCTTCAGTGAGCGCGTGTTCGCGGGCAAACCGGTCATCGGGATCTGCAACTCCTGGAGCGAACTCAACAATTGCAATGCGCATTTGCGCCAAGTGGCGGAGGCCGTCAAGCGTGGGGTGTGGGAAGCAGGGGGATTTCCACTCGAATTCTGCACTATCTCGCTGGGCGAAATGCTGATGAAGCCCACCACCATGCTCTATCGCAACCTGATGGCGATGGATGTGGAGGAATGCATTCGCGCTTACCCTCTGGACGGAGTGGTGCTGCTTTGCGGATGCGACAAGACCACGCCGGCTCAGTTGATGGGCGCGGCCAGCGCCGATGTGCCGGCGCTCATGGTTCCCGGCGGGCCCATGCTGCGCGGCATGTGGCACGGCATGGAACTAGGCTCGGGAACCGACTTGCGCCGCTTTTGGGAAGACGTCCGGGCGGGCCGCCTGAGCGAAGAGGAGTTTTGCGAAATCGAAAGTTGCGTCTCGCGCAGCGCCGGCCACTGCACGGTGATGGGCACCGCGTCCACGATGGCCAGCCTCGCCGAGGCCCTGGGAATGACCTTGCCGGGGGCGGCGGACATTCCCGCCCCGGATTCGCGTCGCCTCTCGATCGCCGAGCAGAGTGGGCGGCGCGTCGTGGAAATGGTGGCCGAGGGGCTTCGTCCTTCGCAGATTCTTACCGCCGCTGCGTTCGAGAACGCCATTTGCCTGCTCATGGCCCTCGCTGGGTCCACGAATGCCATCATTCACCTGGTTGCCATCGCCGGACGAGCGGGCCTTGAACTTCCCCTCTCGAGGTTCGAGGAGATTTCCCGCACCACTCCCGTGCTGGCTAACGTGAAGCCTTCAGGCCAATACCTTATGGAGGATTTCAGCTACGCGGGAGGGGTGCCCGCCGTAATGAAGGAACTGGCTTCGCGACTGCACCTGGAAGCGGGCACGGCCACCGGCAAGACCCTGGGCGAGAACATCTCCCGGTCTACGTGTTTCAATCGGGAAGTCATCAAACCATTCAGCCAGCCGCTCTACCCCGAAGGAGGGTTGGTGGTGCTCGGTGGCAACCTCGCTCCCTGCGGCGCCGTGATCAAGCAATCAGCCTCTTCGCCTCACTTGCTCCGGCACAAGGGGAAGGCCGTGGTGTTCGAAGACAATCGTGATTTGCTGGCACGCATTGATGATCCGCATCTTCAGGTTGAGGAAGATTCCATTCTGGTCCTCAAGAACGCCGGCCCCAAGGGCGCCCCGGGCATGCCGGAGTGGGGCCACTTGCCGATCCCCGCGAAATTGCTCAAGGCCGGCGTGAAAGACATGCTGCGGTTGAGCGATGCCCGCATCAGCGGCACCAGCTTCGGCACCATTGTCGTTCACATCTCGCCTGAGGCCGCAGAGGGCAGTGCGTTGGCCATTGTCAAGAACGGGGACGAGATCGAGTTGGATGTGAGTGAGAAAAGACTGGACCTTTTGCTGCCGGAAGCGGAAATCAAAGCGCGCCTGGCCCAATGGACGCCGCCGGCCCCTCACTATTCGCGCGGTTACGGGAAAATGTACCTCGACCATATTTTACAGGCGCACCAGGGTTGCGACTTCGATTTCCTGCTCGGTCGCGACGCCGCAGAGGATCTAAGTCCCCTGCGAAGATTCCCCAACCCCGCGTTGTGATAAGGCCGTTTATATGAGTGCATTACCTCTTGACAGCTTGGCCTTAAACCGTGCATTATTAGATATAGGAAATAAAGTTCTCGGTACGGTTGTCCTGAATTGCCATCGACGCGCCAGCGAATTATGGCATCATTACTCTGTCCTAAATGCGGATCGGCGCGGGTCAACAAATCGCCAAGCGGCCTGCACCTCATCTGTCTCGACTGCCAGCGAGTCATTGTTCAGGACCGCATCAAGAAGCCACGCGGTCGGAGGACAAAAGGCAGACCGCCTCGACCGCTCCCTGAGGTTCGTGCAGATTTGGCGTCTTGAGGGCCTGCGCTTTTATTGACTCTTCCGGATTGCCCCGGGCATCCCTGTCAAAGCGGAACACTGTCGAACACGTTCCGTCAGCCGGTAACGTCCGGCAAAGCCGCCACTAGCTTAGCAGTGTAGCCTGTTCACCCTGCCGGCCGTCACCTTTGGCTGGCTTGGCCGCTCGCGACCCGGGTGTTGAAATCCCCCGACTTGCCGCGCGGGATGCTCAGCGACACCCAGCGGGAAGACTGGAGATGCTTGGCAAGGAAAATAATCTGGCCGATGTGGAGCGCGTAGTGCGCCACTTGACGGTTGATGGCCTGCATCACCGAATGAGGCTCATTGCGAATATAGACCGTGCGTTCGAGGTCCGCGTCGTTAAGCGGCTCGAGCGCCGTAAACACACACTGCCACCCCGCTTCCCACAACTCCATCAGCGCAGCCCGCGTCGCCGGCGGCGCGTCAAATTCACTGTCGCGATTCCGGTCGGGCTTCTCGCCGTCCGTGGTGAGGAAGTCCTGCCAGCGCGAACGCATGTTCCCCGCCAGGTGCTTAACGATAATCGCAATGGAATTGGACTCCGGATCGATGGCCAATTGCAGTTGCTCGTCGCTCAACTGCGCCATCGCCCGCTCGCCCAGAGATTTATACACTCGGAAGACCGCCAGTGAGTCTTCCAGGTACGAAGTTAGAAATTTGTGCGCCATGGATTCAATTATAAACCGAGCTCATCAATGCAGATAGCCCACAAAGCCTTCTGCAATGACTCACTTTGATGTGGCACGGGGTGGCGCATAACCGCTCCCCCTATCCCGATCTATTGAGATTGGTTTGACGGTGATGATTGTGGTTCGGTGCCGGGAGGCTTGTCTGAATTACTCGTTTCGACGGAGCTAACGCTGAAGGTTCCGTCCGGATTCCGCGCGCGAGTGGTTTTCGTCTGCTCGGTACCCGCAGGTCCGGAAGTCACGACATCTGCAATTTTGCTCATGACTTTCAAATCCAGGCCAACCGGATCAATCTGCTCAATCTGTTGCTCGGTGGTGGTTCGACCTGCGTCGCCACTCCGCACAGTCGTAACGCGCTGGACCAGATGGAACTGACCATCGCGACTCCGGCCGGGAACATCCAGCGAGTAGGTCTCAGCCGTCTCCACGTTCTGCCCGTGACTTTGCGTATCCTTAACGACTGTCCGTGAAACCTCCGCAAGGTTACCTTCGACGTCCGGACGCGAAGTGCTTTCTTCGGTCGTTCGATTCTCGCCGTCTTGTTTGACCACCTTTTCACTTATCTCAGCAAGTTCCAGACCGCCCTTGCCGGAGTCCGTCGACTTTGTGGTCTTCGTCGTTTCTATACGGTCGTTGTCGCCTCGCTTCTGCTGTTCGTCTGTCTGCCGGACCGGAGCCATATTGCCGTTAATATTGCCGTCGCTATTGATCCGGTATTTCGTGCTTTTGGTCTCTTGCGACTCCGGACCACTCTTTCTTGTCTCGACGTCTTCGCGCTCTACGATCTGGAGATTTCCCTCGGGATTGGGCTTCGATGTGGTTCGATCCACGTCGGATTCGCCGTTGGGCAAATGTTTTGTTTCCTCTTCTGTCACCTGCGTAAGCTGTTTCCGCCCGCTACCATCCGGCCTGTAGCTGCGCTGGGTTGAGCGGGTAGTCGTGGCGTCTTCCTGGTCTGTTTCTGTCTCAATATAAAAAGAAGGGCGGTATCCGTCGGGGCCGTGCACCTCTACATTCTTTTCACACAGGACTTTGCTGCCAGACTTACTGCATTTCTCGGTCGTTCGTAAAGGGGCGCCAGGACCTTTCGCGACCGTCGTGACAGTCCATGATTGGTCTGTGTTGTTCGAAACAGTTTGCGCTTCTGCGCAGATGATCAAACTCAGCCAAGCAAGCAGAAGAACCATCGACCGGCGCGGGAACGAACTGGGGAAATGCTCCATGGGCTGCCCCTCCGAAGTAGAGACACCACGCAGTTATTTTCTCACCCGTATTATGGGTAACTCAAGTTTATCATAGACTCTGTCTGCGGCGGAAGTTCGCCCACCTCGTCTGGCGCAGACATCAAGGACAATGTCTGCGCCACCCGCGTATGCGCCAGCCGTGGGAAGTGGCACATCCGCAGGCCAGCCAGGCACAGCGCTGCCTGGCAGCTCGATCGTGTAACCAATCGCTTCGTAGCCATGGCAGCGGCGATCAAAACATCCGCGCCAGCATCGGCACGTTGAGGTCAGCGTAGTCGTACGCGCGCACTTCACGCTCGCCGTCATGGAGGCGGTGCAGCCGGCCCACATACTGCGCGATGGTTCCGTGCCACGAAACTGGCAGCGTCAGAAAAAGAGTATCCAGCCGGGCATCATCCAAACCCTCGCCCACATAACGGCCCGTGGCCAAGATCAGGCGAGCCTCTCCTGCAGGAATGGCGGCCAGGCGAGCGGGGAGCGCGCTAAGTTCCTTCTTGCGCATCCCTCCTCGGAGCACGACTAGGTGCTGCAAATCGGGGCGCAATCGATTGGCTAAGGCGTCCAGATGTTCATTCCGTTCCGTCAGCACCAGCGGCGAACGCCCCTCATAAACGGCTTTCCGGCCCCGATCCCGGGAACGAGGTATACTGTTTCACGTGGGATGGCCGCAGACGAAGCTCGGATTTGCAAGCCAATGGCCACCGCACGGGAGGTGGGTGCATTGCAATTTCAAATAGTCGTGGACCCGAACTACAGGCCGTGCATGGTATGTGATTCGCCAGGGAACCCGAAGACCGTCCTGCTCGGGTTCGGGGTCGGTGTGGAAGTCGGAGTGAGGGGGACAGGCGAATTCGTCGGCTACTTGCACGCCAACTGTAGGGACGCATGGATGAGCAAGAATGACGGAGCGAAATTCTCTTTTAAGCTCGTATGAAAGCGCGTGCCCAAGGCGTATGCCCTGCTCAATGAAACCGTAGGCGACCAGCTGGCAACCACGGTGAGACGGTGCTTGCCGTGGCCTGCATGTGGGAGCGTAATGCGACACAGAAATCTTTCACGCGAGGATGCCCTTGAGGAATATGTTATTTACAGGAGGCGCGTGCGCGAACTTCTCGATTTGGCTCAAATATCAAGGGACATCAGGGACCGTAACTACGAACCCCGAGATTTCCTGGGTCGTGGGCCCGAAAGGTTCTCGCATGCCCTTGGCAACGCAATCATGGGACTGTTCGCCAGCCTACTCGACCGCCAGAATCACGCCCTGAACGTTTTCGACGTTTGGCTCGTTCTGTTTCCCGCAAGAGAGGACAAGATCAATCAGACTTGGGAAGTGGTGAGGCCGCACGTTCAGCTAATCAGGAACTATCGCAACGACATTGCCTGCCACGCGAATAAGAGCCTGCGAAGGCAAGGGGAGACGTACCTCAACCACCATAAACACCTGGACGAAGTCGTGGGAGTAATGCAGAATGTAAGCCAACTAGCGGCCCAGCTGATGCGTGACGAGGCAACAGTGTTTCCGAACCTACGCGTGGAGACCGAACCGATCATGAACCGAGCCCTGGCCCCGCTCGTGAGGGATTTCGGGCCAGACGAACAACCCGTGGTGCTTAAGGAGCTGAAGAACTACTTCTTTCAAGACGAGCCGAAGGACGGAGGTCAGGAATAGGGCGGAGCCAGCCGCGCGCCGACATGTACGTGCGCGAGTTCGAGCAGTAAGCAATGGAGAGCCCAATGGCGCTTATCGATTACTCATCCTCCCCGCATGCCACTAGAGTGCGCGAGCTTCGGGTTGATCGGTTGCTTTCAAGGCTGTACTTCGACTACGGCCTCCAGCACTATGTATCGTGGAGCAGGCGGCCGGAGTATCGATACGCCCTAATTCAATCTGCGTCACCGATTGACAACGGCCTCCGACTTCGTATGTTCAACGTTGAGTACGCCCTTACCAGTCACGAAGAATCTGACTACACTGCGGGAACATGTTTTGTACGGCTCAAGTTAGCCGCGGGTAACAGGACCGTTTACGAGGCGAAGTACCTCGAAATCGGCGAATACGATGAACTCCCTCTAGTATCGGTCGTCTGCTTTGAAGAAGGAGAATGGCCAGCCCATTTTCGGGCACTTCTAGATGAAGCAAAGGAAGCGCGCATCGCTTCCGCCAAGAGAATGCATTTACACGAGCCCTCCGAGGCCTACGAGCCGACGGATGACGAGTTCTACGCTTACTCCCTAACACTCGCCCAATCCTCTGAGTCTCAATGTGAGTACGGTCACGATACGCTGTTCGCTTGCCCGCTCGCCGGTTCTGAGCACACGCTCAATTGCGCTGATGGCCCAATCAAGGAACGGATGTGCGACTACCACTGGGCCAGGTTCTGCGGAACGATCACGTCTGTAACCAAGGAGCCGGTAGCGCGGAGGTAGCCGCAGTTTCGCTTCCTCCGCGGGTCTTAGCCTAGCACGAGGAACCGTGTTGCCGACATCCACACATTAAATCCAACCGACGGACGAAGAACCGCAGACGAGCGGAAAGAACGCGCACGTCTGCGCTACTTTGCTCTGTGTTGAGACTTCAGAAACACGTCAGTTCCAGCTTGCAACTTCCAAGAGCCGGAGTGAGAATCAGCCCTTTCTAGGAGGACTCGTATGATTCCCCTAACCAATCGTTCCGGCAGCGCCTGCTGGACCGTACTCATAATCTGTGCGTTTGGCCTCCCTTTGCGTGCGGCGGAAGCAAGAGCCGCCGGCGCGAATTCAGCCCCCGACGACATGGCTACTATTGACGTGGACGCAGCAAGGGTGACTGGCAAGGTGTCACCCTACTTGTTTGGCCAGAACATTGAGCACGAGCACGGAACCATCAGCGGCGGAGAACAGAATCTCGGCAACGCGCACGGCTTGCACAGCGGAGGCCTGTGGGCAGAGATGCTTAGGGACCGCAAGTTTGAAGAGGGCGACCTGGACGGCGACGGAGTCGCCAGCGCTTGGGTCCCGGGGGAACGCATCACCAACCATTATTGGGAGCTTGTCGAAGGGCGGGGAAAGAACCACCGCTATTGGATCGACCACCAGGAATACTACGGAGGCGGCGCTTCCCAGGCCATCGAAGTCGACGGGGACGGTTCGGGCCACGCGAGCATCTACCAGATCGGCCTCCACTTCACGAAAGGACAGCGTTACACCTTTTACGTCTATCTGAAACGCCGGGGCAGCGGGAGCGCCTGGGTTGAGTTCGAGAAGCGCGGCGGCCCCACCTATGCACATCACGATTACCCACAGCTTACCGACGATTGGGCAAGGTACGCCGCGGACTTCGCGGCCCCGGAAGATACCGACAACGGGCGCGTTCGCATCGCGGTTCAGGGGAATGGCGTCTTCTGGATCGACTCGGCGTCGCTGATGCCGGCGGATAATTACCACGGCATGCGGCGCGACGTCGTCGAGGCTTTGAAGCCTCTGGCCGTTCCTCTGATCCGCTACCCGGGAGGGTGCTTCGCGGACACTTATCACTGGAAGGATGGCATAGGCCCGCGCGACCGCCGGCCTGAACGCTGGTCCGAGATGTGGCATGAGTGGGAACCCAACGATTTCGGCATCGACGAATTCATGGATTTCGCGCAACAACTTGGGTCGGAAGCGCACATCACAACGAACTATCTGTCAGGTACGGCTCAGGAAGCGGGAGAGTGGGCCGAGTACGCGAATGGCGCGCCCGAGACGCCAATGGGTCGGCTGAGGGCTCAAAACGGGCACACCGCGCCTTACCAAATCAAGCTCTGGGCGGTAGGAAATGAAGCCCAGGAACTCTGCTCGGACGAGTATATCGGGGCCAACAAGATTGAGGATTATGTGCCGAGATTCCAACAGTATAAGGCGGCTATCCAAAGGGCGGACCCCTCGGCGCGGGTTATGGCCGTAGGAGCGCCGCCAGGCCCGCTGGGTTGGAATCGCGAGATGCTCACGCTTATGCCCGTCGACCTCCTGGCCGCCTCAATCTACACGGGCGAAGGCGAGCGAAGGGACGATTTCGACACCAAGATCATGGACCTCGACCATTTCTATCGTCATGTGGTGGCGGAGCCGCTGGATCTCGATCGGCAATTGGGCGAGGTTATCAACGCGCTCGGCGACCGGTTCCCGAAAGACCGCCCGCTCATTGCGGTGACAGAATACCAGGCGTGGTGGCTAACGGAAAAAGTCGATGAGGATTTCCGGCTCTGCAATGCGCTGTACCTGGCCGGCGTTTTCCATGCCTTGATGAGAAGGGCACAGCAGGTTGTGATGGGAGAAATCGAATCACTGATCAACGTGCAGGGCATTGTGGAAGTCAGCCAGACTTCCTTGAAGTTGACGCCGGAGTATTTCGCCTGCCTGCTCTACCACCACCATACGGGAAGCTCCGTTTTGGCCACTGCGACGCAGAGCCCCAGGGCGGCGTTCAATCCTCGTCTGCCCGCCCTGGATGCTCTAGCGACGCTGGGCGCGGACGGGCACACTCTTTACCTCGCGGTTATTAACAGGAGCGAGGACCAGAATCTGAGCGCAAGAATTCGGATCGGCAACTGGAAAGCTGCTTCAGACTGGCCGCTGCGCGTTTTCGAGCTGAATGGCAAGGACAAGGTTGCGGCGAACCCCTTCGGCAGTTCCGCGAACGTTAACATCCGGGAGAGAAGGGTTGCCGTCGAAGGGGTGCCTTTCGTCTACCTATTTCCCGCGCATTCCGTGACGGTGCTGGAATTGCCAGGGTCGGTCGAGGCGGCTGCCCGCTCGCTACGGAGGCTAGATAAGTAGTATTACATAGCAGAGCCTAGCATGACGCGGCGGACCGGCGGCCGGGCGGGCCGGGAAGAACTGCACGCTGGAGCGCAGGGTGCGGCAGGCTCGCCAAGAGGTCCTCGGAGGAGGCGCAGGGAAGCGGGGACATGAGACCTCTGCACTTCACGGGCGTTTCAGTGCGGCCCTGGGGCGCCGGCGGCCGGCGCCGCGGTTTCTTGAGCATCACTTTTGCTTTCAGGGGCAGTCGAGACCTGGGCCGCGGGTCCGGGAGTGGGCATGTGGCATTGGCCATCGAAGAACCCTCCGGGATCAACGAGGAGGCAGGGCGTGTAAATTGAACCCAGAACCACGCCATGTTCCTTGATCTCCAGGCGTTCGGAAGCGTGGACATTCCCCTTCACCTTACCAGTGACGCTCAGGATCCTGGTACGAATGTCGCCATCCACTTCGCCCTGGTCGTGGACGACCAGCGCGCCTTCGGAATCAATCTCGCCTTTGAAGTGGGTGTTGACGCGGATTAGGCCGGAGGTCACCTTCATTTTTCCTTCAACCTCAACGCCCGGGTCAAGCCAGCCGACCCAGTCGCCGGACAGTTCAGCCAGTTGACGTCGCGTGGACTTTCCAAAGCCGAATGGCATCGTTGCCTCCCATCGAGGGCTGTTGTACCCCCCCTGTGTATTACTGCCTCACGATCAGGTCGTAAATCCTATTGAGATCTTCGGCGGAAAAATAGCTGATCTCTATAGCTCCGCGGCGGCCGTCGCCACGAATCTTGACTCGCGTTCCAAGCGTTCGCTCCAGTTCCTGGGCAGCAGCGCGCACATTAGGGTCCATCGGCGGCTTGGCCTCACTCGTCCGCTCAGGCTGTTTTGATTGCCGAGGCCCCACAAGGCTTTCAACTTCGCGCACCGAGAGGCCTTGTTGTGCAATCCTCACAGCAAGCTGCAGTTGAGCGGCTTCGGACTCCAGAGCCAGAAGGGCCCGCGCGTGCCCATAGGTGATTTCCTCCCGGGTGATCATCTCCTGCACACCATTGGGCAGGCGCAGGAGGCGTAGCATGTTTGTAACGGAGGAGCGGTTGATGCCGAGGCGTTCGGCGACTTGTTCATGGCTGAGGTGGAACTCATCCTGGAGCGTCTGATAGGCATGGGCCACCTCGATGGGATTGAGGTCGCGGCGAAGCAGGTTTTCGGCCAGGGCGAATTCGAGGGCGTCCTGGTCCGCAAGCTCGCGGACCATCGCGGGCACCGTCTCGAGGCCAGCGAGGCGAGCGGCGCGCCAACGGCGCTCGCCCACGACGAGCTGGAAGCGACCCAGCACGGAGGCGTTGCGGCGCACGAGAATAGGTTGGATGACCCCGCTGGCTCGGATGGAATCGGCGAGCTCTGCAAGCGAGTCTTCAGGGAATTCGCGGCGCGGCTGAAACGGGTTGGGATCAATGAGGTCGAGGCGCACCTGCTCGAGCCCGGCCGTAGCCGTCTCAACCGTCTGTAGGAGTGCGTTCAGCCCCCGACCCAACACCTTTCTCGACATGACTCATAACCTCCTTTGCTAACTCAAGATAGCTCGACGCTCCCTTGCAATCGGGGTCGTAAAGGAAGATGGGCTGACCGAAGCTCGGCGCCTCGGCCAAGCGGACGTTACGGGGTATCACGGTAGAGAAGACCTGGTCGCCGAAGAAATCCCTCAAATCGTCGCGGACCTGGTGAGCAAGGTTCGTACGTTCGTCGAACATGGTGAGAAGGATTCCTTCAATTGCCAGGCTGCGATTGTGAGAGCGTCGAATTCGGATCAGGGTGTCGATGAGTTCGGAGACCCCTTCCAGCGCGAAATACTCGCACTGGACGGGGACGATAACGGAATCCGCCGCTACGAGTGCATTAAGGGTGAGCAAGTCGAGGGCAGGGGGGCAGTCCAGCAGGATGTAATTGAACTCGTTGCGGAAGCTCTCCATTTTCTTGCGGAGGGTTTTCTCTCGGTCGGGGCGATCGGCAAGTTCGAGCGTGGCGCCAACCAGATTCTTATTTGAGGGGATAAGGTGAAGTCCCTCGACTGGGGTATTGAGTACCAACTCCTTCAGGGGAAGATCGAGCATGAGCGCATGGTACAAGGTCTTGCGTGCGGGGTCGCGGGCGAGGCCCAAGCCGCCGGTGGTATTGGCTTGGGGGTCGCAATCGATGATCAGGGTCCACATGTCGTGGCGGGCGAGGGCCGCACCCAGATTGATGGCGGTAGTTGTCTTGCCGACCCCGCCTTTTTGATTGGCGATGGCGATGACTCGTCCCAAAGGCACCTGCCTGCTTGGAGTCAGAGCGAATGTATCAAAGGCGAGGCAATAATGCAAGCGAAAGGTGTTTCACGTGGAACGTCTCCCGGCTACCACAACTCACCGAAAAATGTTTCACGTGAAACCATCTGCCACCGGCCCCCGCATAGCCTCGCCTGATACACAACCGGTTTCCCCCGACCGCCCCAGGCGCCCCACGTCCGCAAACAAGCAAACCGGCAACGATACTTCCTTAACCTCCCCTTCCGCCCCCGGCCCCTTCATTCGCCGCGCACTTTTCCCCCCACCAGATCTCACCTTGCGCCCCACCCGGCACGCGCACGCCCTTCACCTTCCTCATCTCACCATCAGCGTAGCCTACTTCACTAGCCTGTCGTCCGCTCAGCCAGAGAAAGAGCCGCCCTCCCGACTTCAGGCAGCGAGAGGCGAGGAGGATAAGCCCCTGCAAGTCCCCCACGGCGCGCGCCGTCGCCGAGTCATAGGCCTCTCCCGCCCCCGCCGAGTCTGCGAACTCCTCCAGACGTTCCCGCCGCACTTCCACGCCCCTCATCCCGCACACCCTGGCCGCCTCTTTGAGAAATCCCCGCTTCTTGGCCACCGGCTCGAGCAGCGTCACCGCTAAATCCGGAAACAGGATCTTCAAGCACAGCCCCGGAAACCCAGCCCCGCTGCCGATATCCAACAACCTGCCGCTTAGCTCCACACAGCGCCCAAGATAGAGACTCTCCCCAAAATGCCGTCGCAGGCAATCGGCAGGGTCGCGGATGCTCGTCAAATTGATCTTTTCGTTCCAGCGCAGCAGCAACTCCAAATAAGCGAGCACCTGGCCGGTTTGTTGCGTACTCAAGGTCAAACCGAACGGTTCGAGCAACTGGCGAACTGTGTCCTCCCTCAGCATCGTCATGCCATTCTACTCGAAAACCCGAGAGCGTGACATCCGCATCGGGCTCGCCGCCTCAGCGCTTTGCCCGGCAGCGCCAAGACATCGGCAAGGAGGCGGCAGCATCGCGAAAATCGCCCGGTCCTCGAATATGACTGGGCTATCTATCTGGGCTCTCACCGTCAGATCAGTTCGCGGACCGGCACAGCCAGCGCCCCCCCTGGCTGACCGCCGAAGATGAACTGATACGCCGTTCAGGTTGCGTCGTCTCATCTCCAATTTGCAGCCCGCACCTTGAAGAGGTAAGCTCAATAAAGTGGCTTTCGGGCGGCTCCTGCGGTTCCGGCATGTGCGACTCGGCATGGCCATAACGGCAGGTTCATGTCTGGAGTGAAGCCCGATCGTTTCGGCTATCACTGGCATTATTCAGATCAGGGCGTTGGGGCATCCGCTGCGGTTGGCATTTGCGAGCAGCGGACGCGCCGAACATCCGCCTCTAGAGGAGAGGGCTGATATGCAGGCAATCATCGCGATGCTACGCGGGGTGAACGTGGGTGGGCACAACCTGATCAGCATGGAGGCGCTGCGCGCCTTGTGCGGCTCAATGGACTTGCAGGGTGCGCAGACCTACGTGCAGAGCGGGAATGTGGTGTTTCGAAGCAAGGAGCGCAATCTGAGTGCTCTTGCGAAGCGATTTGAAGACGCCATTGAGAAAACCTCTGGATTCCGCGCCCCGCTAGTTCTGCGGACTGCGGCCGAGATGCGGAAGGTGATTGCAAACAACCCATTTGCCACGCGGAAAGAGATCGAGCCCGGCAAACTTCACGTAATCTTCCTAACCGAGGAACTAAGTCCCGAAGCGCGGAAGCAACTCGAGGCGGCGGAGGCAGGCCCGGAAGAGATCAAGTCAGGCTCCCGGGAGGTGTATGTCTATTACCCAACTGGCATGGGTAAATCAAAGCTTCCGCCGCTTCTGGACCGCATCCTGAAGAAAGCGGGGACGGCGAGAAACTGGAATAGCGTGACAGCCCTGTTGGACATGGCGGACAAGTTGGAGGGCTCCCCGGGATGAAATTCCGGTGGGGCATGCATTATGCTTAGCCCCACACAGCTACTCTCCAGGAGGAAAAATGGTGGTCATATCCCCTCGAAGCAAATTGCAGACGATCGCTCTTCTGTTCTTCGCTCTCACGAGCGCCATTATGGCGCGAGGATCCTTCACAATCGAGCAGGTGCTAAGCTCGCCCTTCCCAACCGAATTTATCGCTTCGCCGGCCGGCAACAGGGTAGCATGGGTGTTCGACTCGCGAGGCTTGCGCAACATCTGGGTAGCCGAACCGGGCGCGGGCGGAAGTTACCGTTCACGCCAAATCACACCGTACACCCAGGACGACGGGCAAGACGTTGGCGAACTCGCTTGGACTCCCGACGGCCAGTCGATTGTCTACGTTCGTGGCGGCGACCTCGAGAATGGCGGGAATTATCCCAACCCGGCGAGCGTGTCCGAAGGTGTCGAGCAGGACATCTGGCTAGTCTCACTCGAAGGCGGAGCGCCGCGCAAGCTGGCCGAGGGCCATTCTCCTGCCGTCTCACCCAAGGGCGGCGGTGTGGCCTACATCTTCAAGGACCAGGTGTGGCTAGTCCAGTTGGCTGCCGGAGCCAAGCCGGAACAACTGATCCACGACAAGGGCAAGTGCGGCTCGCTGCACTGGTCGCCGGACGGCTCGAGCCTGGCTTTTGTCAGCCGCCGGGGCGATCACAGCTTCGTGGGAGTGTACAACGAGTCGAGCAAGAGCCTGATTTATCTCGACCCGGCAGTCGACCATGATTCCGAGCCGGCCTGGTCGCCCGACAGCCGCCAAGTCGCCTTCCTGCGCATTCCGGCGCGCGACGACCTGACCTTCGGCCCGAGGCGGACCGGCCAGCCATGGTCGATCCGGGTGGCCGACGCCGCCACCGGCCGTGGCCGCGAAGTCTGGCGAGCCGATGCGGGCCAGGGCAGCGTTTTTCACGGAATTGTCGCCGAGTACCAGATCCATTGGGCGGATCAAGACGTCCTGGTTTTCCCCTGGGAGCGCGACGGGTGGACACATCTCTATTCCGTTCCCGTAGCGGGCGGCATGGCGAAGCTCCTCACGCCGGGTGATTTTGAAGTCGAGTTCGTTTCACTCAGTCCGGATCGCCGCACGTTAGTTTTCGCCTCGAACCAGGATGATATTGACCGCCGCCATTTGTGGTCCGAGCCGGTCACGGGCGACCAACCTAGGCGACTGACGGGCGGCGAAGGAATCGAATGGTCGCCGGTGATGCTTCACGACAGCGCCGCGATTGCCTTGCTTCATTCCGACGCCCAGCGCCCGGCGCGTCCGGCGGTGCTCGCGGGCGGGGGTGAAATCCGCGACCTCGCTCCCGAAAGCCTTCCCGCCGATTTTCCCTCCGCCGAACTCGTCACTCCGCAGCAAGTGGTTCTTCCCGCTGCCGACGGGCTGCGCGTGCACGCGCAGCTTTTCCTGCCCAAGGATGGAGTTGCCGGCGAGCGGCGCCCGGCGGTGATCTTCATGCACGGCGGCTCGCGGCGTGAGATGCTGCTGGGCTGGCATTACATGGCCTACTATCACAACGCCTATGCCTTTAATCAGTATCTCGCCAGCCGCGGCTACGTGGTCCTCTCGCTCAATTATCGCAGCGGAATAGGCTACGGGCTGGACTTTCGCGAGGCGCTCAATTACGGCCCCAGCGGCGCCAGCGAATTCAACGACGTGGAGGGCGCCGGCCTCTATTTGCGCCAGCGCGCCGACGTGGACCCGGCTCGCATCGGGCTCTGGGGTGGCTCTTACGGAGGTTATTTGACTGCCCTGGGCTTGGCCCGCGCTTCGGATCTGTTCGCCTGCGGGGTTGACCTGCACGGCGTGCACGACTGGAACCTCGAGATCGAGAACTGGCCGCACTCGCCTGCGCAGCAGGAAGCCTCAAGGCTGGCGTGGGAGTCCTCGCCGCTGGCGTCGGTGGACACGTGGCGCTCACCCGTGTTGCTGGTGCAGGGGGACGACGACCGGAACGTTCCCTTCTCGGAAATGGTCCGCTTGGTGGAGGCGCTGAGGAAACAGAAGGTGGAATTCCAGCAGCTTGTCTTCCCCAACGAGATTCATGATTTCCTGCGGCATAGCACCTGGCTGGCCGCCTATCACGCCGCCTCGGATTTCTTCGGCCAGCACCTCAGGAAATAACGCGCTACGGGCACGAATCCGCCGAGGTAGCGGCGACTTTACGTCGCCATGGCTTTCGAGGTGGCCACGTCGGTGTACCCCTGCGGGGGCCTACCGGCATCCCTCCTTCTGGACCCATTCGCCAGGCACGGTGACCACCTCGAGCGAGGCAACCGGGACCGAGAGTTGGTCGCCGAAATAGTGGTCAAGGCCCTTGAGTGTAAGGGCGACGGAGCGGGAGGGCGCGAAGTCAATGCGCCCGGGGGTGGTGCCATCCTTCATGCCGTCCGGCAGTGTTGGAAGAGGCCGATTCCCATTTGGGAACTCCACCCGATTGTAGGGCCCAGTGCGATCATCACTTTCGACGCGAAACCCCCCCGCCTTCGGTACTCCTTGCAATCCACCTTGGCCCCAAATGACCGGCAAAGAGAGCAGCGGTTTCAAATCATGATCGGACCATATCGTTGCGTCCGCTGCAATTGGAACAGCCGGTTCCAATCGGCCGAAGAATTCGAGGCCAACCACCGGACTGGTGAGACCGGTTGAATCTGGGGGTGAGCAATAGCTCTCTCTGGTGGTTGAGGCGGAGCGACTGCCTGAAGCTGGGCCATGTCCTTCGTGCGCGGGCCATTGGAGCGCGAAGCCTGGGGCTCCGCCCGCGGGCAACCTCACTCTGATGATTCGGACTCGATCCAGGTGAGACCACGTCTGGGGTGGTTCCGTAAGTTGGTTTGCGAAGACCTTGTGAGGAAATTCGTCGAGATATGTTGCGGAAAGAGTGATAGACACAGGGTCCAGTGCTCGCGTCTCGGTGAAGAGCGGGACAAAGTTTCTGACGGCGGGCCATGCGTTCTCGAACGCTCCGGGAACAAACCTGTGCTTTTCCAACTCGCTCCGGGCTTCGGCAGATAGCTTTTCGACCTCAAACAACCGGAACGTGACACGTACTTTGACCTCGTGGGGAGTGGCTGACAGCCTACCAGTGGGAAAAATCTTGTCCAGGGTGTACCTCGTAACGAACCCACTGCTCTCATCCTTTTCTTGATAGGCCACCGACGTGATCGGGCCCCATGCCTCGCCATCCAAGGCTCCCTCAAAAGACAGTATGTTGAGAAAGTCCTTGCCGGGGTCAACCCCAGAATTGGCTCCCACCCACAGGTCAGGCAAATCTGACAAAAGTCCAAAGGACGGCGCGTCGATAACCGCGCGGCAAGCCGCGCGCTGAGCGAGCAGCGCGAGGTCTCCGTGCGGATTTCGTCTGACTTCCTTCTGCAAAATCGCTTGCAGGTGTCCCCAGTCCGACTGGAGAGATTCAGGCTTCGCCTTGGGGCTGTTGATAACCTGTTGAAGGGTCCAGCGAATTCGTTCCAACTCGGCGCGGTGGCGCGCCCTGGTTACCAGTGCTCCCCCTATCGCCAGGACCAGGGTTGCAGCGATTGCGACGGCTCCCACCAGGAGGCGGTGGCGCCAAGCGAGACGGGCGGTCTTCAGCATGACCCCTGGGCGGCGCGCCAGCACAGGACGATCCTCGAGAAAGCGCACCAGGTCATCCTTTAACTCACGCGCCGTGGCGTAGCGCCGTTCCGGATCGCGCTGCAGGCATTTCATGAGCACCGTCTCGAGATCCCTAGGGACAGTTCTGTCCCGCGTTCTCGCGCTGGCCGGCTCCGTCATGCTCACGGCGGCGATGTACGCCGCCTCGCTGTCGCCTGAGTACGGCAGATCGAGCGTTACAGCCTCATAAAGCGAAATCCCGAGCGACCAGATATCCGTGCGACGATCGACGTTGACTCGTTGGGCGAGCAATTGCTCCGGCGACATATAACGGACTGTCCCCATGAAGTCGCCGAGGCGTGTCACTCCCAGAGCTTCGGCATCCCTCGCCAGACCGAAATCAGTAAGTAGCAGACGAGATTTGTCTTTGGCGAGGAGAAGGTTTAAGGGCTTGATGTCGCGGTGCACGATGCCGTTCTCGTGGACGTGTTGGAGGGCGTCGGCAACGTCCACGAACATAGAAACCGTTTGTCGAATGCGGCTGGTGCACGAATTCGAGTCCGACGGTGGCTGGGTGGTGCGCTGCCGCCTCGCTTCCTGGATCGCAGCGGTCAGGGATTCGCCGTCGACCAATTCCATTGCGATATAGTGGACTGTGCCGGCCGTGCCTTGGCTGTAGACTCTCACAATATTGGGATGACTCAGACGCCCGCCGATCCAGGCCTCTCGCTCAAAGCGCGACACTTCAGTCGAGGAGAGAGGGGACTCCGCATTGAGGACCTTCAGCGCGACGCGACGGTGCATTGACTCCTGGTAGGCCTCGTAGACCGTACCCATTCCACCCCTACCGATGGTCCGTAGAATTCGAAACTCACCGATGCGCGATTGCGCGCCTTCAGAAGGGAGCAGCGGAAGCGAATCTATTTGGGTAGGTGCGAGGCAGGCTACATCTTGGCCGCAGGCAGAGCATTTCCAACTGCGCGAGTCGAGAAGGGCCCCACACGTGGGGCATTTCGGCTCCAGGTCGCTCATGCGTTAATCCCTAACCTCGTTCGAGTGTTTCCGGAATGACAGCCCAGCACCTGACCTCTGCATGCGGGTCAGCGTCGCCAGCAAAGGACGGTCGCTACACAATTACAATACCAGATTATGCCTTGGAAGTCGCTCCTTACTGCTGCTTGCGGCTGACTCAATTCGCGGGCTGGCAGCGCCCAGACCTCTGCCCTGTGAGATCCGCGGCTTCGCGAAGCGAGGCTCTTTGGGGGCGATGGCCGATGCACGATCAGGTTTCGCAGCCGCGAAGCTCGCGGACATCAAAAACCGGATGTCTGCGCCAGCCGCCGGTTTCATGATCGCACCGGACTTTTTGCCCCGTCACATTTTTCCCTTGACAAACGGGGAGTATAGGCTAGAATTGTCTGGTGGGGTTGGGCAGGCGGCCAGGGCCTGCCGGACAGGTTATGCTGGGAAGTCATCCTCTGTTTTCCTCTGAAGTCCCTGCCTGTGATTTCTGCCTGCAATTACGGTCAAAAAGTCTAGGAGTCAAGAAGTCAAGGAGCCGACGAAAGGAAGGTCATAGTCGATCCTCGGGCTGTTGGCCGGAAAGTCGCTGGCCGCCGCTCGATCAATGCAGGGTAGGGGCGGTTCGCGAAGCGCCCTTCGTCGGCTGCACGGAATTCAACGAACGATCCGGGAATGTCTATGAAAACAAATGGCAAGATCAAAATGTCAAGCTGCGGACAGGTCCCCAGGCACGTCCAAAATCTCTTGCCGGACGCCAGAGGTGACTGAGGGGCTCCAAATCCCCGAGGGGGATTCATAGAGTAGCCGGGGGCAGCGCCCCCGGAATCGGAGGGGGCGTGCGTCCGACCCTGAAAGGGTCGAATGAGACGTTCTTTGCAACTGCGGGTCCCGGATTCGGAGATTGTCCGACCCTTTCAGGGTCGGCCGACTGTCGGCTCACAGTTTCCGGGGGCGCTGCCCCCGGCTACTGAATCATGCCCTTGCAGGGCAGGTGGCTGGCGAGGAATATAAAAATCGTGGGAACGAAGCCAAGAAGTCATTGAAAACAAAGGAAGGCACGCTGAAAACGAAGCTAAAACGAACGCAATTCTGAGCTGCAAAATGCGCGATCAAACCCGAATTCCAAATTTACGTGGCGCAATTGGGGGGACGACGCAGACCCTGCTCTCTCGACTTCTCGACCAATGGAGTGGTAGGGGCGGTTCGCGAACTGCCCCTGCGTCGGCTGCGCAGAATTCAGGGAACAAAGCGAGAATGTATATGAAAACAAAGGACAATGTCAAAAAGTCTTGCAGTCGGGGAGCCAAAGGGGTTGCGGTGTCGAGACTAGCCTTAGGCGCCATCTCTCGACTTCGCGACCAATGCAGTGGTAGGGGCAGTTCAAGAACCGCCCCTTACGTCGGTAACACAAAATTCGACGAGCGATCCGGGAATGTTTATGAAAACAAAGGACAAGGTCAAAAAGTCGAGAAGTCGAGGAATCAAATGGTAGGGAGCGGCTCGCGAACCTCCCCTACGTCGGCCGCGCGGAATCGAGAGAACAAAGCGAGAATGTCTATGAAAAGAAAGCGCAATGACAAAATGTCACTAAGTCCCGGCCACGCTTTCCACGCTTCAGCGCGCAAGGTTTGACAACTTCCAGGGGCATCAACGAAGATGGGGACTGGGGCACTTTCAAAGCAACAACTGCGGAGATCCTTCGTCGTCCCGATCGGATCGGGACTCCTCAGGATGACAGGGCTGAGGAGCAATTCCTGGCCGCCCCGGGACGACAGCCAGGGGGCGATTCGGGGGGCTCCTCGGGATGCGAAAGGAAACAGGCGGCTGCAGTCCAAGTTGAACGGGCGGCTTACTGACAACTGACGGCTGAGAGCTGAAGGCTAGACCATGACACGCGAAGAGCAAAGGCTTGAGGAGTCCCGCCAGCGGACGTCCCACTGGAAGCGCTGGGGTCCGTACCTAAGCGAGCGCCAGTGGGGTACAGTTCGCGAGGACTACAGCCCTGACGGCAAGCCCTGGAAGTATTTCCCGCACGATCATGCGCGCTCGCGAGCCTATCGCTGGGGCGAGGACGGGATTGCCGGGCTTTGCGATCGGCACCAACTGATCTGCTTCGCCGTGGTGTTGTGGAACGGCCGCGACCCTTTTCTGAAGGAACGGCTCTTCGGACTCACCGGCGACGAAGGCAATCACGGCGAGGACGTGAAGGAGTACTACTTCTATCTGGATTCCACGCCTACCCATTCTTACATGAAGTTCCTCTACAAATATCCTCAGGCCGCTTTTCCCTACGAGCAACTGGTGGAAGAAAACCGCCGGCGGGGGAGGACGGATCCGGAATTCGAACTGGCCGATACGGGCGTTTTCAACGAGAGCAGATACTTCGACGTTTTCGTTGCCTATGCCAAGGCCGCTCCTGAAGATATTCTGATTCGTATCACTGCCTATAATCGCGGTCCGGAAAGCGCGGAGCTGCACTTGTTGCCGACACTCTGGTTCCGCAACACCTGGACATGGCCCGGGGACACCCCGCGCCCCGCACTGGCGCGTCAGAGTGGGCTTACGGAGCTGACGGCCATCCAGGCGGTTCACGATTACTACGGCAAGCGATGGCTGGTCTGCGAGGGCGCGCCGCAACTGCTTTTCACTGAGAATGAGACCAATTGCGAGCGGCTCTACGGCACGCCGAATCAAACGCCTTTTGTAAAGGACGGAATCAACGAATACCTGGTTAACGGCCAAGCCGGCGCGGTGAATCCGGCCGCGACGGGCACCAAGGCCGCCGCGTATTATCGGCTGAGTATTGCGCCCGGCGAGAGGGCGGTGCTTCGCCTGCGCTTCACACCGCAACAGCCCGCCGCGGATTTTTTGAACAAGCAGTTCGAGACGACCTTCAATCAGCGGATTGCGGAGGCCGACGAGTTCTTTGCGAAGATCATTCCCCAGCGCCTTTCCGCGGATGCGCGCAACGTGCAGCGCCAGGCCCTGGCGGGGCTGCTCTGGTCGAAGCAGTTCTATCACTACGACGTGCGCCTCTGGCTGAAAGGCGACCCGGCGCTTCCGCCGCCCGCCTGCGAGCGGTTTCGAGGCCGGAACCGCCAGTGGGACCACCTCTACAACGCCGACGTTATTTCCATGCCCGACAAGTGGGAGTATCCCTGGTACGCCTGCTGGGACCTGGCCTTCCACTGCGTAGCACTGGCGCTGATGGACCCTGACTATGCCAAGGAACAACTGATCCTCCTTTTGCGCGAGTGGTACATGCACCCGAACGGCCAGCTTCCCGCTTACGAGTGGGAATTCAGCGACGTTAACCCGCCCGTGCACGCCTGGGCGGCCTGGCGTGTCTACAAGATTGAAAAACGCCGGCGGGGAAAGGCCGATCGCGAGTTCCTGGAGAAGGTCTTCCACAAGCTGCTGCTGAACTTCACCTGGTGGGTCAACCGCAAGGACCCGGATGGGATGAACGTCTTCGAAGGCGGATTCCTCGGCTTGGACAATATTGGCGTGTTCGATCGCTCCAAGCCCCTGCCGACCGGAGGCCACATCGAGCAATCGGACGGCACAAGCTGGATGGCTATGTATTGCCTGAATATGCTGGCCATGGCGATGGAATTGGCCCGCCAGGATCCCGCCTATGAAGACGTGGCCAGCAAGTTCTTCGAACACTTTGTGCACATCACCTCGGCGATGAATAACCTGGGCGGACACGGTTTTGCCTTGTGGGATGAGGAAGACGGGTTTTATTACGACGTGCTGCACCTGCCGGAGGGGAAGCATGATTTTCTGAAGGTGCGATCCATGGTCGGGCTGATTCCGTTATACGCGGTGGAAACACTGGAGCCGGAGGTGGTCGACAAGCTCCCCGGCTTTAAGCGGCGGATGCAATGGTTCCTGGAAAACGTCCCCGGCGTTCCCGCACACATTGCCGAAACGCAGCGGAACGGGCGCGGCGGCGTGCGGCGATTGCTTTCGATCGTGAACTGTGACCAGCTCGTACGGGTTTTGCGCTACATGCTGGATGAAGAGGAGTTCCTGTCGCCGTACGGTGTGCGCGGAGTGTCAAAGTCCCACCGCGATCATCCGTACGTGTTGAACGTTAACGGGCAGAGCTACCGCGTCGATTACGAGCCTGGCGAATCACAAACCGGCCTCTTCGGCGGGAACTCGAATTGGCGAGGGCCGGTGTGGTTCCCTCTGAACTTCCTGCTGATCGAGACACTGCAGAAGTTCCACTACTATTACCAGCAGGAATTGAAGGTCGAATGTCCGGCAGGCTCCGGGCGGATGATGCCGCTTTGGGATGTCGCGGCGGAACTTTCCCGGCGGCTCACCCGCATCTTCTTGCGGGGTCCGGATGGACGGAGGCCCGTCTTCGGCGAAAACGAACTCTTCCAGACGGACCCGCACTGGCGGAACTTGCTCCTCTTCCACGAGTATTTTCACGGGGACAACGGCACTGGCCTAGGGGCCAGCCACCAAACCGGCTGGACGGGGCTGGTCGCGAAGTTAATACAGCAGAGCGGGGAATAAACCACGTAGCGCGGGGAGAGTTATTGGAGAAAGGAAGAAGCGCGACAAGGACGTGCGGAGATCGATCGAGGTTAAGCACCTGAGTTCAGTCAGTCCAGTTCAATCGCACCGGAGACGGCGGCCATTTCGTAACGGTGCTATACTTGGCATATGCGTTTGAGGGGTAATACATCGGCACGGGGCAAGTGCGACACGAAGGAGTATGGGTACACCGTCGTTTATCAGCGCATGCCCGAAGGTGGTTACAACGTTGTAGTCCCTGCGATTCCAGAGATCTGCACGTTTGGTGAGACTCTCTCTGAGGCGCGGCGCATGGCGAAGGATGCTCTTCGCTGCTTCCTGGAGAGCGCCCTTAAGACCGGCGAGCCGATCCCCGAGGATTTAGTACCCGCCACCGAACACATAGCAGTCTCCGTAGCATAAGGTGCATGCCCGAGAAACTTCCAGTCCTCAAAGCCAAAGAGGTAGTTCGTGCACTCGAACGCGCAGGCTTCTATATTCACCATCAGTCTGGAAGCCATGCGCGGCTGCTTCATCGCACCAAGACTGAACTCCGTGTGACCGTTCCGATTCACTCAAAAGACATCCCACCTTCGCTCCTGCGCCGGATCCTCAAGCAGGCGGGCTTACGTGAGGACGAATTCGCGGAGTTGATTTGATCGCGCCAATTGCGCGTCCGAGGCCTTTCGCCTATAATGAAGTCTCACCTCCGGAGGCAGGGTTTTTCTTATGCCCACATCCATTGTGCAGAAGCTTCAGGAAGAAATTCTGGCGTTGGAGCATGAATTGAATCACGAACTCCCCAAGGAGTTGAAGCGCGCCCGCGCTCTCGGCGACTTGAGTGAGAACGCCGAATTCCACATGGCCAAGCAGCGCCAGGACTACGTTGGAGCGCGGCTCGCCCAGCTCAAGCGAAGGCTGGCGGAGCTCTCGATGGTCAATTACAGCAATATTCCAAAGGACAAGATCGCTTTTGGCTCGAAAGTGGTCCTCTTTGATATTGACCGGGGCGCTGAGATCGAGTACAAATTGGTGACGAGCGAAGAGGCAGATGTCAGCAAGGGTTTGATCTCCACTACCTCGCCCATTGGCCGTGGCTTGATGGGTAAGAAGACCGGCGATGCGGTCAGGATCGCAACGCCCAACGGCGCCCGGGAGTTCGAAATCCGGGCCGTTCAGACCATCCATGAACAGTCCGAAGCGTAGAAGGTTGGCGTGCCCTCGTGGTCAGTGAGAAAATAGGCGACACCCTAGGTCGTGTTCTCGACTCCGTTGTTCGCGGCTTTGCCGCCAGCGGCGTTAACCCAAATTTCCTCACTTTCATAGGGTTTGGCATTAATCTGCTGGCTGCGTATCTGTTTGCCTACGGCTATTTTCGCTGGGCCGGCCTTACCATCATTTTGGCCGGAGTCTTCGACATGACGGACGGCCGCGTGGCGCGCCTCGAGGGCCGCGTCACGCCCTTCGGCGGCTTCTACGACTC
>Ga0326727_10002262_pt1 | contig 66981 bp, 62 predicted proteins | sample MB2enrmetagenome_FD_207643 | JGI IMG/M metagenome (GOLD analysis project Ga0326727, IMG submission 207643) | Lab enriched peat soil microbial communities from McLean, Ithaca, NY, United States - MB29MY | ecosystem: Environmental > Terrestrial > Soil > Wetlands > Peat | place: USA: New York...
CGGCGCCACCATGGCGCAATTGGCCCTGCGATGGATCCTGATGTTCGACGCGGTCACCTGCGCCATCCCGGGCGCCAAACGTCCTGCTCAGGTCGAGGACAACTGCCGCGCCAGCGATCTGCCCCCGCTCAGCGACGAGCAAATGGCCCGGGTGCGCGAGCTTTACGATAGTAAAATACGCGCACTCGTGCACCAGCGGTGGTGACGGCACTCGTGCCAAAGGCGCCTCGGACTGCGGTAGCGCCAGCTACCGCCGTTTCGGTTGCGATTCCAGGCGGCAACTTCGCTGCTGCACTCCAAGGCTGCCCTCTTCAGGCTCCCAACCCGTGCAAGAGCCACATTTTGACAACCCGCGGGTTGTGTGCAAACATGCCCTTGTAAAAACATCCTCGCGGAGCACATTATGCTCAGACTACGCACTCGAATAATCATCGCACTTGCCTTGTTTTTCCTGATTTTTCTTCCTCTCCTCACCAACGGTATCAACCTGTTGGTGGACTGGCTATGGTTCAAGCAGGAAGGCTTTCGCCTAATTTACTGGACGGTCCTGAAAACTCAACTTCAACTGAGCGGGCTGGTCGGAGTGGGTTTTATGGCCGTGACGGCGCTGAATCTGTTGATCGCCCACACGCTCGCCCACCGTCACGGGTTTCGAGTGACTGGCGATTTCATCGAGTTCCCGGCGCTTGATCGGTTTGGCACGGCTTTCCGCTGGGTCATCTGGGCGGGCGTTTTATTTATTGGGTACATCATTGGGCAATGGGGCGCGACCCACTGGCTCGACTACCAGATGGCTACTCACGGGCAAGCGATCGGCCAGCAGGACCCGCTCTTTGGACTCGATCTGGGTTTTTATCTTTTCCGCCTGCCCTTCACCTGGTTTCTTTATTACCTGGTGTTGATTGCCGTCATCGTGTGTCTGCTGAGCGCAGTGTTCCTTTACCTTGTGGAAGGCGGCGTGTGGGTCACGCAGCGGGGACCCAAAGTGATGCGGCCGGCGCGGGCGCACCTGATGGTGCTCGCGGGTTTGCTTTTCGTTGTCTTCGCCTATCGAGCTCGCCTTGGCATGTACAGCTTGTTTTATTCGCCGCGCGGCATCATCTTCGGCCCCGGCTATACCGACGTACACGCCATGCTGCCGGTTCTAAAAGCGGAACTCTTCCTTTGCCTGTTGACAGCCGTGGCCTTTGTGGCCGGCGCGAAGCTGGGGCGCTTGCGGCCAGCGCTCTACTCCCTAGGACTGCTCCTGGTCGTAACCCTGCTCGGCGGTTCGGTCTACCCCGAGATCGTCCAGCGCTTCAGTGTGGCCCCCAATGAAATTGACAGGGAACGCCCCTACATCGCCAACGCCATCAAATTCACCCGCCAGGCGTATGCGCTGGATCGTTTCGAGGAGCGCGAATTCTCCGCCGTCGAGGATTTGAGCTTGAACGACATCCGGGAGAACGACGCGACGTTCCGTAACGTCCGCATGTGGGACCACAAGCCTCTCTTGACCACCTTCGCCCAGCTCCAGGAGATCCGCACTTATTACAACTTTCCGCATGTGGATAACGATCGCTATCGGCTGAACGGGACTTACCGCCAGGTCTCGCTCTCGCCGCGCGAGCTCTCCGTGGCCAGCCTGCCGAGCCGCAGTTGGATCAACGAGCACTTGGCCTACACCCACGGCTACGGCCTTTGCCTCGGCCCGGTGAACGAATTCACCAGCGAAGGCCTGCCGGTTCTATTCATCAAGAACATCCCCCCCGTCTCCACCACCTCCATCAAAATCACCCGGCCAGAGATTTACTACGGCGAGTTACAGAACGACTACTGCTTCGTGAAAACCCGGGCGCAGGAGTTCGACTACCCCCAGGGAGATCATGACGTCTACTCTAATTACGAGGGCACGGGTGGAATCCCCGTCGACGGCTTCTGGCGCAGGCTTCTTTTCGCGCTGGCTTTCGGCGAAAAGAACATCCTCTTCTCAGGTGGTATCCAGCCCGAAAGCCGTTTGATGATCTACCGCCGCATTCTGGATCGCGCGCAGCGCCTCGCGCCTTTTCTTAGCTTCGACCACGACCCCTACATGGTCATCGCGAACGACGGGTCGCTCTACTGGTTGTTGGACGGCTATACCACCTCTGAGATGTATCCCTATTCAGAGCCCACGGAAGAGGTGGGGAATTATATCCGGAATGCTGTCAAGGCCACGATCAATGCATACAGCGGGCAGGTTCGCTTTTACATCAGCGATCCTTCCGACCCTCTCATCCAGACCTACGCGCGGATATTCCCCGGAGTCTTCGCTCCGCTTTCGGCCATGCCCAGCGACCTGCGCGCCCACATCCGCTATCCTGAGGAGTTCTTTTCGATCCAAGCCGCCAAGTACGCCTTGTTCCACATGACCGACCCGCGCGTGTTCTATAACAAGGAAGACTTGTGGCGCGTGGCGCAGAGTGCCGCGCGCGGCACGGCTACGCCGATGACACCTTACTACACCATCATGAAGCTGGCGGAGGTGGGCGAGCACGAAGAGTTTATCCTGATGGTGCCTTTCACTCCCGCCCGCAAAGACAACATGATTTCCTGGATGGCCGCCCGGTGCGATGGCGACGACTACGGCAAGGTTCTGGTCTTCACTTTCCCCAAGCAGAAGCTCGTTTACGGCCCCCAGCAGATCGAGTCGCGGATCGATCAGGACCCTGGAATCTCTCAGGCCCTTACCCTTTGGGGCCAGGGCGGCTCGACGGTAATCCGCGGCACCTTGCTCGTCGTCCCGGTTCTGAATTCGGTCCTGTACGTTGAACCGCTCTACCTTGCCGCGGAAGCCGGTGGCGGGCTGCCGCAATTGAAGCGCGTCATCGTCTCTTACTCGGACCACGTGCTGATGGAAGATACGCTGGACGCGGCGCTGAGTAAGATCTTCAGCGGCGCGGTCACCACCAGCGAGGCAGCGCCTGCGCCGGCGGGTGCGGCCACCCCGGCGCCTACGAAGGCCCCGGGCGCCGCCGCGGTCGACATTCAAACGCTCATTCGTGAGGCCAACCAGCACTACCAACGCGCCCTCGAACTCGAACGGCAAGGCGATTGGGCAGGCTATGGCACGGAAGTGAAGAAACTAGGCGAAGTGCTCAACCGGCTGGCCGCCGCAGCGCCTGCTTCGGGGACAAAGTAACGCAGACCTGCTTTCCAAGTTTTGCGGCTTTTCTCGGAGTGCACGTCATAGTTAAAATAATAGAGGAGGGCCCGACGCAGCGAACCTTAAGGTCGCGGAGGTAGTCTCAATGGTCCAACTCCAAATCCCACAAGACAAGCTTGCGGAGTACTGCCGGCGACATCGTATTCGCAAGCTGGCACTGTTCGGATCCGTTTTAAGGGAGGATTTCAGCTCGACCAGCGATGTGGATGTTCTTGTGGAGTTCGAACCGGGAGCGAAGGTCGGGTTATTGGGTCTGGCAAGAATGGAAAGGGAATTGTCGGCAATTGTGAGTCGCAAGGTAGACTTGAATACCCAGGGATTCCTGAGCCGGTACTTCCGCACTGAGGTGCTCAAGGAAGCTGAGGTCCAGTATGTCGCGCCATAGGCCGGAAGTGCGACTGCATCACATGCTGGACCACGCTCGGGAGGCCGTGGAATTGGTCAGCGGAACGACCCGAGCGGATCTCACGAACACACGCCTGTTATAGCTTGGCTTAGTTCGGCTCGTGGAGATTGTCGGTGAGGCCGCTGCAAGCATTCCAAAAGATCAGCGAACGAAATATCCTGAGATTCCCTGGCAAGACGTAGTGGGTATGAGGAACAAACTCATCCACGAATACGACAGGATAGATCTGGACATACTCTGGGACACCATCACAGTGGAGCTACCCGATCTCATCGAGACACTGCACGCGATCCTCCCGCCCGAAGCGGCGGAATGAAGAGCGAGTAGATCTCGCGGCCTGGGGCAGAGTTGGGCTACTCGGCTACGAACCTTGGTTTCGCGTGAACCCCACTCGAGTATTTGTCGGGAGCGGGACGGGATTTCCTGATTCCCGTTTCGCGTTTGAAGCAGCATAATAAAGCCTGTGGGGGATATGGAGCTTCGATTTTCCGTGCCTTTCGATCCGGGCAGCGAACCGGACTCGTTCTTTGATTCGTTCCCCTCCCGCCCGGCTGTCTTCGCGCTCTTTCCCGCCGAGTCGGAAGTTGCCTCCCCGCCGTACCTCGGCCGTAGCCGGGACCTTCGACGGCGTTTGGGCCGGCTATTGTCACCAAGGCGGGAACACTCTCGGATGTTCAGCCTGCGAGGTTTCGCCCGCCGGATTGAATGGCAGATTGTTGGGTCCACTTTCGAGGGTCAATGGCTGAATTACCTTCTCAACAAGCAATACTATTCACGCCAGTACCGCGCGCGCCTGCGACTCAAACCTCCGCCCCTTCTCAAGCTTAATTTGCGCAACCGTTTTCCGCGCTGTTACGCCACGCGCCGCCTCCTGAAAGACGGGTCTTATTACTACGGCCCTTTTCCGTCGCTAGTTGCCGCGGAGCACTTTGCGGCTGAATTCTTGGACTTCTTCAAAATCCGCCGCTGTGTTGAGGAGTTGGAGCCCAATCCTTCCCACCCGGGTTGCATATATTCGGAAATGAAGATGTGTCTTGCGCCCTGCTATGCCGGCTGCACGGACGCCGAGTACCAAACTGAAGTGGGAAGGGTCGTGGAATTCCTGGACGGCCAGGCCAAGGCGGCGCTTCGAACGTTGGGGGAGGAGCGCGCTCGGGCGTCGGAAGCGCTCGAATTCGAGCAGGCGGCCAAGATCCACGCAAAGCTCGAGAAAATCACGGCACTCATTCGCCAGAAATCCGAGCTGGCTCGGAACCTGCACGATCTTCACGCGCTGGTGATGCAGAAAGGCGCCGAAGAGAAGAGCGTGTGTTTCTTCCGCGTGTGGCGCGGGGAATTGCGCGGGCCCGTGGCGCTTTCGCTGGACGAAAACGTGCCCTCGCCTCTGCCCCTTGACCGGCAACTCCACAGCTTGCTTGACTCTCTCTCGGGCGACGCGCCGCAATCGGCCCGTCCATCCTCTGCGCCAGCCGCCGCTCCGCCCTGGGAGCACTTGAGCCTGCTGGCGCGCTGGTATTACAGCAGCTTCCGGGAAGGCGAATTGGTGATGTTGAACGCGCAACAAGCGATTCCCCACACGCGCCTGATCCGCATCTGCCGCAAAATCCTCGCCGTGTAGGTGACCCTTTCTGTGATTCGAAATAGCCTGTCGTCCCGAGCGAAGCAAGGAATCCCGCCCTGATCTTTCCTCCGCGATCCGCCCAAGCCAGAGCCAGATTGCTCGCTCTGTTCGGAATGACATTTCTGCGTTTCAGCATCCCCGCGGCGGCATAAACGTCTGCCGATCTCATTCCAATCTCTCCGTAGAGTATATCGTTTACCGCAAGAACTCTGCCCATCAGCCTTAAATACCAGCAGCCACGGACAACCTCAAGAGTTGCCGCTACCCACTCTTCCAAATTGCCTCCCATGAAGCCGCGTCCGGGGCCACGAGCACGGTGTTTCCTTCCGTGTGTGCTTGGGCGCCCTGGATTTCAGCGAAGTTGAAACGTGAAGCGAGGCTCGCCGGCAGGTGGACCTCCGCCGGCTGCGGGCCGGCGCCGCGCCGGAACTTCAGGCGCCAGCCTTGATGCTGGTCCAGCGGTTCGAGGGTCATGTCGAGGCGTCCGAAGCGAGTGGGAGATTGAACAAGGCTCAGAGCTTCGCCCTCAGCCAATTCCGAGTCACCGATGCCCGCCAACAAGCGCAGCGCCGAGCCGTCTTCGAGCGCCAGCATGTGGCGTAAATACAGAATGCATTCAGCGCTGGCCCAGTTGTGTGGCATATCACCGACATAGTCCGCCGTCAGGCTGCCGCGGAGGGGCTGCTCCTCTCGCCAACAGTAAAGCGGCGTGGCGTGGTTCAGGAAGCCGCTGAACGTCAACTGCGCCCAATCCGGCATTCCGGCCCAGAGGTAGACGTGCGCCACAAAGCCTGCGTTGTAATTCCACACACCGCCGTGCGGCAGCCAGCCGGTTTCGGCGGGAATATCCTCTTGCGAGCACGCTTGCATCAGCCGGATATGTCCCTTGACGATCGGGTCATCCCTCTCAAACACCAAGCCGGGATAAATCGCATGCGAAAGCGCCCATTGAGCCGTTTGGGGCCTGGGCCGATCCCACTCATTCTCAGCCGCCCACTGGGCATCGCCCTTCAGCAGCATGGGCAGGTAGTCGAACCCGTCGGGATGGCGGCGCATCTCATGATGAGCCGCGGCAAAGAACGCGTCCCGCAACTCTTTATAGAACGGCTTGACCTCGCCCAGGTCAGGAAGGCCGAGCCGATCTCGAGCTTCCGCAATCGCCTGGAGCCCGGCCAGCACCCACAGAGTGTTCGTGAACTCGGAACGGACGCCGCCCAATCCGCCGTCGCCAAAACCGGGAGCCAGGAGCCCGTAGTGGCCGTTCAAGCTTCCGTTGTCCCGGGCGCTGTCGCGCAGGTTCACGAGAAACCTCGCCGCCCGCGCCACGTTGGGCTGCATCTCGCGGAAGTAAGTCCAGTCCTGGCTGAGTTCGGCCTGGCGAACCAGCGTGAACAGGGCGATGCCGGTGTCTTTCCAGTGCTCCCGCCCTCCCCCGGCGAAGACGCCACCCTCGGCCTCCTGGCGCTTCCAGGTAGCCTCCAGACCCTCTTGCGCTTCCTTATTGTAGCCTAGATAACGAGCTGCTTCCAGAATGAAGTGCCCATCCACCACCCAGAGGCCGCGATAGACCGTCGGCCCCACCTGAAACGTCGTCCGGCCCGCTCTCTCCTCCCGGGCCTGCTGAAGATTGCGTGCGCAGGCAACCAGGAACTCCCCGCGCCGCCCCGGAAGCTGCCACCTTACCCCGGCTTCAAACGGCGCCCAGTTCTCCCAGTCGTCGCGGGCTTCGGCCAGAAGGCGGTCCGGCGTTTCCAGCCCCTCCTTTAATTTGTCGATCCCCTGCCCCTCTTGCGGAAATCGCAAGAAACAGCGGCAGGGCCTGCCCTCCGCAGCAGTCGCCGTTTTGAGCAGATACGACCGGAAGACGGCGCCATCTTCGTGAGGTGAAAGCGGCGAATCCGCCAGGAGGAAGGGCGGCCCCGCCTCGCTATCGAGGCGCAGAAGCGTGATCCCGGACGAGGGTTGCAGCTTGATCTCCCGTTTCGTTTTGACCACCACCACCGGAACTGCCCTTTCGCTGTGTGCGGAGCGCGGCTCGACTTGCAGGATCACGTTATCCACTCGGCCTTCGCCGGGGCGGCGGGTCGCAAACATCGTGAGTTCGAGATAGGCTTCGGGACGGTCAATCCTGGTGTGGATGATCGGGACACCGGGAGCTTCAAGCCGCTGTTCGCGCACCTCGTTGGCTTCCATGCCGAGAAGTGAGAATTCCACAATCTCCGGAAAGTAAGCGATGCCACCACTTTGCCCGGGATGGCCGCAACGCAGTTCGCCATGCTCGCCAACCAGGCTCTTGTAGTGATCGTCAGGAAAACAGTAGGCGGTTTGCCAGGAAAGGGGCGAGTAGCGGAAATCGATGGCCGGCGACGCGCCCTCGCTTTTCTCGAGGTCAGTCCCGCGTCCGGACTCGATCTCAGGAAAACTTCGAGCGTTGATTAGACTCGATGCGCGGCCTGCAACGCCGGCCGTCCCCAGGCCCACGCCGAGGTTTCGTAGAAACTTGCGCCTGCTTGGTCCGCTCACGTCTTCTTCTCCCACTTGTGGCGCCGTAGGGGCGGGCCCTCTGCCCGACCCTCGCTAGCCCGCAGGGGCGAGGCGGCGCCTCGCCCCTACATCGACGGACTAGGGTGCGTGCAAACCGCGGCGGATTATATCCCACTTCCGGGTCTCCAAACTAATCCATGTTGGGCCCGCGCCTTTGTGGAGGCCGGCGGCGCTCCTCTGTAGCCGACTGTTTGTCACTGTTCCGACCTCGCCTCCCACTGGAAAGCCTGACTTCGTTTTGCACAGAATGTGGTTCTTCGGCGCCTTTTGGGCTCTATTTGGCGCTAATTTGCACGCAAAATGCGCAAATCGCGCATCACTAAGAAGGGCGACTTCCTTTGTTTTCAGCCACTTCTTAGCTTCGTTCCCACTATTTTCCATTTTTTGTAGTGAGCTGGTTTCCTGCTTTGCGGGGGCTATTCCAGGTTCTCTCAAAGGTCGAGGCGTCACCAGGCTTGCCTACGACAATATGTCCGCAAACTGACCATGCTAATAGGCTATCACAGGTTAGGAAGATTGTCAAGCGAAAAATGCGAAAGAGGGTGACGCCCCCTCCTTCACTCATCCAGCGCGGTGCCTGAGAAAACCGGCCGGCCGGCAAGGGAGACCCGGAAGCCGTAAATCGCCAAAGCGAGAACGAACAGAACGCCGAGAAACGTTGGGGCGGCATACCAGTGGGAGAGCTGTATGCTGTTGACGAAATAATGCAAGACGTCGTAAGTCGTGAATAATACCATCAGGCAAAAAAGCCCGAAGCGCATCAGGATGAATATCGTAATTCCCCAAAATACCGCGCCGAACACGGCGTCCACGACCGGATGTTTCCCAGACAAGGCGTTTGAGGCGGTGAAGATGAGGACCCAGACCATCGCCGCCACCCAGTCCTTGCGAAGCAAAAGGCGAAGCAGGACGAACAGAAAGAAAAGGGCGAGGGTAAGGCCGAGGTCGATAGGGAAAGTCTCCAATAATTGCGCAATCATTCCGCGCGCTCCGAGCAGCGGCTCGAGACTGGTCATTATCGGTCGGGGTGGGAGCCTTCCAAACCAGCCTTCGGCAAAATGTCGAAGCGTCTCCAAGAGGCACGCGCCGGCGACGCCCAGGGCGACTCCTATAAGAACGTTGCGGCCGACCAGGGGATCGCGGAACTGCCCTGCCAACACGCGGTTCCAGGAGATAAGCGCGTTGGGCCAGCGGCGCCGCACGAGAGGTTCGAGGCCGATGTAGAGCAGCCAGACAAAAGCGGCGAAGAAGAGCGCGAAGCTGGTGACGATTACAAACAACAAAAACTCTTCAACGTCGGGAAGGTGGTGAGCCTCAATCCCCCAGGCGAGCGCGAGAATCACCAGAACGAAAACGGCCAGGCGAAAAGCGCCGCGACGGTCGCCGCGCCCCAGTCGCAGATTCCGTCGCGCCAGGAAAACGGCCCCCACCAGCACTGCCAGGAACAGCCCCAGAAAGATAGCAGTGCTGGCCTTTTCCTGCGCCGTGTACTGATACTCTTGCATTCGCCAGGGATGTGACCACGGCCGGACCAATTCGAAATAAACTGGCTTCCCTCGGTACGCGGCGGCTTCCACGCGCAGCGGCACGTCAGGCCGCCCGGGCGCTACGCCCGTCCAGGCTGCCCGCGTATCGCTCCACACGGGCGGTGTCCACTCAGGCTCAGCGGGCTTGAACTCCGCGATGTCCAGTCCGGCGGCCTTGAACAACATCGGCCAGTCGGGCGCTGGGGCCGATCCTTTTGCCGGATCGAGTTGGGGAGGCACAGCCGAGAATTCCTCCAGCCGTCCGCTCGGGTCGAGTAGTTCGTAAGTCATCCCGGAATTACTCCGCGGCGGATCGATGGGCCCGACAGACCCGACACTGAAAAGCTCTAGTGGCATGAGATAACGCGGGCTCTCGCGATACCAGAACTCGATCGCCGAAGGATTGCCTGACTTCAGTTGTTCCCAGCGATTGGGGGTCTTGTCGTGCTCTTCGATGTATCGCAGATAGTCGTCGTGCTCAAAGAAGCCGGAAGCCGAGTCCACCGGCGGCGCGGTGTAGCCGAATTGCTGGACCAGTTCGTGTGCCTTCGCGGCCAGAGCGTCGGGAGGATTTGGCAGGGGCACAACCCCGGTCATGTAGACCTTGTCGCTCAGCACGCAGAAGGGGACGAGCACGATAAAAACGGAAGCAAGCCACGCCACGGCGACGCCGGGTTGGAGGCCTTCGGTTTCTCCCGCGGCGGCCACAAGCTCGGGTGACGGCGTCTCGCCCGCCGCCAGCGCCGCCGCGAGCGGGTCTCCGCCTGGCAGCGCCGCGGCCACGGCCAGCGCAGAAGCCGGTCGCTGGCGCGGATCCTTTTCCAGGCAGCGCAGGATCACGCGCTCGACCGCCGGGTCAATGTCCGTGGTGTGGCTCGAGGGCGCGGTGGGCGTCTCCTGTGCGTGCTTGCGTTTCCACTCTGCCAGCGTCACCGCCTCAAAAGCCTTCTTGCCGGTGAAGATTTCGTAGAGCACCAGGCCCAACGCATAGAGATCGCTTTTCACCGTGGCGGCCCGCCCGTCCAACTGTTCGGGAGACATGTAGGCGGGCGTGCCGATAATCCTTCCTTCGCCTGGCTCATCGCTGCGCACGGCGAGTCCGAAATCGGTGATGCGGGCGTGGCCCTGGCCGTCAATCATGATGTTGGAGGGCTTCAGGTCGCGGTGCAGCACGCCTTTGTCGTGCGCGGCGGCGAGCCCGGCGCAGAGCTGGCGGGCGATTTCGAGCGCCTTGGCGGGCGGCAGCCGTCCGATGCGCTTCAGGAGCGTGGCCAAATCCTCGCCATCCACGTATTCCATGGAGAGGAACAGCCTGCCCTCGATCTCACCGATGTCGTAGACGCGGCAGACGTTGGGATGCGAAACCTGGCGCGCATTGCGCACCTCGGCGCGGAAGCGGTCTGCCATCGCGGTGATGTCGGCGTCCGACTGGCCAGGCCCCGCCGGACTTTCGGGAAGAAACTTGAGCGCCACGGCTTGCCCCAGCTTCAGGTCGTCGGCGCGATAGACCTCGCCCATGCCGCCGCGGCCCAGCAAGCCGATAATCCGATAACGCTCGCCCAGCATTTCGCCGGGCGTAAAGCGGCCGGTGTCCGTCACGGGGCCCGAGCCGGAGCGTGGCCTGCCCGGCGAAGGCGAGCCCGCCCGCTGCGCCGCCTGGTGGGATGGGGCTTCGGTGGGCAGTTCCGTGAACGGGGTCGCGGGCTTGCCGCAGGACGCGCAGAATCGCGCCCCTTCAGCCATCTCTTCGCCACACTGTGCGCAACGAGTCATCAGCATGGGATTCTGCTCCTGGCGGAGAAGGTGATCTTTTTCTTGCTCGGCAGCATGCAGCGGCGGGCTTACCCCACCATCCGTTCAGTCTTCAATGTCTGATGGCGGCGTAAAGCCGCCGCTACGTCCCTTTTTTCGCAGCCTGTTTACGCCGACCGCGCCGATGGTAACTCGGCCAAGGCACTGTGGGCCGACGCCACATCCGGGTACATGCCGAGAAGCCGATTGAGATGAGTCATCTCCAGTAAATGATTCACCTGTGTCGTGGCGCCGGCAATGGCGATCTTCCCACCTTCACGCTCCATAAGACCGAACCACATGGCCAGCATGCCGATCCCGGCGCTGTCGATGAACTTCAGACCGCTGAAATCCAGGACCAGTTTCCTGGATCCCTGCTTGATCTTCTCCCGAATGGCGTGCTCGACCTCGCCCAACCGGTTTCCCAGGACGAGGCGTCCCGTGAAGGTAATCGCAGTAACTCCAGGTGAAAGCTCGCGAGCTTCTATATCGACGACCATAGTTGAACTTCCTCCTTTTTCAGAAACCTTCCAGCATCCACACGTTTGCGCCGAGCACTGAAGCTTGTATGGCAAGGTAGCGGCCGTCCGGTGAAGGGACACCAAACAGGTCACCGGACCCTCCCTTGTGGTGCCACAGGACCTTGGCTTTTCCCTCGAGATCCACGTGGAGAAGCGTCGAGCCTTGAGGCGAATGAGACCCACAGTAAAGTCCCTTTCCGTCCGCGGACCAAGAGAGGCCCCTATAAGAGAGGGCCGGCCAGCCCTTCACCGAGATCTCGCGGTCGGAGCCGCCCGTGAGTGAAAGCAAGCGAATGTGAATCTCGGGCTCAAAGCTTCTCGAAATCGCAAAAGTTGAGCCGTCGGGAGATAAGACGGCGCCAAAGTAGTGCGCCGAGGGATCTTTCGCAATGGTCCGGAGCAGCTTGCCTCGGCCCTTGACGGGGTCGAACGCCGTAAGCGCCAGCCTTTTTTCATCCTGGGTTGGCTCAATGACCACGCAAAGGCTTGCCGGAGCGCGAGCGCATCCCACCTCCGCAAGAAACCCTGCATCCCGCATCTCCATCAGAAACTGCGGCATCCCACCGCTTAGAGGAACGCGCATCAGGCGGACCGGTGCGGCGGGCGAGAGGGGATACTCCCAATAGAGCAGCGAAGCTCCGTCGGGGCTGAGGCAGGCGTTGCCGCCGGCCTGCGAGGTGGTGACACGCTCGGCTGTCTCTTGGCTGATTTCCTGTTTGAAGAGACCACTTCCTTCATGGCGGCCGACGAAGAAGAATACCGCCTTGCTATCCGCCGTCCATGCACTGGGAGAATCAAAGTACTCGTCATCGGTCAAGCGCCGAGGGACGCTCATCCGGGTCCCCCCGGCGGTGAGCTCGCCCAAGTAAACCTGCCGCTGATACGTCGACTTCAGGACTGCTAGCCGCTTCCCATCCGCGCTTTTGCTCAACCAATCAATGCCGGTTTCTGCCCACTGAGTGAGCCTCTTGGGCTGACCAATCGGAGCCCCGGTTCGACCATCAACGCTGATCTGCCAGAGGTTGCCGGGGAAACCACCAAGCCCCTCTCGGACGTAAACGATCAGCCCGTCTCGAAGCCAGTAAAAATCTCCCAGCGACGTCTCGGGATCCGAATTTGTTACCACCACGGTGCGATTCGCCCCCTTCAGGTCGCAGGTTTCGATCGAAACTCCCTGAGCAATACCCCATTTAGTCTGCCTCCTCTTGACGAAGGCCAGACGCCGCCCGTCGGGCGATAAGGTATAGCTACGGAACGTTTCCGGCTCTTCCAGTGCGAGGACTTTTTGCGGGTTGTCACCCTGGCTGCCCATCAACCAGAGTTCGCGAACCTCAAACGAAGGTCCCGGCTCGGGGAAGAAAAGGATCTGCGTCCCGTCCGGCGAGACGAGACCAGCGCAAGCATGCTCGCGAAGCTCGTGCGGAGCCTGGCCCAGCACTGAGACTGTCCACATGCTGACGTGCCCACTCAGTTCAAGGGCGTCAGCAAGCAATTGCGTGCCATCGGGAAACCACGAGGCCACACTCAAGGACGCGTCGGCAGGAACTCCCGCAGGCCTGGGGACGAGCCGCTCTTCGCCGCTCGAAAGCACTTTCAGGTGAATCCCGGCCGGGTCGGAGTAGGCAAGATACTTGCCATCCGGAGAAATGGTGGCGCTTTGGACGGGATTCTCGCTGGAGTTGAAGGTCAACCGTTTCTGCGTCAATTCGGCGGCGGGCTGGGGTGCGCGGTGCAGAAGGGACCAAGCCACCGCAAGTCCGGCCAAAATCACCGCCAGCACGACTACAGTTCCGATCACAGCCGTTTTGTGCCGCTTGAGGAGGCTGGCAATGATGACGGAATCCGATGTCGGCTCCTGTAACCGCGCGGGGCCATGCGTCCCCGCGTCCACGGCAGGTGGAGGGAGAGGCACCGGGACTTCGGAGCGGCCTGTGCTGGTATCGCGCTTCAGGCGCTTCAAATCCGCTCGCAGCTCTGCCGCGGTCTGGCACCGCAGATCCCGGTCCTTCTCCAAGGCCTTGTTGATGATGTGTTCCAATTCGGCAGGGCACTCTGGATTCAAACGCACGGGGGAAGTCGGAGCTTTGTGGAGGATCCCGTCAAAGATGAGGGCGGAAGTCGTTCCGGTGAAGGCCGGATGGCCCGTGGCCATCTCATACAGCACCACGCCGAAGCTGAACAGGTCGGTGCGGGCGTCGAGTTCTTCCCCGCGCGCTTGCTCCGGCGACATGTACGCCACCGTGCCCATCGCCACGCCCGGACTGGTCAAGTGATCGGGTTCGAGAGAAGCCGTCGGCGTGTCCTGTAGGGGCGGGCCTTGTGCCTGCCTGAGGCCGCCCACAAGGGGCGCCCCTGCGGTGAGTTTGGCCAGCCCGAAATCGAGGATTTTTGCCTGCCCGCGTGCGGTGACAAAGATGTTCGCCGGCTTGATGTCGCGGTGCACGATGCCCTTCGCATGAGCCGCGTCCAGCGCATCGGCAATCTGGATAGCCAATTCCAGCAGCGTGTCCAAACGTAGGGGCGGTTTGCGAACCGCCCCTATGCCGATCCGATCCTTCAGCGTCTGCCCCTCGAGAAGTTCCATGGCGATGAAGGGCTTGCCCTCATGTTCGCCAATCTCGTAGACCGTGCAGATGTTGGGATGATTCAGGGCGGCAGCGGCGCGAGCCTCACGCAGGAAGCGCTCGTAGGCTTGCTTATCTTGGACCAGTTGGTCGGGCAGGAACTTGAGCGCCACACAGCGGCGCAACGTGGTGTCCTCGGCCTTGTATACCACGCCCATGCCCCCGCCACCGAGCTTCTCGATAATGCGATAGTGTGAAACAGTTTGGCCGGTCATGGCATGGCCACCCGCCTTGGGCACTCATCTTAGGCCGCCGGCACGGATGAGTCAATACGGATCTGCACTGCGGAATTCGTGCGGCGCCGGCGGACCAGCCAGCAAGGGAGGGGGCAATCATGGGCGAGGCATACGTTGGTTTCTAGGGAGGCGCGATGGTTGACCAGGGGAAGCAAAAGGGCACATGCAGGAAGCGAAGGTGTGAAAAAATCAGGTGCCTGTCATCCTGAGTCCTTCGCTTGTCATTCTGTGCGAAGCGAAGAATCCCCGTAGTTCGCTCAGGATAAACTCCGCGAAGGATCTCCGCAGTTTCCCGTGGCTCAACGACTTACGAACAACTGCAGAGATCCTTCGCTCCGCTCAGGATGACATATCCCGAATTTCTTCACACGTTCAGAGCTTTGTGCGTGCCACGCGCGAGGAGTTGGGGGGCTGACGACTGGCCTCGTTCGTACTGCAGTTTTTGGTAGATTGTGTTAGCTTGGAAAACGGTGAAATCGTCAACCTTCTTGGGCCGCTGCTCACCATTCTTGCCAGCCATGCTTTGGGCTGTAATGCTTGCGGCGTCTCCCTGCCCAGGGCAGACACTGGCCCGGCACGCGTATCAGCAAATCGTCTGCACTCGGTTCGCGTCCGGCGATGCCAGCATACCTGCGCCCATTCGCCAAGCCCTGGCCAGCCCACCAAAGTTGCAGGTTCGTGATGCGGAGCAAAGGCTCTGGCAAGCCACGACAACCGGCCTCGTGGAAATAGACCCTTCCGGCAAGAAGAAGATTTGGACGGGGAAGGACGGTCTGCCCATCCTATCACTCACCGGGATCGTTCTGGGCCCCGACGGCAGGCTGTGGCTCGCCACACGCCAGGGTGCGGTGTGCTTCCAGCCCGGCGCGCCTGGCGGCGAACAATGGTTTTACTTCTGGGGCAAGCGCTATCTCAACCGCAACCGCGTCTTACAGATTGTGGCCGAAAAGGACGGCGCCTGGCTTCGCACGGAAACAGGCATTTCCCGAATCGAGTTCCAGCCCTTCAACCTCGAACGCAAGAGCGACCTGTTTATTCACCGCGTACAGAGCCGGCACAATCGCTACGGTTACACCGCCGATTGCGAATTGCTGCGCCCTGGAGACACCTCGTCGTTTCGGATGGCGCCCAGCGACAACGACGGCCTTTGGACAGCGATTTATGTGGCCTCGGAGTGCTTTCGTTTTGCCGTGACCCATTCGCCGGAGGCGCTGCGGAACGCGCGGGCTTCGCTCGAAGCGCTGCTGCGGCTCGAGTCGATCACGGGAATTCCGGGATTCCCGGCCCGAGCGCTGATCCATCGCGGCGAATACCGCGCTCCAGAGGGCGAATGGCATTGGACCGCCGACGGCCAGTGGGAGTGGAAAGGCGACACGAGTTCAGACGAACTGGTCGGGCACTTCTTCGCCTACGCGGTGGCTTACGATCTGCTGCCCGACGATCCGCAGCGGGCGGCGATCCGCGGCGCGGCAGGGCGAATCGCGGCGCATCTTCTGGACCATGGCTTGCAACTGGTGGGACCCGGCGGCCGGGCGACGACGTGGGGCAAGTATTCTCCCGCCTATTTCCATACCGCGAATGGCAGGGAAGACGCGGCGCTGAATTCTCTCGAATTGCTTTCACACTTGCGGGTCGCTTACCACATCACCGGCGAGGAACGATTCCTGACGGCTTATCGTCAACTCATCCGCGAGGAAGGCTATCTTGAAAACGTGATGCGAATCGCCCGGAGAAGTGAGATTAATTACTCCGATGAGGAACTGGCCTTCCTCTCCTTCTATCCGCTGCTCAGGTACGAGGATGAGCAGGATTTGCGTGCTCAGCTCCAGGCAGCTCTCAAAAGCTATTGGCGCGCCTGCGAAGCGGAACAAAACCCACTCTGGAACTTTATCTACGCCGTAGGCTCGGGCGCGAGAGACTACGACTTGCCCGCGGCAGTTGAAACGCTGGAGCGAGTTCCTCTCGACACGGTTTACTGGACCGTGAAGAATTCCCAGCGCATCGATCTACCGCGCGCGGCGGGCCCGGATCGTTTTCGTGAGGAGCAATCCTTGCGGGCGATCCCGCCTGACGAGCGTTGCACGATGAAGTGGAACGGGAATCCCTTCCAAATGGATTGCAGCTCAGAAGGACGCACTGAGGACGACGGGGCTTTTTTCCTTCTGCCGTATTGGCTGGGGCGGTTTCACAAACTGCTTTCCCCTTGAAAAGACGATTCCTCTCCCCGGTTAGGGAAGTCCGATTGCTGAACCCCGATGGGGATCATCGGGCCCCAGAAGTCGAATAGGGCGGACCGTCGCGGCGCTTTCCTTAGATCATCAACGGAGTATTCACGAAGGTCCCTTGCCGATGAAGGCGTCTTCGTAGAGGCTCAACCTTTTGGCAGCGCTGGCGGTATGTCTGTCTCTGCAAAATCACGGCCCTTGAACAGTAGCGGCAGGCCAGCGGCCTTCGCCAGGGCGTAGGAGAAACAGTCTCCATAATTCAGTCCCGCTTTGCTCTTCTGACCCTTGCCATATGCAGCGTAGGCATCCAAGGCCTGGTGCGCGTGCTCCGCGGTCACGCTTTCGACGCGAAATCCCGCTGCCTCGAGCATTCGATTGACCCTGCCCAACGCTCTCGCTCCATGCCGGTTGAGCATCACAATGCCGGCTTCAACCACTGAAGCCGCCGAAATTAAAGGCGGGTCTGCTTCCGCGATTGCTTTTGCGTAGTCGGCCGCATCCTCTTCCTCCTCCAGGATAGCCAGCAGTGCTGATGTGTCCACAACAATCATTTGGGCAGTCCGTTCTCGTCGTAGAGCATTTCCTCAGGGCTCCGCCGGTCCAACACCGGAAGCCTGGCGCACTCTCGCCCGATCTTCAACAGGCGCTCCGCGACGGCTCCTCTATTGCGCGCCTTGCGGATTCGTTGCAGGCGCTCGACGATAGCGATATCTACAGCCTGCGTCATTGTTTCACCCGCCAGCCGAGCGAGTTCCTGGGCATGTCGGTGCGTAACTTCGTTTTTGATATTCAGGCCCATCTTCAATCCCTTCAGGGTAGAAACCCAGCAAGATTCTACCCTACAACGCGAAGACGCTTCGGGGCAAGCGTGATTGTGGCGCTGGGGTAGACTTGCCGATCCGCCACGATCCAGAAGTGCTGGGTACTACAGTCTGCCGTGAAGGGATAAAGCGTCATTCATGCAGCTTGCTGAACTTCCCATCTAAGTCTCGAGCTCAGGATCTGCCGCACGCGGTCGCAATTCTCTTTTACCTCGTCTTTATAGCGGGGGTACATTCCAACCACGATGCAGTCTTGGGGTTTGATGTTTGCCAATGCGGTCGCAAACGCCTCATCGATGCTCTGCGGCGAGCGCGTCCGCCGGCCGGCAGCCAGAATCTTAAACAGGAAGCAGGTCTTCGACGTCTGCCGGGCGACGCGGTACGCCACGGGAGGATCGGCTTCGAGGTAGACCTCCGAGGGAGGCTCCGGCACAATGCCCAGCAACTTGCGGAGTTCCTCGGGGGTTCGAGTGCGGTTGTAGGCGCAGAGCATGTAGAAGTCGACATCCCACCCGCGTTCTTCAACATATTCGACGACCTCTGACTTGTGGGTTCCAATCCCCACCAGCACTCCCGCCTGGCGCACTTTCTTCGTGTACTCCTGCACCTGGTCCATCTTTCCGGAGCGAAAAAGAACGTCGGTTCTTTCTCCGTGATGATAGAGAGCGATGGGCTGGATGCGCTTCACGGATTCTTCTACGGGATCGCTGGTCGTCTCGGTCGCGACCAAAAGCATTTCCCCTCCGGCGGCGCGATGTTTCTGCAAATCGGAAAGCGCCCGGTCGTTGTGGCCGTATTGGTAGGCATTGATGCCGTTCAGTTCGCACTGGCGGAGAGTCTCGCAAACGCGCTCCGGCGTATTCCATTCGCGCATGAGTTGGTCAAGTAACGAGTTGAAATGGGAGTAGCCATAGAACTGGTTGCAGCCAACCAGCAGGCGGCTGATCTGGTAGCGGCCGAAACGGACCCTTGGAAGGCTGCCCGTTGCGGACGTTTGTGAGCCGCTTGGAAAAGGCCGGGCCGCAACAGCAGCCGCAAGTCCCGCAGATGACTTCAAAAACTCTCGCCGACTATTCATCGAATCCGGACCTCCTTGAGGGCTCCGTGAACATCTAACACCATCAACGGTCGTTGTCAACTCCGGCCAAAGACAGGCGGCGAGTTTAGCTCGCCAAATGGCGGCGTAAAGCCGCCTCTACATCAAACTTTACCACTCCCCAAAGACTGAACGGCGCCGCCGGCCTCACTTCTCCACCGGCAAATCGGCACGGCTGCTCCAGTCCTCCCAGGAGCCGTCGTAGAGACGGACGTGCTCGTACCCAAGCAGGCGCAGGGCGAAATAGAGTTCGGCGGCGCGAATTCCGATCTGGCAGTACGTTACCACCTCCTGGCCGGGCGAAACCTGTGCGTCGGAGAAGGTCTTTGCCAGCGAAGGAGCGTCCAGAAAGGTATTGACCTCGCCAGGATTAACAACTCGTGTCCACTCGAGATTGACGGCGCCGGGTATGTGGCCGCCGCGCGGGCCTTCAACCCGCTCTCCGCTGAATTCCGGTGCAGGCCGCGCATCGAGCAGTCTGATGTGGGGATCATGGAGGTGAGCGTTCACCCAATCGGATGTAGCGATTGTGTCGGGGTTCGGCTGAGGCTCGAAGTCGCCGGCAGTCACGCGTGGAGAATCTGTGCTTAGAGGACGTCCTTCGCCCCGCCACTTCTTAAACCCGCCGTTCAGGACTTGCACGTGTGGATGCCCGAAAAACTCCAAAACGTAAAAGACACGCGCAGCCAGTCGGTTGGCTTGGTCGTCGTAGATGACCACCTGAGAGCTTGACGTGATCCCTGTAGCACGAAAAAGGCGCGCGGCCCGTTCCGGAGGTATTGGGAATCCGAGACGGTTGGCGTCCAAGTCGTCGGTTTCGAGGGCGGGAAGGTCTACCGCCCCGGGCAGGTGCCCGAGCTGGTATTCCGCGGGAGGCCTCGCATCCAAAAGACGCAGTTGGGGGCTTGAAAGCAGTTGCGCGAGCTGCTGGGTTTCCAACAGGAGTTGCGGGCGGCGGTATGACAGGACTTGACCGGGCAGGACGCTCACTCCCACGACCGAAATCGCGAAAAGCAAGCCAGTCACCTTCACGGGACCCTCCTTTCGGGGAGAAACGAACGTGGATTGCCGACTTCGGCGCCCTCAAGAAGCAAGACAATCGGCGATTGCCTACACCGTTGGGGGTTTTGGGACGGGCGGGGGAAGGGCATGGGCTTTCACTTCCGATTGGAACGGAAGCTGCTTGTGTGTCCCGTCGCAGAAAGGTTTGTTTCCGGATTGACCGCAGCGGCAAAGTGAGATCGAGGTTCGCCCCGCCAAGTCGAAGGCATTGCCCTCGGCATCGCAGATGGTGAATTCTCCTTCAACCCGTAGTGAGCCGTTCTTGTTTACGGTAATCTTCATCAAGTGTTCCTCCGAAAGGAAAGTTGTAAGGGTGACCCTTGTGTCCACTCCAGGGCCACCACCGGCGTTGCCCCGACGGCATCTAGCGGCGCAGACTCGCCTGGACTCCAGAACTCGATGCGGCGCGGGGCCGGGGCGCCCCGCCGGCGCCAAACGGCTTGAGCAAAACCAGAATCAGGATTCCGAAAAACACCAGCGAAATTGCGCCATGCAGGGCCATGCACTCGCGGCGCCGCAATTCCACGCGGCCCGCCAAGAACGCGGCGGCCCGGAAATAGACCCTCAAATCTAAGACGATCAGGACCAAGACAAGCAGCAGCTTTGCGTGCAGCCAGTGCTCGAGCAAATAATGAGGGTGCTGACCGATCAGAATTGCTCCCGTAATCACCATCAGCGCGGCGCCAGGATGAGCCAGGCCTTTGAAAAGCCTCATTTCCAATCGCCCGAAGGCCGCGCGGGCTTCCGGGGAAGGTTCTTCCGAATGAACGGCCAGAACGTGCGTAACGACCAGTAAACTGCCGAGCCAAAAAACCAGTCCGATCAGGTGGAACACCAAGACCCAGGCGACCATGTCACCCCCTTGCTGTGTAGTTTCGACTATTTCTTCCGAACCCGCAACCGGTGTCAAGCGGTTTCGCGAACCGCTCATTGGACTCCCAGCTTACATCATTGTCATACTCGCGAAACTGGGAATCGGACGCCGCTGCACGAATTGCACGCCCAGTACCTTCACGCCTTGACTTTTGGCTTGAAAGTGACTCATTATGCGCAAGGTCAAACGCGGTGACTTGCGGAGCATCAAGTGGAAATCAAAACTGTAGGCGTATTGGGTGCGGGAACCATGGGTCACGGAATCGCGCAGATCCTGGTTCGAAGTGGCTACACGGTGTTGCTCAACGATGTCTCGCAGCAATTCCTCGATTCGGGAGCGGCCAGAATCGCCAAGGGCCTCAACCGCGACGTTGAAAAGAATCGTCTGACCGAAGAAGAACGCGAGAAGGCGCTCCGCCGGCTGACGACCACAACGCGAGTCTCGGACCTGGAGGCTGTCGACTTCATCATCGAGGCGGTAACCGAGAACTTCGAGGCCAAGGTCGGGGTCCTCCGGGCGGTTGAGCCTCACTGCGGGCCTGGCGTTATTTTCGCCTCCAACACTTCCTCCATTTCCATTACCCGCCTGGCGGCCGCGACGCAGCGCCCCGATCGCTTTATCGGGTTGCACTTTTTCAACCCTGTGCCGGTCATGAAGCTGGTCGAAGTAGTTCCCGGCTTGGCAACCTCCGCGCAGACCGTGGAAGCCGCCGAGGGCCTGGCCACGTCGGCGGGTAAGTCGCCGGTGCGCGTGAATGATGCGCCAGGATTCATTTCCAATCGCCTCCTGATGCCCATGATCAACGAAGCCGTTTACTGCCTGATGGAAGGCGTTGCGGACGCCAAGGGCATTGATGACGTGATGAAACTGGGTATGAACCACCCCATGGGGCCGCTTGAACTTGCCGACCTGATCGGCCTCGACGTTTGCCTGGACATCATGAGAGTCCTCTATGAGAGCTTCTGCGACTCGAAATACCGCCCTTGCCCATTGCTGGAAAAGATGGTGAACGCCGGGCGCCTGGGACGCAAGACGGGACAGGGGTTCTACGGGTACCGTTAGTTTTTCGAGGGTTTTGCGATAGTACCATTGACGAAGGGTACGAAATAGTATATGGAGTGGGTGAGCTGAGCGTTTTTCAGCCGGCGGACCAGCGGCGGCAGCGATTTCCGCAGGTGGCTGTTGCGCTCGCCAAAGGCACCAGGGAGGTCGCTCTTAGCTCGGCCGAATTCGAGGTTGCGAGGGGTTGACGAGACGAGGACTGGGAAATACGCATCATACTGAGGGGAATCCACCACTGAGAAGGATAGCGACATGCCTCCAGAGCAAAGCGAAAAGGGCAAGGCCATCGAATTGGCGCTGACGCAGATTGAAAAACAGTTTGGCAAGGGTTCGATTATGCGCCTGGGCAGCAAGGACGCCTTCGTTCCCGTGGAAATTATTCCCACGGGCTCGGTTTCCTTTGACGCCGCGCTGGGTGTGGGCGGAATGCCGCGCGGCAGGGTGGTGGAAATTTTCGGCCCGGAGTCGAGCGGCAAGACTACCATTGCGCTGCACTTGGTGGCCGAAGCGCAGAAACGCGGCGGAATGGCGGCCTTCGTTGATGCCGAGCACGCTCTGGACGCGCCTTATGCCAAAAGGCTGGGCGTGGACGTCGACAACCTGCTGGTTTCGCAGCCGGACTACGGTGAGCAGGCGCTGGAAATCGCCGAGGCGTTGGTCCGCTCGAACGCGATTGACGTTCTGGTGATTGATTCCGTCGCCGCGCTGGTTCCTAAGGCCGAACTCGATGGCGACATGGGTGACTCGCTGCCTGGTCTTCAGGCGCGGTTGATGTCACAGGCCCTGCGAAAGCTTGCCGGCATCGTCTCGAAATCCAAGACTTGTCTTGTCTTCATCAACCAGATTCGGGAAAAGATCGGCGTCATGTTTGGGAACCCCGAAACAACCACGGGCGGCCGGGCGCTGAAGTTCTACGCCTCCGTGCGGGTGGACATCCGGCGTATTGCCTCCATCAAGGATGGTGAACGGGTGGTGGGCAATCGAACCAAGGTAAAAATCGTAAAAAATAAAATTGCTGCTCCCTTTCGGGAGGCAGAATTTGATATTCTATATGGCGAGGGGATCTCAAAAGAAGGTGATTTGGTCGACGTAGCCGCCGAGCGCAATATCCTCGAAAAAAGTGGGGCGTGGTTCTCCTACGGAGGTGAGCGCATCGGGCAGGGCCGCGAAAACGCCAAGCAATTCTTGCGCGACAATCCGGATCTCCGCAAGAAGCTTGACGTGGAAGTGCGTAAGGCGCTCAACCTGCCGGCGTCCCCTGATGCTGCTGCCGCGGCGGAAAGCGCCGCTGCCGCAAAGGGTAAGAAGTAAGTGCAGGCTGACGGTGGTGCAGACCTGCGGCTCCGGGATTGAACATTCCGGAAAACCCGCCGATCTTAATAACAAGTCTGCACTACCAACTCGACATCTGGGTCGAGCCGCAGACGCGAAAGCTGGTCTGTCTTAACGAATTTTGGGAATTTCGGAGTCTCTCCCCACCGGCAGTCGCCAGCTACCGGGGTGGGAGCGTATCCAACTCGACTTAAACCAAGGAGGTCATGATTACAACCTTGCGTAAAAGACTAGCCATCCTGGCCGTGGCCACTTTTTTCCTGTTTGGAATGAACACCCTCTCCGGGGTCGCGCTGAACTCCCTGGCGCCATCCTCGACGGCGCCCTCACGCGCGCGATCCTCTCTTAGAAACCCCTCCGCTTCCAAGCTCCACACCGCGCGGAAGCAAGAATCCGCAAGCCGACTGGCAGCCAGTCGCAGACGCAACCGCCGCCATATGAGAAGTGACGCCGGCTATCGTTTCAGCTCGTTCGGCGAGCCGGCGGCGGAAGACAACCCGGTCGGCGACGATCCCGCCGTGCGCCAGGCGGCTCTTACGGCTCTGGGCAACTGGAACGGCAGCCTGGTCGTCGTGAACCCCAATACAGGGCGTGTTCTCAGCATCATCAATCAAAAGCTGGCGCTTTCCAGCGGTTTCACACCTTGCTCGACTTTTAAGCCTGTAGTGGCATTGGCCGCCCTGAAGGAAGGCATCATCACCCCCTCCACCAAACTCTACGTCGGCAACCGACAGCGGATGGACCTTACTGAGGCGCTGGCCCGCTCTAATAACGTATTCTTCCATAAGCTGGGTGAGATGCTGGGATTCACGCGTCTGGCGCAATATGCTCATGAGTTCAATTTGGGCGAGAAAACCAGCGAAGACATCCCGGGTGAGTCACCTGGGAAATTCCCAGCCACTGCCCCCAAAGAAGGCGGGGCCGGTTATTTGGCTTACTACGGGATGGACATGGAAGTGACCCCGCTTCAAATGGCCGCAGTGATTGCAGCCGTCGCCAACGGGGGCACGCTGTATGAACTGCAATACCCACGCACCGCAGATGAACTTTCTGAATTCGAGCCCAAAGTCCGGCGCCAGTTGAGTGACCTGGTCCAGTATTTGCCCCAAGTCAAAGCTGGCCTCGAGGCAGCGGTGCTGTACGGAACCGGCCACTCGGCTTACTACCCCGAAGTGCAGATCTACGGAAAGACCGGGACGTGCAGCGAAGACGGTGCGCGACTGGGCTGGTTTGTCTCCTTCGCCCAGGAGCAGCAGCCCAGGTATGTGGCCGTCGTCCTCCTGCGCGGCGGACGCATGATGTTCGGTCCGCACGCCGCGGAAATCGCCGGGCGCTTCTACCGTGAAGTGCTGCGCAACGAGCGAATCGCCACGCAGGCTAGTGTGGGGGCGGGGAAATAGCTGGAGATAGCTTTCAGCTATCAGCTCTCTGCTTTCAGCACGAAAATTCCTGCCTTTGGCTCCGCTCCTCCGAAGGAGGAGGGGTGGGCGGCGGTGAGTGTCGGCGTCACGACGGGACCAACCACCCCCTGCCCCCTCCTTAGCTAAGGAGGGAAGTCATACCCGTCAGCAGCCTACCGCCAGCTGCCCACTGCCCACTACCTCACACCTTCTCCAGCGCAATTTCCAGGTCGCGAATGATGTCGTGCCAGTCTTCGAGGCCCAGGGAAAGCCGGATGCCCTCGGGATGCATGCCGAAGGCTCGTTTTTGCTCGTCCGGGAGCGCTGAATGAGTCATTGAGAAAGGATGTTCGATCAGAGTTTTGATTTGGCCCAGGCTGACGGCCAGGGTGATCGAATAAGCATGCTCGGCGAGGTAATCCACCAGCTTCTCAGCCCGGCTCTGTTTGGAATCGCTTCCCTTGAGGACGAAGTAGATCATGCTGCCTGGAGCAAACGATCCATCTGAACTGACCATCTGCCGATGCGCCAGCGCCTTCTGCGGAAAGCATTCCGCGCCGGGATACTTCACGCTGGCCACCTTGGGATGCTTGCAGAGGAACTCGGCCACGTGCTGCGCGGTCTTCTGCATATTGGCCATGCGAGCGGCCAGCGTGGGCAGGCCGTAAACCAGGATGCCCCAGGCAGCGCGCGGTGAAAGCACTCCGCCGAAATCCTTGCGGAAGAGCATGACTTTGTTGTACCACTCCGCCGGCGCAACCACGGCTCCGCCCATATCCGTTCCGAATCCCCCGATTCCTTTGGTGAGGCTTTCCACGACGATGTCGGCTCCGAGTTTCAGAGGCTTCTGGCAGTAGGGCGTGGCAAAGGTGTTGTCCACGATCACCAGGACTCGATCGCGCTCCTCGCGGCCTGCATTCACCTCGTCAGCAAGGTGACGGAACGCGGAAACGTCAATCAACTCCATGGTCGGATTGGTCGGGGTTTCGAAGTAGAGGACGCGGGTGGCGGGTGTTATCTGCTCCTGCAAGGACTCCATCTTCAGGAAGTCCGTAAACCGGGCCTGCATGCCGAACCTGGGCAGCCAGTTGGTCATCAGACTATACGTGCAGCCATAGAGGGTGTGGTGAGCCAACACCTCCTGCCCCTGGCGAAGCGCCGAACCCAGAGCCGCACTGATCGCCGCCATTCCGCTGGCAAAGGTCACGCAGATGTCGCCGCCCTCGGCGTAGGCCAGGTTTTCCTCCAGCATCGCCCGTGTGGGTTCGTCCAGCCGGTCGTAGATGTAGATCGGCATGTGGCCGCTTAACGCTTCGTCGGCGGAAGCGAATTGCACGAAGCCTTTGGCGCCGCGCTCGAGCGAAGTCAAGCGAAACGCCGTGGAATGGGAGACCGGCGGGACGACGTGATGGTCGTAGTCCCACTTCTTGCTGTCAAAGCTCCCGTGGATCATGTGTGTGCGCAGCTTGTAGTCCTCTTTCTTGCGATGATGTTTTCGAACCTCCATAGCACACCCCCTTAACGGGCACGTTTACACCGTGAGCATGGTAGCACTCCTTGGCACCGTAGGGGTAGGGCTTGCCCTACCCACGCCGGCCAATCGCGTAACCTTCAGGGGACGGCAAGCCGTTCCCCTACGCTTGTTGATGAAGGTAGGTCTGGCACGGATGTCATCGGAGCGGCCCCCAAGACGGAAAGGACTTGTAGCGTTCCCGCGGGTGACGCCTTCACAAGCTCTCGAGAACGCTTCGCAGTTCCGGCAGTGATGAGATTCTTGGACAAGCGGCACCGGGGTAAGCATCCACGGTATCGATCAGCACACCCGTGATCCCGGCGAGTTGCGCGCCACCGATGTCCGTTGCATACGTGTCACCCACGAACACAGCTTCTGAGCTCTCCACGCCCAGGCGTTGAAGGGCCAACTTGAAGATTCCGGAGTGGGGTTTTTGAATGCCGACGATCGCTGAATCCAAGATGGCCTTGAAATAACGTGCCAGGCCGAGACCAACGAGTTGACCTTCGAGAGTACCGATGGAGTTTGAAACCACTCCCAGAAGATAGCCTTGGGCCAACATCCAATCGAGAAAGGCGGGCGTATCGGGCATCACCCGGGACCAGAGTTGGATGTTCTGGAAGTCCGCCACCAGAAGCCGAGTGAGTTCACCTCGCCCCTCTTCCGGCACACCCAGCCGGCGGGTGAATTCGCGCAAGTACTCCGTCCAATAGTAGTAGTCAATCTGCTCCGGAACTGTACCAGCCCGCATCATCGGCCAAAGCCACTCATCCAGTTTTTGCTTGGCCAGTCGTTCAGCCGCGTAGAAGTCTTCCGGCGTGGCCGCGTGTCCGTGCTCCTTCAAATCGGCGATGACGACCTCGATCTGGGGGAACACCAACGTGTTGCCGGCATCCAACAAGACAGCGCGAATTCGTCTTGATCTCATCTCTGCTCCCTGTGATGCGAGTATTATATCAGCGGTTTTGCCTTGACCCGCCTTCCGCTTCTCTTTAGATTTAGCAGGATGGGGAGAACACACAGCATTCGAGGCGCGGTTCCCGGTCGTTGGTACTCACTCGCACGGCCCCAGTTGTGGCGCCTTCCGGCCCTTCACTCGCCACTCGTCACTTGTCACTGTTTTTTCTTATTGCTGCTCAGCCCCCTCTCGATGCCGGCCATCCAAGCTCCGGCAAAGCCGCCATCGCAGCCCCCGCCGGAGGTGCAGGAAACTCAGGCGCTTCAAGATGCGGTCCGGTCCGCCGAGGACAATCCGCAATTGCTGATCAAGAACCTGGAGGGCTTTCTCGAACGTTTTCCTGCCAGTGTGCGCCGCGAGCAGGTTATCAACTTCATTTACACGTCCGCCCTGCGCGCTAACGACCCTGAAACCGCCATCGAATACGGCGAAAAACTGCTGGCAGAGAGGCCGGACGATCCTGGGCTGCTCGCTTCATTAGCAGACATGCTGGATCGGCGGGGAGATGCCCCGCGCCGCGCGAAAGCTCTTGAGTACGCCACGCGGCTTGTCGAAAAAGCGGAAGCGAAATACCGGGAGCCAGGCCATTCTGCTTCGGGAACCGGGAAGGCCGCCGATTCGACCGTCATGCTGCTGGCGCAGGCCAGCCTGGCGCGCGGAAAGCTCTACGCCGAGGCTGGAGAATTGGACAAGGCCTGGGCGGATTTCGAGAAGAGTTACGCCGTCTACCCTTCGCAACAGGCTGCCGAGCGGTTGGGCGATCTGGCCGTGAAGAAGAACCAACTCGACCGCGCCGTGGATGAGTACGCTACGGCGTTCGCGTTTCCCGGTCCGGCCCTCGATCCGGCGCAGCGGCGGGAAGCGCGCCGCAAGCTGGGCAGTTGTTTTCTGGTGCTGCACGGATCCGAGAAAGGCCTGGGTGACTTGATCCTCGCCCGCTACGACGAGCTTAGCCGCGCGCTCGCCGCACGATTCCAGGACTCCGGGCAGCCCAACGCCGAACTGCGAGACCCCTTCGCTTATGTGCTGAAGCGAACCGACGGCTCGCCGCTGTCCCTCGCCGATTACCGCGGCAAGATTCTGGTGCTGGAGTTCTGGGCTACCTGGTGCGGGCCATGCCGCCTGGAGGGGAGGCTGCTCGAGAGCGTCACCGAGAAGTTCCACAAGGAGCGCGCCGCCGTGTTCCTGGCCGTGAACGTGGACGAAAACCCGGCGAACGTCCCGGCGTTCGTCAAGGAGGAGCGCTGGACTACTCCTGTGGTCTATGCCCAGGGGCTGGACCGGCTCTTGGGTGTCACCTCGCTTCCCACCTTGATGATCTTCGACCGCAACGGGCATGTGGTCTTTCGGCAGGAGGGGTTGGTGGTGACGACGTTCGTGGATACGGTGGAGAAGAAGGTGCGGGGGGCGCTAGGACAACAGCCTGTTGCTGCTGGGTCTCGTTGACCGTTTGTGGGTTAGGCGTCAGGAGTGAGCCGCGGGACGCGAACGCCGCACCGGTTGGCCATCCATGGCAGCGCGCAATATGCGATTGATGCGCGTCTGGTAACCGCGGCCTTGGCTTTTGAGCCAATCCAGTACGTCCGCATCAAGACGGATGCTGAGTTGTTTCTTGGCCGGAGGCCAAGGCGCCCTCGCCCTCGTAAAGAAAGACTTGGGGAGCGGCGGTATGTCCGAATAGTCAATCTCGGCATCGGTCATACGGTCAATCCGCGCCAAGTTGCTTGTGATTGATTTCTGGTTTTTCATATCGCCAACTAATACAAGTCCGAGTGCGTGCCGGTGCGGACCAGGTAGAGGTTGTCCCCCTCGATCTTGTAGATGAGCAGCCAATCCGGCTCCAGGTGACAGTTGCGGTAATGCTTCCATTCCCCTCTGAGAGGGTGGTCTCTGTACCCAGGCGGAAGAGCACCGGCTTCCGTGAGGAGCGAGATCAGCTCACGCAACTTCGACGTGTCCCTGCCGCGCCGTTTTGCCAGCTTAACGTCACGCCGAAATTGTGCGCCGCTGATCAGGTTTCGCACGCTCAAATCCCTAACTCACGAAAAAGGTCAGCGGCGGATTCAAAGCGCTCCCCCTCTCCTCGATCTGCCGCCCGCATCGCCTTGATCGTGATCCGATTGGGCACCTTCACGTGGAAGGGTAGAGCCCTCTCGGCAGCCACGCGAACCAGCAACAAGCGTACCGCGTCGGACACTGACATGCCCATTGCAGCCAGTGTTTTTGCGGCCCTTTTCTTCACCTTTTCGTCCACGCGGATGTGTACCATCGTCGTCGCCATAAGTTTTGAACCTCGCTGAGATACATTGTATCTCAATTCTGAGAGGTGTCAATAGCTCACCTTTTTAGCAGGGCACGGTAGACCGAAACCCAGACGTTCTCCTCTCGCTGGGGCTCGAGGGGCACCGCTTCCGGGTCGTAATTCTCCGGGGCGCGAACAATTTCTCCTGGTTGCAATCGCCGCAGGTGGTAGACGTAAGGCCGCAGGCCCGTGCCCTCGTTTGACCTCTCGACTTTGAAGAACTCGTCTTTGAAGCGGATGGTGGGCCGGTCTTGCCAAGTAGGCTTTGGCTGGCAGGACATGATCATGAGAGCCCCCGCCTGACCGTCGCCGAGCGACGTAACCTCGTCGGGCAGCAGCGGAGGCCGGTGGCGATTCTGGCTCGGCTGGCGGAGGGCACGATAGGACTTGTCGATGATCCAGAGCGGGAGAGTTCCCACGATCTCTTCCGTGAAGGCGGCCCCCAGGGCGCGGATGACGCCTTCAAACCAGAACCAGCAGATAATCCAGGTCACCGGATTGAGAGCCACAAAGACGTAACCTAGCAGGCCCATCATCATTGCGTTGGGGTGAACACTGGGATGGGCTCGTAGGGCGTTTTCGAGTTGGACCGGAGTGTGGTGGGTGACGGAATACGAATACCAGACCACCAGGGCGCAGAGCGAGAGAAGGGCCTCCAGGGCTCCGGAGATAAAGGTCGCGGGCCGCCAGCGAATCGACTCCGCCGAAGGCAGCCTGGCGCGCCAGGTTTCAGGCAAGAGCGAGAGGAACGGGCCGAAGAGATAGGTCAACATGCAACCAACACCATCTGAGAGTTGATTAGAGTACTTCGGCGCGCACCGTTGTCAAGACCTGGCCATGAGTCTTAGATCGCGAACAGATCTTTGAGATCGAGTGAAAAGTCCGGAAGCGAGGCGATGATGAGAGGGTCGCCTTCCTGGAAGTATTCCAGTGGGCGGTCGGGGTAAATGAGTTCGACGAGGCGCTTGTCGGGATCGATCCACACTTGTATGACCCCGCTTTGTTGATAGTCCTTCCGCTTGCTCTGAATTTCACTTGGTTTATCGCTGGGAGAGTGGATTTCAAAGGCGACGTCGGGAGCGAAGTCAGCCATGACAGGATATTGGCCACCTGCAAACCGATCGGCGCGCACCAAGGAAGCGTCGGGACAGCGCCAGTTGCCGGACGCCATTGTGTAGGCTGCATTCGACGGAAAGCCGACCCATTCAGGGTGGACGCGGCAGTACTCAGCAAGGAGCGCGATCAAGCGCCACAGGATTCTCTCGTGACGAAAGTTTACGGGTGACATTTGCAGGATTTCCCCATCGACCCACTCAGTCTTTTGCCCCTCGACGCCCGCGGCGACGAATTGTTCCCAGGTGATTGACGTCTTCGTGGCCATAACCCCACCTCAACAACATTCTCCCATTGGATTTGTCCCAGGGCAAGCGGTTCAAAATATATGCGTCGCCCGCGGAGGTGACCCGGCCCGCGACGGGTGGTGAAAGCGCCGTCGCGGGCAACCCTCTCCCCAGGGGAGAGGGCTATGCTTGGAAGCCGGCGGCCTGCATAATACACGCATGATCCTCGAGACCGAGCGGCTCATTCTCGACACGTGGCAGACGTCCGACTGGACGGCGTTTCGGCCCATCGCGACGGACCCCGAAGTGATGCGTTACATCACGGGCGGCGTGCCTTGGACGGATGACCAGATCCGAAGCTTCGCGGAACGTCAGGTGAAGCTCTACTCGGAGCGAGGTTTCTGTCGGTGGAAATTGCTCCCCAAGGCTACTGGAGAGATGATCGGCTTTTGTGGCGTGGGATTTTGGCGCGACGCGCCGGACCCGGAGATCGGATGGTGGCTGGCTCGCCGCTACTGGGGTCGCGGGCTGGCGACGGAAGCGGCTGTTGCCGCGTTGCAGGATGCGTTTGAACGGGTACGGCTGGAGCGAATCATTTCTGTTGCCATGCCGGAGAATGCGGCTTCGATTCGGATCATGGAAAAACTCGGGTTGAAGCTGGAATGTGAGTTCGAGAACGAGGGTGTGCGGCTATTGCGCTATGCGCTTAGCCGCCTGCAGTACTTTTCGCGCACACAACCCCTCACCCGACCCGCGACGGCTGACGAAAGCGCCGTCGCGGGCCACCCTCTCCCCAATGGAGAGGGCGGTAAGTCTACAGGGGGCTAGTGCGCCGGAACCAGGGTGAGGCGTTTGGGGCCGGCCTCGAGGATATGTTCGGGTGCCTCTGCCATCATCAGCTTGAAATTCTCGATGAAGCGCGCGGCGAGGGCGTCATACTTCTTGAAATACTCGTCGCGGCTGGGCCAGGTACTGGCGGGATCGAGAATGGCCGAGGGCACGCCTTCGCAACTCGTGGGGACCTCAAAGCCGAAGACGGGGTCTTTCTTATACTCGACTTTGGCTAGCTTTCCGCCGAGGACAGCGTTGAGCAGACTGCGCGTGTGGTGGATGCTGATGCGTTTGCCGACGCCGAAAGACCCCCCCGTCCAGCCGGTATTCACAAGCCACACCGTCGCACCGTGCTTCAGGACCTTTCTCTTCAGCAACTCCGCGTAGGCATAGGGTTGGAGGACCATGAAGGGACCGCCGAAGCAAGTGCTGAAGGTGATTTCGGGCTCGACGCCGAGGCCGATTTCAGTGCCCGCAATCTTGCTGGTGTAGCCCGAAATGAAGTGGTAGATGGCCTGGTCGGGGCTGAGGCGGGCGATGGGCGGCATTACGCCGGAGGCGTCGCAGGTGAGGAAGATGACGTTCTTGGGATGGCCGGCGCGCTTCTGAGGAAGATAGTTCTCGATATATTCAAGAGGATAAGCGGCACGGGTGTTTTCGGTGACGCGGTAGTCATCCAAATCGAGGCGGCGGGAGACAGGATCGAAAGTGACGTTCTCGAGAATGGTGCCGAAGCGGCGTGTGCAGGCATAGATCTGCGGTTCGGCCTCAGGCGAGAGGCGGATAACTTTGGCGTAGCAGCCGTCTTCGAAATTGAACACGCCGTTGTCGCTCCAACCGTGCTCGTCGTCGCCGATCAGGTGGCGCTTGGGGTCGGCGGAAAGGGTGGTCTTGCCGGTGCCCGACAAGCCGAAGAAGATGGCCACGTCGCCGTCCGCGCCGACGTTCGCCGAGCAATGCATGGAGAGCACGCCGTCCAGCGGCAGCATGAAATTGAGGACTGTGAAGATGGTCTTCTTAATTTCGCCGGCATAGCTTGTGCCGCCGATGACCGCGAGGCGCTCGCGGAAATTGAGCACGATGAACGTCTCGGTCCGCGTGCCGTCGATCATGGGCGAGGCGAGAAAGCCGGGCACGGCGATGACCGTGAACTCCGGGACGTGTTTCTTCAACTGGTCCTGGTTGCGGATCTTCAGGAACATGCAGCGCGCGAAGAGGCTGTGCCAGGCTTTCTGCGTGATGATCCGGATGGGCAGGCTGTATTCCGGGTCGGCGCCGGCATAGCAATCCTGCACGAAGACGTCCCGGCCCTGCAAGTAGCCCTGCAAGCGCGCCAGCAGGCCGCTGAAGTTCTCACCCGTGGAGGGGCGGTTGTATTGTCCCCACCAGACTTTGCCCTCGGTGGTCTGCTCGCGGACCACAAATTTATCCGCCGCCGCCCGCGCCGTATGCTTGCCGGTGCTGACCACCAGCGGGCCAAGGTGGGAGAGTCGGCCCTCCGACCGGAACACACTTTCTTCGTAGAGCGCGGGAGTCGGAAGATTCCAGTAGACACGGCGCAGGTTCGTGAATCCGTGATTTTGAAGGCCGTAGTCACTGGCCAGCTTGCCGGCTTCCTGAACTGCAGGAGATTGAACGTCGAGATAGATATTCATAACCAGTCCCTCACCAGCTTGCGGTCGCCAAGGTAGAGTTCGTTTGCGGAGGTCGGGTCAAGCGCCCACTGGATGCGCTCGAGTCCTTCCGTGATGTCGCGGATCGTGCCGCAGTAGCTGAGCCGCAGATGGCCTTCGAAGCCGAATTCCTTGCCGGGAACCGTCACCACGCGGACTTTCTCCAGGAGGAAATTCGCCAGCTTTTGCGAATCTTTCATGTAAGCGCTGAAATCGGGGAAACAATAGAAAGTGCCGTCCGGCTTGGTCACTTGCACGCCGTCGATGGCCCGCAGGCGGTCGATCATCACATTGCGGTTGTTCTCGAGCGTCATGCGCAGGTTTTCAACGGAAGATTGCACGCCGTTCAAGGCTCCCACGGCAGCCCATTGCGAAGGGGCCGAGGGGCCGGAAGTCTGCTGCGACTGCACGGTGGCCATCGCTTCCACCAGTTCCTTGTTGCCAATCGCCCAGCCGATGCGAAATCCGGTCATGGCATACATTTTCGACACGCCGTTGATGACCACCAGCTTGGATTGCTCCAAGGGAGCGTCCGCGTAGTCGTAGCACACCGGAGCGCTCTTGCCCTCGAAGACCAGCCGGTTGTAGATGTCGTCCATGATCAGGTAGAGGCTCTTTCTCTCGCAGAACTCCACGATTTCGGCGATGAAATCTTTTGAAAACATTGCCCCCGAGGGATTATTAGGACTGTTAATAATAATCGCCTTGGTATAAGAACCAACGGTATCAGCGATCTCGCGCAGGGTGGGATGGAAACTGCCGTCTTCGGGGGTGACCACCACCGGGCAGCCTCCCGCCAATTTCACCATCTCCGGGTAACTCACCCAGTAGGGAGCCGGGAAAATCACTTCGTCCTTGGGATCCAGTATGGCGTGGAGCAGAACCATGATGGCCTGCTTGGCTCCGCCCGAAACGATGACATTATCCGCTGTAACGATTTTCTTGTATCGTTCCTCGGTGTAGCGAATGATGGCCTTCTTAAGCGCCGGAATACCGTCCGGGGGAGTATAACGAATCTCACCCGTATGCAAGATGGAGGTGCAGTTGATGACCGCGTCGATGGGCGCCTTGCTCTTGGGCTCGCCGCCGCCGAGGTGAATCACCGGCTCGCCCTTTTCGCGCAGCAGGGCGGCGGTCTCGTTCAGTTTCAAAGTCACAGACTCTTTGATGTTTCGAGCGAGTTGACTGAGGCTCATAGGTTTGGATTCCTTTTATGCAGAATGCGCCGGGCAGAAAAATATACACAGAAGTTTTCACCCGCGCCAGCAATTGATTTTATGGAGCTTATAAACGATCCTCGCGAGGACACATTGTCGCAGCCAACGCTCAGCCAGCGCTTCCGTTTGCCGGAGAGCGCTTCTCAAGTACCGAGGTCTGCCCCGCCAGGTCGTCGTTGTGATGCGCCATGGTGAGCGTTCGGCCGTCGTCGGAAACTGACCAGTGGTCTTCAAAGTGGACCTCTCGGCAAGGCGTCGTCACTCTGGATTCGATGACCAGTTCCTCTCCCTCCCAGCGCGCCGACGTGCGCGCCGGGGCTCCGCCCAGGGAGTTGGTTGTTTCAGCGCCGGTTTCGTAAGCGAAAGTCATCCGCTTTTCCACGCCGACCGCGCTGGTGAAGTGAATTTTCTGAACCAGCCGCGGTTCGCGATGTTCGATCTGCATCACGATGCGCTTCGGAGTTGACCCACGCAGGATGCTTCGCTCGAGATTCAGCTCCCACACACCGGTAAAATCCGGCCGTGAGTCAGTATGATTCATAAGGTTCTGATATTGTGTCTCAGCCCGGCGTTACTTCCAATTGACCCAATATCCCTGCCCGAAGATTGCTGCAATCAGAACCCAAGCGTGGTATCTTGCTTGTCTTGGCGCAGACCACCGTATGATAAACCGACTACCGGTACCAAAAGCAATTACTTTTTGAGGGTCGCGCGGAATGACCGTGGGAGTGCTGGTTTTATGCGGCTGAAGCTAGTCACCTGTGAGATCTTTTACCGTGAATTCTGCTCGGTGATGGCGCGTTCGCCGAACACGGTGGACGTCGAATTTCTTCCCAAAGGACTGCACGACATCGGCGTGGAGGGAATGCGCACCCGCCTCCAGGCCGCGCTCGACCGCGTGGACGACCCGCGCTACGAGGCCGTGCTGATGGGCTATGGTCTCTGCAACAACGGGGTGGTGGGATTGACCGCCGGCAAGTACCCGCTGGTCATTCCTCGCGCCCACGATTGCATCACGCTGTTCCTCGGGAGCTCCGAGCGTTATCTGGAGTACTTCAATAGCCACCCGGGGGTCTACTTCCAGACCACCGGTTGGATGGAGCGCGGCAAGGCGGACGGGGAGCTCAGCCAGCTTTCAGTTGGAAAGGTGCTGGGCGTCGGGCAGAGTTACGAGGACCTTGTGGCGCGTTACGGGGAAGACAACGCCAAGTATCTCTGGAGCGAACTGGGCGACCTGAAAAAGAACTATCACCAATTCACTTACATTGCGATGGGGATGGGACCGGATGCGGATTTCGAGCGCCAGGCTCGCGAGGAAGCCGCCCAGCGCGGATGGGAATTCGAGAAACTCAGCGGAGACCTCGGGATGTTTCAGAGACTGGTGGATGGAGTCTGGGAGGAAAAGGAATTTCTGGTGGTGCCGCCGGGAAAACAGGTGGCGGCGGATTACGGCGGAGGGCTGATCGCGATTAAAGACGCCGGGCAATGAATCGTTGTGGTCGTCACCGCCACGGAAGTGGGGGTCCATGTGGGCACGGTGAAGACAGATTCCCGCTTTCGCGGGAGTGGCGGTTTTGGGCGGTTTTCGCCGCAAAGACGACGTGTTCGGAGAACGTATGAACGGTCGTGAGCGCGTGCTTGCTATGCTGGAAGGCCGGCCGGTGGATACTCTTCCTGCCATGCCCATTACGATGATGTTCGCCGCGGACCAGATAGGGGCGAAGTACTACGACTACGCTACGAACTATCGCGTTCTGGCCGACGCTCAAGTCACGGTGGCGGAGCGATTCGATTTTGATTATGTCAGCGTGATTTCGGATCCTGGGTGTGAGGCTTCGGCCCTGGGCGCTGCGCTGAAGTTTTTCCCCGATCAACCTCCCGCGGTCGATGAGGAAAACGCTCTGCTGAAGGACAAGGCCAGGCTGGCCGGCCTCCGGGTACCGGATCTCGAGCAGGCGGAACGAACCCGCAACCGGGCGCTGGCCGTGAAGCTGATGAAGGAACGAGTCGGGAATGATAAAGTGGTTGAGGGCTGGATCGAGGGTCCCTGCGCGGAAGGCGCCGATTTGCGCGGCATTAACACCTTGATGCTGGACTTCTACGATGACCCGGCTTTCGTGCGCGATTTGTTCGAGTTTATCGTCGAGGTGGAATTACGCTTCGCGAGATTCCAAGTCGCTATGGGAGCGGATCTGATAGGCGTCGGAGACGCGGCAGCGTCGCTGGTGGGGCCGACGTTCTACAACGAGTTTGTTTGGCCTTACGAACAGAGGTTGGTCGGCGCACTGCACGCAGAGGGGATTAAGACGCGGTTGCACATCTGCGGGAACACGCGGAAGATTCTCGAGGGGATGGGCCGGCTGCATTGTTCAATAGTTGACCTGGACTGGCTTTCGCCGATGTCGGAGGGACGCGAAAAAATGGGGCCGCAGCAGGTCCTCCTGGGCAACCTCGATCCCGTGCGGGTTCTCAAAGAGGGAACGCCCGAATCCGTTTATGCAGCGGTCGGGCAGTGTCATCAGCAGGCTGGAGACCGATTCATTGTCGGGCCGGGTTGTGAAGTTCCGCGGGGGACGCCACCTGCCAACCTGATGGCCATGATACGTTACGCGCGGGAGCACGCGGGGGCGTAGGGGCAACCCTTGTGGTTGCCCAGGGCGGCCACAAGGGCCGCCCCTACGAAGGCGAAGGTGACAGAAAGCTCTTGACTGCAAACCCATCCCATCGGATCATTCTCTGGCCCACGCGGGTCGAACTTGCCGCGCGCGCCGGAACCCCGTTGCGTGACCTGCTGTTCGAGCAGGGAGTTGAATTCCCCTGTGGCGGGCAGGGCAGGTGCCGGGGCTGCCGCATTCAGGTTCTGAAAGGGAAGGCGGAAGTTAACGGGGCGCAACGGGAGCGGCTGTCGCCCGAGGAGATCGCGGCGGGGTGGCGTCTTGCCTGCCAGTGTGCAGTGGAAGGTGATCTGGAGATTGAGCTGCGGCAATGGGACGCAGCCATACTCGTTGATGACACACCCTTCAACTTCCAGCCTCGCCCAGGGCTGGGAGTGGCAGTGGATCTGGGCACGACGACACTGGTCGCCCAGTTGCTCGACTTGGACACGGGAAAAGTGCTCGCGGTAAGCACGGCGCTCAACGCCCAGGCGCGTTATGGCGCCGACGTGATGAGCCGGCTGCACTTCGCCGTGCTCGAGGATGGGCAACGCCGACTCGAGGATCTGATCCGGCGGCAGATTGGCGCGCTGATTGAGCAACTGCTCTTTTCGGCGGGAAGGCTCGCTTCCGAAATCGTCGATATCGTGGTGGTGGGCAATACGGTCATGCACCACTTTTTCTGCGGGATCGCAGCCGAGCCGCTCGCGCATTATCCCTTTGAGCCGGCGGATGGGGGGCTGAAGAGGTTCCACTCCAGCGAGCTGGGATGGAAGCTTGCAGGAGATCCCGAAGTGCGTTTTTTGCCCTGCCTGGGCGGGTTTGTGGGGAGCGATGTGCTGGCCGGGATTCTGGCCACGAAACTGTCCGAGCACGAGGACCTGGTGGGGCTGGTGGATTTGGGAACTAACGGTGAGATCGTGATTGGGAACAAAGAGGGACTGCTTTGCGCCTCCACGGCAGCCGGTCCGGCGTTTGAAGGCGCGAAGATTTCGATGGGTATGCGCGCCTCGACAGGGGCGATATCCCAGGTCACCCTGTCACCACCCCCTGGCCCCCTCCTCAGTGAGGAGGGGAGCAAGCGATTGCACTGCCGGGTCATCGGGGAAGGGACTCCCCGTGGCTTGTGCGGAAGCGGGTTGGTGGATGCGGTGGCGGCGGGTCTGGAGCTCGGAGTGATTGGAGCTTCCGGGCGCTTCGCGAACGGCGAAACCAGTTGGATGCTGGCCGAGCCTGTCGCCCTCACGCAGAATGACATCCGCGAACTTCAGCTTGCCAAAGCAGCCGTCGCTGCGGGCATCAAGCTGCTGATGCAGAGGAAAGGCGCAAAGCATCTCAGCCGCCTTTATTTGGCTGGGGCTTTTGGCAATTACATCGATCGGGCCAGCGCGCAGCGCGTCGGCCTGATCGATTTTCCGCCCGACCGAGTGGAAGCGGCGGGGAATACAGCGCTCCTGGGGGCGAAGCTTGCCCTCTTCAGCCACGATTCTGAGGGCGGTTCGTACCAAGGCCTTCGCCGCCGAATCGAGCACGTGGCCCTGAATGCCGATCCGTGTTTTCAGGAAGTTTTTGTGGAGGAACTGGTGTTTCCGCCCGGCAGCTCGGACCTCGGGGAAGCGGGTCCGCAAGCGACGGCGTGAAGGTTTGGGTAGCGCCGACCTTCAGCACACGCCAGCTGTCATTCTGAGCGAAGCGAAGAATCTCGGCAGTTTCATAACCAAGAAACTGCCGAGATCCTTCCTTCGTTTCACTCAGGACCGCCCGGGGCTCCTCAGGATGACACCCAAAAAGGGTTTTTCTGCCGCCTGTGAAGGCCGGCGCTACGAGTCAAGTAAAGAAAGTGTGGGACAGACATTGACAAACTAAGGAGATGGAAATGAGCATTTTTGCGGAGCTGCAGCAAGCGATCATTGACGGAAAGGCTCCCGTCGCTAAGGAACTGACAGACCGAGGGCTGAAGGAAGGGATTAAGCCCCATGAATTCTTCCCCAACGCAATCATTCCGGCCATGGATGAGGTTGGGCGTCGCATGAGGGACTGTGAATTCTTCATCCCGGAAGTGCTGATCGCCGCGCGGGCGGCAAGAGGCGCTACGGACATCCTCAGGCCGCTGCTGCAGGGTGAGGAAGCCATCAAGCCCGCGGGCACTGTGGTCATCGGGACGGTAAAAGGCGACTTGCATGATATCGGCAAGAACATTGTCGCGATGATGCTGGAAAGCGCGGGGTTCCGGATCGTGGACCTGGGAGTGGACGTTCCGCCGGACAAGGTGGTGGAGGCCGTGAAGCAGCACGGGGCCAATTTCGTGGCCATGTCGGCTCTCCTCACCACGACCATGGTCAACATGAAAGCGATCATTGAAGCCCTGGTCGCGGCCGGCCTCCGGGACCAAGTGAAAGTCCTGGTGGGTGGAGCTCCACTTACTGATGCTTGGGCGCATTCAATCGGGGCCGACGGTTATGGCAAGGATGCTCCCGGTGCGGTCGAGTTGGCTCGTAAGCTGGCGGCGGCAAATGCCTGACACTTTCCCGCGCGCCGTGCTGCGGAGCCCGTTAGCCCGCGCGACAGGGGCAGGCTTGCGTGTGCTTTTGGCACGATGAACTAGTCTTGGGCGCGGGCGACAGGCTTTTGTTGTGAGCCGAGGAACGTGACGCGGCTGCCCTTCGCCCGCCGCAGAGCGTGGAGAATTCAAGCTGACATGAGCCTTAGTTTCCCTGTGGGGGTAGGACTGCGATGACGTCGCGACAACGAGTAAAGCTTGCTCTTCAGCACCAAGAAGCCGACCGCATTCCGCTGGATCTGGGTGCGAGCGCTGTGACCGGGATGCAAGTGGACACGGTCTATGCCCTGCGCCAAGCCTTGGGACTGGATAAGCCGGGCACGCCGGTCAAGGTGGTTGAGCCTTACCAGATGCTGGGAGAGATCGGTTCGGACTTGAGAGAGGCGTTGGGAGTGGATGTGGTGGGCTTGGGCAAGCTCGCCAACATGTTCGGATTCAGGAACGAAGGCTGGAAACCGTGGACGACCTTTGCGGGCACGCCGGTCCTGGTTCCCGAGGGATTCAATACCGAGCCTGACTCGAACGGCGACATCCTGATGTACCCGGAAGGGGACAAGTCTGTTCCGCCCAGCGGGCGGCTGCCCAAGGGCGGGTTCTATTTCGACAGCATCCCCCGGCAGGATCCTATCGACGATGCAAACCTGAATGCAGAAGATAACCTCGAAGAGTTCGGGCCCATCTCCGACGCGGATCTGGAATACCTCAAGGTTGAAGCGGAGAGGCTTTACACCCAGACGGATAAGGCAATTCTAGCGAACTTCGGGGGCACGGCATTCGGGGATATCGCTCTGGTTCCGGGTCCCTGGATGAAGCACCCGAAGGGCATACGAGACGTCGAAGAGTGGTACGTGAGCACGGCGTTGCGTCGCGATTATGTGTTCAAGATCTTTGAGCGCCAGTGCGAGATTGGTCTTTCGAATCTGGAGAGGATACACCAGGTTGTCGGTAGCAAAGTCGTAGCGGCCTTCGTGACCGGAACCGATTTCGGCTCCCAGTCCGGCCCTTTCATTTCCCCCAAGGCTTACCGTGACCTGTACAAACCCTTTCATGTCCAGGTCAACAACTGGATTCACCAACACACGACGTGGAAGTCCTTTATTCACTCCTGCGGGTCGGTCAGGGCGCTGCTGCCGGACTTCGTCGATGCCGGATTCGACATCATCAATCCGGTACAATGTTCGGCCGCGGGCATGGCTCCTTGCGGACTGAAGCAGGAATTCGGGGCGCGCCTCACGTTTTGGGGCGGCGGTGTAGATACTCAGCGCACCTTGCCTTTCGGCACTCCGGATGAGGTTCGCAAGGAAGTTCGTGACCGCTTGAAAGCGTTTGGCCCCGGCGGGGGCTTCGTTTTCAATACTATTCACAACGTTCAGGCCCGCGTGCCCGTAGCTAATGTGTTGGCGATGTACGAGACTTTGCGCGAGTGCGGGAAGTACCCGCTGCACTGAGTTTGCAGGGGCGGCCCTCGTGGCCGCCCTACGCGCTTCTCGCCCCGGGTTGAAATACACCCCTTCAAAATCCGTGTGCCGAAGGCACCTTGGAGTGCGGCGGCTTGGTCGCCGCCCTCATCCAAGCCCGCCGAGCGCCCCGGGTGCTATAATCTGAGCTTACGCCGCTAAGGGCGGTGGTGGCCGGTTTGAACGCCGCTCGTGGGTTCAGGGGTAGTTGTCTCTACAAAGGCAGCGCGGATGAAATCACTGGAGGAATATATCGCCTTGGCGGGCCAGAGTCACGGCCACATTTGCCCTGGCCAGATTCTGGGCATCCGCATGGCGCTCCTGGGGCTGCGTTCGATTGGAATAGACGACCCCACCAAGGCTCGCAAGCGCCTCTTGACCTTTGTTGAGATCGACCGTTGTGCCACGGACGCCGTGAGCCTGGTCACCGGATGCCGCCTGGGAAAACGCTCTCTTAAGTTTCTTGATTACGGCAAGGTGGCAGCGACTTTCGTCGATCTTGAGACAGGCCGGGCGGTGCGGGTGGCGGCCCGGGACGATGCCCGTGCCAAAGCCAAGGCCATGTTCCCGGGAATGTCTAACGCCACTCAGGCACAGCTTGAAGCCTACAAGTTGATGGAGAACGAGGAGCTTTTTAATCTCCAGGCGGTGCGCGTGGCGCTGAAACCGGAGGACCTGCCGGGGCGCCCGCGCTCCCGGGTTGCTTGTGCGCAATGCGGGGAAGGCGTGAATGACGGCCGGGAACTCCGATTGGGAGACCGGGTCCTGTGCCGAAGTTGCGCGGGAGAAAGTTATTACGAAGTGACGAGTGACAAGTGATGAGTGACAAGCAGGACTCAGGATTCGGGATTCAGGGCTCGGGAAATAAAAAGGAGCCAGATGCAGGTGCCAGGGATTTGTTTTCCCCGGCCCCAGCCCTGCCCACCAATGCCCAGCCCTGGAACCTCGAACCCGACACCGGCTCGCCACCTGTCACTCGTTACTCGTCACTCGCCACAGGTTTCCGGCAGCGATATTGGCCTGTGGTCACGCTGGCGATCATTGGCATCAATGTCGTGGTTTTCCTCCTGCTGACCTACGCGGGCGGCTCGACGAACACCCCCGTGCTTTTGGATTTCGGCGCGTCGTTCAGTCCCTACTTCCGCCGCGGAGAATATTGGCGGCTGGTGATGCCGATGTTTCTTCACGTCGGTTGGCTGCACCTCCTCGGCAATAGTTATGCGCTATTCATCCTCGGGCCGATTCTGGAGCGCGTCTACGGCGCGGGGCGTTTTTCTTTTCTCTACGTCGCCGCCGGGGTGGGCAGTTCCGCGCTGTCGATGAGCCGTTCGCTGAACGTTGCCGCGGGCGCGTCGGGGGCGATCTTCGGAATCGCCGGCGCCATGCTGGTGGCAGGCTTCATGCACCGGGACATCATCCCGCCGCGTTGGGGCCGCGCTTTCGGCGCGGGAATCGTCCCTTTCGTTGTGCTCATGTTATTCCTCGGCTTTTCTGAGAAAGGGATCGACAAGTGGGGACACGTGGGGGGGTTGCTGACGGGCGGGGTGTTGGCGGCCTTTATTCCGCCGCCCAAGCACGGCCTGGCGCTACAGTTCGGGGACGAACGGCCTTCCCAAGCGATCATCGTTTTACCGGTGCTGGTGGTGGGACTGGCTATGGTCTCAACCGCGCAACATTACGCCACCTCTCGTGATGTCACCCGGCTGCTTCAGCAAGGCGTGCGGCTCCGGCTCGCCCACCAGGATGCCAAGGCCCTGGAACGATTTCAGGACGCCGCCCGGCGGTCGCCGCATGACGAGCGTCCCCACATGCTGATGGGAGCGGTCTATCTGCGCGAGCAGCAGTTTGACAAAGCTATCCAGGAATACAGCCAGGCGGTGCAGCTTAGTCCGGGCGCGCCGGAAGCGCAACTTGCCCTGGGTGTGGCGTATCGCATGAAGGGCGACCTGGGGAAGGCGCAGCGGGCCTTCGAAACCGCTCTGGGCAAAAACCCCGCCACGGCGGATGGCCAGCGCCTGCTGGCGGACCTTTATGCCGAACAGAAGCTTTTTGCGGAAGCCGTTCAGCATTATAAACAAGCCTTGCAAATCGAGCCCCGAAACGCCGACTCGCACAATAACCTGGCGTGGCTTTATGCCACTTGCGAGGACCCCAAGTGGCGCGATCCGCACGCCGCCCTCGAGCACGCCCGCCAAGCAGTCGAATTAACGCAATGGAAAGAAGCCGGCTTCATCGATACGCTGGCGGAGGCCAATTTCGCCAGTGGAAGCTACCAGGAAGCGGTGAGGATCCAAGTGCTGGCCTTGCAACTCGACCCGCGGGATCCTGAGTTACAGGAGCACATGCTCCGCTACCGCAAGGCAGCGGGCGGGTAGCGGCACATTTTGAAACCACGCTAAGTGTGAATTCGATCTACAGGCAACCGGCGAACGATGAGCATCGTTTGGTCGTCGGACTGAGGTCCGTGCTGGCGAGCCGTGCGTTGCAGGCTGAGCGAGATTTGTTCCAGAGGCTCGGCGCCGGATTCCTGGAGGGCGCGCTTCAAAGGCTCCAAGCCCAGCTCCCCCCCCAACTCGGTCAAAGACTTCGGTGAGGCCGTCCGTCAAAACTACCAGAACGTCGCCCGGGGAACACTCAATTTCCGAGGTCTCGAATGCCGTTTGGGGAAAAAGGCCTAAAGGAAAGTTGAGGATGGAGTGTTCCGCCACCGTTCCCGTAGCGGCTTTGAAGTGGAGTATGGGCACGTGGCCAGCCAGCGAAAATCGGAGGGTAGTCCCGCCGTCAGACTGCAGGTAGGCACAAGTCACAAACATATCCTGCGGCCTCACGGCTGTGAGCACGGAGTTTAAGGGCTCCAGCAAGCTTGATGCGCTTTGACCCGGAATCCAATGCATTCGGACGGCGCTCTTGACCATGGCCATCATGACGCCGGCTGGAACCCCATGCCCTGAGACGTCGGCCACGTAGCCGAACCAACGGTCACCCTCTTGAATGACGTCCACCAAATCCCCGCCCACTTCTCCGCTGGGCTGGGAGACGCCGTACAATTCAAACTCTCCGATCTGCGACACAAAGGAAGGCACTAGCTCACGGTGGATTTCACCGGCTAGCCGGATTTCGGTGTGGGCCTTGAAATACCGCATTCCCTCCCGCTGAAAGAAGATTATGAACAGAATATATCCCCCCAAGACGAGTACCATGGATCCAATGTTGTCCAGCAAGATCCTGTGCTCCAAGGCCGGCGGGATTTTGAAGGCCGCGGCAGCGCGAGGACCGAGCTTGGAAACCAGAGAGATGGCAGCAATGTGGATCGGAATAAGAAAGAAAAGAGCTTTCGGCTTATGCCGAGTGGCGACAAGGATATAGCCGACGCCAAAACCTCTCGAAATTAGAACCACTAAAGCTGTCTGTAGCGGCGATCCCCAATCTGGGTTCGCTCCCACGCTTAGAAAACCGATGGAACCGACCACGCAGAACACAGCCGCCAGGAAAACGGCGGTCGAAAGTGGTGGAATCGTTCGCCAGAACTTGGCCCGCTCGGCCCATCGGTTCAAGGGTTCACTCCTCGCCGCCCCTACGGTTGGGACGAAGATAAGGGTACAGCTCCCGTCAGGGCGGCATTTTAGTTTCCATTGACCCGCTGGCAATATACATCTGAGCGCCTTCCCATGCAACGCTCCGGCCGGTTTCAGTCACTTATTCCCCAAAAGCTGGTACCGCTAAAGAGAAGAATGGGGCGGGAAAATGGAGGGAAAAGGGGAGGGAAAATGGTGTAAGGTGCCTTTTCCAGGGCGTCCTCGGCTCCTCACCGTGCTTTCCAACCCGAATTGCGCCGCCTTGCTTACCCATCCCTCCGACCCATGCGGCTTGCTTCTTTTTATTGCATATCGGATCTTCTCGACTTTTTCCTTTGGCTGCGAGCGGTTAACCAAAACGGCACCTGACAGCGTTTCTCCATAGATGCGACCCGGCGGCAGCCGCCTGAGTAGGGGAGAGGAGGCAGGCTCTCGCTCTCGGGCGAGGGGTGCGGTGCCGGACGACATTTCGGCGCAACCCATTCTCTGGTTGCGGTCTGGCCATGCGAGCGGCGGAATTTGGGGGAGCCGGCCCACTTTTCTTGCATTTCCTACTTGACAAACTTGGGGAGTTATGATAGCCTACCATAGTGGTCATTTTGTGGACACATTGTCGTGGGCAGGCTTCGGACCGCGAGGAAAAGCGCAATAGTCCCCGCACTCGGGAAGACCTGGGTCCGGAAAAAACAGAAAATAGTACGAACGAAGCCAGTATGTTATTGAAAACAAACGATGGAATTTTGAAACGAACTCAAAACGAACTCCAATTGAGTGCTCAAATGCGTGAAATAGAGCCAAAATTCGAGCTTTTTGACATCGCCCACGTTCGGGCGGGGGACTTGATCGTGGGGGATGGGGCAGGAACCGAAATTGCCCGGCTGAGGGAAGCCCGGGGGACCGCGAGAGAATACAAAAATACCCGGAACAAAGCCAGAATGTTGATGAAAACAAAGCACATCACTTTTTTGAAGGCTGAGAGTGATGCGCGTTTCGTGCACAAATTACGAGCAATCTGACCCCAAGAGGAGCAAAGAACGCCACGTTTTGCGAAAACGAGCAGAAGCTTCCGAGCCCCAAAGTGAGGTCGTCGAGGGGGACAAATAGTCGGCTAGGCCGGCTTGGGACATGCACTGTCGCCAACCTGGCCTCCGATCTGGTCGCTGCATCGGCCCGGCTGATAGACCCGCCACCGACGTCACCCCCGCCAAAGCGGGGGTCCATGTTCGCTTGAACAAAGATGGATTCCCGCTTGCGCGGGAATGACGTGCGGGGGTGCTATTCCGCAGAGCGAAGCGAGGAGCCGTGTAGCGCAGACCTCCTGCTTTCCGAGGTCTGCAGCTTTTCTGGTGGGAACATGGGAAGACCCGCAGACCTGCAAAACACGCAGGTCTACGCTACCCCGCTGGTCCTCATCCCTTCCTTGTGCACCCCGGACACTCGGCGTAAAATGCATTCCCTTTGTAATCAAGTTCTTTAAGCCCGCGCTGCGAGGTGTAGAATCCACGGGCGACTTGGTTCTTCACGAGAGCAAAAAGCCTTGTCCTCGCGTCATCGTCTCCCGCGCGATCACTCAATGACTTCAACACCTCGGCCTGCGAGGCCGGAGAAGCTTCGAGGAACGCCTTGCCCCAACGCCGGCTCGATTCCCTCGAAATCCACTCCACCCCTTCTCTCCATATCTTTTGAGGGTCGTGGGTCTCGAGTGCCGTTACCGCGCGTTCATCGTGGAAGGCGATGGCCAGGGCGCGATGCTGAGGCGACAGGTTGAGCGCCGCCTCTCGAACGGCTGCCGAATTGTAAACTTCCAGGTCGATCCATCCAGAAATCTCCACCGTTGTGCTCGCCATTTCGCTGTTCGTATCCGATTCGCCCAAAAACAACGCCACGAGGCGCTTTACCAGGGCGAAATCAGGCGGTGAAAAATACTGGGGCTGAAAAGGGCCGCTCGGAGGCCGCAGGAAATCGGTTTCGCTCCCCGCCGCTGCGGCAAAGAAGCGGCCGTCGCTTTCGAGGGCGTGCGTCATGTGGTCTTCCGAGGGGTCGTAGAGCCCAGGCGGAAGTCGACCCATCGCTGCGCTCGCGGGCCCATTCTCTGACGCTGCGGGCGCGCCTTGGAAGCCCATGAGGACGGCCGTCCCGCCAAGGCGCATGAGCCACTCGCGACGGGTCAGATCCGGACTGGCTGGAGAGGCTTCCTCGTGACTGGAATCGTTGCTCATGCAGAACATCCTTTCGTATAGAAGGTGCGAAGGAACTCGGAATGTGTCATCCTGAGCGCAGCGAAGGATCTTGGCAGTTGTTTATGATTCATTGGACCGCAAGAAACTGCGGAGATCCTTCGCTGCGCTCAGGATGACAGCCAGTTGATACCCGCTACGTTAGATTGCCTTTCCTCAAATCTTCCACGAGGTGGTCCGCCGCGCGCACGGAAACTGCCATGATAGTTAACGTCGGCTCGTAGGGACCTTGCGTGACGAAGCAGGCGCCGTCTGTGACCAGCACATTCTTCACGTCATGCACGCGATTGCAGCGATCAAGCACACTCTTCTTGGGGTCGAGGCCCATGCGCGCCGTTCCACACTCGTGAATATTCTTGCCGAAAACACTCAGGTTCTCGCGCGGGGGCCGCATGTTTTCGAGCTTCATGGCTTCGAGGATTTCCAAGACGTCCTGGCGCATGGCTCTCGCCATGGCCCTCTCATTCTCACCATAACTCGCGTGAATGCGGAGGGCAGGGATGCCCCAGGCGTCTTTGACTTGCGGGTCAAGCTCGACGAAGTTGTTGTAGTCCGGCAAGCATTCGCCTTGTGCCGTGATGCCGAAGTAGTAAGGAACTTCCTCGCGCACCCGTTTTCGCCAGTCTGCGCCAAAGCCAGGAAGGGAAAACGCATGCCCATACAGTTCTTGGCTGCCATCGCCATCGAAGCGATAACCGCGCAGAAAGTTCTTGTTGTGATTGTTGCCCACGTTGGTATATTTGGCGACGAGAAATCCGCAGGGTGTCCCCACCGGCTCGCGCTGGGAAGACCGGAGGGAGGGAATGATCCCGCCGGCGTCTTCCAAAGTAAAGTGATCCATTAAGTAGTGTCCTAACATCCCTTGAGAGTTTCCCACTCCCTTGGGAAACCGGCGGGTTTTGGAGTTGAGTAGAATCCTCGTGGACTCGAGCGCGGATGCGGCCAGTACCACAACCTTGGCGTAGGCCTGGCGGTGGGCGCCCCCCGTGCGTTCGATGTAGTGGACCCCGTCCGCCCGGGCTTCGTCTTTGTTCATGACCAGGTGGCTCACCACGGCATCGCTCACCAGCGTCAGCCGCCCGGTGCGCCAAGCGGCCGGAAGCGTAACCGCGGGGCTGTTGAAGTAAGAGGCGGTGTGGCAGCCGCGCTGGCATTCGTCGCAGTAATGGCAGGCGGGGCGGCCGTTGTGAGGCACTGTCAGGTTGGCCACCCGGTCAGGCATCACTTTCCAACCGAATTTCTCCCCCAGAACTTTCTTTGTCATCTCTCCGCCGCAAGAGAGTCGCATGGGTGGCAGGTACTTGCCGTCGGGGAATTGTTCGAGGCCTTCAAGCGATCCGCTCACGCCGATAAAGCTCTCGACTTTGTCGTAGTAAGGAGCCAGTTCCGCGTAGTCGAACGGCCAGTCCTCTCCGTAGCCGTCGCGGCTGGCGGCCTTGAATTCGTAGTCACTGTAGCGATAGCTTTCGCGCGCCCAGCAGAAAGTCTTCCCACCTATTTGGCGCCCCCGGATCCACATAAAAGGCTTGTCCGGGGGCGTGGTGTAGGGATTTTCGTGGTCGTTAACAAAGAACTGGTGGCCGTATTCGTCGCAGGCGTAGCACAACCGCTGTACGGGCTGATTCGTCAACAGCGCCTTTTGATCTCCAAAACCGCGGAACTTCAATTGGTAGGGCCAAACGTGTTCCGTGAAGTCACGCGTCGGGATGCGAGGCGGGCCGGCTTCGAGCATGAGGACGGCTAGGCCATGCTCAGTCAGTTCTTTAGCCACCCAGCCGCCGCTGGCGCCGGACCCGACTACGATGGCATCGTAAACCTTCATCATGCCAGCCTGCCTGCGAGAGACTCGTTAGACCAACCCGCGCAACCGACGTTATCCATTTTGGTGCCCCGACGACTATCTATTCTATGCCAAGCCCTGGCATTGTGACAGTTTTTCCTCTTTGACGCCGTGCCGCCAATCTGCGACAGGGGCGTGTTTGCTGGGGTCCCCGGGCTTGGGTTCCGCGTATTCACTCGAACACAAGAAGGAGTCCGGAACCCTCTCAAGGGGGTTGTCACAGCTCGAATTCAGCCGAGCAGTGGAGCTTTTACGGACTTCGAACCTGATGGTTTTGTCGGCGACTCAGAGGTGGAAAAATCTCGCCACATTTTGAAATCACGCCGGGTGTGAATCCCAGCCAACGCGCGTGCGTACGTCCCGACGGGGGTTGTCGGGATGGGTGCGCCACATTTGAGTTGGAGAAGTGCATGCCAAAGAGCGGCACGTCTGATGGCCACCCGCGGGCTGGCGGCCCCTACTCTCAGATCTCCCGAAGTAGCGATGTGGGAAATAGCCCCTTCCGTGGGCGCTGGATGCTCTGAGCGCTGAATACGCGACTGGCTATTGTATTCGGGGGCGACCAAGCGTATACTGTTGATCAGGCCCGAGCCCATAATCGAAATTCCGGATAAATAAGTAACTCGAGACTTTCAGGAGGAGCAAACGAATGCAAACGAAGCATGTAGTCCTTGCAGGGCTTGCCATGCTCGCCGCTTCGACCATGGCAACCGCCGGGCAGTCGCAGGCGAGCGGTACGGTGATTGGTAAGGTGCAGTATGATGGAACCCCCCCCCAAATGAAACCGATTGAGATCACCAGGGACGCGTCGTGCGCCATCTTGTACAAGAACGCGCTGCCCCCGTTGGCGGAAGACGTCGTGACCGGCCCCGGCCATAGCCTGCAAAACGTCGTAGTGTATGTCTCTGCCGGCGCCCCGGACGATGAAGCGCCTTCCACGCCAGCCGTGTTCACCCAGAAGGGTTGCCGCTTCATCCCTCACGTGCTTGCCCTGCACGCCAACCAGGAACTCATCGTCAAGAACGAGGACGGGGCGACCATCCATAACGTCCATCCGATGCCGAAGTTGAACCGCGAGTGGAACGCGACCGCGTCGGCGGAGGCCCCCATCTTGAAAGAAAAGTTTGCCCACGCGGAAATGATCCCCGTGAAGTGCACCTATCACCCCTGGATGCATGCCACGTTCGCGGTGCTCAAGAACTCCCGTTACGCCGTCACTGGCCGTCCCGGCACGTTTAGGTTGGCCAACCTGCCTCCCGGCACGTACACCATTACCGCGTGGCACGAAGTGTATGGCGACCAGTCGAAGGAAGTCACCATCTCCGGCAACGAAACCAAAACCCTCAATTTCGTCTTCAAGGTCAGACCTTAGTCCAGATTTCGCACCTTGGACCGGATTATGAAAGGGTAGTCTTTCATCGAGATGAAACGCTTCTGGGCGCTGGGGATGAATGGAACGAAACGGATGCCCGGTAGGACGTCTGACGGGAACAAGCAACGGCCCAAGTCGCCCATCCGCCAGCATCATGCGGATCCTCATGGTAAGTGTAGCCACAAATTGAGACGCCCCTTCTCCGGCGGCCAGGAAATCCACGTGGTTAGGTAAATCCTCAACCTCGAAACGTATCGGAGCATCCTCACTTGGCCCCACTGAAGACGTAGGTTTCGGCAGCGCTTCAAGGACTCCATCCGCAGCTCCTAGGATTGTCCGCAGATCTGTCTCGCTGAAATCGTTGAAACCAGATCACTTGAAGCCGTGCACTTTCGGGCCAGAAATCTACCTGTGGATCGAGCAGAAGGTTGAGACGACCAAAGTATAGAAGGGAACGGCCCTGACGAAGGAGTGACACATGAAAATCGAAATTAAGACACCTGGGATCCATCACATCGCGCTGCGCTCGAGTGACCTCGCCCGTTCCAAGCGTTTTTACACAGAGACGCTTGGGTTTCCTCTGCTGCTGGAAAACGACAATGTATTATCAATTCAAGTTCCCCGTCAGCGAGCAATCCGTCGTGATCAGCGGCGGCAAGGCTGAGGAGATGAAACTGCACACCATCGCCCAGCTCGCCGGGGCCTCCCTCTTTAAGGACACAGGCTTGGTCTTCGATACTTTCGAAGGCAAACATGTGCTCTCGGAGGTATGGATTCCCGGTGAAGGAGGGGTGCTGGTCAACGCATCGCCAAAACAACACCCCCATGAAATGGTGCTCGCTGTGGTCTCCGGCGCGGCGCCCAAACTGTCGGGAAAGGAGGTTTACCAACGCACCTGCGTCCGGTGCCACGGGCCGCATGGCACTGGCAATCCGGCGGCTGATAAGTTCTTCCAGGTTCCGATTCCCCGGTTTAATTCCGCGCAGATACAGGCAAAATCGGACCAGGAGTTGAAGGACATTATCACCCAAGGCAAACGTAACATGGATCCTGTCCGGATGGGGCAAGGTCAAATGCAGCACCTTCTCGATCCTGGCTCGGTGGGCGCCGTAATTAACTACCTGCGAACCTTCAAGCAGCCGTAAATGCAGGCTAAAGCGGTTTTCGCAAGGGCCGGGGCGTCCTTCGCGGGTCCAGCTCGAACCGGTGCCCGCTCGCAGCTCCAACACCGGCCTGCTGGAGCACTGACGGAGGCCCCGCTTCTGGCCTCCGGCATTTCCTCTTTGGCTAAAAGCTTGCAGACTATGACCTTTTTCCACAATGTCGTTCTGAAGTGGACACGTCTCCCGGCAGGTCAATAATCTCCACGGTGGGAAACACACGGCTCTCGAGCAACTGTGGGGGCAACTTATTCATGGGGTCGGAAAAGTGGTCTGGAAACGGCGTACTCGGATGTCATCCACTTGGCTGCAAACCCAACTCAGGAAAGTACCGAAGAATAAGTTGGCCGGGACGGGCTACTCGAAGGGTTGCTGCCAGGACAGCTCGTCAAAAGACACTTCTCCGAGGCAGGGATGGATTTATGGGGAGGGATCCAGACAAGACCTCCACGACGAATCGGATGCAATAGCAATGACAGCCAGGGTGGTCCCAGCGGGCGGACTCGTCGCACTCACGGCCCTTATGGGTGCGGGAATATTCGCGGTCGCCACGTTCCTGTGACGGCCCCTCCCGGAGGCTACGAAATGATGCAACGGTTTGCAGAATCGTCGCCGCGTCTCAGGGCCAGAATTACCGGCGCCGTTTATTTGCTTTACTTTCTGACGGCAGTATTCGGCGAGGTCTTCGTTGGCCGGGGCCGGCTTGTTCTCTATGACGCCGTCAACCTCATCGCGCACTCGTTCTACATCGCTGTGACGCTGCTCTTCTATTACCTGTTTAAGCCGGTGAGCAGGAGCCTCTCTTTGCTCGCGGCGGTCTTCGGCCTCGCGGGATGCGCCAATGACGTTCTTGGCCTCTTCAATCTCGCTCCCTACAAAATCGCCAGCCTGGTATTCTTCGGGCCCTATTGCCTCCTGATCGGCTACCTCATTTTCAGGTCGATCTTCCTGCCTCGAATTCTGGGCGTCCTGATGGCGTCTGCCGGTTTGGGCTGGCTGATCTTTCTGTCACCGCTCGCAAGCCATCTGTCCACCTACCTTAAGGTCCTCGGCTTCCTCGCGGAAGCATCGCTGATGCTATGGCTCCTCGTGATGGGCGTGAACGATCAACGATGGAAGGAGCAGGCCGGCGCCGCGCGGTCGACAGACGGAGTACTCGGAGAGCGCCGGGATTAACCGGCATGTGGCAGGGGATGAAAGAGCCCTACAGGAAAGGATTGGCGAACTGCCTGGCCTCAGGGGAATGCGTGTCAGGTGCCTTTTCCAGGACGTCCTCGGTTCCTCATCCTGTTTTCCAACCCTAATTGCGCCACCGCCTTGCTTACCCATCCCTCCGACCCATACGGCTTGCTTCTTTTTATGGCATATCGGATCTTCTCAACTTCTTCCTTTGGCTGCGAGCGGTTAATGAAAAGGCACCTGAACCGTTTCTCGCTTGCCGCATTCTTCTGTTACCGGTTTATGGAACGGTGGCCGACCATCCGGAGTGAGATCACGAGTATTCTCTCAGTGATTAGCGGAGGTGCGCTCTGAGCCAACCCGCCGAAACCTCGTCGCTTCCGCCTACTCATTCAGGCCCAGCCCGATCAGTTCGTCGGATGCCGATTCTTCGAACTGAATCCCCGGCTCGCTCCGATTCGCCTCCATATTGCTAACCAATCGGGCCGCGAACGCGGCGGCGGCCAGCGTACCGGTCATCACCCAGTAGCGCAGCGGGCTCGCCATGGCGCGCAGTTCCAGTTGCGCGACCGTGTGAATGGCCAGCACCCCCACGAAGATGCCGCCCCAGAACACCAAGTGGACCTTCGACTTTCCTGGTAAGTAGGAACAGGTAAAAGGAATTTTCCGAAAGCCCCGCAGAGAGATGTCCGCGAGGAGGCTGCCGAGTAAGCCTAGTACCAGCAAGTGCTCCGCTACCGTCGTCCAAGGCCAAAACCACAGCAAGACTGCCGCCGAGGCCGCCAAGACCGGGAAGACCGAGGCCGCCAGCAAAGCTCGCCGGACAGCCGATAGGCAGGCCATGCCGCCCGGCGGCGGCGTCACGCGAAAGACCCAGTTAGCACGCAGGTCCAGCGGCAGAGAAAACACTGTCCGGATCCCTAGCCACGAGGCGCACAGCATCAATATGCTCGCAAACAGGATGGGAAAATCAACCCGTTCGGCGAGGCCAATCCAGCTCAGATGCGCCATCTCCCTCGCGCCTGCCAAGAACACCGCCACAATCGCGAAACCGCCGCCCAGGTAGAACGTCAGAATCGCCCGATGCCGTTGACTGCGCAGCAGAGTTCGGATGACGAATTGCCCCAGCGCCGTCTGCGGCGAATTCCCGAATCGCGGAAGCCAAATCCCCCCGTGTGAGCCCGGAACGACGTCCGGTTCTTCCACGATCTTCTGTAGCGTCAGGAGATAAGAGAGCAGGAACGCTCCGCCAGCCACGCATATCGCGCCGCCGAGACCCGCTACTGCCCTGCGCGCCAGCGGCGCCATCACGGCGTGACTCACAAGCGGGAAGGCGCCGCTCATCTCGCTGAACAATCCCATGAACCAGTACGACGGCAGCCAAGCCAGCGCCCTTTGATTCTCGGGTGCTCCGAGAGTCGCGGCAGTGTCCAGCGACGGTTGAAAGCAAATGACGCCGAGCAACAGGACGAACGCGGCAATCTGAAGAGCTGACGAGACCCGCAGATACCACCGCCGAGGCAGCAGCGCCGCCACTGCTTGCACACCCAAAACGGCGCAATACAGGAACGCACCCGCCGCCAGAAGCGTGACCCAGAAGGCCGCCACAAACCGGAGCGTCCCCGCGAATCCGGAGCCAGGAGGAGCCAGTGCGATCGGATACGCGAAGCCGGCAAGCCAGTTCCACGCCGCCACGGTGAGAGCCAGTGAGGACGCCGCCGCGGCAATTTTGGCCGCGAGGAGCGTTCGCACAGGCACGGGGAGGGGGGCCAGCACTAAAACGTCGCGGCGATCTAGAAAGGTGGAGTCCCAACTCAACAGCGTGAACACTCCCACCACCAGCATTGTAAGGGAGATCAGGAAGCGTTCCACGGGCCAGACGGAAGCAGGTACGGGCAGATCCCGAACGTTAGCCCCGACCGGGAGCGCGCCCCACGCGAGAATAATACCTCCGAAGACTAGGAGCGACCCAAACTGCCCGAGCAATTCAAGAGCGTCTCCGTGAGCGGACGCCGACAACAGTTCCACATCCATCAGGCGGAAAAGGAACTGGCGATAGAGAACCCGGAATTGCAGGTCGGTTTTCATCGTCGTCGGATCCACGCACCAATTGCGGGTCAGGTACGAATTAGATCGGCTATTTCGCGCGCCACTGCCGTGGTGTCCTGCTCCACTGCAAGCTGCGAGAAAATCTCTTCGAGCGTTGGAAGGGACATCAGCGTCCGCAGCCGCTCGATGGAATCGTCGGCCACAACCTTTCCGCGATGCAAGATCACCACGTGCGAGCAGACCCGCTCGACCGTCTCGAGTTCGTGTGAGCTGAAAAGTACCACTTTACCGCGCGCGGCCAATTCCTGGATCAAACCACGCAATACCAGCGAGGTGGAAACGTCCAGTCCGGAGAATGGTTCGTCCAGCAGGATGAGATCGGGATTGTGAAGCAGCGCCGCCGAAAGAAGCACCTTCTGCTGCATGCCCTTGGAATACGAAGAAATAGGCGCGTGCCGGTTACTGTGCAGGGTGAGCAATCGCAGCAGCGCATCGATACGATCGGCCGTCGGCCTCGCGGGCAGACCGCGCAACTGACCCACCATGATGAGGTACTCAAGGCCGCTCAAGTGCGAATAGAGATGCGGCTCCTCGGGCACATAACCCATACGCTGCTTAAAGCCAAGCAGGTCGCTGCGGATCGGCTGGCCATCGAAGAAGATATTGCCGGACGTGGTCTCGATGAGCCCGGTGATCATTTTCATGGTGGTCGACTTGCCGGACCCGTTTGGCCCCAGGTAACCTGTGATTTCCCCGGCGTGCGCCTGAAAACCCACGTCATCCACTGCCAGGGTAGCCGGAAATCGTTTCGAAACACTACGGAGTTCGAGCATTCAGACTTCCTCCCTGCCCCCTATGTAGCAAACTACTGTCAGCTTGTCAAGTAGAATGCTACATAGGTATAATGACGGACGTGGCCATCGCAACGAGGCTTTCTCACAGTGCCGCCATCATCCTCCAGGCGATCGAGGCGGGCTACGTGTATGGTTTCAGCGTGATGGAGACGACGGGGCTTCCGAGCGGAACCGTTTATCCGGCTTTGCGGCGGCTCGAGCGCGACGGGCTGATCCGCTCTTCCTGGGAAGCGCAGGCGGTAGCCGACGCCGGGCAACGGCCTGCGCGGAAATACTACCGAATCACCCGTGCCGGCCAAGCCACCTTGGCGGCTTCGCAGAAGCGATACCCGCTGTTAAACAGGTTATTCCCCGTGCCCGCGCAGGAGAAGGCATGATGCTTCGTGGACTGCATGTCGCTATTATCCAAACCGCGGCGTTGCTGGTTCCCGCGCCGGAACGGGCCGAATGGTTGGCCGAATGGAGAGCGGAACTCTGGTACGTCGACCGGCGCGCCACGGCTTTCTGCCTCGGTTCGATCTGCGATGCGTTCTGGATGAACCGGAATACTCGCGCCCCGCGGGCGCACCGCTGGTTCAGCCTGGAATCTCCTGTCAAATGCGTGATGTTCCTGGCGGCGTTGACCGCGTTGAGCTTTCTGCTGGCTTTCGGCCCGTCCGGCGACAATCTCGCGCCGCCCCCTCGCGATGCCGCATCGCAGAGTGTTGCACTGGCAGCGGCCGAGAGAGATTCCAGCCCGCCATCACCGGCGGACCTGGAATCGTCCCTTCCCAATCGCATGGCCCATTCCTCGACGGCCGGCGCGCCCAAGACGGAACCCCCCCCAGGCGGCGACCAGGACTTACCGTTCGCTTGTTTCTCCGTGGGTCTTGTTTCGCTGGCGGTCCTGTCATCGGTTAGGCCCTTACGCCTCGGCGAGTACCCGGTGAATCGCTACGCGCCGGCGGCCCCCTTTCGACTGCTCCGCTGGGTTTTTCTTGCCCTCAAGATGGCTCTCGTCGTGCCCATAGCACTGTGCGGTGCTGGCGCGCTGGGCCCCATCGTGCCCCCGCTTGCGGGTTGGGTCCTGTTCTTGGGCCTATTCTTCGGATTCCGCTGGGCCCTCATGGATCAGCGCGAGCGCTGTCCGGTTTGCCTTCGGTTGCTCTCGAACCCCACATGCATCGGTGATCCTTCGCAATCTTTTCTCGGGTGGTACGGAACCGAGCTGCTTTGCTCGCGTGGACATGGGTTCCTGTACATCCCCGGGACTTCCACAAGCTGGGGCGGAGCGCAACGCTGGCAGTACCTCGATCCCGCGTGGGACACGTTGCTTCCCTAGCCGGATATGCCGGCGGGAGATTTCGATGAGAAGCGCCCTGGGTCGAGAGCTGGGGGATCGAGATCATACCCTCTGTGCCTGCGCAGCGGTTGCCGGTCGCATCCTTGCCGGATTCTTGCCAGGAGATCCCCATATCACCGCTGGTCTGCCCAATATCTCAAGCGTGCTGCCTCAGATACGTCCTCGAGAGCAATTTGGGACCCGGATGTTATTTGCCGGTGTCAGTCGCGCGTGACTAAGGCGTTCCAGTCAGTTGACGAGCCACTCGGAAGTTGCATAGAGGCTGCCAAGCTGACGAGAAAGGGCGTTGGCGCGAAACTGCGCTCCCGCGTGCCCGGATGGCAGCACATGAGGAGGTGATCGGGGACTGCCCACCAGCCGCGGCGGATGATTCACGTCCCCCGTTCACTCCGCCGGTTATTGTCGGCAAAGCATAGATGTGACCCGGCGGCAGCCGCCTGAGTATGGGATAGGAGGGCAGGATCTCGCTCTCGGGCCAGGGGTGCGGTGCCGAACGACATTTCGGCGCAACCCATTCTCTTGTTGCGGTCTGGCCATGCGGGGCGACGGAATTCGGGGGAGTCGGCCCATTTTTCTTGCATTTTTGACTTGACAAACTTGGGGATTTATGATAGCCTACAGAGATGGTCATTTTGTGGACACATTGTCGTGGGCAGACTTCCGATCGCGAGGAAAAGCGCAATAGTCCAGGCACTCGTGAATACCGGGACCCGGAAAAAACAAAAAATAGTACGAACGAAGCCAGTATGTCATTGAAAACACACGAGCCACTTTGAAAACGAACTCAAAACGAACTCGAATCGAACCCCAATTGAGCGCTCAAATGCGTGAAATTGAGCCAAAATTCGAGGTTATTGACATCGCACACGTTCCGACGGGGGACTGGATCGCGGGGGATCTGGCAGGGACCGAAATTGCCCGGCTGACGGAAACCCGGGAGACCGCGAGAGAATTCAAAAATAGCGGGAACAAAGCCAGAATGTTGCTGAAAACAAAGCACATCACTTTTTTGAAGGCTGCGAATCAGGAGCCTATGGCGCGCCAATCGGCCCAAATCAGGCCCTGACGGGAGCAAGGAATACCATAATTTGGGAAAACGAAGTCAGGGCTTTCGAGCCCTAAAGTGAGGCTGTCGAGAGGGACAAAGAGTCGACTAGATCGTCTTGGGACATGCATTGTCGCGAACCTGACCTCCGATCAGGTCGCCGCACCGGCCCGGCTGACGAACGCCCAGAAACCATGAAAATCACCCGACGGTGGACGGATGTGGTGCGGGCGTCCCGCCCGCTGTGGCACGGGCATCCTGCCCGTGCGCGGGAGCGGGACGCTCCCGCCACCGCGGGCGAGATTACTAACCGCTGACGAGCGTTTCGCGCACGCGTTGGCAGCGACATTACCCGTTAAATGGCTGGAGGCACTTTAATCCTTGACGAAGCGGCTTCTGGCGCTAGAATGTGTCTCGCGCCGCGCCGCCTGCTGCAAGCCGGCGGCAAGGCGAATACACACCCTTCGGAGGCATTACATGGCCATGGACTTTCCCAAACAAGCTTTGAGTAGCCGTCGTCGATTCATTCAAACCACCGGCAAACTGGCTGCCGTATCAGCTCTGGCCAACGTGGCCATACCCAACGTCCACGCTGCGGGCAGCGACATGATCCAGATCGTCCTGATCGGCTGCGGCGGGCGGGGCGGCGGCGCGGCGGCGAACGCGCTCTCGGTCAAGCGCGGTCCGATCAAGCTCGTGGCCATGGCGGACGTCTTCCCGGCGCGCCTCGATCAGACCTACGCGAGATTGAACCAGAAGTTTGCTAGCCAGATGGATGTGCCGCGGGACCGCCAATTCATCGGCTTTGACGCCTACAAGAAGGCGATGGACTGCTTGAAGCCGGGAGATATCGCCATCTTCGCCACGCCGCCCGCGTTCCGCTGGGTGCATTTCACCTATGCCATCGAGAAGAACATCAACGTCTTCATGGAGAAGCCGGTCACCGTGGATGGCCCCACCAGCCGGCGCATGTTCAAGCTTGCCCAAGATTCCTCGGCCAAGAATCTCAAGGTTGGCGTGGGATTGATGTCGCGGCACAGCCGCTCGCTCCAGGAACTGGCCAATCGCGTCCATGACGGCGCGATCGGCCAGATCATTCTCGAGCGCGGCTACCGGATGCACGGGCCCGGCGGATATTTCTCTTCGCTTCCCAAACCTGCCGGGATCACCGATCTACTCTACCAAGTGCAGCGCTTCCACAGCTTCATCTGGGCCAGCGGCGGCTGCTTCAACGACTTCTATATCCACATCATCGACCACCTGGGATGGATGAAAAGTGAGTGGCCGGTGAAGGCCCAGGCCCTGGGCGGCCGCCACTATCGCCAGAGTCCGGACGGAATCACCTACGTCGACCAGAATTTCGATACTTACTCGGTGGAATATACCTATTCCGACGGCACGAAGTTTTTCTTCGACGGGCGTACGATCGCGGGCTGCGAGGAAATCTATGCGAGCTACCTGCACGGCTCGAAAGGGATGGCGGTCGCTTCCAAGCACGGCGACTGCGGGCAGCCCTCGAGCCTTTATCGGACTCCCGCGACGGCCGCCGACATGATCTGGGAATCCCAGGTGAAGCCGGAGGAACTCGACCCTTATCAAAACGAATGGAATGACTTGGTGGACGCCGTTCGAGATGATAAGCCCTACAACGAGACGAAACGAGGGGTCGAGGCTAGCCTTGTGTCCAACCTGGGCCGCATGGCCGCTCACACGGGCCGGGAAATCACCTTGGACGAAATGCTGCAATGCGATCATGAAATGGCGCCGGACGTGGACAAGTTCACGATGGATTCCGCAGCCCCATTGATTGCCGATGCCAACGGCAGATATCCTGTGCCGCAACCGGGCATCGTGACCACCCGCGAATACTGAGCGGCCGAGTTGTGCTCGCCCGGAGCGCGGGAGTGTGTGAAGGAATTCGGAATGTGTCATCCTGAGCGGAGCGAAGGATCTCTGCAGTCCTTCGCAAGTCATTTAACCACGGGAAGCTGCGGAGATCCTTCGCGGAGTTTATCCTGAGCGAACTACGGGGATTCTTCGCTTCGCTCAGAATGACAAGCGAAGGACTTAGGATGACATGCGGCTGATTTTTCCACTCGTGCAATCGCACGGGGCAAATTTCACAATCAGCTACGTTCAGGCTGTTGGCCTGTGCTTTGTTGGGTCGCTCCTTCGGGGGTGGTGTCAGGGGGGGCTGGGGACGGGTCACGGAAAGATTGGTTGGGGGTCAATGTGTTAGACTTTACACTTTAGACTTCAGACTTCCGGCTTTGGACTTTTCTCGTGCCTCAACTCCCTCGGGTGGTGATCATCGGGCGGCCTAATGTGGGCAAATCCACGTTGTTCAATCGCATCTGTGGCCGCCGGCGGGCGCTGGTGGGAAATGAGCCAGGCATGACGCGTGACCGGCTCTACGCTTCCGCAGTGTGGTTGGGAAAGCCATTCGAGGTGGTCGATACAGGGGGAATGATTCCCTTCGACAAGGACCTCATTGCCACTGAGATTCTGCGCCAAGCTCAGGTGGCCATCGAAGAAGCCTCCCAGCTCATCCTGGTGGTGGACGCCCGGCAGGGAATCGTGCCGCTTGACGAGGAACTGGTGCATCTGTTGCGCCGCACGGGGAAGCCGCTCGCCTTGGCCGTGAACAAGGTCGACATGGCCCAGCATTCGCCGTTGGCATCGGAATTCCACCGCCTGGGGGTGCCCGACATGTTCCCCCTTTCCGCCGAACATGGGCTGGGCGTCGACGATCTCCTCGAACACGTCACCGAGGGCTTTCCATCCTCCCAGGAGGGAGTTGACGACGCGCCCGGCGAACCGGCCGGCGGGACGACCGCGGCGCCCCCGGCGCCTCATGCTGACCAACCCATCAATGTCGGCATCATCGGGCGGCCCAACGTGGGTAAGTCAACCCTCCTGAACAGCTTTCTCGAGCAGCAGCGCTCGATCGTTTCGCCGCTGCCCGGCACCACGCGGGACGCCGTGGACGCGGAATTCGAGCGCGACGGCCGGCGCTTCCGGTTAATCGACACGGCTGGGATTCGGCGCAAAGGCAAAACCAACCTGCTGGCAGAGAAGCTGAGCGTGATTCAGGCACGTAAACACCTGGAGCGCTCTGACGTGGCGCTACTCATGCTCGACGGACCGGAGGGCCTTACAGCCCTCGACGCGCACATCGGGGGGTACGCGCACGAAAGCCGGCGCTCGGTCATCATCGTGGTCAATAAGTGGGACTTGGTTAAAAAGGGGACCATGAACGATTATGTTCAGGTGATAAGGCGGCGGATGAAGTTCCTTGATTACGCGCCCATCCTCTTCATTTCCGCCCTGCATGGCCAGAGGCTGGGTAATCTCCTCAAGACGATTGCCCAAGTTGCAGAAGCGCGCAAGCTGCGAGTGACCACTTCGGAAATGAACCAATTCCTGAAAGAGTTGGACTTCGAGCGGGCTTCCACTCCGGCCGGAAAACCCGCGCGAATCTATTATCTGACCCAAGGCGGAGTCGCCCCACCTGTCTTTGTAGCCTTTACCAACCGCCCGGGGAAATTCCACTTCTCGTTTGAAAGGTTCCTGGAGAATCGCATTCGCGAGCGATTCGGGTTCCTGGGAACACCCATCGTCATTAAGTCGCGCCAGAGTCGCTAAGAGCTGTTGAAAACGGTTTGGGCCGGAATAGCGTACAATGATATACTAAGTCGGACTGCGTGAATTTATGGGAGCCAAAGTTCTTATTTACATAGAGTTTATTGGGTCCCGAAAGGGAGTCAAAGTTGATGACCTGGGAAATGGCGGGAATTCGTACAATCTTCGTATTCATCATCATCGCGGCGTCCTTCCAACTGCATCCATTCGGCCTGTCCAGGCCTCTTGCCGCTCTCTTGGGTGCCTGCCTGGGATTGTTTTTCATCTTCTTTGAGATGCGGTTGGAGAAAGCCAGCCTCAAACGCCTGATCGGAGCCGCCACAGGATCGATCTTCGGAATTCTCGGGGCGCTCATGATCAGCTACATGTTGAGCGTAACGTCACTCGAGAAAGTCAATCTTTCCTTTCTCGAGGTGACTTTACTACTGCTCATGGCCTACGTCGGATTGGTACTGGGCGCCAACAAGGGTGATTTACTGAACCTTTCCGCCCTGGGTGGCCTGTTCAGCTCCGAGTCGAAACCGAGGAGGAACTTCAAGGTACTGGATACAAGTGTCATCATCGACGGTCGCGTGGCCGACGTCTGCGAGACAGGGTTCGTTGACGGGACACTGATCGTCCCGCAATTCGTCCTCCGGGAGCTGCAAATGGTGGCTGACTCTTCCGACCAACTGAAGCGCAATCGCGGCCGGCGAGGCCTGGACATTCTGCAACGCATGCAGAAGATGGGGACCATCCAGGTTCAGATCGTCGAGGAAGACTTCCCGCAGATGAGGGAAGTGGATATGAAACTCATCGAGCTGGCCAAGCAGTATGAGGCGAAAATCGTTACCAACGACTTCAACCTGAACAAGGTATCCCAACTTCAGGGCGTGCCGGTGCTGAATATTAACGAACTGGCCAATGCTCTGAAGCCTGTCGTGCTCCCTGGGGAGGCGATGCGGGTGTTTATCCTCAAGGAAGGGAAGGAGTATAACCAGGGAGTCGCCTACCTTGACGACGGCACGATGGTGGTGGTGGATAACGCCAAGCGGATGATTTCCAAGACCATTGATATCGCCGTGACTAGCGTGCTGCAAACCACCGCGGGCAAGATGATTTTTGGAAAGTTCGAGGATCGAAAACCGGTTGCGGTGGAGCAGGTTCATCAATAGACTCTGAAGCTCCACATCGGACACCTGGGATGCGTCATGAGCGTTGTCGCCATCATTCCCGCTGCGGGGTGGGGGCTACGAATGGGGAGCCCCACACCCAAGCAATTCCTGTCGCTCGAGGGCATTCCGATCTTCGTTCACACGCTGCGGAAATTCGTCGCCTGCGAAGCGGTTGACGAGATTTTACTCGGCCTGCGGGCGGAAGATACCGAGCGCGCCCAAAACGAAATCGAGCGCGAGTGCCTGGCCAGGCCCGTGCGCATGGTGGAAGGCGGACCGTCGCGGCAGGAGACCGTGGCGCGCTGCCTGGAGCAGGTTCCCGCGGATACGGAAGTAGTGCTGGTGCATGACGCCGTGCGGCCCTTCATCGAGCTCGAGATGATCCCGCGGGTGATCGCCGCCGCACGCCAGGGGGGTGCCGCGATCCTGGGCATTCCCAGCGTGGATACGGTGAAGCAAGTGCAGCGCCACCTGATCCTGGGGTCCATCCCTCGGGAACGGATCGTGCTGGCGCAAACCCCCCAGGCTTTCCGGTATGAGATAATCCGTGAGGCTTACGCGCGTGCTGCGGCCGACGAGTTTCACGGGACCGATGACTCGAGCCTTGCAGAACGGCTGGGCTACAACGTGACCGTGATCATGGGCTCGGACCGCAATATCAAAATCACTAAACCCTCGGACTTGCCCCTTGCCCGCCTTTACCTCGCGCAAGAACGCGACCGGCAGGAAGCCGCAGGATGAAAACCTCAAAGCAGGCAGGGAATCGGCAAGTGGTGAGTCCCCTTCGCACCGGCCTGGGGAATGACTTGCACCGGCTGATCGCGGGCCGCAAGCTCGTTCTGGGTGGCGTACATGTTCCCTTCGCGAAAGGCCCGGCGGGGCACTCGGACGGCGACGCGCTGGCGCATGCGATTTGCGATGCGCTGCTAGGCGCCGCCGCGCTGGGCGATATCGGCCGGCACTTTCCCAACACTTCTCCCCAATGGCGTGGCGTTTCCAGCCTCGTTTTCCTCCGTCAGGTTCGCGATCTCTTGCGAAACGCCGGTTACGCGATTGTGAACATTGACGCAACCGTTGGCCTCGAACGTCCCAAGCTCGCCGCTCATATCCCCCGCATGCAAGAGAAACTGGCTGAGGCCCTGGGATTGAACGCCGGCCAAGTCAGCGTGAAAGCCAAGACCGGCGAGGGCGTGGACGCGGTGGGACGGGGCGAAGCCGTGCGGGCTGACGCAGTGGCGTTGATTGTGAAGTTTGATAATCCGTCATCCTGAGCATTGACAGCCGCAGTGGCTGCCCTTGCTGATGACACACCCCAATATGTACATGCAGCCTCCGACCGCTGGCGAGGGTGAGGCCGTCGGGCGACTGGTCTGGCCGCCGCTGAACATCGCTCACCGCGGGGCGAGCGGTGAAGCCCCGGAGAATACTCTGGCGGCGTTCGATCTGGCGTTGTGGCAGGGTGCAAAAGGAATCGAGTTCGACGTCCACCTTTCTTCCGACGGCATTCCGATGGTCATTCACGACCCGCGCCTGAACCGTACCACCTCGGGCAGCGGCTGGGTCGGCGAGCATCGGGCGAATGCGCTTCGCAAACTGGACGCCGGCTCGTGGTTCAACCGGCGCTTTCCGCAAAAAGCGCGGCAAGTCTACGTAGGCGCCAAGATCCCGCTGCTTTCCGAGGTGCTGGCGTGGGTTCGAGCTCGCAGGGCGCTGGCCTTTATCGAGATCAAGCGGGGCAAGAGAGCTTATCCTGGCATCGAGGCCAAGGTGGTGGAGGAGATCGAACAACAACGAGTCGGCAGGTTCGTGACCATAGTTTCGTTTGACTTCGCGAGCCTTCGTCGGGTCCAACTGCTGAACCGACCTATCTTCCTGGGGTTGGACGTTTCCCGGTCTCTTCTCGGCATCCGCCGGGTGAGGTCTCTGGCAGGCAATGCCGTCCTTCCGCACTGGGCGATTGCGTCGCGAGGATTTATCCGCCGCGCGCACAAGCATTCGATTCCGGTTTTTCCTTGGACCGTCGACCAACCGGCCCGAATGGAACGGAAGATCACTGAGGGCGTTGATGGTATCATCACGAACTATCCGGCGAGGCTGGCGGAAGTCCTCAGAAGGCACGAGTCAGAAGCCGGGAGTTATAAGTCAGGAGATTATAGGGGAGTGTAAGGGCTGCCGCCAAGCGCTGTCATTCCGAGCGAAGCGAGGAATCTTGCTCTGCGTCGATTGGATCGCGACGGAAAGGTCAGGGCGAGATTCCTCAATTCGCTCGGAATGACACCGCGCGGCTTATTGCTTACTTGCCATGAACAAAACAACGAAAAGACTAGCTAAGAAATATGTGATCTCCGGACGAGTGCAAGGGGTCGGCTTCCGGTTCTTTGTCGAGCGATGGGCAGGACAACTTGGCATCTGTGGCTATGTCAAGAACCTTTGGGACGGGACCGTGGAAGTTTACGCCATTGGCGACGCCGCCTCACTGGAGCAACTCAAGCTTCGGTTGGCGGAGGGGCCTGGCGCCGTGCGCGTTTCCGGCGTCAGAGAATCCGATGAAACTGTAGACAAGCGCTACGTGCGTTTCATGATCGAAGGCTGAGGGGCAGAGTTGACAGTCGACAGTCAACAGTTGACAGTCGACAGTCGACAGTCAACTGTCAACAGTCAACAGTCAACAGTTGACAGATAACTGCACTCTCTCGTATTTTCGACGGCCTGTGTTGGCTTCTGACTGTCGACTGTAAACTGTCGACTGTCAACTTCTTTCCGGAGGAACTCTGGTGGACCTGAAGAGCTTGATTCGTGAAGTTCCGGACTTCCCCAAGCCCGGCATTCTCTTTTACGACATCACCACCTTGCTGAAAGACCGGGTGGGGCTTCATTCCGCCGTCGATGCGCTGGCCAACTGCTTTGTCGGGCGCAAGGTTGATAGCGTGGTGGGCATTGAGGCTCGGGGCTTCATCTTTGCGCCGATGGTGGCCTACCGTCTCAACGCCGGATTCGTTCCTGTGCGGAAACCCAAGAAGCTTCCGGCTGCTACGGCGTGTGCTACGTACAACCTTGAGTACGGCGCCGACTCACTCGAAATCCACCGCGACGCCATAAGCCAGGGACAGGACGTATTGATCATTGATGATCTGCTGGCCACAGGTGGGACGGCGGCGGCAGTCGCGCAGCTTATCGAGTCGCTCGGCGGGACGGTCGCCGGTCTGGGATTTCTAATTGAGCTCGCCTTCCTCAAGGGTCGTGCGAAACTCGCCAAGTACGACCTGCACGCCGTCCTCGAGTATTAGAGCACGGTATGTGGTATTTGGTAGGTCGTAGGTGGGGAAAGGCGGTTCCTGCCTACATACCGTCTCCGACATACCACCTCCCACATACCACCTACGACCTACCGTCTACCGTCCGCAAGATTTCATCCAGGAAACGCTCCTCCGGCAAGGACCCTTCGATAGAGAAACTTCCGTTGACCATGGTTTTGGGAACGGCGTGGACGCGATATCGGGCCGTCCATTCCGGAAACTCCGTAGCCTCGATGGCGTCTGCGCGGACGTTGTCATTCTCGATGGCGAACTGATACGCGAGGCGCACGGCCCGTGGGCAGTGTGGTCAGGTGGGAGTAACGAAGACTTCCAGGTGGAGGGGGCAGCTCAATTGGGCCAACTTCGTTCGGCTCGCGGGGAGGAGGTCGGAATCCCCCTTCGAGACCGCAAGAATCGCGTCGAGCAAGGTGGAAAACTCATACCCGGCAGGTAAGCCGTAAAACCTGATGCCGTAGTCCTTGCTGTTCGTTATAACGGTCGCGGGAACCTTATCGACTCCGAACTGCGCCACCTTCTCTTTGTCGAGCTGGAAGTTGAAGACCTGAAGCGAAAGCTGGTCGGAAAGTGGGGCGAGTTCTTTCAAAAGCTGCAAGGTTTCCGCGCCCAACTCCAGGTTCAACTCCTGTGTGAAGTGGACGATGGTTACGGGGTTTACAACCTCGTGAAGTCTCTTGCGGATTTCGACGGCATCCGCGTCCTGGATCAGTCCCATAGTTATCGATCCTCTATAATTCGTTGTCGGCGTCAAAGCCGAACTTCTTCATCTTGTAGCGAAGCGCGTCGCGGGAAATATCCAGAAGTTTGGCAGCGTGGGTTTGGTTCCCGCCCGTTTGCTTCAGCGCCAGGCCGACCAACTCCCGCTCCACTTCTTCGAGAGAGGTCCCCTGCCGTGGCAATTCCAGGACCGGAATCATCCGCCCGGAGGAGAGCGGCCGCCAGGAGGAGGTGGTGGTGGTCACAAGGGGTTGCGGGTCTGCAGACACGCAGTCAGCGACAAATGCGGGTGGAAGGGCCTCGTAAGCCTGCGATTGGCCCGTGACTTGAATCGGTAGATAGGTGGGGCGGATGTAATCGGCGTCCTCCAGAATCATGGCCCGCTCAACCGCGTTCTTCAATTCACGGACGTTCCCAGGCCAGTCATGAGCCAACAGCAGGTTACGAGTCTCCTGCGTGATGCCCCGGATGCTCTTGCGAAAGCGGAAGTTGTAACGCTCGATGAAGAAGTCGACGAGCGGAAGAACATCCTCCTTCCGGTGTCGCAGAGGAGGAATGAAAATCGGAATGACGCTGAGACGGTAGAAAAGGTCCTGGCGGAAGGTGCCCTCCCGGACGCCTTGTTCGAGATCGCGGTTCGAGGCCGCGATCACCCGCACATCCACCCCCAG